>Ga0163215_100794_pt1 | contig 35234 bp, 43 predicted proteins | sample SynspAceP_FD_185934 | JGI IMG/M metagenome (GOLD analysis project Ga0163215, IMG submission 185934) | Saline lake microbial communities from Ace Lake in Antarctica - Synechococcus sp. Ace-P (Hybrid Assembly) | ecosystem: Environmental > Aquatic > Non-marine Saline and Alkaline > Saline | place...
GCGATTGCAAAAAGATTGATGAGCACTGTCGCCAGAATGACATTCGCGATGCCTTTGCCATGGCCAGCAAGGGCAGTCCGTAACCAATGCGTTTGACGGCCCTTATTGGTGCTGTCGTCTGTAGAGTCCGGCAGTTCCACGTCCTCTGCCAGTAGTTTAATGTGTAAGAAATCCCGCTTTTTGGCGGGTGGGAATCTCCGGTTGGAGAAAGTGACGCGCTGTGCCTTGTCGGGGTCAAATCCGACAAATTCAGAGTTTGCATTGCGGCCCGCGCAGACAACAATTCCGCCTGTCTTGTCGGCCATGATCACGGGCATATCAAAGGCTGCAAGCCCATCCAACGTGCCATTGCCGACAGTTGCGGCAAGTCCGATACGTTCCAGCACTCGAGGTATCAGTTCCGGTGTCAGCTTACCGTTTGATAGTGGCAGCCCAGCCAACATGACATCGCGAGAGCTTGGTCGTCGCATTTCATGGGCCAGAAATATGATTGCTGCCAGTATCGGATCGTAATCCGGTGCAGTTTGATCAAAAGCAGGCTCACTGACGGATCGCTGTCCGCTATCTGCAAGACCGACATCGTTTGAGGAATCTTGTCGTGGTTGCACACTTTGAGTATTTTGTGCCGGTTCAGGACGTTCGGAACCGGGATCCGGCTTCGTGCCAGGACTTTTCAATGTACTCACTTGGTACACCCTCTATCTGCCTGGTTGGTGAAACAAGACCAAGGCATTCTATTTCCCCAGCGCAACAACAATCTCAAGACAGTTACTGCTGACTGGCAACCAACAAACAGTAAATGGCTTTGCGGACAAATTGACGCAGGAGATCTGTCCGAAGGAGAGGGCCCCGGTCGATCTCAACTGAACAACTATACTGGATGACCAGTTTCGATCAGTTTACAAACTTGGTCAAATCCACCGGAGATTTGAAATTGACTGGCTTTCTTTTCCGCGGTTGGTAGGAATCTGCTGAAGGTGAGTTCAACTGACTCCGCGCGTAAGCTTCAGACTGATGTGGCGCTTCGACACTAAGATAAGCAAGCAAGCCGCCTGTGGCCGCCAGAAGCCGGTACTCTGCATAGCGCTGGCTGAAATGGGCAGTCTCGGACAACACCTGCACATTGAAGCGCGTATTCTGAGCGTCAAGCACATCCAGCAAAGACCGCTGGTTCACAGTGAATTGTTCCCGGTAGGAATTCACCAACTGCGTGGATGCAGTCAGTTGTTCGCCGTATTGTCTGGCTAGCTGAGCCTGACGATGCATCCGATCCCATGAGACGCGAACCGCTTCTTCCACTTCACGGTATGCCTGTTGACCGGCAAGTCTGGTTTCGGTTTCGCGCCGAATATTTTCCTGAATTTCTGCCTTTTTAATGCCGCCGTCAAAAATCGACCAAGTCAGGGCCAGCCTGGCTTCAACATCGTGGGTGGCACCTTCGGTTCCGTTGATATCATGGCCGGTTGTGGCCCTGCCTTCGAAACTGAGTTTGGGCTTTTGGCCACTTCTGGATTGCTCGATAACGGCAGCAGCGGCGTCAACATCTGCTGCAGCCATCTTGATACGCGGATTGTTGACACGTGCAACGCCGATAGCCGAGGCCAAATCTGCTGGTAGAGCACCGGAGGTCACACGAGGTGGCATGGATGCATTTGTAAGCGGAACGGCAACGAGGGCATTAAAAGCGATGTCGGCGCTGGAGAGCGCTTCCTCTGCCTCGGTCAAACGTGCACGGGCCTGACCAAGCCGCTCATTGGCCTGTTGACGATCGGCGGCGGTCAGTTGCCGGTTGGCAGCTGCGTCGCGCACATTTCTATCTGTTTGCTCATGGAAACTGACATTTTCGCGGGCAATTCTCACAACCCTTTGCTGAAGCAGGACCTGAAAATACTGGCGGGCGATTTCAAGACCGATGAATTCGCTGCGCTCCAGTACCCGGAAAGAGGCACCATCAACCCGTGCTGCCTGGCGATTGGCTTCGGACTTACGATACCCGCCATCCCAGATGTCATATGTTACGACAACACCCACTTGGCTTGGTTACAGCGCGTCATCCTCAATTCCAGCAAATCTGCGGCTGGGATTGTCCAAACGCCTGATGCCGGTCGATCCCTCAAGGCTGACGCGGGGCAAATACAATCCAAGTGCCTGTCTCAGTTCAAACTCAACAGCTTCGCGATTTGCGATTGCCTGGCCGATTTCCGGATTGGAATCGACAGCAATCATAACGGCTTCATTCAGCGACAAGGCTGAAGCGCTGAAGTTCGTTGCTGCAACAGCAAACGCTGCGACACCTGCTAACAGAAATTGCTTTTTAAACTTACGCATTACACTACTCAACCCGGTTTGCGGCCGGGCTCCTAACATCTGTTTTCGCTACAGCCCTGCTCATCGATAGCTCGTCATTCTGCGCGTAAAGCAATCACATTTTTGAATGGATTGCGTATCAACATGGTTGCCATCAAAATATCCAAGAGCAGTTTCACATGCGATTTTTGCTTCGCCAGCCCATTCGAAAGCCGGGCTTCGGGAGTAAATCACTGTGGCCGACTCTAGCTCCATGCTCGCAAGATCATGGTATTCCTCAACGACGCGCACGATCTCTTCTTCCGGCAGGCTCATGATATTTGAGTGCGAAGAAGACAAGCACTGCCCACCGCCATAGTGCTGGAACGTGCTCAGATCGGCAGCCATAGCGCTTGCCACAACACATTGTGCAGTTAGAAAAACAAAGATCTTGAAGAAATTCATACCAATGCCACTTTCGCACTTGCAACATCACACTCAGATACAATGCACAGTCGCAAAAAGCGCATTGGTTAATAAAAGGTTGATCGTTTTCGCGCAGAAACTCTTAGCCGTCAAATGATACTTTGCGGATTCACTGCTGTAAGCCCCCAAATACACCCAAGGCGCGTACTTCTCTGAGAGCATGGTTAATATTCCATCGGGGGTTGTGACAAATGAGTCTGCCCTTGCGGGCTAAGTGTAACAACCAGCACCTTCAAATTGAAGAAATCATGGAATTACCAAAAGTCTGCCACGATCAATAATGGGTCAAATTGGTCATAAATCAGAGCGTTTTGCCTGGCCAGAGCGCTTAATCTTCCGTTGATTTCTCATTTCTTTCGGATCGAAAGGCAGCTTGCCTATACATCCGATGGCGGAAAACTGACATGGCTGGCGGCATCGCAATGAGAATGGTTTTGATCCAGAAAAATTACCAAGGTAAGGCAAACAAGATGCTCAGCCGCTGCCTTTAGGTGCGATTGAACAGCTGTCGCAAACGATTTTCTTTGGTGCTGAATTTGGGGTCGGTCCCCGAGCGTTGTATGAATCTTACATAATTCATACGCTTGCAAGGGTGAATGGCGGAGAGGAAGGCTGCCATTGTAACGTTGTAACCAAGTGCATGTTGATATGTTTATCCATATTTGACAATGGTTTAGACATTTTCAATGTTTTATGATGTTGCATCTTGTGTCAAGCAATTACATATATTTAGATAGTACTAAGGATACTATGGAGTTTATATGCCTCGTGTTGCTAGCGAATTGAGTGCCCTGGAAGTGAAGCGACTGACCAAGCCGGGGATGCATGCTGTTGGCGGTGCGTCCGGCCTTTTGTTGCGCATCTCACCTAATGGTCAGTCCCGCAGTTGGATTTACCGGATTACAATAGCCGGCAAGCGGCGACATATTGGCCTTGGCCCTTTCCCTACAGTGACGCTTGCAATGGCCCGAGAGTTGGCCCGTGACGCCTATATGAGCATCCGCAAGGGCGTAAATCCGCTGGAAGAAAAGAAGGCGGCTCGGTCCGCCCTGATTGCCGCTGAAAAACGGAGCATGACCTTTGCCGAGGCGATGAAGAATTATCTGACCGTCAAGCTCGCTGAATTTGACAACGAGAAGCACCGCAAGCAATGGCGCGCCACTCTGGATAGATACGCGGCGCCGACGCTTGGCGACATGCTGGTTTCCGACATTACCGTGCAGGACATACGCCGGACACTGGAGCCGATTTGGATGAACAAGACTGAGACGGCAAGTCGATTGCGCGGCCGGATCGAGGCTGTGCTTTCATGGGCAACCGTTGCCGGCCATCGCGAAGGTGACAACCCCGCACGATGGAAAGGCAATCTTTCCGAAATCCTGCCGAAGCCCTCCAAGGTAACTAAGGTCACTCACCAACCGGCTTTGGTGTTAGCAGACGCAGCGCCTTGGTTCACCGATCTGAAACAGCGCGATGGCATGGGGGCGCGGGCGTTGGAGTTCCTCGCGCTGACTGCCGCGCGGTCTGGCGAGGTTCGCGGCGCTACATGGGATGAAATTGATGGTGACCTTTGGATCATCCCTGCCGATCGAATGAAGGCTGGCAAGGAACACCGTATTCCACTGACTGACGAAGCCGTTAGCTTGCTTAGGAGCCTGCCACGGTTCGAAGGGTCGCCCTACACTTTCCCAGCGGCCAAAGGCGGTAAGATCAGTGACATGACTATCAGTGCGGTGATGCGCCGGCAGGGCTTCACAGACGCTCGCTCAGGCCGCACAGCTGTCCCTCACGGCCTGCGGTCCACCTTCCGCGATTGGGCCGCTGAGCGCACAGAGTTCCCTCGCGACATGGCAGAGATTGCGTTGGCGCACACGGTTGGCAGCGAGGTTGAACGGGCTTACCGGCGGGGCGACATGGTTGAGAAGCGTCGGGCCATGATGGACGCTTGGGGTCGTTTCCTGCGGGGTGAACAGAACCAAAAAGTTGTGGGGATACGGGGATGAAAAACCGCCCAGTTTTTGAAGATGTAGTTGCCTATGCTCGTGAACTTCTGACTCAGCACGAGGGGCAGATCATGATGGGAATTCTCAGAGCAAGCGCCAAACAAGGAAGCAACGAGGAACAGGACGAACAAACCTACCAAGCGATTGAAAAAGCGCTCGACGGCGACATGGACACAAACGACTTTGATGCTTTAGTTATAACCGTGGCCGGGCTAATTCGCGAAGGCCAGCGACTTCCCCAAAATTTGGCAAAGTTTGCGGCTGATGTTCTTGAAGGAGAGCGTTTGCGCCCCACGAAGCGCGGCCCAGACCCATATAGAGACTTTATCCGTAACGTTGAGTTGAGTTACGCCGTCGAAGCTGTCGTTCAGAAGTTCAGCATTGCACGTTATGCTAAGGGCAATACGACTAATGAAACTGCGGTGGATGCCGTCAGTGAAGCTGCCAAAAGCACAATCAGCACTGTCACACACGCCCTACGCAAGCATCCGATAACTCCGTCGATTGCTGCGGCCGTCACAGCTGGGTTGGGGGCAAAGTTACGCAATTAACTTAGTCCCTATAACCAATTGCTGCCGCAATATATTGGAAAGCATCATAACGAACTAGGTGCTTCGAAATGCAATATCTATCGGACAAAAGTTTGGCGAAACGCTTCGGTGTTTGCCGCACTACAATTTGGCGTTGGGCCCGGAGAGGCGAATTTCCAAAACCCGTAAAGCTCGGCGGCGCTACCCGTTGGAATCTCGCCAAAATTGAGGCGTGGGAAGCGCAACAGGTCGAGGGCATCACACAACCGATCATCTCCGAATAATAAACCCGCCCGCATGGAGCGCGGACGGGCTTCAGAATACTCAAATGGTCTGGGCAGATCGTGGGGTTTTTTAGCACCGCTGCGTCTTTGGGGCAACCTAAGAGACCGAGCATGACTGACCAAAAGCCGACTTTCCCGACTGGTAACGGGCAAAGGGACACGCGCGCAGAAACGTTGAACGATGGGCGCAGCAACCCGTCACAATTTGCAGGGCGTCCTTATGCAACGGTGACAGGCGCAGACATCGCCAAGCTGGTGCAAGAGCCGCCAAGCGTCCAGAAAAAGCACGGGCAATGGTTCATCCCGTCCACCTATGCCGCCGATGATGCGCGTTGCCATGACGCGCAGCGAGAGCATGGCGCGTTCCGATGGTTGACCCTTGATGTAGATGAAAATGATCTGGGCCTTTCCGAAATCGACAAGGCGCTGATTGACGCGATAGGAGACAAGGCTCGTATGATCTATTCCAGCCGGGGGGCGACTGAGCATTGTCGCAAGTGGCGGGCGCTTGTGCCGATCAAGAATGACATTTCCGGCACAGAGTTCACCGACACACAAAACGCCTTCTTCGATCTTCTGGAACAGGCCGCCAATGGTCTGTTGATCCCTGACCGCGCTTTGTCGCGCCCGGCGCAGCTAGTTTACCTGCCAAACCGGGGCGATTTTTACGAATACGAATTGCACAAGGGTGATGGTCTGCTGGACCTAGCCGCCGATCACGCAATCATGCGTCAAAAGGATGCAATGCGGACAGCACAGGCCAAGGCTGAGGCCGAAGCGCAAGCGGTACGGGGAAGGCGCATGGCCGAGCGCAAGGCTAAGATTCAGGCTGACGATGTTACGCCGGTGGATCTTTTCAATGCAGCCCATTGTGTGGCCGATTTGCTGGCACGCTATGGATACGCACAAGCCGGATCGTCAAAGGACTGGAGAAGCCCGTTTCAGTCATCGGGCAGCTATGCGACCCGCGATTGCGGGGAATATTGGATCAGTCTTTCAGGAACCGACGCTACCGCAGAAATCGGAGCCGCGACAAAAGATGGGCACCGACATGGCGACGCCTTTGACCTATTTTGCTACTTCGAGCATGGCGGCGATTCTAGCGCCGCTGTGCGGGCCTATGCGCTGGAAGCGGGGCTTAATCGTCAAAAGACTCACACCGCCGCGACAGCCCCACACATGGCCGTGCCGGGGCAAAGGCCGCAAAAGCCTGCGCCCGATGTACCTGAGCCGCGCAGCTATGATGAACTCATGGAGGCCGCGCAGGAGTTGGAGCCGGGGAAGGTCGACGACATGGAAGCGATTGTGATCGAAGCCGCCGGGCTAAACCCCATGCGCCGGGATGCGATCTTTCGCGCAATCAAAGATGCGAGCAAGGTTCCGCTTAGTACGTTGCGCGACCAACTTTCTTTCGGCAGCGACACGGACGATCTAAACCAGCTTGACCTTGCCCGCGTCACGCTAGGCGGCATCGGGCGCGAAAACATAATCTGCGCTGATGCTTTCGTATGGCAATGGTCGGATGCGGGTGTATGGGCGCAACAGGATGACAGGGCAATAAAGCAAGCAACGCAGAACGTAATTGATACCGAGGGCGTGGACGTGACCGCCAGCCTTGTGAATGGGGTTACCGATGTTCTGAAATCCGAGATTTATAAGCCTGACCACGAATTCAACCGGGGCAATCCTGAAAGCGTGAATTGCGAGAACGGCGAAATCGAGTTGCAAGACGGCCGCTGGGTTTTACGCCCACATTGCCGCGAACACTACCGGACAACGCAAATCCCGGTGACGCATAATGTGGCCGCAGATGCGCCGCTGTTCCGGGCGTTTCTGGATCAGGTTTTTCAAGACGACGTTGACAAGTCCGACAAGATCAAATCGACGCTGGAACTTATCGGCTACACCCTGATGAGCCATGCGCGGCATGAGAAGTTTGTCATGCTTATCGGGCCGGGAGCGAATGGTAAGAGCGTCTTGCTGGCCGTATTGGAAGGTTTGCTAGGTCCTAAAAACGTTGCGGGCGTCCAACCGTCGAACTTTGAAAACAAGTTCCAACGGGCTCACCTGCATCAGAAACTTGCCAATATCGTCACCGAACTAAAGCAAGGCGAGGTTATCGCAGACGCGGAGTTGAAGGCGATCACATCGGGCGAAGCGGCAACAGTTGAGCATAAATTTAAGGACCCATTTTTGATGCGGCCTTTCGCAACCTGTTGGTTTGGTACGAACCACATGCCGCATACGCGCGACTTCTCGGAGGCGCTATTCCGGCGCGCCACGATCCTGCAATTCAAGCGGACCTTCGCACCGCATGAGCAAGATCCACTTTTGAAGGAAAGACTGCTGACGGAATTGCCTGGCATCCTTAATATGGCGCTGGACGCATACGCCAACGCGCTGCCCAATGGTTTCACACAGCCGCAATCGTCCGAGGCCGCAAAGAAAGAGTGGCGACTTGAAGCCGATCAGGTGGCGCAATTCGTTGATGATTGCTGCGAGCGCTTGGCGGGTGCGCGCGCACCGGCTGCGGATGTTTACAGAGCATACGAGTATTGGGCTAATGAGTACGGTATTGGAAAGACGATGAGCCAGAAGGGTATGCGGGATAGACTGACCCGGCTGGGCTTTGGAGCGGATCGAGATCGCAACACGCGCTATGTCACAGGGTTGAAGGTAAAGACCATATAGCGTTGGGGCATGACGTTTGTGACGTGACCGTCCGGCGAAGGGGCTCTATCTTGGCGACGGGTTTGCCAGTTACGCTGCGGATGCGGCATAACGCGAGGGCATCAGTTCGTCCAGACGGGTGATCTTGTGGTCGGCGATGCGGCCGAGGACATCGGTCAGCCACGCTTGCGGATCAACGCCATTGAGTTTGGCTGTTTCGATCAGCGTTAGGGCAATGGCCGCCACTGATACTCTAGGCCGTGATGCCTCCGCAACGACCAGCCGTTTGAAGTCATCGCTCCATCTTCGTCATGTCCGTTTTGTCTTTCCTGGCATCGCTTGGTGCCCACTTATATTAAACGGACACTAAAGCCCGCAATCGATGGACACATTCGCAGAACACCAACTCAGGAGATGGGTCGGTCAGGCCGGACGCTTGCCTTGTGACGCATGTGACGCATGTGACGCATTATCTAACTGTACTAATCATGGGGAAATTTAATGTTTTTAGTTCTGTGACACTTCATAATGCTAAACTATGTTTTTTTGGATAGAGCGTGCAGTTAGAAAACGCGTCACATGCGTCACAACCGTCATTTTGGGGCGGATCAGCCCGATACGATGGGCAAAGATATTGCCCCCCACGGCTGGCAGATAACCAAACAAACAATCCGAACTAAACGCCCAGTGGCGGAGATATTATCCGCCGATCTACTTAAAAACATTAATTTTTCCAGTGATATAGATTTATTACCCATTTTGTGCTATCTAATAAACTATCTAATTTAATAGAAAAGCACCGCCAATGTCCTTAAAATTACGCTGAAATCCAGCACTGAAAATTCTCAGTAGAAACAACTCTCCCAGACACAAATTAAAAACAAATGGGAGAGAACCATTTTTGGAAAATATCAAAGGGAAATCAAAATGAGTCGAGGTGGCACACGAGAAGGCGCGGGGAGACCCGTAGGGAGCCCAAACAGGGCAACAGTCGACATGAAGTCTCGATTATCTGTGCTGGCGCGTGAGCATACCTACACGGCATTTGAGACGCTTATAGACGTTTGTGAGCACGGCACATCGGAAACGGCACGCATTGCAGCAGCGACAGCCTTGCTCGATCGCGGATTTGGTAAGCCGCGCGAAGCTGGAGCGGACCAGTATTCAGCACCATCCATTTTTGATTTGGAATTGTGACTCTCCAAAAGCAGCGAAGCCGCTATGCCGCTGCACTAACGGAGCTTGCCTCTAATGGGTCGTGCGATCGCGGCAGCATCTCTTATGGGACCTGCGAAGAGATCAACTGACTGACTGTCAACTCGGTTAAAGGCTCGATTGGCCGGACGCTTTCAATTTCTCTGCACACGAACACCAACCTGATATTGCACCATCAATTTTGTAACACGTTCGCCATCAATCAAAATCAATCGTTGTGGCGTTTTTGACCCGTAGAGTTTGACGATTTCTGATAGTGCTAAGGCGGTCAACACGCCGACATGATTGAAAGCTTGAGTGCCCATTGCAAAACCCAAGCAACCAAGCATACTAGGAGTCTAATCGAGAACGCGGAGTTGAAATAGTGAATCTGACTTTAGCAACCACCACAGCCTTCATCGCGCTAAACTTTACATTCTCGTCAACGATCTCCGCCTCCGCTGCTAACGATGGCCCGACCGAACCAGCGTATCTCTACCGTGCCGAAGTAGTGCGTGTGATCGATGCCGACACAATTGTCGTTGACATCGACCTAGGGTTTTACACTTGGATAAAAAATCAGCGTTTTAGGTTGCATGAGATTGATGCACCCAACAAGGGTGCGCCGCGGAAGGCTGGCAAAATATTTCTAGAAAAACTAATTGGTGATAAGGAAATCATCATCCGCACCTTCAAAAGTAAGGACGGCGACAAGAAGGGCAAATATGGCCGCTGGTTAGGCCAGATTTATCTTGGTGGCCGGGACATCAACCAGGTGATTGTTGATAAAGGCCACGCCAGGCGCTGCACATTCGACAAGAAGAGCACAACTGAGATGCCCAAGTGTTAATGACAGTCGGGAAGTAATGTCCAATTGAGTTTGGCAGTCTCAATCAGGGCAAAGCCATGGCCATTGCCTTTACCACCACGCTGTGAACCAGCAAACATCCAATTCTTGCGCCCGATGGCTACTGGTTTCATTGCGCGTTCACCAAGCTTCTGCGCGATGGCCTTCTTCAAAGCTATGAAGGGATCAAATCGCATATCAGCAAACTATATGGAATGTGGGGTCGGCGAACCGCTTACAAAGCAGCCATACAGACAAACCGATCACCCAGCCGCAACTCCGCGATGTACTCAGGAGTATTGCAGCGGAGAAATTGAATGATGCAATCTGATTCATGCGTGTTGTATGGTTACGAATCAGAATGTTTTCGGGGGTGGTTTACGTGACGGACGAACAAAAGAAAAAGCTGGAGCAAAAGCTTTGGGATATTGCCAACACCCTGCGCGGCAAGATGAATGCAGATGAGTTTCGCGATTATATTTTGGGGTTCATCTTCTACAAATATCTGTCCGAGCGGCTCCATATTTATGCCAACTCGGTGCTGATTGCTGACAAGATTGATTTCAGCAATCTGGATGAATCCACCGACGAGGGACAGGCGTATCTGGAAGCGGTCGCTGATGCGGCGATTGGTGCGCTGGGCTATTTCCTGAAACCCTCAGAGCTGTTCAGCGCTGTTGCCAAGCGGGGTAGCAAGCCCGGCAACTTCATCATCGAAGATCTTGCGCGCATTCTCAACAACATCGAACGCTCCACCATGGGCACGGAATCTGAGGATGATTTTGACGATCTGTTCTCCGACATGGACCTGACCTCCAACAAGTTGGGCCGCAGCGAAGAAGCCAAAAATACCCTTATTGCCAAAGTCCTGACCCATCTGGATGAGATCGACTTCGAGCTGGAAAAGCCCGACAGCGATGTGCTGGGCGATGCCTATGAATATCTCATCGGGCAATTTGCCAGCGGTGCGGGCAAGAAGGCGGGCGAGTTTTACACCCCGCAAGAGGTCAGCACGATTTTGGCCCGCATTGTCACGACCGGAAAGAGCCGGATCAAATCGGTCTATGATCCCACTTGCGGGTCTGGCTCGTTGCTGCTGCGGGTCGCCAAGGAAGTCGAGGTGGGGGATTTCAACGGGCAGGAGATGAACCGCACCACCTATAACCTTGCGCGCATGAACATGATTTTGCACGGGGTCCATTATCGCAATTTCGATTTGAAACAGGAAGACACGCTGGAACATCCGCAACATGCGGACAAGCGTTTTGAGGCTGTGGTGGCCAATCCACCCTTCAGTGCCAAATGGTCAGCCAATCCGATGCTGCTCAATGATGACCGCTATAGCCAATATGGACGGCTGGCACCGGCCTCCAAGGCCGATTTTGCCTTTGTACAGCACATGCTTTACCAGCTGGATGACAACGGCACCATGGCCGTCATTCTGCCCCATGGAGTGCTGTTTAGGGGCGCGGCAGAGGGCCATATCCGCGAATACATCATCAAGGAACGCAACTGGCTGGATGCGGTGATTGGTCTGCCTGCGAATATCTTCTACGGCACCTCAATCCCGACCTGTATTCTTGTGTTCAAGAAATGCCGCGAACACCCCGAGGATATCCTGTTCGTCGATGCTTCCACCTGTTTTGAAAAAGCCAAAAACCAGAACTTTCTGCGCCCGCAGGATATTGCCAAGATCGTGGATACGTTCCGGGGCCGGGCCGTGGAAGAAAAATTTTCACACCGCGCCACAATGGCGGAGATTGCAGAAAATGACTATAATCTCAATATTCCGCGCTACGTGGACACGTTTGAGGAGGAAGAGGCGATTGATCTGACCGAAGTCGCGGCTGAGTTGCGAGCGAATGCCGAAGGCATGGCCGATCTGGACGCGCAGATTGCAGGGTTTTGTGCGGAGCTTGGGATTGAGGCACCGGTATGAATGAGCCAGCGCTGCGGTTTCCTGAGTTTGTAGAGGATTGGGAAATTTGTCCGTTGAGCGGGTTTGCCCGGATGCAATCTGGGTACGCATTCAAGAGTGAAGATTTTGCCAAATCGGGAATTCCAGTAGTTCGTATTTCTAACATTTCAGCGGATACTGGCTTTGTTGATTTGGATGGAATTATTTATCATGATGAAATTAACGGAGGAGAAAAGTTTTCAATCGCTAGGGGCGATATCCTAATGGCGCTATCTGGTGCGACCACGGGCAAAGCTTGCGTTTACAATTCTGATGCACGAGCCTACCTGAATCAGCGTGTTGGCTTGATCAAGTCAATTTCTCCCAGACTACATTACCAATATTTGATTACTCTCGTTTTCTCAAATCTATTTGAACGGCAGTTGCTAGCTACGCTCGTTGCGGGTGCCCAGCCGAACGTCAGCCCCAAAGACATCGAAAAATTTGAATTTGGGTTCCCCTCCCTCCCTGAACAAAAGAAAATCGCAGCGTTTTTGGGGGTGGTGGATGCGAAGATTGCGGCGTTGCGGGATCGGCAGGCGGGGCTGGAGCGCTATAAACGCGGGCTGATGCAAGCGCTGTTCAGCCAACGCCTCCGCTTCACCAAACCAGACGGCACCGCCTTCCCCGATTGGGAAGAGAAGCTGTTGGGGGAGGTGTCCGAAATCTATGACGGTACTCACCAAACTCCAAACTATGTTGCAGATGGCGTTCCATTCTTCAGCGTTGAACAAGTGACTGCAAACAATTTTGAGAGAACTAAATTCATTGCTGAGGATGTGTTCAAGAAGGAGTCCAAGAGAGTAATTTTGGAACGCGATGACATTTTGATGACGCGTATTGGCGACATAGGAACCTGCCGCCTTATTGATTGGGATGTGAGGGCATCGTTCTACGTTAGCTTGGCGTTGGTGAAATGTGATAAGGCCGTGAATTCCAGTTTCCTTAATCAATTCATGAGTTCGGTTCTTTTTCAGAGAGAGCTATGGAAAAGAACAATCCATGTTGCGTTTCCGAAGAAGATCAATCTCGGCGAAGTTGGAAATTGTATGGTTCAGCTACCCCACCCAGACGAACAACAAACAATCGCCGAGGCGCTCTCTGCCATGGATGCCAAAATCCAAGCCGTGACGGGTCAGGTGGAGCAGATGCAGACCTTCAAGAAAGGTTTGTTGCAACAGATGTTTGTATAAGGAGCAAAGCAATGGCCAAGTCTGATGAAAGCTACCGTAGGGTTATCGTCGAAACCTATTCAGGCAGGAAGCCGGGGAAATCGTCGCTAATCCATGTCTGGCCTGTTGCGGGTCAGGATTTGGATACAGCCATGGACGTTGAATGCAGGCGCGACATGCGGAAAGAATACCCGGTCGGGACGCGGTTTCGCATCAAGGCAAAGCTGACGGATCGCGAAGGTGGTAAGCCGTTTCTGTGGAGCCACCACAGTTGGGCCTATGAGGTTCTTGACTAATGCCCGAATACCAATCCGAAGCTCAACTTGAAGCCGATCTGGTAAAGCGCCTGACCGGCCTTGGTTATGCCCCGGTCACCCTGCCCAATATGGACGCCATGCGCACCAATCTGCGTGACCAATTGGGCAAGCACAACAATGTCACCCTGTCGGATGCGGAATTTGCCAAAGTGCTCAACCACCTCGACAAAGGCAATGTGTTCGAGAAGGCCAAGACAGTGCGCGGGCGTATGCAATTGACGCGTGATGATGGCACGCCGCTATATCTGCAATTTCTCAACACTCAGGAATGGTGCCAAAATCAATATCAGGTCACCACTCAGGTTACGGTCATCGGCCACCACAAGACCCGCTTTGACGTGACGCTGCTGGTCAACGGCCTGCCGCTGGTCCAGATTGAATTGAAGCGGCGCGGCATCGAGCTGAAAGAAGCCTTCAACCAGATCAACCGCTATCAGCGCCACAGTTTTTGGGCCGAAAACGGGCTGTTCCAATACGTCCAGTTGTTTGTGATCAGCAACGGTGTGAACACCAAATACTACGCCAACAACCGCAATCAGGATTTTAAGCAGACGTTTTTCTGGGCCGAGGAAGACAATACGCTTGTCACCCAACTGGATGTCTTTACTGATGTGTTTCTGGAAAAATGCCACGTCAGCAAGATGATCAGTAAATACATCGTTCTGCATGAGAGCGACAAGATTTTGATGATCCTGCGCCCTTATCAATATTACGCGGTCGAGGCGATTGATGCACGGGTGAAGAATGGTCGCAAAAACGGTTATATCTGGCACACCACTGGATCGGGCAAAACGCTGACCAGTTTCAAGGCCGCGCAGGTGCTGATCGAAAATCCAAAAGTGGAAAAAGTGGTGTTCGTGGTGGACCGCGCCGATCTGGATTATCAAACCACCAAAGAGTTCAACTATTTCTCGGACGGCTCTGTTGATGGTACGGACAACACCAAGGCGCTTGTGGGCCAATTGGGCGGCGATACCAGGCTGATTGTGACCACCATCCAGAAGCTGAACACGGCGATTTCCCGTGACCGCTATGAAGGCGCATTGCAGACGGTCAAGGACAGCCGTGTCGTCTTCATTTTCGACGAATGCCACCGCTCTCAGTTTGGCGACACTCACAAACGCATTGTGGGCTTTTTCAGCAAGGCGCAGATGTTCGGATTTACCGGCACGCCTATCTTTGCCGAAAACGCAGTGGGCAAGCGCACCACCAAAGATTTGTTTGCCGAATGCCTGCACAAATATGTCATCACCGATGCGATTGCTGATGAAAACGTCTTGCGCTTTTCAGTGGAGTATTGGGGCAAGTTGAAGCGCCGCGATGGCAGCCTGATCGACGAAGATGTTCCGGCCATCAACGTTAGAGAGTTCTTCGATAGTCCGGACCGGATTGACGGCGTTGTTGACTGGATCATCCAGAACCACGACCGCAAGACCCACAACAGGCAATTCAGCGCCATGCTTTGCGTCAGTTCGGTGGATGCATTGATTGCTTATTATGAGACGTTCAGGCGCAAGAAAGACGCCGGCGAGCACCAGTTGCGGGTCGCGACGATTTTCACCTATGGTCCGAATGAGGATGACCCCGACGCAAATGGCTTGATCGGCGACCCTGACTTGAATGTGGCTGATCTGCGTGTTGATGTGCACAAACGCGACAAGTTGGAATCCTTCGTTACCGACTACAACGCACTATACCAGACCAAGGAAACCGTAAAGAACAGCGCCGGTTTCTACACTTACTACAATCATTTGAACAAACGGATGAAAGACCGTGACCGCAAGGGCGCGCTGGATAAGGATCGGCTGGATATTCTTTTGGTGGTCAATATGTTCCTGACCGGGTTTGATGCCAAGAAACTCAACACACTCTATGTTGACAAGAACCTGAAATATCACGGACTGATTCAGGCCTTCTCGCGCACAAACCGAACTTTGGGTCAGCTGAAATCCCAGGGCAATATCGTCTGTTTCCGCAATTTGAAGCCAAACACGGATCAGGCGATCACCTTGTTCTCCAACAAGGAGGCCATCGAAACAATCCTGATGGACCCTTACGAAGATTATCTGAGCGCATGCAACGATGCGATCAGGGAGTTGCTGGAAATCGTGCCCGACCCGGAAGCGGTGGACGGTCTTCAGAGCGAAGATGACATGCTGGCCTTTGTGAAGGCCTATCGCAAAGTAATTCGGCTGTTGAATATTCTGGAAAGTTTTACCGATCACGTTGCCGATAATGTCGATCTGACACCGCAGCAGTTCGAGGATTTCAGTAGCAAGTATCTGGACCTACGTGACATCGGCCAAAAGTCAGAGCCTGAAGACGCGGTTTCAATTCTGAACGAAGTTGATTTCGAGCTGGAGCTTATTCAGCGTGATGAAATCAACGTGGCCTATATTTTGGCACTGTTGGCGAACATTCATGATGATGAAAACAGCGATGATCCTGACATTCGATCTGCGGCAAAACAAAAACGTAAAATGGTTTCTGATCTGCTTGGCTCGGACGTCAAACTGCGCAGCAAACGCGAGTTGATCGAAAAATTCATCAATGAACAAATGGTCGCTTTGAAAGCCGGCGATGATGTCGCATCGGCGTTTTCTGAATTCTGGAGCGAGGAAAAACAGAAAACAATCCGTGAAATGTGTGAAAGCGAAGGCCTGAAAATGGACGCGCTTCACATGATGATTGAAGAATTCCATTTTTCCGGAAAAGAACCGCTTGGTGAAACCATTGTTAGTGCATTGAACGAACAGCCAAAGATATTGGAGCGAAAGTCGATTGTCGAACGCATCACAGAGAAGATGATGCGTCTGGTGCGCGTGTTTGATGACGATATGGGCGGTGTTTAGGCGGGTTCACCAGGTCGAGGAGAGGAACATTGCAGGGAGTTGATTGATCAACGTTGGGGCGAGCAACTCACCGAGAAGGTTCATCGGCCAGTCGAAGAGCTACTATTGATGGCTCCATTCATTAAGATTGGAGTTCTCGACAATCCGATCAAGTCACTCAAACCCAAAAGATTGAAAGTGATCACTAGGTGCTGACCAAGTTTAGAGCAGTGTTTTCGGGTAGATAGTTCAATAGGTGGTTAAACTTCAGGTGATCCAAAAAAGACCAATATAAACAATATCTTATGCGGTTTAATGGCGGAGAGGAAGTCCGTCGAACATGTGTTCTGTAATTGTCGTGAACGTTCTATAGACCTCAATAATACAGCGCTTTATCAACATTCAGTGTGCCGCTCTGTCCGTGATTGTTCACTTGCGTTCCCATAAAACCACGCTATTATTTGGTAACGGTTATGGGAACGAAGGGAAAAACGGAATGCCGCGCAAGCTCAGCAACGCTTTGAAGCCAATGCAGGTAAAGAGCCTGCCACCTGGTCGGCATACAGATGGCGGTGGCTTGCAATTGTTTGTTAAAAAGAGCGGAGCGAGGTCATGGGTTTTCCGTTTCATGCTGGATGGCAAATCCAGTGATCTTGGATTGGGCGCAGCCAGCGGACCCGATGCAATCTCGCTGGCGCAAGCAAGGGATGCTGCGATTGATCTAAGACGGCTGGTGCGGTCGGGCGTTGATCCCTTGAAGGAACGGGCTAGAGCGGCTGCGGAGAGCGAAGCAGAGGCTCAGGCGGCGCGTATTGCTGGAATTACGTTTAAGGCGTCTGCTGAGGCTTATATAGCGGCGCATTCCGATAGCTGGAAGAACGCCAAGCATCGAGCACAATGGCCGTCCACGCTCAAAACCTATGTTTACCCAGTCATCGGCAATTTGCCGGTTGCGGCCATATCAACCGAACATGTCATGGCGATAGTCGAGCCAATCTGGAAAACCAAGCCTGAAACTGCCAGCCGTATTCGTGGCAGAATTGAAACGATACTGGATGCTGCCAAGGCGCGGGGATATAGGCAAGGTGAAAACCCGGCGCGGTGGCGCGGTCACATTGCGCTTATGTTGCCCGCCCGCACAAAGTTATCGCGCGGCCACCATCGCGCTTTGCCATATGCCGACATTCCTGCATTGATTGCCAAGTTACAGACCAAGAACGCCATGGCAGCTTTGGCCTTGGAATTTACTGTTTTGACAGCTGCACGGTCCGGTGAAACTATTGGCGCAGATTGGGATGAGGTCGATCTGAAAAAAGCGGTTTGGACTATCCCAGCCGAACGGATGAAAGCTGGTAAAGAGCATCGCGTTCCGCTTTCCAGCAGAGCAACTGAAATATTGGAAACAACCAGAGCTTTGGGTAGCGATTATCTGTTTCCCGGCAATCGCGGCGGGAAATTGTCCAATATGGCAATGGCGATGCTTTTGCGCCGAATGAATGTTGATGCGACCGTGCATGGTTTTCGCAGCGGCTTTAGGGACTGGGCAGCGGAATCAACCGGCTTTGCCCATGAAGTTTGTGAGATGGCGCTTGCCCATAGCATCTCCAACCAATCGGAAGCAGCATACAGGCGCGGTGATTTGTTCGAAAAGAGGCGGAAACTCATGGATGCTTGGGCTGTCTATTGCACTGCGCCGGTTACGGATGCTCAGAATGTCACACCAATTCGGAGAATCGAAGCATGATCTATTGCGATCATTGATAGATTCTCCAATACTGATTTGGACGGGGATAGGCAGGCCAGCCGACAAGCGCACATCCCATGCGTTTCCCCGCCTTCTACTTGGGAGCTGCTCGGGAGACAGCACTGATGAACAAGGAACACGAGAAAACTCAAGCCGATCCTGCACCGTTGCCGGTTGACGGTCACAATGGGATTTGGCTGGCCCGAATGTAGAAGATGACATTCGGCTTGCTATTAACGGCCTATAAATTGCGTCACAGCACGATCAGCAACCTTGTGAGTGCCGGGCTTCACTTGCTCGCCATCGCAGAAATTTTTGGCACTAGCGGCGAAATGATCGAGCGGCATTACGGTCGCCTTGCAAGCGATGCAGCGGTTAAGGCACTGGGCGAGTTGGCGCTGTGAGCGCGGCTGGAGGAAAGGATGCACGGTCAGGAATGAGCCTTCACGGTGGCGCGCGCCGTGGATCTGGTCGCCCACGCAAATGGCTCTTGAAAGATGTGCTAAAAATTGGGCAAGCCTGTCAGGAGATGTGGGAAAAGGCGTCCCAGCAAGCCGTCAAAACGCGCATTGCAGCAAAACGCAAACATGAAATTAACAGTCTATACGACAGTGCGAAAAAAATTCGTGTTCCGGAGCGCAAGGCATGGCTCGAAAGCGAGGCGTTCGAGGAATATCGTGGCGATCTAGAGGGGTGGTTTCATAAGGAAGCCGGAACGCCGTTCAACTATGAAACCGGCGAATACGAACGCGACGCTCCCCGCCATATTTTTGTCTCAAACAAGCCATTTCGAGGAACAAGGAAACGCATCATCGCAGAAAACGCCGTACGATTTGACTTGTCCGAATCAGAGGTCGACAATCTTTGGCAGTCATATCGCCGGTTTTTACAAGAAGTAAATAAACCCCAGGTTTCCGCCAAAACTTGATTGTTAGGGACTTCTCTCAGCGCCAACTGGCGGCTTGTTTAATGTATTTCCATGATGTCCGGCAATCCCGCACGGACCTGATGGGATGAATTAAAATGACTAAAGCATATCGCACCTTGTCCGAAGATTATGTGCGTAAAGCATATGGCAACTTTCCCGAATGCGTTGCTTATTCTGGATTGTCGCGAACTTCACTCTACAATGCTTTGAAGAAAGGCGATCTCACTGCCAAAAAGGCAGGACGGCGCACCTTGATCTCCTTCGCTGAACTTGACCGCTATCTGTCAGACTTGCCCGAATATCGGTCGGGAGTGTGAGTGATGACAGCAGAAACGCAAAACGGCGGGTTGCAGCCCGCCGCCTCTCGTCATCAAAATGTAGACTTGTTGCAATATCCCTCTACCGCATCGGAAAGGCAGGTGCAATTCCTTACTTGCCATTTCGGGTTATCGCCATGCATTGCGCAGGAAGTGGCGCGACTTTGTTTTGGTGAGGCCCGCGATGACTGAGCAACCCTTTCCAAATCACCGAAGCGCGGCATTGGCATTGTTGAATGACCGCACCACTTTGTCTCACAAAGAGGCGGGCTTTCTAGGTCACGTAACGGTTGCTCTAGCATTGTCAGACAAGCAAGCCGATTGGCTTTCGAAGCTATTGGCCAAACATGATTTTATGCCCTTCCAAAAAGGGGGCGTCCATGAGTGATCAATCGGATAAATACCCTCATGTGCCTGGGCATCGCGGCGTTGATACGTCGATGGAGGCAGCGGATAAGATTGCGCCAAAACTGGGCAGGTTGCAGGCACTGTCGTGCCATGCAATCCGCCTGGCTGGATGCAACGGCGCAACCACCCATGAACTTTGTGCAAGTCTTGGGATGCCCAAAGACTCCATCCAGCCACGCCTCAGCGAGATGAAACGTATCGGCAAGATTAAGGACAGCGGAAAGCGCAGGCGAAATGCCAGCGGAGTGAATGCCATTGTCTGGGTTATCAATGCAGATAATGTCAGCAAATAGCGGCGTTTCCATGCCAAGTTTGAAACTTCACCGGGATGCAAATTTCGGTGAAGTTTCAAACATGTCCACAGGTGGCGAAATAGCTGGAAAGCCGCCAACTTCATCAACTGGCACGCAATATGCAATTAACTATCTAAGATTAGGTGTGCCAGCAGATTCCACTCACAAGCCTGCACAGCGAGGCGGTGCGCGCAACTTTGCCAGCAACGGAACGGACAGTTTGAGCATTGCCCATGTGGGCAAACTGATTGCGGCAACCGAATATACAGTCGCCATTGGATTGCCGTTCAATCGAATGATTACAATCCACTGGGAATCGGCTGGCATATTACCTGCAGGCATCGTGAAAGCTACGGGCCGCTTTATCGACTTATTCACCAAAACACTGTCACGGCATGGCCATTGCAATGCGTTGATATGGGTGCAGGAAAATGGTCACCGGAAGGGCGCTCATGTTCACATTCTCGCCCATGTCCCTGCCAGCGCAGTAAAGCTGATTGATCGCATGAAATATAAATGGCTGCGATCAATCACCGGCATTGCTTACAAAAAGCGCGTGATTAAGAGCGATCCAATCGGCGGAAGGCTCAATATCGAAAATAGCAACCGCGCTTTGCATCTCGCAAATCTGGAAACCGCTTTGGGATATGTCTTGAAAGGCGCAAGTGCTGAGGCGGCGGCAAAATTCAAATTATCGCGGCTGGAGCCGGGCGGCAATTGCATCGGCAAGCGGTGTGGCATGTCGCAAAATATCGGACCCAAGGCACGCAAACGCACAAAAACAGAGGGTCACCAAATATGAAAAAAGCGAAAGCAACAGATAACACCAGGACGCTTGAGATCCCGAGATCAGATGGCCAGAGTTATCATGCAGCCTCTGCCTATGTGCATAGTTTGCGTAAGCTTGGTATTGTTATCACACATACAATGAGGCCCATGCCGGAGAGTTTCCTGGATCTCACGTCCACTATAATCTGGAAAGCAGCATTACCATTTTGGAGAGGTTTTCCAATGTCACGGCGTAGGAGCAATGCGCGCGTTATGGGAGGGCAGTTTTCAGATGAATTTCATCCTCGAAGTGGCACTTCAATCAAAGTGAGGGGTGTGCACAATGGCAAGAATTAGGTCTGTTCACCCTCAGTTTTTTACTGATGAAGATTTGGTCACTGTGTCTGCTTTTGCGCGCCTGCTTTTTATCGGATTGGGTGTTCAGGCAGATGATAAAGGCATCTTTGAATGGAAACCGGTTACGCTGAAAATGCGCCTATTCCCGGCTGACAGTCTTGAGGTTCCAGAACTTCTAGAAGAACTGGTGGGCGCAAACTGCATCGCAATGTACGAATTGGATGAGCGTAAGTTCGGCGCAATTCGGAATTTCCGCAAATATCAGCGGCCCAAAACGCCGAATGATGTGCACCCTATCCCTGATGATTTCCGAAATTATGTGGGCTTAACCAACGTCATTGCGGAAACGGAGGCAGTTAACCCAACCCCATTTCCGCCAAAAGGAGAAAAGCACATTCAGATGAAGGACGGAGGCGATAAAGATAGAGAAAAGAGCAGTGCGTTTTCCAAAGATCAAAAACCTGCTCGGACCGCTTCCTCAAAATACCCTGATGAGTTCGAAACCTTTTGGACAAGCTGGAAGGCCAAGGGCGGCGGTGGCGACAAGTCACCGGCATACAATGCCTGGAAGAAACTCAGCGCTTCAGATAAGGAGTTCGCTGCATCGGTAGCAGTCCGATGGTTCGAAGCATGGCGCAAAGCGACACCAGACGCCACGGCTATCCACGCTTCGACCTATCTCAACGAACGGCGGTTTGACGGGTTTGAGCCACCATCTGCATCCAGAGCTATTTCGGCGGCTGGCAAATCTGTTGTTACGAATGCAGATGCAATCTGGCCTGCGCTAGTTGAACGAAAGCGCCAGGAAACCGGCAGGGGCGTGAATGCTGAAAGTTGGGCCTTCGATGATGAATGGATTGAGGAAGCTCGAGCCGCGCCGCGTCCAATAAGCGAAGATTCAGACCGTGGACAACGCGTGCGGGACTTGATGTCCAATGTCAGCGGTAACTCCTCAAGGGAGCCAAGCGAACGCCCAAAAACAGAGAGTCACCAAACATGAAAAAAGCCAAAGCAAAAAATGACGCGAGAACGCTTGAGATCCCAAAAGCAGATGGCATAACTGAAAAAATGCAGATTGCCAGAGTTGTCATGCAGCCGCAGGCGCGCAACGGCAATATCGTCGGTGTTTTCGGTGGAAGGGATTTTGGCGGTCAGCAACCTGATATAGCCGATGCAGTCGAGATTATGGCGGAAGCCTGCAAAAAGGTCCGCGATGATGATCTGAGTGACCAGCGGGATATGCTGACCTCTCAGGCTATGGCATTGGACGCCCTGTTCACATCAATGGTATCGCGCTCCGCTGCAAATATGGGCGAATACGTGAACGCGGCGGATCGTTACATGCGGCTGGCGTTGAAGGCTCAGACGCAATGTCGGGCAACAATTGAGACACTGGACCGCTTGGTGCGGGGCGGAGAACAAGTTATCAAGCATGTTCACGTCGATAATCGCGGCGGGCAAGCCGTAATTGCCGAAAATATCCAAACAGGGGGGCAAAATGCAAAAATCGGAAAACAACCCCATGCGACGGAATTGGGCATTTCAGACAGCCAACCACTGCGGAGCCAAAACGCGGAACGGGAAACCGTGCCAGTCGCCGGGGATGGCTAATGGGCGTTGCAGAATGCATGGCGGGCCTTCAACCGGCGCACCAAAGGGCAATCGCAATGCTTGGAAGCATGGCCTTTATTCCGGACACTTCAGACAGTTGATCCGCAAAATTGAAAATTTCCAATGATTCATCGCACCAACAATTCCCAAAACTGCGATTAGGAGCGCATCATGATGAAACTTATTCAGGCGGTACTCGTTGCCGCAATTGTGGGCTTAAGTTTTACAAATACTGCATTGAGCACGGAACTGCATTGTCGAGTAATTGAAAAGGTCGGCACCCCCGAAGGAATTTTTAGCTCTTATCCTTCCGAGAACATCACGAAATATTCCTATTCTGTAATTATACGAGACAGGGGACAAAACGGTTCGGAAATTGGAAGGTGCAGTTATTCAAACAGCGCTGGTCGGGTAACCTGTGACTTCTATTCGGTCGATCATACTGAAAAAGACAAGAACGTGGGGCACACAAAGTACTACAACTTTGGGGCACAGTTTGACGTTCAGGTTTTCTCCTCGATGAAATTTCTGGAGAATAACGGGAGGGGTGGATTGTCTTCTGGGAAATGTGAACATGCCAATTAGCGTAACGGAAAAAAAGCACTTTCATGTTGTGTGGTAAACGCGTCTGGTAAAATCCGGGATCAAAGACTGAGTGGCAGCAAATGAAAAAGGCATTCATCATAGCAATTTTGCTCTTACTCCCATCATGTGGACCCTTGGAGGAAGAAGGCATTTATACCTTATATCGAGCTTCAGTTCTCGATGAAAATATGCGCATACACGTGGCAACGTTTAACGCAAAAGCCGGGAATGACTACAATCAAGGGAATTGCCGCATTGCCGAAGATCTTTTTCAGTCCCAGCCCAGGGTAATTGTAAAATATTGGTGCGAAAAGGGTTCTTACCGAAAGTAAGTGATAGTAAAATGACATCCCCCAGATGGGTGTCTTAGTAGCGGAAGATTGGAATGGGTCGCTCCAAAACTGATCGGGCAGGATCATTGAGCCTCATATTTTCTCTGTGAGAGCCGTTTACCTCATTTGGCGCAAATGGGTAGCATTTTCCATGGAGCCGCTCTAACAGTCCTGCTGCGGTGCGTTAATCACGCTATGAGAGTGTGCGGTGGGCAATTCCCGAAAAGCAGAAACACTGAGGAGAAACCCCGTCTAGCGGCTCGCAAAAGGGCAATCGCAATGCCTGGAAGCATGGAGTTTATTCTAGCCACCTCAATCAATTGATCCACGAAGTTAGAAATTTCCAAAGTCGTGTCATTGCGCCTTAAACTTCGCCTGTATTGCTTTGAGCAGCTCACCTACACACTTTGTGTGCTGGAGCGCAGCCTCGGGTTTGTCCCGTTGCAGGTACATTGGTATCGAAACGTCGCTCCTACCACCTTGTCTGGTGATGCTGATGCTGATCTGCCCGTCAAGGCCCAGCGCCAGATCGGGGTTCGTCACCATATCGTATAGCATCATGAGTCCGCCATCGTCTGAAGGTAGCTTGGCGATCTCTTTCCCCGCGTATGATTGGCCGCCAACTGACAGGTAGGCGTAGTCGAGTGGCGACAGCTTGAGCGTCTGGCCGTTTGTATCGAAGGCCGTCACCTTGAGAAAAACGGCGGGCACCTTATCTGGTTCATTAATCATTCCCCAGAGTGATAGGTTGCCGCGAATGACGGTGATGCCGCCCTGTCTGTAGATGTGGTCTTCAAAGGCGACCCGGTATGACAACTCACATGCATCGAGCTTTCCGCGTGTCATTCTGTTTGTTGCTTCAGCTCCCATTAGGGCTACCGCACCGCCTCCGGTGGCAACGTCCTCTGCTATAGTTGTCGAAACAGACCCGGCAAGCATTCCCCCAGCAACAAGCGCAGCAGCAAATAGACGTTTCATGCCGCCACCGCCTTCTTCCTGCACCAGCCGAAGAAGCCGAAGAGTCCAAGTGCTGATGCAAGGAATGGCAACACTGCGGGGAGTGGGACGTGTGTGATCGAAAGTGAATTCAGCATGGAAGGGCCGTTAGCATCGCTATCATCCAGCATCGCTAACCTTGCGGGCGAAATGAGTGAAATGAGAAGCAAAGGAATGATAAATATGGTCTTCATAGACAAACACTAGCCAAATTCGAACAGCCCAGTAAAGGAAATTACAAACAAACCCGCAGCAGTTTTGAAGCTGCGTTTAGGCTCAGAACCCATTAATCTGGCAGGGTGCAAATTAACTTTCGGATCCGTTGCATATTGGTTCTGTGAGAGCCACTTACCTCGCATGGCATAATGGTAGTATTTTTTATGAAACAGCTCTGACGGCCCTACTGTGGCAGCAACGATCACGATCAGGCAGAACTGCCGGTTGTTTCAACAGATCACCTGTCACAGAATATGTGTAAATACGGGGTAGCTAACGAACCAAAACTTCAATCAAAAGCCACTGTCTTTATCGAAACGTCTAGGAGAAATGTAAGGGTTATATTGCTACAGAGCCAACTGCCACGCTTATGGTGAGCGTGATAGTACAAGCGTTCATCTATCAACATAGAAGAACTAGTCTGGAACCATTCTCCAAAAGGAAAGGATTGATCAGCGGTAGGCTCAACTAAACCAATGAACTCTAGGTTACCCGAGAGGCGTGGGGCAAAACGAATTTGGCACCCCTTTGGCAAAATTCGATCAATGGGTAAGAATGCACTTCTATTTCTAAACCTCTGCCAGCGACAAAACGGTTTAAAACCTGCAACTCTCTGTCCGTTTGAATACCCAAAATCTAGCCGAGCAATTTCACGAGATGGAGATAAAAACTTTAGAGGCCAATCCAATTCATGCACTAGCACGTCACGTATTGTAATCTCTTTCATTCTGTTCTTTTCCCGATGATCTTCCGTCGGATGGCGTAAAGTGATCTGAATGCGCGCAAACGAAACCCTTGGCGATGTAATAGATGAAGGTGCAAAGCTTCACGCCTATTGCTCAAGCTGCAGCAAGAACTACTATCTTGATCTAGAAATGCTGGTGAAAAATCTGGCACGTGGTCGCAGCTTCGTCTGGCTATATGGCAATCTAGCTGCAAAGCTCAAATGCAGGGATTGCAAGACCAGGACCATCGAAGTTCGTTTCCACCCAAAGCTCAAGGGCGAGTAGATCACAACGAAAAAGCATAATGCTCATTTTGGAGTGCCAATAGGAACATTTTTCCATGTTCCATCTGCTTGGCATTCCACCGAAACAGCCTTATTATTGCTTACTCCTTCAAGTGATTGAGTATTAGAAAGTTTGCCCTCTTTTATGCAACCCGCAGCGTCGTCTTTGGAGTTTGCCCAAGTTCCATCTGTCCCACAAACCATGACTGTGTTGCTGGCGCGGGCTGTTGCGCCCGGGGAAAATTCCAAACCAGCTAGCCAACAAATCGGTGCAGCCGGTATAAATTCGGGAGGAGTTTGGGCAAAAGCCGCGCCATTGCCCGCCATTATTAAAATCGCTGTTATTGCTGTCTTCATTTCATGCTCCATCAATTGTCATAGTGATAGTCGGCTCCAGAGGCAGGCAACCGGAAGCGCCAAAGGACGCCGGTTTTAGGTTTATCAGTAATTAGTTGCGATAAAAATCCATCGTCAAACCAACGATTGATAGCGAACCTTTGAATGCTAGGCGGAGATTGGACGGGCTTGCAGACATCCGCCGTATGTTGCGTGGAATAGAGTCTTTTCCGCCCCAGAGCAAAATCCTACACTAATACCAACGGGGCATCATTGGCTATGGTTCTATTCAGGATTGAACGCAGACCGCCCCGGCTGGACATGACAGTTTGAACTCGCACACGTACCTATATTAGCCTTGTACCAACATCTCAGGAAGAAGCTGATGTCATTTAGAACCGTGTTATTATGCATTGGGCTGCTGTTTTCGCTTTCCGTCCCCGGTTATGCCGAACCCGATAAGGGCGAAATGGCAGTTTCTGACATCACCCCACACAACATTACTTATTTCCGCCGTGGCTGGCATATTGACGTGGTTGAATGCTTTGATGCGAATGTCGAAGCAATGCAGGCGCAGCCGGGTGCGTCAGAGTGGTTTGTTGTGTATGATGATCGCATTTCTGATCTGGCGTTTGAAAATAAGGTTTCCGGCGAAGTTATTGTTTGCCAAGGCATCCGCTATTGACGCATGCCGACAGGGATTGCGAGTCTCAGCGGTTCAGGACATTGCAAATCAACTTCACCTGGGTCAGCGCTTTCCGTTGCTTCTAACAAGCGTATAAATTCGTTGCATCGTGAACGTCCGGGAAACCCCACCTAACGCAGACGTTTTCCACGCGTTAGTGTCCATTATTGTTGGTGGACATTTGGGGGGGATGATGGCACGTCGAAAGTAGCGTCCTAGAAGTGGTTACAGATGCCAAGGATTTTTCACAACCAACAATGCTAGTAGATTGGCGCACATTTAAATGTTCCAACACTCTTTGGAACGCTTAGCTTTTTTACAAGTTCATCACAGCCGACTTTATTCGACCCATATCCAAATATAACAGCTATGGGTGTTTCAATAGTTTCGTTTTTTATGAGCAAATATGCGCGATTTTCTGGTGAAAACCATTCCATTTTTCTTGCGGCCTCTATCATTAATTGTATGTTTTCATCAACCATTTGTGCAAACGCCAGTTTTCCGTGGCTAGTGGTAATAAGTAAAATCAGCAACGTAACAATTATTCTGTTCATCATCAAAATCTGCGCCCCCAACTTGCAAGCTATCTGAAAATGGTTTTCATAGACAAACACTAGCCAAATTCGAATAGGTCAGTAAAGGGAATTACAAACGAATCCCCACCCGTTTTGAGGCTGCCTTTCGGCTCAGAACCCATTAATCTGGCAGGATGCGATAGGAAGCGGCAATCGTTTTTATCGGCAGATTATTGGTCCAGACCGTAGGCAACGGGAAGTCTATTTGGTTACCATTATGGGAACAGATTGAATTTAAGAAAAATAATCAAGCAATTTCAATGGGTAATGGCGGAGAGGAAGGGATTCGAACCCTCGAAACGCTTACACGCTTACACCCTTAGCAGGGGCGCGCCTTCAACCACTCGGCCACCTCTCCACCGCCGGGGATAGCGCGATGCATTGCGGTAGTGCAAGAGTTTTCTCAGTGCCATTCACAAATTTGTTGTTCGGGTGCGGTTACAGGCGGATTTCCGAGCGTTGGGCGCGTTGGCTCGTCCAACAATGGCCATGGCAAGTTGTTATTAATCGAAGCGTTGAATTTTTTTTGAAACTTATTCTGAAGCCCCGCCGTAGACCTTGTAGTTCCAACTTCAACAACCCCAACTTCAACAACCAACGGAGAGTTTATTATGACGCAGTTCCATTCTTCCTCACCATCCCGCCGCCCAATCATTTCCGGCAAGGCCTTTCTTGCCTGGTCTTGCGCTCCAGTTCTGGCATTCGGCCTGCTGCTGGGTCAGGCCAATGCAGCCGGTTCTGATAGTTCCGAGCCACCCAAGCCAACTGAGACGACGCAAAAGTGCAAGGATGGTCAGATGTGGGACAAGGATTCAAAAACTTGCGTATCCGCCCAGCAAGGCATGTTTGATGATGACACGCTCTATGATGCAGCGCGGGAATTGGCCTATGACGGTCAATATGAGAACGCGATTGACCTTTTGCAACTGGCCGGCAACTCCGATGATCCGCGTATCTTGAACTATCTTGGCTTTTCAAACCGCAAAGCGGGCCGGATGGATGTCGGTATGGGATATTACAAGGAAGCGCTGAAGCGTGACCCGGATTACATTCTGGCGCGCTCCTATATGGGGCAGGCCTATCTGCAGCAGAACCAGCGTAATGCAGCTCGTGATCAGCTTCTGGAAATTGAAGCGCGCGGCGGCAAGGGTACCTGGGCGCATACGGCTCTGGTCATGGCTATGAAGAACGCCAGCACTTATTAATGCCTGTCGGCATCACAGTCAGACTTGATTACCTAAAAAGAGGCCGTGGCGCTGGTATTCAGCGCCACGGCCTTTTGTTGACTGCCCGAGATCAGATCAGATCAGATCAGATCAGGCGAGGGCCTGCTCTAGATCGGCAATGATGTCTGCCGGGTCTTCGATGCCGATAGAGACACGCACCACGTCGGGACCAGCACCCGCAGCTTTTTTCTGCTCATCGGATAGTTGGCGATGGGTTGTGGAAGCGGGATGAATGATCAGGCTTCTGGTATCTCCAATATTGGCAAGGTGAGACAGCAGCTCAACCTTTCCAACCATGGCAACGCCAGCGTCATAGCCACCGGTTACACCAAAGGTGAACACAGCACCGGCGCCCTTTGGCATGTATTTCTGCTGAAGCTGGTGATAGCGATCACCCGGCAGACCTGCATAGGAGACCCAGGCAATTTTCGGGTGGTTCGACAGGAATTCAGCCACCTTCAAGGCATTGTCACAATGGCGTTGCATGCGCAGGCTCAAGGTTTCAATGCCGGTCAGGATGTTGAATGAGTTTGTTGGCGAGATTGCCGGACCCAAATCCCGCAGGCCAAGCACGCGGCAGGCAATGGCAAAAGCAAAATTGCCAAAGACTTCGCCGATGACCATGTTGTTGTATTCTGGGCGTGGCTCGCTGAGCATCGGATAACGGCCTTCACGCATCCAGTCGAATGTGCCGCCATCTACAATGGCCCCGCCCATGGAATTACCGTGACCACCCAGGAATTTTGTCAGGGAGTGCACAACAATGTCTGCGCCATGCTCGAAAGGACGACACAGATAGGGTGTTGCCATCGTGTTATCAACGATAAGCGGAACGCCTGCGCGCTTGGCAATTTTGCTGATGGCTTCAATATCGGTCACCACGCCGCCGGGGTTGGCAAGGCTCTCGATGAAAATCGCTTTTGTTTTCGGCGTAATTGCATTTTCAAAGGATGACAGATCATCTGAATCTGCCCACACAACGTTCCAGCCGAAATTCTTGAACGAGTGGTTCATCTGGTTAATGGAGCCACCATAGAGTTTCTTGGCCGCAACAATTTCATCACCAGGCTGCATCAATGTGTGGAACACCAGCAATTGAGCGGAGTGGCCAGATGCAACGGCAAGTCCTGCGGTGCCGCCTTCAAGGGCTGCAACGCGTTCTTCCAGAACAGCTGTCGTGGGGTTGGTGATGCGGGTGTAGATATTTCCAAATGCCTGCAGGCCAAACAGGCTGGCAGCATGGTCGACATCTTCAAACACAAAAGCTGTGGTCTGGTAGATTGGAGTTGCGCGAGCACCGGTGGTGGGGTCGGGCTTGGCACCTGCATGAACTGCAAGCGTGTCAAATGATGGGCCGTTTTCAGACATGGACGTTCCTCGGTTCGTTGATCAGTGTTTATTTGGCGTTCAGTTTTATCCTCTGGGCGGGTGTCATAGCGGATTTTTGCCGTGGCTGGCAAACAAAGCATTGCCGCGGAAACCGCAAAGCAGGAAAAAACAGTTTAAATCCGCATCACAACGCAGAATCCAAAACCGGAATTTCAGGTCTAGCTGAAGATAAGCCAGACACCGTGTCCGGCCAATCCCAACGCCAACACAAGCGTGACCAGTGCCGACAGGCCGAATCCAACAAAGCGCTGCCAGCCCGGTGCATCATCCTGAATGAAGTGCCACGCATGCAGGATGCGGCCCAGGACGAACAGAATGCCAAGAATGTGCAAAACAAATACCGGCGTGCCAATCATCGCCGCAATCGCCAGCATGATCAGCGTGATCGGTATGTTTTCGGCGGCATTTGCATGACCGCGCATTGTGCGTATCAGATGCTTGTTGCCGCCATCCCCAACCGAAATACGATGTTTTCGGCGCAGAGAACCGGTGCTGTTGCCCAGCCAGATCAGGATGAAAGCACACAGGGCTGTATAAATACCAACCGCTGCAATGGCGGCCGGGTCAAATGGGGTGTTCACTGTGTTTCCTGTCCGCTTTGATTCTAGTGATCTCAATATACGATTGAATTATGTCTGAGGATAGATCGTTCCTGGTTATCTCGCGGGCTGAACAGAACACGCACCCGTTCAATTTACGCGCGCACTGAGTGTTGCAAGTTCCACCCAGCGGAACTGCCGGGTATTTCGATGGTGTTTCAGGAAGGGATGAGCATTAGTTGGCTCAAGTCGAATTCAAATTCGAAATCCATAATGGGAGGAACTCAGATGCGTAAGAAAATGGCCGTCCTAGTCGGGGCATTGGTTTTGTTTGCAACAGGTGCGAGCGCGGAATATCCGGAAAAACCCATACAATGGGTCTTCCCGAATAATGCTGGTGGAGGCATTCATAATCTTGCCTTGTCAACGTTGAACATCATTCAGGGTGATATTCCACAATCTATCAATGTGACTGCGATGCCGGGCGCTGGAACGGTTGCAGGTACACGTTTTGTGGCCGAACAACCGGCAGACGGATACACATTCCTCTTTATTCATGATGCACCTTTTCAAACCAGCGCAATGGGATTGCTCGGCTTTGAGCTTCTTGATCAGATGGAGCCAGTTGCTCGCGTTGCCCAGTTCTGTCTTGGTTTGTTTGCTGCAGGGGATGCGCCTTATTCGAACCTGAAAGAATTGCAGGCTTACGCGACCGAACATCCAAATGAGATCAATGCCGCCATCAATATCGGGTCGCTGTCGCATATAAATATGCTGCGACTGGAAGAGGAACTTGGAATTGATCTTAATCTTGTTTCAGTTGGTGGCGGAGGCGCGGCCAGTCGTCAGGCGCTGATATCCGGGGAGATTGATCTGATTGATAACTCGCCCACAGAAATCGGCTCTCAGGTGCGTGCAGGCGACGTCACTGCTTTGGCCTGGTACGGAAGTGAACGTCATCCTTCTTTGTCTGACCTCAGCACAATGGGCGAACAGGGGTTCCAGACTCCCCGGACAAGCTGTGCCTACGGTTATTTGTGGGGGCGCAAGGATCTTCCACAGGAGATCAAGGATTACTGGAGCGGCATATTTACCGAAGCTTTTTCCGACCCGGCAAAACGTGATGAGTTGATGGAACGAACCAATATGCCGTCAGCGCTTTTGACAGGCGCAGAACTCGCAAAGTTTTCGAAAGAAATGAACGATGAGCGCCGATCAGCATTTGAACGCTTTGGCCTGGTCAAAAAATAAAATCGGTGCGGGTCCGCCGAGTGATATTTGGTCGGGTTGCTTCTATGTTGCTGCCTTAGACTCGTTGACTTGCTATCTTAGGTGTCGGTGAGGCTTGGTCTGTCAGGTTTCATGTGCATTTTTGATGACGGGTCATTTGAAGCGACGATCACAAATGTGTTCCGGCGAATTGCATTGATTGGCTGAGGAGGGGAGCTAAAGATGCGTGACATCGTTTCAGGCGTGTTTCTGACAGCCTTTTCTGCAGTCATGTACTGGCGTGCGACACTCATCGAAAACCCTGGCTACGATTTGTTGGGGCCAGGGTTTTTTCCAAAATTCGCTGTGGCGATGATGGGTGTTCTATCTGTTATTCTGTTGTGTGTGACAGTGGTACGGCAGTTTCGGCAGGCTGAGATAGCTGGTGATTTGAAACAAGTGAGCCGGTTAATTGCCCCGGATTTATTCCGGCAAGGTCTCATTGTTCTGTTGCTGGGTGCCTACGTGTTCATTCTTATCTTCAGATGGGCAAATTTCGAATTGGCTTCGATGCTTTTTATGCTGTCTGCGGGTGCCGTTTTGGTTCCGCATCGTGCCAAATCGCTCATCATATTGGGCGTAACGGCCGTGCTGGCGGTTTCTGCGATTTCTTACACATTCCGCAGCATCCTTTTCGTCAACCTTCCTTAGTGAGCGGGTATGAACGACCTCCTTAATTCTCTTGCATACATGGTTGAGCCGATGCCGATGCTTTACTGCATCATCGGTGTGGTTGCCGGTGTGGTTGTCGGCGCAATCCCAGGGCTGGGTGGCGGCATGTTGATGGCGCTTGTCCTACCTGCAACTTTTGCCATGGATAATCTGCTCGCCCAAGTGCTGCTGATCGGCATTTATGTAGGCGGTGTCACAGGTGGTCTGTCATCGGCTGTTTTGATTGGTGTGCCGGGAACACCTGCTGCCGTCATGACGGCAATTGACGGCAATGCAATGGCACGAAAAGGGTTTGCCGCACGGGCACTTTCTATCGGAATTATGGCCTCCCTGTTTGGCGGCATTGTGTCCTGGCTGGTTCTCGCAGGCTTGTCTGCGCCATTGGCTCGCCTGGCTTCACAGCTGCAAAGCTTCGACTATTTCGTTTTCATAGCGCTCGGCCTGATCCTGATTGCATTTGCAGGGCAGGGCTCTGTGCTCAAATCTCTCATTTCTGGTGTGCTTGGTATCAGTCTGGCTCTGGTCGGGTTTGACAGTATTTCAGCGACAAACCGGTTTACGTTCGGAGTGCCAACGCTGTCGAACGGGTTTGACCTTCTGGCGGTTCTGATTGGTGCGTTTGCAGTGCGCCAGATGCTGGTTGATTCAAGTGATGAACGGCCTGTGGTGCAGCAGACTTCAGCGCGACTCTCGGAAATTTTCCATGAGCTTGGCCGACCATTCCGCCATTTAGGCAATTTGATCAGATCGTCTCTCATCGGCACAATCATTGGGCTTATGCCAGGCATTGGCGCAAATATTGGTGCAATTGTCGCTTATTCAGCCGCCAAAGGATTGTCCAAGAATCGTGAAGAATTTGGCCACGGCAGTGAAGAGGCTCTTGTGGCCTCGGAAAGCGGAAACAACGCAACAGTTGGTGGCGCGCTTGTTCCAATGATCGCATTGGGCATTCCCGGATCGGGTCAGGATGTGTTGCTGATGGCAGCACTCATTTTGCACCAGATCCAGCCCGGGCCGCTTCTTGTTTCAGAGCATCCGGAAGTGTTTTACGGAATTATTTCAACCTATCTGGTCGCGAATATTGTCACCTTGTTCGTAATGGTTCTATCTGTGCGCTATCTTCGCTCGGTCCTTTCAGTGCCCAAATATCTGTTGGTTCCTCTTGTACTGATGATGTGCACCGTTGGTGTTATCTCGACAAATAACCGGGTCGAAGACACAGCCATTATGTTTGCCTTTGGGGTGCTTGGCTTGTTCATGTCCTGGTTCCGGTTTCCGCTCGCACCGTTCGTTATCGGCTTCATTCTTGCACCATTGGCAGAAGAGCGGTTGCGAACTGCGGCAGGGACCGCGCGTGGCAACTGGCTTGAATTGTTGATGACGCCGGTCCCATTGGCCGCCATTGCAATTCTGATTGTCATTGGGCTGACATCCTTGATTGGCCGAAAACACTTCCGGACCGAGATGGGCACGCAGCCCAAAAAAACATAACGAAATTCAAAGTCATCAGATCTGAAAGTCAGCCCATGCGCCAACCGAATTTTCTTCTGTTCATGACCGATCAGCATCGGGCTGATCATTTGGGCTGTTACGGTAATCCGATTGTTCAAACCCCCAATATTGACGGGCTCGCAGAGCGTGGACGGCGCTTTGACAAGTTTTATGTGGCATGTCCGATCTGCATGCCAAACCGCATTGCCATGATGACGGGCAGAATGCCCGGTACCAACGGGTCGCGGCATAATGGTATTCCACTGGATCTTGAGGCCGTGACATTTGTCGATTTGCTTCGATCTGCAGGTTACAAGACCGGCCTGATCGGCAAAAGCCACCTTCAGAACATGACCGGCCGTCCCGTAGGCCATGATGCCAGCCAGCAAAAAGCCAATCTGGCTGAGCCGCCTGAAGACCTTGGTGATGCCGTTCGTGAACGAAGGACTGGACCGACATATGAAGCGGAGATGATGAAGCAGTGGGCTGAAAATCCGGATAAGGAGATCAGACTTCCCTATTACGGATTTGATCATGTGCGCTTTGCAAACGGACATGGAGATCAGGTTCACGGCCACTATGACCGCTGGCTTCAGGACAGGCACACCGATCCGGAAGCTTTGCGCGGCCCGGATGCAGCCCTGGAAACGCCGGGATTGCGAGCGCCGCAGGCTTGGCGCACCTCAGTACCTGAAGAGCTTTACCCAACCAGTTACGTTGCAGATGAAACACTCTCGTTTCTGGATGAGGTGGCAAAAGGTGATGAGAATCAACCATTTTTTATTCAATGTTCCTTTCCTGATCCGCATCATCCGTTTACGCCTCCGGGGCGTTATTTTGATTTATATGATCCCAATGACATACCGCTCCCCGAAACTTTCAAGACGATTGGAAAGGATGAGCATCCATTC
>Ga0163215_100796_pt1 | contig 35081 bp, 34 predicted proteins | sample SynspAceP_FD_185934 | JGI IMG/M metagenome (GOLD analysis project Ga0163215, IMG submission 185934) | Saline lake microbial communities from Ace Lake in Antarctica - Synechococcus sp. Ace-P (Hybrid Assembly) | ecosystem: Environmental > Aquatic > Non-marine Saline and Alkaline > Saline | place...
GTTCCAAATAATGTTGATACACAACAACCCTCGCATCGAGCAATGGGACAAGAGCATGTGCCAGAACATCATCAATCTCGATCATGGGCCGTACAACGCTGTCGAAGCTGCCATGCTTCACAGTCTTCCACTTACGGATTGCGACGTCGGATGAGAGAGGCGATGCTGACATGGCGGACCAGATACACTACGGATACACTATTGCCCTGACATTTGGTGAGGCGACTTGCAATCGTATGAGATGGATTTGATCAACAAATTTATGTTATATATGTATATTATTGACGAAGAGTGGACCTAACTATCTGAATTTCAATCAGGTTTGAAGCATGTATCGCTCCCTACGTCTCCGCCAGTTTGACCTCTCAAAAAAGTTAAAGCACCTTTCTAGAACAGCGCGATCCAGATCCCCGCAAACATCGCTATGCCGCCGAAATTCACGCACATGTGCCAGACCGCATACCGAAACGGCATGGATTTGCGCGCGTAGAACCCTGTTCCGATCACGTAACACAGCGCGCCGCCAATGATGCACCACAGAGTGCCGACAGGCACGGTATTCATGTCCGGCAACGCAGACAGGCCAATGGCCCCCAACCCCAGATAGGACGCTGTTGACCAACGCGATTGCACCGTTTCATTCGTGATCTTGTTCCAGATTGCAACAGCTGTCAGCCCCCAACACACCACCAGCAGCGCAAGCGTCCAAGGGGTATTAGCCAACACGAAGAACGGCGTGAAAGTACCTGAAATACTTGGGTAAATAGCAGCGTGATCAATGCGTCGCAGCAGCTTGCGCGATGTATGCCACTCAGAAAAGTGATAGGCGACCGACGCGAGGTTGGAGAGCAGCGCGCAGAGTACATATACCCCCACAGCCACAACCAGGGATGTGCTTTGCGTCGCAGCTGTTCTGGTCAGCAGCAAACTGCCTGCTGTCAGGATCAACCCCAGCCCGACCGCATGCACCGCCAGATCGGCGCGGCGATGGGACAGAGTAGGGCTGGGAAAGTTCGGTGTCGTCATGGGAGGTCCGCTTTAGGCTGAATTATGCTCTGGGCGTTACGCGGGACGGCCGCCCGTGTCTATCCTCCAGCTACGTCACCCGGTGTATAAGGTCAGCCGCCTTACTCTGTACTACTCCTGACGGTGGCTGCGCGGGTCTTCGCCGTAGATCTCGTCCGGTGTTTCCTCACCGCTTTCGTCGATGTTGGCTTTGAACCCTGTCGCCACCACAAACTTCTCCGAGCTGTCGGCGCGGCTTGAGGGCGGTTTGAAATTGGCAACCTTTTGAAAGCGTTTCTTGAGCAGCTGTTGCAGACTGCCTTCCGCGCCACCTGCCAGCGTTTTGGCAATAAACGTACCACCCTCTTCCAGCACGTCAAAGGCGAAATAGGCCGCCGCCTCGCACAGCGCGATGATGCGGTTGTGATCGGTCTGTTTGTGGCCGGAGGCAGAAGCCGCCATGTCCGACATCACAACATCCGCGCGCCCGCCCAGCCATTCCTTGACCTGCAGATCGGCGTCATCTTCCATAAAGTCCAGCTGGTAGATTTCACAGCCCGCAATCGGCTCCATCTCTTGCAAGTCGATGGCAAGGATTGTGCCCACGGCCTTGCCACTCTTCTCTCCCAAGATGTTCGAACGTTTGACCGCCACCTGACACCAGCCACCCGGTGCCGCACCCAAGTCCACAATCCGCGCGCCGGGCACAAGAAAGCGGAATTTATCGTCCAGCTCCATGATCTTGAACGCTGCCCGCCCGCGATAGCCTTCGGCCTTGGCGCGTTTGACATAAGGATCATTCAGCTGCCGCTGCAACCAGCGGGTCGAGCTGAGCTTGCGGCCGCGCGCGGATTTCACCTTTATCTTCAGGTCGCGCTGTCCGCGTCCCGAATTGTTCTTGCCTGTTGGCGTCTTGCCCATCAGAATGTTCCTTCTTCGAGCACGCCGTCCGCGCTCATTTGTGCGTATAACAGGCCTTCGCGCAAACCGCGATCCGCAACGCTCAGCCGGTCTGTGGGCCATGCGCGCATCAATGCTTGCAAAATCGCTGCCCCCGACATGATCAGCGCCGAACGGTCCTGCCCGATGCAGGGGTCAACCCGCCTGCCCTCCGGCCCCATAGCCAGATATTTATGGATAACTTTATCAATTTGCACCGTTGTCATGCTCAGCCCGTCAACCTTGGTGCGGTCATAGCGGCGCAGGCCAAGATGGCTGGCAGCGACTGTGGTGACAGTGCCGGAAGTGCCCACGATCTGGAACCGCTCTTGCGGCTGGGCCGATTGATAAGGCGTGAAATCCGCAAGATTTTCCTCGAAAAACCAGCTCATCAGGGCAAAGCGCGCGGCGTCGTCCTCCACATCCGAGAATTGATCACGCAGGGTGGCCACGCCCAGAGGCACTGAAATCCAGTCGACAACCCGCGCTTCGGGAGTATCCGTAGGCGCTTGCACAAAACCGTTGTGCAGCCGCATGATGGATTGCGCGCGGTCGCGTCTGGGAACCTTGGAAATATCAATCCAGACAAGCTCGGTAGAGCCGCCGCCGATGTCCACCACCAGCAGGTTCTCCGTCTTGGCACTGACCAGCGGCGCGCAGGAAATAACCGCCAGCTGCGCCTCGTGCTCTGGCGTAATGATGTCCAGCCGCAGACCCGTCTCGCGGGTGATGCGGCGCATGAATTCCTCGCCGTTGGTGGCGCGGCGGCAGGCCTCTGTTGCCACCAGCCGCATACGCTTAACCTTGTTGCGCTTCAGTTTTTGCTGACAAATCCGCAGTGCCTGAATGGTGCGCGCCATGGATCCGCGCGATAAACGCCCGGTTTTCTCAAGCCCTGCGCCCAGCTGGACGGACTTCGAGAAACTGTCCACCACATGAAAACCACCCCCTCTTGGTTGGGCGATCAGCATGCGACAGCTATTTGTGCCCAGATCAAGGGCCGCATATAGGTCGTTCGATCTGGACGAAACCGGCACAGGGCTCAGAACCGTCGAGGTATTTTGTTCGAGCGCGCCCGTACCGTTGGAGCGCTTTGGCGCCATTGGGATGCGCCTTTCATAACGTGTTGCCCTGTTGATACGTCTTGCGCGCCTCTGGCGCAAGGACAGAGCAGGGTCAAACCCGCGCCAATTGTCACAACCTCACAATGATCATGCGCGGAATGAGGAAGGGATCCCCTCGCCGTGCACACCGCAATGCGGTAGCCAAAGGTCGCGGATGGTGTCGCAATTGTCGAAAACGACAGTCGGACAACGCGGGCCATCCGCTAGAGAATGCAAAACCTAAATCCGGGACGGGGGAATCGTATATGGCTGAAGTGGTGATCGTCTATTGGCGGGACATTCCGGCGCAAGTGATTGTGGGCAAAGGCCGCCGCGCCGAAAAGCGTATTCTGCCCGAACGGTTTGAACAGGCAATCGACCGCGCGGCGATGAAAACCGGCGAAGTGGATACCGATGCCTATCTTGCAGGCTTTCGCAAAGCCGATCCTGTGACGGTTGCGGGCGAAGACGCCGCAGTCGCGGATGCAGAGGCTGCACGTATTGATGCCGAATATGACCGCGACCGCATCAAAGCCCTCATTGCGAATGACGGCTGGGCGTGACCCCTGCATTTTTTGATCTCATGAGGAACCGCACCATGGCGCTGCTTAATTTCCGTAAAAAAGTCGAAGCTTTCCCTGACGGGGTCAATCCAGCTGTCGAGGCGTTCTTGCAGGATTTCTCCATCGAGGTGATGCCGCGCACTGCCGAAAAGGTCGAGAATTTCCGCGAATTGCTGCCCGCAGGCACGCGCGTCTACATCGCCCACATCGAAGGCACCCTGATCGAGGAAATGGTCGCAACCGCCGCGCGTTTGCATGCAGACGGCTTTCCGGTCATGCCGCATTTTCCTGCGCGCATCATCAAGGACCGCGCCACGCTGGCCGACTGGATTGCGCGCTATCAGGGTGAAGCAGACGTAAAACAGGCGCTGCTGCTGGCTGGCGGTGTGACCACGCCGCATGGCGATTTCAGCGACTCCATGCAGCTGATGGAAACGGGCCTGTTCGACCGCGCCGGTTTCACCCGTCTGCATGTTGCAGGCCACCCCGAAGGCAACCGTGACATCGACGCCAAAGGCACTGCAAATGTCGATGCCGCCCTGCGTTGGAAAAATGATTTTCAGACCCGTACGGATGCAAAGATGGCCATCGCCACCCAGTTCGCCTTCGAGGCCAAGCCGATCATCGCTTGGGCTGACAGTCTTGCCGAGGCAGGCATCACGATCCCCGTGCACATCGGCATCGCCGGTCCGGCAAAGCTGCAAACGCTGATCAAATTCGCCATCGCTTGTGGTGTCGGTCCCTCCCTGAAAGTGCTGCAAAAGCGCGCGATGGATGTGACCAAACTGCTGCTGCCCTATGAGCCGAATGATGTCGTGACAGAGTTGGCAGCCCACAAGGCCGCCAACCCCGACTTCAATGTCTCCCACGTGCATTTCTTCCCGCTGGGCGGGATCAAGACCAACGCCACATGGGCACACACCAATGGCGGCAAAGCTGCCGTGCCTGCAAACGCTTCCTGAAGGACTAATTTTAATGACCAGAACCATCGTCGAATCCAAAACCAAAACAGCCATCATCGGCTTTGACCAGCCGTTCTGCGTCATCGGTGAGCGTATTAACCCCACAGGCCGCAAGATTTTGGCCGAGGAACTGGAGCGCGGCGATTTCTCCCGTGTGGAGGCGGATGCCATCGCGCAGGTTGCCGCCGGTGCCAATATCCTCGACGTGAACTCCGGCGCTGTCTTCTCCAACAAAATGGCCGAAGACAAACGCTATGCAGACAATAACTTTGTCGAGCCGATGCTGATGCCCGAAATGATCCGCCGCGTGCAGGCCGTGACCGATTGCCCGATCTGCATCGACAGCTCTGTGCCCGGTGCGCTGGAGAATGGCCTTGCCGCCTGCGAAGGGCGCCCGCTGCTGAACTCCGTCACCGGCGAGGAAGAGCGGATGGAGCTGGTGCTGCCGCTGGTCAAGAAATACAACGTGCCGGTTGTGGCAATCTCCAACGATGACACCGGTATTTCCGAAGACCCCGATGTGCGTTTCGCCGTGGCCAAGAAAATTGTCGAGCGTGCGGCGGATTTTGGCATTCCCGCCTATGATATCGTTGTTGATCCGCTTGTCATGCCCATTGGTGCCATGGCCACAGCGGGCCATCAGGTTTTTACCCTCGTGCGCCGCTTGCGCGAAGAGCTGGGCGTGAACACCACTTGCGGTGCGTCCAACATCAGCTTTGGTCTGCCCAACCGTCACGGCATCAACAATGCCTTCCTGCCGATGGCCATGGGTGCGGGCATGACCTCTGCCATCATGAACCCGATTGCGGTGCCTGTGAGTGCCTTGAAGGTTGCGGAAAAGCGGGCCGAGCTGGCTGCCCTTGGTCTGGTCCTGCCGGAAGACATGGACGACGAGGCGCTGGTGCAGCTGTTTGGCATGGGCTCGATCCACGCGCGTCCGGGCAAGGAAATGGAAGCCATCCGCGCGGCCAACTTCCTGTTTGACCGCGATCCGCATGGTGGAGACTGGATCAAATTCAACAAAGTTGCCCCCAAAGCGGGACAAGAAGGCCGTGGCCGCGCGGGACGTGTGGGTGGCCGCAAACGCGGCTGATCCCGTACTATATTCAAAGCAACAGGGCAGCGCACTGTGCTGCCCTTTTGCGTTTCTAGAGCAAGTCTTTCGCCATCATCATATGCACACCCTTTTCACGGTTTACCGTCTGGGTGATGCGCAGATCACCGGCAAGCGAACAGAGCATATAGGCCTGCGCACGGGTGATCCCTGCCCGCGCCGCCACCACTGTGATCATCCGGCGCAGGGCGATCTCGACACAGTGGTCCAGATCGGCGTGCATGCCCATCGTAATGATATGCGTCGGCGTCTCGGCCTGCGGATAGGTCACATCCATATCGCGCCGCACTGTCAGGCGGAACCGGCCCTGAAGGGCGGTCTCAATCGCCGTCACGCAGACCTCGCCATCGCCTTGCGCACCATGCCCGTCGCCGCACGAGAACAGCGCGCCGTCCGTGTGCACGGGCAAATACAGCGTGGTGCCCGCCACCAGTTCCTTGTTGTCCAGATTGCCGCCATGCGCGCGCGGCTCTATCGTGGAGATCCGCCCCCAAGCAGGCGGCGGTGCCACGGCCATCACGCCAAAGAACGGCGCCAGCGGCAGTTTAAGCCCCCAGGGCATGGTCGCCTCACCCGCCTGTGTATCCAGCGGCAGAATGGTCAGATGCGTCTCGTTGAAATCCAGCGGCAGCGTGCCCGCCAAAGGCCGGATGAAGTTATACCCCCAATCCTGCCGCAGTTGCACATCAAGGATATCGACCTGCAACACGTCACCCGCCTGCGCGCCTGCAACAGCCACCGGACCCGTCAGGATATGTCCTGCCATTGCCGGCGGTCCCATCGCGTGGATCTCCAGCAACTCTGGCGGGATATGAAAACCACTGTCCGGCAGAACATGCGGCGCGCCGGAAACAGTGTTGATCGTCACTTCATCGCCACTTTGCACCGTGGCAACAGGCGCCAGCGTGGCATCGAAAAAGCCCCAGTGGCAGGTCTTTGGTCCGGCTTCGATCAGCATCTTGATCCCCTTAAATCAGCGCCCGATGGCATAGGCTTGCATCAGACGCGGTGTGGCTGCGGCGCGCAACATACCATCAGGCTGGCGCAAGGCGGCGGTGAGGCGGCCCACTGTCCAAGGCTCGGCCACTGTAACGATATGCCCACGCGCGCGCAGATCCGCGATCACATCCTCCCCCACTGACGGCTCTATCATCATGTGGGCGGTCTGCACCTCGCGCGGAAAGAACGAGCCTTGGAAATGCGTCGAATGGAACAGCGGCGCATCCATGCCCGCTTGTAAATCCAGCCCGTGATGGACAAACCGCAAAAACCAGATCAGTTGCCACTGGTCCTGCTGGTCGCCACCCGGTGTACCGAACACCAGTTGCGTGCCGTCCTTGTGCGCCAGTGTCGGTGTCAGCGTGGTGCGCGGACGTCGCTTGGGCGCCAGCGAGGTGGGCAGCCCCTCCTCCAGCCAGAACATCTGCGCACGCGAATTGAGCGGAAAGCCAAGGCCGGGAATAACCGGATTACTTTGCAGCCAGCCGCCCGAAGGCGTGGCGCTGATCATATTGCCCCAGCGGTCAATGATATCCAGATGCACGGTATCACCGCGTTTTTCGGTCAGATGCGACATGGTCGGCTCTTGGGGCGCAACAGCCCCCACGCCAAAATCCTGCGCCGCACGGGCAATATAGCGGTCTGCCAGATGCTCGAACCCGGGCACACGGCCCGGTCTCTGTTCGGTCGAGGCGTGGCGCGTGATCAAGCTGCGGCGTGACTGATTATATGCCTCGCCGAGTAAATACTGCATCGGAATATTGCTCTGCGCCGGATCACCGTAATAGGCCTCGCGGTCGGCATAAGCGAGCTTCATCGCCTCAATCACCGTATGGGTGAATTCCGCGCCCATCGGGTCCATCGCCGCCATATCAAAGCCTTTCAGGATCGCAAGTGCTTGTAATAAAACCGGTCCCTGACTCCAGGCTTGGGTCTTGTGCACGGTCCAGCCGTGATACTCATAGTGCAGCGTTTCTTCGTAGGTTGCTTCCCATTTTGCCATGTCGCCACGGGCCAGCACGGCGCTGTGCGCGCTGCCCGAGACATCCATGACGCAGGCATCGTCCAGATAGTCAAAGATTGCATCCGCCACAAATCCGGTCCGCCACTGCGCACGCGCGGTTTCAATCTGTGCTGCGCGGGTGTCGCCTGTGCTGTCTGCAAGGCGGTCATAGGTCGTGGCGAGATCAGGATTTTTAAACAAGGCATGGGGTTCGGGTGCGCGGCCCGCCGGCGTCCAGACAGCAGCAGAACCGGGCCAGTGTTCGGCGAAATAGTTTGCCAGCCCTGCAATCGTATCAGCGACACGTGGCAGCACCGGATGGCCGTCACGCGCATAATCAATCGCGGGCTGCATCACCTCGCGCAGCGTCATGGTGCCGTGATCGCGCAGCAGCAGCATCCAACCGTCAAACGCCCCCGGCACAACTGTCGAGAGCAATCCCGACCCCGGGATCAACGTCAGGCCAAGCTGTTTGTAATGCGCAATAGTCGCGGCCTCGGGCGCCACACCCTGCGCACAGAGCACTTCAGTCTTACCCGTTGTAACAGAATGGAAAATTGCAGGCATGTCACCCGCAGGACCGTTCAGATGCGGCTCCACCACTTGCAAAACCAGCGCTGTGGCAACGGCAGCATCAAAGGCATTGCCGCCTTTTTCCAGAATGGACATCCCCACAGCAGACGCGATCCAATGCGTCGATGTGGCAACGCCAAAGGTGCCCCGGATTTCGGGTCTGGTGGTAAAACTGGACATAAAATCTCCTGGATATGCGGCACTGCACCGAACATATCACAGGATTACCGCACCGCACGCCCAAAATTCACATCAAGAACGACGAGCACCTCTATATATTTATTGAAAATATGGTGAACCCAGCACGATTCGAACGTGCGACCTCTGCCTTCGGAGGGCAGCGCTCTATCCAGCTGAGCTATGGGTCCGCTAGAGGCGGTATAGTCTGCACGCACCGCCCCCGCAATTCAAAAATAAGTCTATTCAAAATCCATCATGCGAAAAGATCATGCGCCAGCTCCAGCGCCTCGATCAGCACATCGACTTCGTCCGTCGTATTGTACATCGCAAAAGACGCACGGCACGTCGCGTTCAGCTCCAAATGCGACATCAGCGGACCACAGCAGTGCTGGCCCGCACGCACGGCCACGCCCTTTTTATCCAAAATTGTAGAGATATCATGGGCATGCGCCGCACCGTCCATTGTGAAGCTGAAAATCGCGCCCTTGTCGGGTGTGCTACCTTGTACCTGGATCCAGTTCAGACCGGCCAGCTTTTCAATCGCGTAATCGCGTAGGCTCGCCTCATGTGCGGCAATGTTATGCAGACCAACAGTTGTCATGTAATCCAACGCCACACCCAGCCCGATGGTTTGCACAATCCCCGGCGTGCCTGCCTCGAATTTCATGGGCGCATCGTTATACGTGACATTATCTTTTGTCACTTCGCGGATCATATCCCCGCCGCCCATAAACGGACGCATCTGCGCCATCCGTTCCGACTTGACATAAATCGCACCCGAACCGGAGGGCCCGTAGAGTTTATGACCTGTCACGCAGTAGAAATCACAGCCGATGTCCTGCACATCAACCGGCATATGGACTGCCGCTTGCGATCCGTCGACCAGCACGGCAACGCCGCGCGCATGTGCGGCAGTTGTGATGGTTTTCACATCAACAACAGTCCCTAACACATTGGACATATGAGTAATTGCTATTAATTTGGTGCGTGGTGAAATTGCATCAATCACAGCCTGCGGGTCCAGCGCGCCGCTCGAATCCACATCAATCCATTTGATCACCACGCCTTGCCGCTCGCGCAAGAAATGCCATGGCACGATATTGGCGTGATGCTCCATCACGCTCAGAATGATCTCATCACCTGCGCGCAGGTTAGGCATGGCCCAACTGTAGGCAACCATATTAATCGCTTCGGTGGTGCCTGAGTTGAAAATAATCTCGTCTTCAGAACCGGCGTTTAGGAAGCGGGCGACCTTGCCGCGCACAGCCTCATACTTGTCTGTCGCAAGATTAGAAAGGTAGTGCAAGCCACGGTGAACGTTGGCATATTCATGGCTATACGCGGTCGTAACCGCGTCAATCACCACCTGCGGTTTTTGTGCCGATGCGCCATTGTCGAGGTAAACCAGCGGCTTGCCGTTCACCTGCCGTGACAGGATCGGGAAATCGCGGCGAATTGCTGAAACATCATACATTTGCGGGTACTCCTATTGCGGCAACGCCGATCAATGCTGCCAATATCGCCAGCCCGAACACCATGCCCACCGCCGCAACCACCAAAACACCCAGACCGTGCATCAAACCCGGCAGCCGAAGCGCTTCAGTCACAAAATTTACGGTGATCCAGAGTCCGAGGATGCCCACCATCAGCGAAAAGAGCTGGCCAATTGCAGGAGACACCAGCAGCAGCACGAACATCACCGCCTGTGCGACCACTCTCAGCCCCTGAAGCCAGACCAACAGCGCCAGCAGCTCTCCCAGATTGCCTTGTCCGCCAAACGCGCGGCCCGTCCAGTAGAAGGCATGAACCGTCAAGGCAAGAACGCCGGTGATCAAGACGAAAAACATTAACGGATTGCGGAACAACGTCGGCAACATGGAAGTATCAGCCGAGAGCAGCGAGAAGCTGTAGATGATGCTGTTGACCGCACCGGCAAGGATCAGGCCCGTCCACAGTACATCACGGCTCAGGTCCAGTGACATGATCTTTTGCGCGGCTGTGCGCGGGCTTTGCACCGTTTCCAGCGCCAGTTCTTTCAGAGCGTCAGTGTTGAGCATCAGCGTGATCCATCCGCGCGTAACAGTCCTGCGGTCCAGAACCAGACAAATACCGCGAGCCAAATAAAACCAACCGCTTGCAGCTGGATGCCCGGCCCGATGAGTGCCGCTGTGATCCCTAACAGCAGACTTACAGGTGTCACAGCCAGCAGGGCCCAGACAAGCGTAAAGCGGATTTCGAACCCTGTGACATTTCGCCGTGCAACCCAAGCGAGCGCCCAAACCAAAGCGGCAAAGAGATAGACCAGCAGTGGCACAATGAAAATAAACAGAAACGCGCTCCAGTACAGCCGCGCCTGAAGCGGGATATCAGGGTCAACTTGCGCCTCGCGGGCCTGAAAAGGTGCCGAGGCTACAAACATCAATGCCCCTGCGATCAACAGGAACAACAGGGCGCGCACCTCGTTACGGCCCTGCTTCAGAAAGCGTGCAACCACGCGCCCCGGCCCTTTGTAGGTGGCGAAAATATCCTGCGTCAGTGACATCTTAGCGGCTGTGCCGCATCAGCCAAGCGCCCAGACGCGCGGTCATATCTTCGCGCAGGTCTTCCTGTGCGATCTCGTCCACCGCTTCTGCCAGAAATGCCAGCGTCAGCAGACTGGTCGCTTCAGCCTGCGGCACCCCGCGCGAGCGCAGATAGAACAGCGCATCCTCGTCAATCGCACCCGAGGTCGAGCCATGGCTACATGCCACATCGTCTGCGTAAATTTCCAGCTCGGGTTTGGCCAGAAACTGGCTGTCGCCATCCAGCAGCAAGGCCTGACTGATCTGGTATCCATCGGTTTTCTGTGCGCCTGCTTTCACAAGGATTTTGCCTTGAAAAACGCCTGTGGCGCCGTTGCGCAAGACTTTTTTAAACACCTGACGGCTGTTGCAGTTTAACGAATCATGCGTGATGAACACTGTATCATCATGATGGAAGTCGCCATCGCCGACACACACACCCGCCACATGGGCAAGTGCATCATCACCGACCAGCTCGATCACACAATCGTTGCGCGTCAGCTTGCCATTCACTGTCATGGTAAAGGACCGGAACTGTGATTCAGAGCCAAGACGCGTGAAAATATGCGTGGCAGCACGGCGCTCGTGATCGCGCCCCTGCGCGCGAATGTGATGGAAAGACGCGCCATCGCCCACTTCGACTTCCAGCACCTTGTTAAAGCGTGCGGCGGCGGGTCCGTTCTCCAGCAAGGTGAATTCAGTGCCCGCATCCATCTTAATGCAGTTATGCAAGATCGCGTCAGAAGTCTCTGATTTGTGTTGATAAACCAAATTAACCGGCTTGCTCGGCTTGCCGGTGACATGGATCAGCACACCGTCAGTTGCAAAGGCTGTATTCAAGGCCGCCAAGGGGCGCGCAACAGGCGTCTGGCCACGGGTTTCCAAAACACCGTAGAGGCTCTTGGCCCAGTGCAGATCGCTGTCTGCGGCAGCCAGACGCTCGATCGTGATGCCCTCAAGGCTCAGATCATCGGAGGCTGCAGCATCAAAAACACCGTCCACAAAGACAATACGCAGACGATCGACAGTGTCGAACATCGGCACTTCGTCCGTCACCAAAACAGCGGCTTTCGTCGCGCCAACCTGCGTCAGCGTGTCGGGGCGTGTGTACTTCCAGTATTCGTCACGCCGCACCGGCACGCCCATTGTACGCAAACGCGCCAAAGCATCGCTGCGCGCAGGCTGCGCCCAAGTCGCCGCAGGCATGTCGAAGGATGCAATCAATGCCTCTGTCGGGTCGGTTTTCACTGCTACATCAGCCATTATGCCACCTCGGCGAGGATATCTGCGTAGCCGTTGTTTTCAACTTCCAGCGCCAATTCCGGCCCGCCTGTCTTGATGATACGGCCATCGGCCATAATGTGCACAAAATCCGGTTTGATGTGGTCCAGCAAACGCTGGTAGTGCGTGATCACCAGAAATCCGCGATCCGGCGCGCGCAGGGCGTTCACACCATCCGACACCAGCTTCATCGCGTCCACATCAAGACCCGAGTCTGTCTCGTCAAGGATGCACATCTTTGGCTCCAGCATCGCCATTTGCAGGATTTCATTGCGCTTTTTCTCGCCCCCAGAAAAGCCTACATTTACAGGACGCTTGAGCATTTCTGCATCAATCTTGAGATCTTTTGCTTTGACCCGCACAACCTTGAGGAATTCTGCCGCCGACATTTCCTCTTCGCCGCGCGCCTTGCGTTGCGCATTTACTGCTGTGCGCAAGAAGGTCATATTGCCCACACCCGGGATCTCTACAGGGTATTGGAAGGCCAGAAACAGACCCGACGCCGCACGCTCTTCCGGCTCCAGATCCAGCAGATCTATGTCGCCAAGATGCGCAGTGCCCCCCGTGACCTCATAGCCACCTTTTCCCGACAGTACATAGGACAACGTCGACTTGCCCGATCCGTTCGGTCCCATGATTGCATGCACTTCGCCGCCGCCGATTTCCAGATTAACCCCCTTAAGGATTTGTTTGTCTTCGTCTTCCAGTTTCACCGCAAGGTTCTTGATGCTCAGCATGGGAATGCTCCTTCTATATGTCGTTCAAGCGCGATGTGCGCTTTGTAAGTGGCCCTCAGGCCGTTGATTTCATTCGCGCGGGAAAGCTCGTCAACAGAGCCTCACGTGCGGCATTTATTCCATCCGCGTAATTCAAAAGTGCGGGCCTATGCGCTGCTACCTCATCCAGTTCCAGCGGCGCAACCATGTCACGACGCCCGATGGACGCCGCATAATCCAGGTATTTCAGCCAGCTTTGCCCGACCGGATCAATCCATGTATTGGGCACACCGTAGGCATCCGCCACAATCAGCCCGTGCAGCGAAGAGGCGTATATATGCGCACAAGACGCAATCTGCATGCATACGTCCACCGGATCATCGCGCGGATCAATCAGCAGATAGACAGGATCGGACGCCACAAACGCCAGCAGGCTTTTGTCCTGCATCAACGTATAGTGTGGCACGATCCCGATACGTTCGCTGCACGCGCCGTCAAAGGGCAGCACCTCGTTGATCAGCAGCCCGGGATCGCCGAACCGCTTCATTTTGAGCTTCAGCAGCGCCGCTGTGACCGGCCCCCGCACCAGCGCCACCTCGATTTTATCCATAAAATCATGGCCAAACACCGGATGCAGCAGGCCTGTACCCCAAATGCACAGCGGCTCCGCATTCTTGCGCCCTTCCTTGAGCGCCCGTTTGACCACTTGCATCATGGACCCCAGCGCAAACATATCCGCTTTTTTTGGTCCGACATGCTCTACCAAACGTCCCGACACATGGCCCACAATCAACGGATTGATCGCGTCGCCAAAGTTCGGCTCGGCTTTCCACCAATGCAGGCGGAGCGGCGTGGTGTCGGGTGCCCCAGCCATCAGCCCAGCGAAACCGCAGCACTGATAGCAAAGCAATAAACGGCAAACCCAATAGTCAGGATCATCAGTCATCTTTCCGGATCAGATAGGCCAATACATGCGAAACGCCAAAAACGGCTCCGACGGTCACTGCGCCTGTCAGCGAAACGCCATCAATCCAAAGCGACTGCGTCAGCATCATGCCCAAAAACACACATACAATGGCGAACAGGCTTTGTGACCTAGAATGCGGCTTCCTAAACGTACTCCAGTTCACGCCCCACGCCCCTTAAACCAGCGGACCACCAAGCCCACGACAAAGTAAAGCGCCGCAAAAATCACCGCCGACATCATAGCCTCCGGCCAGCTGTCACCCTCGTCGATGCCAAAACCCAAGCCCCAGCTGAGGGCAAAGTACACCGCCATCGCGATGCCGGTTTCCTTCCCCAGCTTGAGCATCAGCCGACAGAACCTTCGAGCGAGATCGCCACAAGTGCTTGTGCTTCCATAGCAAATTCCATTGGCAGGGCCTGCAACACGTCCTTGCAGAACCCGTTGACCACCAGTGCCACGGCCTCTTCCTCGTCCATGCCCCTTGAGCGGCAGTAGAACAGCTGCTCGTCGTCGACTTTGGAGGTGGTCGCCTCATGCTCCACACGGCTGGAGTTGTTCTTCACCTCGATATACGGCACCGTATGCGCGCCGCATTTATCCCCGATCAACAAGCTGTCGCACTGCGTGTAGTTGCGCGAATTTGTGGCCTTCGGGTGCATGGAGACAAGGCCACGGTAGGTGTTCTGCGCCTTGCCCGCCGAAATGCCCTTGGAGACAATCCGCGACTTGGTATTCTTACCCAAGTGGATCATCTTCGTGCCGGTATCGGCCTGCTGCATGTTGTTGGCGATGGCAATGGAGTAGAATTCACCCTGTGAATCGTCGCCGCGCAGAATGCAGGACGGGTATTTCCACGTCACGGCAGACCCCGTTTCAACCTGCGTCCACATCACCTTGGCACGGTCGCCACGGCAATCGGCACGTTTGGTCACAAAGTTGTAAATCCCGCCCTTGCCGTTCTCGTCACCGGGATACCAGTTCTGCACGGTGGAGTATTTCACCTCCGCGTCTTCCTCGATGATGATTTCGACCACTGCGGCATGCAGCTGGCTCTCGTCGCGCTGCGGCGCTGTGCAACCCTCGAGGTAGGACACGTAGCTGCCCTTGTCGGCGATGATCAACGTCCGCTCGAACTGGCCGGTATTCTCGGCGTTGATGCGGAAATAGGTCGATAATTCCATCGGGCAGCGCACACCGGGCGGAACATAGACAAATGAACCATCTGAAAACACAGCAGAATTCAACGTCGCATAGAAGTTGTCCTGCACCGGCACAACCGTACCAAGGTATTTCTTCACCAGCTCGGGATGATCCTTGATCGCCTCGGAGATCGAGCAGAAAATCACACCCGCTTTCATCAGCTCGTCGCGGAATGTTGTGCCCAGAGAAACGCTGTCAAACACCGCATCCACAGCCACCTTGCGCGGCGCGTCAGACATCTCCTCGGCACCCTCGACACCTGCCAGAATGGCCTGCTCTTTTAACGGGATACCCAGCTTTTTGTAGGTATCCAGCAGCTTGGGGTCCACATCGTCCAAAGACTTGGGCTTGACGGCCATGCTTTTGGGGCGGGCATAATAATACTGGTTCTGGAAGTCGATTGTGGGGTAATCCACCATCGCCCATGTTGGCTCGCGCATGGTTTGCCAGCGCGCATAGGCGCCCAGACGCCAGTCGGTCATCCACTGCGGCTCGTCATTGTTGGCAGAGATCAGCTTGACGATGTCTTCATCCAGACCCAGCGGGGCATAGTCCATCTCGATGTCTGTCGACCAGCCGTGCTTGTAGGCACCGCCAACTTCGCGCACCGCATCCACGGTTTCCTGATCAACGCCGTCTTTTACGCCACTGTCTAGGGTAATATCCATGTCTGTCTTCCTCTCGCTACAGGCTCACGCCGCCCGCATCTGGTGTTTCTCGAATTTTGCAGCCCAAGCAGTCGCAAAGCGCCGCACATCATCAATCGTCGTCCCGAGGCCCAGCGACACGCGGATCGCACTTGCCGCTTGCGCCTCGTCATATCCCATTGCCAACAAAACCTTGCTGGCCTTTACCTTACCGCTGGAGCATGCAGACCCTGCCGAGATGGCAAATCCTGCCAGATCCATTTGCATCACCTGCGTCTCGCCCTTCCAACCGGGGGTGAGGATGCAAGAGGTGTTCGGCAGGCGTTCAGCTTCATTCCCGACAAAAATAGTCTGATCTGACGCAGACGCAATAGCCTTTTCTAGAATACTTCTAAAGTAGGCCACTTCGTCCCATTTTCCAGCCGATACATTCGTTCCCGCTGCCTGTGCCGCCGCGCCGAATCCGGCAATGCCGACGATGTTTTCCGTGCCTGACCGGCGGTTCATCTCCTGCCCGCCACCGCGCAACATCGGCTCGGGATCATGGGCCGTGAAATTGATCAGCGCGCCGATGCCTTTGGGGCCGCCCATTTTATGCGCCGACAAAATTGCGTAAGACGGCGTCACATCACCGTAGGTCACAGGCATCTTACCTGCCAATTGGGTGATATCACAGATCGTCGAGTATGGCACCGTGCCAGCCCGGGATTCGTTGACGTGACCGCTGCCGATCACCCTGCCACTCAATCCCAATACGCCTGTTTCACTGTTTGCCGCGGATTGGGCGATGAGGGCAACCGGACCGCGATCTGCCTGCCATTCGCCATCACTTAAACGCGTTACAACACTTAAAAACCCGGACGCCCCATCAGCAAAAAGCTTGCCATCCAACCCATGAAACCCTGCCAGTTCAATCTCGCTCCAGACACCCAGACAATCATGCTCTGTTGGCAGTGCCGCAAATACACCGCCATGTCGCGCCTTCTGCGCCACAGCCAGCGCCGCAGCTTCTGTTGCACTGCTTGTAAAAATCACCTGCTGTGGCTTGCATCCTACCAGTTCCGCCACCTGTGCACGGCTTCGCTCCACCAACATCTTCGCCGCGCGTCCCTCCGCATGCACAGAGGATGGATTGCCCACAATATCCATCGCCGCAACCATCGCCGCGCGCGCCTCTGTCCGCAAAGGTGTTGTCGCGTTATGATCCAGATAGACCCTGTTCATTTCTTTTGGCCATTTATAGTCAAGTGCATCAGATCACTCGTCCACAATTGCAAACAGGTTCGGGACCGCCGGACAGGGTGTCATCTGGTTCTCGACAACATCCGACAAACGCGTTTGATGCAAGAATACATAGACATGCGCGCTCAGCCCCTGCCACAAGCGGTTGGTGAGCGATTGCGCGCGGCTGCCCGATGCGCCACCCGAGGCACCAGCACCCTTGTGCATGGCATCCACAGACTCTTCCACTGCCGCCAGAATATCGACCACGCGGATGTCCGATGCAGGCCGCGCAAGGCGGTATCCGCCGCCAGGGCCGCGCACCGATGCCACCAGACCCGCACGCCGAAGCTTGACAAACAACTGCTCCAGATAGGGCAAGGACACCTGCTGTCGCTCTGCAATATCGCCCAGCGACACCAGCTTGTTCCCGGGTTGCAGCGCAATATCGGCCAGCGCCACCATTGCATAGCGTCCTTTTGTCGAGAGCTTCATGGTAACCCCTATCGGATGTCAGGCTTTTGTTTGACGAATCCGGTATAAATGCCTACATGCCACAAACGCGGTCCGCATCGGTGGATTCACATATTAGAATTGTTCTAAGGTCTCCGACTGAATTCGTCAAGAATGTCATCCGCTCCTTTTTGAACACAGCAGAAAGTACACCCATGCCCGAGGTCATTTTTCCTGGACCCGAAGGTCGGCTGGAGGGCCGTTACCACCCGCAAAAAGAGCGCGACGCGCCGATTGCGATTATTCTGCATCCGCATCCGCAATTTGGCGGCACGATGAACCATAAAGTTGTCTACAACCTGCATTATGCCTTCTACAAAATGGGCTTTACGGTGCTGCGGTTCAACTTCCGTGGCGTGGGCCGTAGCCAAGGCGAATATGATCAGGGCATCGGCGAGCTGTCGGATGCCGCCTCTGCGCTCGATTATCTCCAGTCGATGAACAACAACTCCAAACATTGCTGGGTTGCGGGTTTCTCGTTTGGCGCATGGATCGGCATGCAATTGCTGATGCGGCGTCCGGAGATTACGGGCTTTATCTCCGTCGCTCCGCCCGCGAATATGTATGATTTCAGCTTCCTCGCACCCTGCCCTGCATCAGGTCTGATGATCAACGGCACTGCAGACCGCGTGGCACCGCCCGCCGACACTGTCAGCCTTGTGAACAAGCTGCACGAGCAAAAAGGCATCACGATCACCCATCAGGAGATCGAGGGCGCGGGCCACTTCTTTGAAGAGCCGCATATGGACACGATGATCAATTCGACGACGGAATATGTCCGCCGCCGCCTGACGGAAAATACACGTTAATGGCGGACGATGCCGTCATCCGCATGGCCAACCAGCTGGCCGAAGAATGCCTCGCCGTTCAGAAAGAGACCGGCGAGGACCGTCTGTTTATGGAGGTGGGCGATGTGCTGGGCGCCTCCTCGCAGACATTGGAGGAAGCCTTCCTGACAGCCATTCGCACGCGCATGGCCGAGCAGAAAGGCCGCGCGTTTCTGGCCGCCAAGCTCAAGAAACACCGGTCCGAGGGCGCATGACCGAGCGGCTGGAGCAACAGATTGCCTTTCTGAACGAGGCGGACAAGCTCAAGCAGATCATCCGCGGCACGACCCTGTGTGATGCCTCGCGTTATGAAAACTCGGCCGAACACAGCTGGCACCTGACGCTCTATGCGCTGGTGCTGGCGGATCAGGCGGGTGCAGGGGTAGACATTAATCGCGTGATCAAAATGCTGATCCTGCATGATCTGGTCGAGATAGACGCGGGCGACAACCCTATCTTTGGCACCCATAACGTGGCGGTGATGGCTGCTGATGAAAAGGTTGCCGCCGACCGTATATTCGGGCTTCTTCCCAGTGACTTGCGCGATGATCTTCGTGTAATATGGGGAGAATTCGAAGCGGTATCCAGCCCGTCCGCCCAATTTGCCAAATCGCTGGACCGCTTCCAGCCGCCTATGCAGAATCTCAAGTCAGGCGGCGGCAGCTGGATCGACTATAACGTCAGCGAGAAGATGATTGCCGACCGCGTGGGCAGTAAAATCGCCATCGGTGCGCCTGCACTTTGGGAATTTGCGCGCACCAGGATCACCGCCTTCTTCGCGGGACGCGCGAAACAGTAAAATTGCAGCGGTATACCATTGCATACCGACTTCCATTTCCTGCACTAGCACGCTAGACAGCCAGTGAAATAACGATTTTCCAAAGGAACTCCCATGACCAAGATCAAGGTAGAAAACCCCGTTGTCGAACTTGACGGGGACGAAATGACCCGCATCATCTGGGATTTCATCAAGAAAAAGCTGATCCTGCCTTACCTCGATATTGATCTGAAATATTACGATCTGGGCATTCAGGCGCGGGATGACACCGACGACCAGATTACCATTGATGCGGCCCATGCGATCCAGAAATACGGCGTCGGTGTGAAATGCGCGACCATCACACCGGATGAGGCGCGGGTGGAGGAATTTGGCCTCAAGAAGATGTGGCGCAGTCCCAATGGCACCATCCGCAACATTCTGGGCGGCGTAATCTTCCGCCAGCCGATCATCTGCCGCAACGTGCCGCGCCTTGTGCCGGGCTGGACCAAGCCGATTGTCGTGGGGCGCCATGCGTTTGGCGACCAGTACCGCGCGACCGATTTCAAATTCCCGGGCGCGGGCAAGCTGACGCTGAAATTCGTTGGCGAAGACGGCACCGTGATCGAGCATGAAGTCTTTGACGCGCCGGATTCCGGTGTGGTCATGGCGATGTACAATCTGGACAAATCCATCATCGACTTCGCCCGCGCCTCGATGAATTATGCGCTGGGGATGCAATGGCCGCTGTATCTGAGCACCAAGAATACCATTTTGAAACAATATGATGGACGGTTCCTTGAACTTTTCCAGCAGATTTTCGACGCTGAGTTTGCCGATAAATTCAGAGCCGCAGGCATTACCTACGAGCACCGCCTGATCGATGATATGGTCGCCTGCGCGATGAAGTGGAACGGCGGCTATGTCTGGGCCTGCAAGAACTACGATGGCGATGTGCAGTCTGACACGGTTGCGCAGGGCTTTGGCAGCCTCGGGCTGATGACCTCTGTTCTGATGACACCGGATGGCCAGACTGTTGAGGCGGAGGCCGCACATGGCACCGTGACGCGCCACTACCGCCAGCACCAGAAGGGCGAGGAAACATCGACCAACTCCATCGCGTCTATCTATGCCTGGACCGGCGCGCTCAAGCATCGGGGCAAGCTGGACGAGAATACCGCTCTGACCAATTTTGCCGAAGTGCTGGAGAAAACTGTGGTGGATACAGTGGAAGCCGGTGACATGACCAAGGATCTGGCCCTGCTGGTCGGGCCGGACCAAGGCTGGCTGACCACCATGGGCTTTTTGGAAAAGGTTGACCATAACCTGAACAAAGCACTTAAAGGTTAAACGCAGTTCGCTTGAGAGCCTAAAAAAGAAAGGCGCCCCGCACCTCGGGGGCCTTTTTGCGCGCGTCGAAACCCTGTTTTTCTGGCCGCTGGGCCACCCGCACGGATGTCGGCAGAAAAGGCGTGATGACACAGTGCGCGCCTTCAAAGCGGCAAAAGCTGCCTTTGGGCACTTCGATCCATATCCCTGTCGCGGTGTCATACGGCTCTGACACGACGGCCCAGCCCTGCCATGCCTCTAACCAGCGATAGAACAGCGACGGGGCTTGTTCGTCAGAGGCATAGCGCACGGCATAAAGCGCGCGTCCGTCCGTGAAGGCCGATGTGCAGCGCATATGGGGCAGCGTACCGTGGCTGCGTGCCAGCGTCTCCAGCTGGTCCACGGCATCCTCCATCGCGGCTTTCGGGTCGGTATCAATGCCCAGACCGCAGGCCAGCAAGAACAGAACCTCGCTGTCGGTGGCACCCTTGCGATAGGGATAAAGCGCATCTGTGATCAGCTGCTCTGCACTGCGGCGGAAGTCTTCGAAGCCACCAATCTGGCCGTTGTGCATAAACGCCCACTTGTCTTGCACAAAAGGATGGCAGTTGTTGCGACTTGTCGCTGTCCCGGTGGACGCGCGCACATGCGCCAGAAACAAAGGCGATCGGACCTGTTGCGCGATGCTGCGCAAATTGGGGTCGGACCACGCAGGATAGACATCACGGTACAGCCCCGGCTCAGATCGGTCCCCGTACCATGCCAGACCAAAGCCGTCTGCATTAATGGCTGTCTTGCACTTCGACGCTTCACGCGACTGGTGGATCAACGAATGGGACGGCGCACTTAGGATCTCGGAGATGAAAAGCGGCGCACCCTGCCATGCGGCCCAACGACACATTTACGCGCCGCGGTTGTGGGTTTTATGGTAAAGTTCAGCAATGATCGTGCTGGCCGTCTTCTCGAAAAGGCAGGGGATGAAAGCATGCACCAGCGCCGCACCACCTGCTGCAAATAATTTGCCTGCAAATTTGCCGGCAAACAGCATATGCTCCAAGAATGTCTCGTCGACTTTGGCGGGATGGTCGAGGAAAATGCGGTTGATCATGGGAACTCCAGCTTGTTAAGGATTTCTACCAGATTAACAAAAAGATGCTGCGCATTTGTCCCAAAATTCCATAAATCCGCGTTGATATCGGGAGAATATCCCGTTATCGTATCGAAATGAGTAATGTAGATGCGATAGATCGTAAAATACTGAGTGCTTTGCAGCGTGATGCCGCGCAATCGCTTGATGTTCTGGGCGTCGAAGTGGGTCTGTCGCGTAATGCCTGCTGGCGGCGCATCCGCGCGCTGGAAGACGCAGGTGTGATCACGGGCCGCATTGCCACGCTGGACGCGCGTAAACTTGGCCTTGGCCTGACGGTGTTTATGCAAATCCGCACCAATGCCCATGCGCCTGACTGGCTGCAAAAATTTTCTGCCGCTACTAAGGCCATGCCCGAAATTCAGGGTGTCTACAGGATGAGCGGTGATCTGGACTATCTTATCCGCGCCCGTGTGGCCGATATGGCAGGCTATGACCAGCTGTATCAGCGGTTGATTGCGCGGGTGCCGCTGTCGGATGTATCCGCCAGTTTTGTGATGGAAGAAATCAAGGAAACTGCGCAGCTCCCTTTGTGATATTACCCCTTTCGAAAGGTGCTCCCATGCCCGTCTATCTGATCCTGATTCTTGCCGTGATGGCAGAGACTATTGGCACCACTGCCCTGCAAGCCAGCCAGCAGTTCACGCGCATCGGCCCTTCGCTTGTTGTTGTAGTGGCCTATGCCATCTCGTTTTATCTGCTGTCGATCACACTGCGCACCATGCCTGTGGGCGTCGTCTATGCCTTGTGGAGCGGGCTGGGCATCATTCTGATTGCCACCATCGGATGGATTGTCTTTGGTCAGAAACTGGATCTGCCCGCCCTTCTAGGCCTTGCGATGATCATTGGCGGCATCGGCGTAATCCACCTGTTTTCGGCAACTGCACCACATTAAGGCAGCGGAAATCGACGTTGTCGCGCAGGACGGGGTTTTATGCTGGTCTTTGGCGCATATCTGCAGTATTGGCGCACAATCTCCAGAGACAAGGTATTCCAATGGATCTGCGTAACATCGCAATTATCGCTCACGTTGACCACGGCAAGACGACGCTGGTGGACGAACTTCTGAAACAAGCCGGCACCTACCGTGAAAACCAGGCCACTACCGAACGGGCCATGGACAGCAACGATCTGGAGCGCGAACGCGGCATCACGATCTTCGCCAAGCCGACATCCGTTGTGTGGCATAACACCCGCATCAACATCGTCGACACCCCCGGCCACGCCGATTTCGGTGGCGAGGTAGAGCGTATTCTCTCGATGGTTGATGGCGTGGTTCTGTTGGTCGATGCGGCTGAAGGCCCGATGCCCCAGACGAAATTCGTGACCGCAAAAGCGCTCAAGCTGGGCCTACGTCCGATTGTCGTGATCAACAAAGTCGACAAAGCGGATGGCGAGCCTGACCGCGCGCTTGACGAATGTTTTGATCTGTTCGCCAACCTTGGCGCCACGGACGAGCAGCTGGATTTCCCGCATATGTATGCATCCGGCCGCTCCGGCTGGGCCGATATGACGCTGGATGGCCCGCGCAAGAACCTTGACGCGCTGTTCCAGCTGATCCTGGATCACGTTCCTGCACCTGCACAGCTGGCGGATATCGACAAACCGTTCACCATGCTGGCGACAACCTTGGGCGGTGATCCGTTCTTGGGCCGCCTGCTGACGGGCCGCGTTGAATCCGGTACGCTGAAAGCGGGCCAGACCATTAAAGCCATGTCGCGTGACGGCAAGCTGATCGAGAACTTCCGCGCCACCAAGATCCTCGCCTTCCGCGGGTTGGAGCAGACAGCCATCGAGACCGCTGAAGCAGGCGATATCGTCTCTATCGCGGGTATGACCAAAGCAACTGTGGCCGATACGCTGGCAGAGCAGTCGGTGGTTGACGCGATTCCAGCACAGCCGATCGATCCGCCCACAATCACCGTGACTTTCGGCATCAACGACAGCCCGCTGGCCGGTCGTGACGGCAAGAAAGTTCAATCGCGCGTAATCCGCGAACGTCTGCACAAAGAAGCCGAATCCAACGTGGCGATCAAAATCTCCGACACACCAGGTGGCGAAGCGTTTGAAGTTGCGGGGCGCGGCGAATTGCAGATGGGCGTGCTGATCGAGAATATGCGCCGCGAAGGCTTCGAGCTGTCGATCTCGCGTCCGCAGGTTCTGTTCCGGGATATCGACGGTGTCCGCAACGAGCCGATCGAAGAAGCCACCATCGACGTGGATGACGAATACTCCGGCGCCGTGATCGAAAAGATCACCGGCAACCGCAAAGGCGAGCTGATTGAGATGAAACCGGCTGGTGTGGGTAAAACCCGCATCGTGGCACTGGTGCCTTCACGCGGCCTGATCGGCTATCACGGCGAATTCCTAACCGACACGCGCGGCACAGGTGTTTTGAACCGTGTTTTCCACTCCTGGTCTCCGCACAAAGGCCCGATCCCGGGCCGCCGCGCCGGTGTTCTGATCTCCATGGAAAATGGCACCGCGGTGTCCTACGCCCTGTGGAAGCTCGAAGACCGTGGCCGCTTCTTTATCGGTGCGCAGGCTGACGTCTATACCGGCATGATCATTGGCGAGCATACCCGTGAAAACGATCTGGAAGTGAACCCGTTGAAGGGCAAACAGCTGACCAACGTCCGCGCCTCCGGCACGGACGAAGCGGTACGCCTGACCACGCCGATCACGCACAGCCTCGAAGAAGCGATTGCCTATATTGACGACGACGAGTTGGTGGAAGTGACACCGAATGCGATCCGTCTGCGCAAACGCTTCCTTGATCCGCATGAACGCAAGCGGATGTCGAAATCCGCATAAGTCAGCAAAAAGGGCGCTCCGGATTGGGGCGCCCTCTTTGTATGTAAGATCAGAAGCGGCTAAATCCGCATGAGTTTAAAGGCAAAATGAAGCAGGGTGTCGCTGCTTATTCACAAGTCTCGATGATCATCAACTCGCGCTCGGAGGCACCTTTTGCATGTTCAAGGGCAGCTTGATATGCCGCTGAATGATAGCATTTTTCCGCTGTTTCCACATCGAGGAAGCGCGCAACGACATTGCGTGGGCGCTCTTTCCCCTCTAGCTGGACAAACCGGCCCCCGCGCGCGATGAATTCACCGCCATGGTCCGCGATGGCGACAGTCGCGCCCGCTGCGTATTTTTTGTAGGCTTCCTCGTCGGTGACAGTGACGTGGGCGATCCAGAGTGCTCCCATCGGGCTTATCCTTTCAAGACAGTTTCAGCAGCAGCAATTGCAGCTTCGGCATTCTCGACAGAAGCGCCACCGCCCTGCGCCATATCCGAGCGGCCACCGCCGCCTTTGCCGCCAAGTTCTGCGACCGCGGCGCGCAGTATGTCAACGGCAGAGATTTTGTCTTTCAGATCTTCTGTGACGCCCGCAGCGACAGCGGCCTTGTCTCCTGTATCTGCGATCAGCAGCACAACACCAGAACCGATACGCGCTTTATGTTCGTCCATCAAAGCTGGCAAATCTTTGCCTGTAATGCCTGTCAGCACTTGAGCTATGAACGCTATCCCCTTGATATGTTGCACTTCGTTAGCTGAACTACCGCCTAACATCGCAAGTTCGCGGCGCAATTGTGCGACTTCGTTGGCAAGGCTGCGACGCTCGTCCATGAGCACGCGCACACGATCCGGCAAAGCGGCGGCGGGGCTTTTCAGCTCAAGCGCGGTTTGCGCCAACAAATGGTCCTGCCCCCGCAGATACCTGAGCGCCGCATCTCCGGTCAGCGCTTCAATCCTGCGGACACCTGCACTGCTGGCGCTGTCCCCCAGCATAACAAAGATACCGATGTCGCCAGTGCGCTGCACATGCGTCCCGCCGCACAACTCGAGCGAGTACGTATTTCGATCAGAACCTTTTCCGGATCCGTCCTGCCGACCCATCGACACAACACGCACTTCATCACCGTATTTCTCACCGAAAAGCGCCTGCGCGCCAAGTGCACGGGCATCATCGGGGGTCATGATACGGGTTTCGACAAGAGTGTTCTGGCGGATATAGGTGTTCACCTCGGCTTCAACGCGGCCCATATCTTCCAGACTGATCGCTTCGTTATGGCTAAAGTCGAAACGCAAACGATCCTGCGCATTCAGCGATCCGCGCTGCGCCACATGATCACCCAAAGCATGGCGCAAGGCCTCATGCAGCAAATGTGTGGCAGAATGGTTGGCACGAATGGCTGTCCGGCGCGTGTGATCTACTTCAATAACAGCTGATTGTCCGTTGGAAATATTGCCAGTTTCAACCTTTGCAAAGTGAATGAACACACCAGCTGCCTTGCGTGTATCAGTAATGCGCGCAGTGCCCGTATCGGTGCGGATGATGCCAGTATCACCCAACTGGCCGCCGCTTTCAGCATAAAATGGTGTCTGGTTCAGCGCAATCTGAACCACTTCTCCTGCACCCGCCTGTGCCACAGCTTTTCCGTCCTGCACCAGGGCGGCAATTTTGCCCTCGGCGGTTTCAGTGTCATAGCCCAGAAACTCTGTCAGGCCCGATTTATCAGCCACATCAAACCAGATTGCTGCATCTGCCGCTTCGCCGGAGCCGGACCATGCAGCGCGCGCTTTTGCCTTCTGCTCCGCCATGGCGGAGTTAAATCCGTCGGTATCCACAGCGCGGCCTTTTTCACGCAGGGCATCCTGCGTCAAATCCAGCGGAAAGCCGAAGGTGTCATAGAGCTTGAACGCCGCGGCGCCCGGCAGATTCCCCCCTTCGGGCAGCAGCAGCACTTCTTCGTCCAACAGTTTTAGCCCGCGCTCAAGCGTTTGACGGAAACGCGTCTCCTCTTGCAGCAACGTCTGCTCGATCATGCGTTGCGCCTGACCCAGTTCAGGATAAGCCTGCCCCATCTGTGCGACCAATGCGGGCACCAGACGGTGCATCAACGGATCTTTTGCACCTAGCAAATGTGCATGACGCATCGCGCGCCGCATGATCCGGCGCAGCACATAGCCGCGGCCATCGTTACTGGGCATCACGCCATCGGCCATCAGAAATGAAGTCGAGCGGAGGTGATCCGCGATCACACGATGATGCGTTTTTGTAGGACCGTCCGGATCACTGCTGGTCGCGTTGGCCGATGCCTCGATCAGACTGCGCATCAGGTCGGTAGAATAATTGTCATTGGTGCCTTGCAGCAATGCTACGACACGCTCGATCCCCATGCCGGTGTCGATGGATTTATTTGGCAGATCGCGGCGCGTGCCATCCTCGAATTGCTCGTATTGCATGAAAACAAGGTTCCAGATTTCAACAAACCGGTCCCCATCCTCATCAGGCGAGCCGGGAGGACCACCCCAGATGTGATCGCCGTGGTCATAGAAAATCTCGGTGCACGGACCGCAGGGGCCGGTCGGACCCGCAGACCAGAAGTTGTCATCGGTCGCAATCCGGATGATCCGGTCATCGCTGAGGCCGGCATGCTTTTTCCAGATCGCTACCGCCTCGTCATCGGTGTGATAAACCGTGACCAGCAGCCGCGAGGCGTCGATGCCAAAAACCTTGGTCAACAGATCCCACGCCAGTGGAATAGCGTCTTTCTTGAAGTAGTCGCCAAAACTGAAGTTGCCCAGCATCTCAAAAAATGTGTGGTGACGCGCGGTATAGCCGACATTGTCCAGATCATTATGTTTACCGCCTGCCCGCACACATTTTTGCGCTGTGGTGGCACGAACATAGTCGCGTGTCTCGACGCCGGTGAATAAATTTTTGAATTGGACCATGCCTGCAGCCGTAAACATCAGCGTCGGATCATTGCGTGGAACCAGCGGGCTGGAAGGAACGATTGCGTGACCGTTATCCCCGAAATAATTCAGAAAAGTCGAGCGTATTTCGTTGAGCGTTTGCATGAGGTCCGTCCTTTAAACACGCGGAATTGTCCCTGTCAGATACCCTTGGCACCCTGCTCTGTCCACAGGGACGCTATAAAAAAGGGTGCGTGACCATAGACCCGCACCCTTTTTAAATTATTTACTGGCAGTTGAAATCAATCGTCGAGGATATCCGGGTCATCAGGGCTGTCAGACCCGTTGAAATCAAGCCCGTGCGATGCGCGGATTTTATCCTCGATCTCCATTGCCATGTCCTCATGCTCGCGCAAATAAGTCTTGGCATTTTCGCGGCCCTGCCCGATGCGCTCGTCTCCGTAGGAAAACCAGCTCCCGGATTTATCGACGATTCCCGCCTTTACGCCCATGTCCAGCAGTTCGCCCATCTTGGAGATGCCCTCACCATACATGATGTCGAATTCGACCTGCTTGAACGGCGCGGCAACTTTGTTTTTCACAACTTTCACGCGTGTCTGGTTCCCCACGACCTCGTCGCGGTCCTTGAGGGAGCCGATACGGCGAATGTCCAAACGTACGGAGGAATAGAACTTAAGTGCGTTGCCGCCGGTTGTCGTCTCGGGTGATCCGAACATGACGCCAATTTTCATCCGGATCTGATTGATAAAAATCACCATACAGTTCGAACGCGAGATCGAGCTGGTCAGTTTACGCATTGCCTTGCTCATCAGGCGGGCCTGCACACCGACCGAGCTGTCGCCCATCTCGCCCTCAAGCTCCGACTTTGGCGTCAGGGCTGCAACAGAATCTATCACCACCATGTTGACTGCGCCCGAGCGCACCAATGTATCGACAATCTCCAAAGCCTGCTCACCGGTATCAGGTTGGGAAATCAATAACTCGTCAATATTAACGCCCAGTTTCTTCGCATATTGTGGATCGAGCGCATGCTCCGCATCCACAAACGCGCAGACGCCGCCTGCCTTCTGCTGCTCTGCAACACAGTGCAGTGTCAGCGTCGTTTTGCCGGAAGATTCCGGACCGTAGATTTCCACGATACGGCCCATGGGTAAACCGCCGATTCCCAGAGCGATATCCAGTCCCAACGAACCCGTAGAGGAAGCCGTAATATCCTGTATCGCGCCGGCCTGCCCAAGCTTCATAATCGAGCCTTTGCCGAACTGCCGTTCAATCTGTGCCAAAGCACTGTCGAGCGCTTTTTGCTTGTCTGCCGATTTCTTATCCATATTCAAAAGATCTGCCGTTGCCATTTGGGTTCTTCCCTTACTGTCACAGGGGGACGGTGGCGGCAATCGCCCCTGTCGCCTCGCGGTTATGTTCTATTAATGTTCTTATGAGTACAAAGGTGGAACATTTCAATCAAATTATTCACACACCATCCTTGCCTGCGATAAGTTAAGAAGTTGTTTATGCGTATCGCAATTTGTATAATGGGATCTATGGAGGACTTAGATGCTTGTTTTCTTTAAAGAACGTCTGGCGTTTCTATCGGTACCAAAAACCGGGACAACTGCTTATCAAACTGCTTTAGCTGGTCGTGCTGATATGGTGATCACCGATCCGCCCCTTTTGAAACATGCACCAGTCTACCGTTATAACAGGTTTATCCGGCCAATGTTTTTAAACGTTTGTGATGCGGAAATGGAATTAATGGCCGTTATGCGCGATCCGGTCAGCTGGTTGAGCAGTTGGTATCGTTACAGGCAGCGTCCTTTTATGAAGGATAAACCCAATAATACGCATGGAATCAGTTTTGATGATTTTGTGCTGGCCTACATGAAAGGCAAAAGACCAGGATTCGCCGAAGTCGGTAGCCAGCTCAGGTTTTTAGAGCGTCAACCGAATGGGACCGGCGTGACGCATCTGTTTCGCTACGAGAACCAGCCGCGTCTGCGTGCCTTTCTCGAAGACCGGCTGGATGTGAAACTTACCCTCGCGCGCGAAAATGTATCCCCCGAGATTAATGTTGTTCTGTCACCGGATGTAGAAGAACGGTTTCGCACGAAATGCTCTGATGAATTCGCGCTTTATGATAGTATTTCAAGTGTTTAATGGAGCTGTTTATTGACCGTCTCGGTTAGATCACTGAGAGAGAAGGGCTTGGGCAGGAACACAGAATTGGGGATCTTTTTTTGCGCCTCGCCTAGGCTGTCTTCGGCATAACCTGAAACAAAAACAACCCGGACACCCGGCCGCGATTTGAGTGCCTCACGTACCCAGCTGGGTCCATCCATGCCTGGCATAACCACGTCAGTAACAAAGACATCAATTTTTAGATTAGTATCTTCCAAAGTAGCAAGTGCAGCTTCGGCATTTTCTGCTTCAAGGACAGTATACCCTCGCAAGCGCAACGCCCGGCTTGCAAAAGCACGTACAGGTGCCTCATCTTCAACAAGTAAAATCACACCGCCACTGGGCGCACGGCGCAGAGGTGCGGGGGGGGCCGCAGTTTTCTGAACTTCTTTTTGAAGGGCTTGTACAAGTACGGGAAAGTAAAGCGTGAAGCAGGTCCCCACGCCCTCGGTGCTGTCCACAAAAATATAACCACCCGACTGCTTGATGATACCATATGCAGTGGACAGGCCCAGGCCCGTCCCCTCACCCGTACGCTTTGTGGTAAAGAACGGCTCGAACACTTTTTGCAACTTGTCGGGCGCGATCCCCGTGCCGTCGTCGCTTACTTTAATCGTGACGTATTTCCCCGCTGGTACAGTGACCTGATCGCGCAACATAGGATTTGCCAAAACTGTGCACTCAGTGAGAATCCTGATTTCGCCACCCGAAGGCATGGCGTCGCGGGCATTCACTACAAGATTCATCAGCACCTGTTCCAACTGCCGCTTGTCGGCGCGAATAGGTTGTAAAACCGGATCATGACTGAGTGTGAGAGTCACTTTTTCACCCACCAGTCGATTGAGAAGATGTGTCAGATCCGCAAGAGTATCACGCATGTCGAGTGTTTCGGGGCGCAATGTCTGTTTGCGCGAAAATGCCAGTAACTGACCCACAAGCGCAGCAGCGCGGTTTGCATTCTGATTGATCTGGACCAAATCGCTATAATCGCTGTCGCCCTGGTCATGGCGCAACAACAACAAGTCACAATGACCCGAGATAGCCGTCAGAAGGTTGTTAAAATCATGGGCCACACCACCAGCCAACTGACCGATCGCCTGCATTTTCTGGCTTTGTACAAACTGCGCCTCTAGCGATTTCAGCTCTGTGGCATCATGAAGAACAGCAATCAGAGCCGGCGCGCCATCCTCCATAATTCGGTTGAGGGTCACTTGAACAAATGCTTCACGGTCGCCCCGCGTCAGCCTGAGAAATTCTGACTTCTGAATAAGGCGCCCTCCCAATGTATCCTCAAGCCAGTCGGAAATAGACCGGCCCAGACCTTCCATCAAGGCGGACAAATGCGCGCCTTCCACTAAAACAACACCGATCAGGTGAGAGGCACGTTTGTTAAAAGATTGCACGGTGCCATCCGGCGCAATCTTGATCATCGGAATAGGCATATCCTCAAAAACCTGCCAGTCTGGATTTGGCAAGACATCACCGGTCGCGGGCGCCGGTAGAAGATATAGAGCAACACGCCCTGCACCTGCATCTGTCTGGGCAATCAGCGATGGCCGGTTGCCGTTTACTGTTGCCACTTGCATAACCGTTCCTGGCACCAGAACCTGTTCAGGGAAAATGCTGTCCAGCGATTTACCCCTGATGCCGATAAACTGCCGCGCTGCATGGTTCATTGACAAGATAGCACCACTCCGCCCGACCATCAGCATGGGCAGAGTACGCGTATCGCTGGGCAGCGTGCCTGCGGTCTGTACGTTGACCGGCTCCACCCGCCATGCAAACCTGTCCGCGCCAATCGCATGCACAGCCAACAACACCTGCCCGCGGTTTGTCACAACCTCTTCACGGGCCGAACCACCGACATCTGCCCGCGATTGTAGTCGAAACAAAAGGGGGCCGGGATTGCCCATCCGGTCTGCCAGAACAGCTGCAAGTGTATTTTTTTTTGTCGCGCCAAAAGCATCATCGGCTGCTGTGTTTGCAAATATGATCTGCCCGTCGGACATTGTGATAAAGCTTGGTGCACTATCATTGTTAATAAAACGGGCTACAGATTTCCGGCTTTGCGCGCGGGCCATACGCTGACCTGCACGCAGTAAAACCAGCACCGAAAATACACACAGCAGGCTAACACTTGCAGTAGCAGCTCCTCTTTGAAGCTGTCCCTCAAACACGAAACCCGCACCGGCCCCCAGAACACCAGCCAGGCCGGCCAATACTCCAAGACGGATCGGTGTAGCAAGCGCGAGCCGCCCTGTAAACTGGTTGCCATCTGAATGCTGCATATTTTCCCTTCTATCACGCTTCGGAGTGCGCACCCGAATCGTCAGACCACTCTTCGCCAGAAGGGTTAAATGACGATTAACCGAAGGAAGTAAAAAATGTCAATATTCCCGCTTGAGTTGAGGATTGGGTATTATTTTGCTTGCGTCAAGTGGGCCGTGTAAAATCCGTCACCAAGGTCGCTCACGCTAAAGGTTTTTTCCCATGTGCAGCGCCAACTGCTATGACGGGTCATAAATGCCTGCACCCGCGCGTTATTCTCTTCGGGCAGGACCGAACATGTCGCGTAAACCAGCGTCCCGTCCACCGCCACCAGCGTCATCGCGGCGTCAAGAATATTGTCTTGCAGATGTTTGGTCCGCTCCAGCCCTTCCGGCGTCAGGTTCCATTTGGCCTCGGGCGCGCGGCGCCACGATCCGCTACCGGAACAAGGCGCATCCACAAGCACAACATCATAGGGGCCGGAGGTGGCCAGATCACCACCCGCAAGCTGGGTAATCTCGGCTTCGGCACGCGCTGCGCGCAAGGGCAGATCGCGCATGCGGCCCGCGTCGATGTCATGTGCAAATACAGCATCGGCGCCGCGCGCGGCAATGGCCAGCGCCTTGCCACCCCCTCCCGCACAATAGTCCAAAATGCGGGCAGCGTTGGGCAAAGCATCGACCACAGCCTGACTGCTTGCGTCTTGCAATTCTACAAACCCCTCCAGGTAAGCAGGGGCATTGCGGATGCGCCGCGCGCCTTCCAGCACGGTCAGCGCAGTAGGGCTGAGCGGGTTTGGCGAGACCACAACGCCTGCTTCTTGCAACATTAGCACCGCACCGGAAGCATCTGTTTTAGAAGTGTTTACCCGAAGTGTAACAGGCGCGCGCTGTTGTAAAATCCGCGCTGTTGTCACAGCCTGATCGCCCCAACCATCCACCAGCCGCTCCATCAACCAGTCTGGCATATCAAAGGCATCGGCCACTGGCATCTCGCCTTCAGCCCGGTCGATCTCATAGTCAGCCAGAGGTGTCGGCGCATGGCCCTCACCGGTGAAAAGCGTTTCCGGATCAACGCCTTGCGCGCGCAGCAGACCAATCATCAATCCGCGACCCGTCGCGGCACGCCCCAGCCACGCGGTACTGCGCCGTGTCCGCAGCACGTCAAACACATAATCACGGATCGCCGCGCGGTCTTTTGAACCTGCGAAACGGTTTCCGCGTCCCCAGCGGGTCAGCACCTGCTCGGCAGGCGTGCCATCCCCGATCATATCGAGGATCTCGATGGCTGCGGCCACGCGTGCGCTTGGGGTCATGGGTTATCCGATCCGGTAATTAGGGGATTCGCGGGTGATCTGCACGTCATGCACATGGCTTTCCCGCAGCCCCGCGCCGGTGATTTTTACAAACGTACAATTCTTGCGCATCTCGTCCACGGTGGCGCAACCGGTATAGCCCATCGCCGCGCGCAGGCCGCCGACCATCTGGTGCAAAACCGCCGCCGCAGAACCTTTGTAGGCCACCTGCCCTTCGATCCCTTCGGGCACCAGTTTGTCACTGGCCGCGTCCTTCTGGAAATACCGGTCCGCCGAGCCGCTGGCCATGGCGCCGATGCTGCCCATGCCGCGAAAGCTTTTAAAGCTGCGGCCCTGATACAAGATCACATCACCGGGGGATTCGTCTGTGCCGGCAATCATCGAGCCTACCATGGCGCAAGACGCACCAGCCGCGATGGCTTTGGCAAAATCACCGGAAAATTTGATGCCGCCGTCGGCAATAATCGGGGTGTCACCGGCCGCTGCCGCGCAATCCATAATTGCAGTCAGCTGTGGCACACCGACACCGGCAACCATTCGCGTGGTACAGATCGATCCCGGGCCAATGCCAACTTTCACAGCATCCGCACCAGCACCGATCAGCGCGCGCACGGCCTCGCCCGTGGCCACGTTGCCAGCCACAACCTGTACGTTATTGCTCAGTTTCTTCGCGCGCTCCACCGCAATCGCTACCCCTTCGGAGTGACCATGCGCCGTGTCGATCACGATCATATCCACACCGGCATCCACCAGCGCCTGAGAGCGTTCAAACCCCGCATCGCCCGTGGTGGTGGCCGCAGCCACGCGCAAACGGCCCAGTTCGTCTTTGCAGGCGGTGGGGTTCAGCACAGCCTGTTCGGTATCCTTCAGGGTCAGCAGCCCCGTCAACTTGCCGTTGGCATCCGTGATCAGCAGTTTTTCGATGCGGCGCGCTTTCATCAGGCTGATCGCCTCTTCGCGGTCCGCGGGTTCGTGCAGTATCGCAAGGTTGTCGGTGCTCATCATCAGATGCACAGGCGTGTCGTCATGATGGGCAAAACGCATGTCACGGTTGGTCACAATGCCCACCACGCGGCCCGCCTCGTCCACCACGGGAAATCCGGTAACGCGGTAGCGCTCTTGCAGGGCTTTGGCATCCGCCAGCGTCTGGTTGGCACGCAGGGTGATCGGATTGTATACAATCCCGCTCTCAAAACGCTTTACGCGCCTTACATCAAGGGCTTGCTGCTCAATGCTCAGGTTGCGATGGATCACGCCCATGCCGCCGGCCTGCGCCATAGCAATCGCCATGCGCGCCTCCGTGACCGTATCCATGGCCGAGCTGAGCAGCGGAATGTTCAGCGCGATGGATTTGGTCACGCGGGTGCGCGTATCTGCGGTGGACGGCAGGACCGATGAGGCGGCAGGAACCAGCAACACATCATCGAACGTCAGGGCCTCACGAATCTCCATATCAACCTCCAAGGGTAATGGCATCATTTGGCGGTTTTCTATTTCACGGATATGCCCGATTGGAAAGACCCGCCACTTGCATTTGGGCCGCTCTTGCCCAAAGCTGTGCAAAAAGCGGGGAAAGATATGACCAAACACGGGTATGAGGGCGGCAGGCTGGACCTGCCTTTTGTCGGCATTGCCACCTTCGGTAAACGGCCCTACGAGCCGGACTGGGCATCGCTGGACGCCGATGTGGCAATCCTTGGCGCGCCCTATGATGCGGGCACGCAGTACCGCAGCGGTGCGCGGTTCGGGCCCCGTGCCGTGCGCGAGGCCTCGACCCTGTTCAGCTTCGGCCATGCCGGCGCCTACGATCATGAGGATGACGCGACCTATCTGCCGGGGGATGTGAACATCGTCGACATGGGCGATGCCGATATTATCCATACGGATACGGAACAAAGCCATGCCAATATCGAAGCAGGTGTGCGCGCAGCGCTTGCCGCGGCGGCGCTGCCCGTGGTGATCGGTGGCGACCATTCGATCAACATTCCCTGC
>Ga0163215_100798_pt1 | contig 34920 bp, 31 predicted proteins | sample SynspAceP_FD_185934 | JGI IMG/M metagenome (GOLD analysis project Ga0163215, IMG submission 185934) | Saline lake microbial communities from Ace Lake in Antarctica - Synechococcus sp. Ace-P (Hybrid Assembly) | ecosystem: Environmental > Aquatic > Non-marine Saline and Alkaline > Saline | place...
CGCCCTTTAAGTACAACCAAGGCAGTGCGGCTTGCAGCGATCGGCTCTTGCGAACATATGGTGGCACCAGTGCTGACCGAAAAACCACCGGCTTGCCATCTCGGGCTCGAATCTTGGGGACCTGCACGGTCACTGGACCGATTCCTGTTTGCACCTGACGCTCAGGATGGTAGCCATTGCGAACCACGCCTTGGCGACCGTCAGTCAAACGACGCTCCTGCAGCTCGGCCATTCGTTCTTCCAATTCAATTTCAATGGCTTGGCTAAGCAACTGCTGTGCTCCCTGCCTAATCAACTCGGTCAGCGCGTCCTTCTCGACTGGGGGGTCTGCAAAGGCAACAACATTACTGGTACTCTTACTCATGGCGGCATACTCCTATGGCTAGTTAATGGTTTGGTGACTACTAACTAACCATACAACGGATATGCCGCCTACTTGTAAAACCTCCAAACACCAGATTCAGTTATAGCTAAGTTTCGTTTTGCTTGCTATGCAAGCTTTGTTTATGTTGCGGTTCTGTCTATAGCAGTAAAGCGTATTTGCTCTGGTTCTTACCAGCGCTTTGTATTACGATTCGTAAGGCTTAGAAATGGCGTGCCGATCATTAGACCGACACAAAATGAAATCAACGGGGAATAAAGGTATCTGGTAAAAATCTCATCGTGAAAACGGCTGGGCTCGACTGATACCAAATTACAAGTAGGGAATAAAATGGGTGCTTTAAGCGGTGTACTTACATTACTGTTGATTATTGGGGTGCCGATCGGCATCGCCTTGTCTGGCGCGACAGCGGTTATGGTGCTGTTCGATGATTTTCTGAGCTTTAGCTCGTTGTTTCAGTCTTTTTTTAATTTCTTAAGTAAGTACACCTTAATTGCTATTCCTTTTTTCATCTATGCTGGTTTTTTGATGGAGAAAACCGGATTGGTCAGCGGTTTATTCCGCTTCGCTGACTCACTGGTCGGTTGGATTCCCGGTGGGTTCGGATACGCCACCTTGGTCGTCGCGGTGTTGTTCGGCGCCATCTCGGGCTCATCAACGGCCATGGCAGCTGCCCTGAGTGTGATTGCCTACCCGGAACTGATTAAGCGGGGCTATCCCGTCTGGATGTCCGCGGGGCTCATTGCGTCAGCAGGCGGCATCGCCTTACTGATGCCGCCTAGTATCACATTGATCTTGTTTGGTGTTTTGACTGAAAGCTCCGTCATTGAGTTATTTTTCGCGGGCATGGTTCCCGCCATCATGCTGGCAATCAGCGATGCTTGCATTATTTTTGGTGTCTCTTTATTTATCAAACTGCCACGTAGAAAGTTTGATATCAAAGAGGTTGGCAGAACCCTAATAGAAGCCTATCCAGCTATTTTGATGCCAATACTGGTGTTGGGTGGTTTATACGGTGGAATATTTACCCCGACCGAAGCCGGCGCAGCTGCCTGTGCTTACGCGATGTTGTACGGTTTGATCGCCAAGCGTGGCGAATTCATCAAAGAACTGGGTCCGACCACACTTAGAACACTGAACTTAACGGCCATCGTCTTCTTCTTGCTGGGATGCGTTGGCGTGTTCCAGTTCTTCTTGGCTAACATGGGTTGGCCGCAGATGATCGCGGACTGGGTAGGCACCCTAGGATTGTCTAGGATGGGATTCCTGTTTGTTTTGCTTGGGACTTTGCTTGCCTTGTCGACTGTGCTCACGGGTGTGGCCGTCTTGGTTCTAACAGTTCCTATCTACTTCCCCGTCGCATTGGCCTTGGGTGTTGACCCGATTCACTTGGGTATCTTGACGGCGTTGTGCATTGAAATTGGCGGTGTTATCCCACCTGTTGGCTTGAACTTGTTTGCAGTCAGTGGTGTGACCAAAGTTCCTCTGACCACCGTGATCAAAGGCTCGTTCCCGTACTGTATCTCTGATACGGTGGTGTTGATTTTGATCACATTTTTCCCAATCCTGGCGCTGTACGTCCCCAATTTATTGGTGGTGTCAAAGTTCGGATAAGTATTTAAATCTGATGCAGAAAACCAAACGCCATCCTATTGTGGTTGGCGTTTGTTTTTTTTCGGACGGTTGTCATGCAGGCGTTGCAACGCGTGAGTAGCACCACGTGTATAGCAACCGTAAGTTGCAACACGGGGATGTCGTTGCACCCTATGGCTTACTGCCGACTGGTATAGTTTAAAAATTGCGTTACTGACTGTCACTGACACAAAGGGTAGGGTTGATATAGGACCCACGCCCTAAAGCTGAAAGGAACGATTGTGGGCTCAACTATTGTTGAAAAAATTCTAGCCAGACACGCTGGCCGAGACCGTGTTCAAGCAGGGGAGGTTGTTGTGGCAGAGGTTGACTACGCCATGGTGACAGACACGCGCGCGGTGAACACGATCAAGATGATTGATCGGTTTGGTGATCAACCGCTACAGTTTGCTAAAAAAACCTCACTGGTCTTAGACCACTATTCGCCGCCGCCTAACCAAGAGGCTGCCGATATCCATACCAAAATGCGCGCCTTTGCGGCGGCCCGTGGCACTGGGCTCTACGATATTGGCGATGGCATTTGCCATCAAGTGCTGCCAGAGGGTGGGCATTTAACGTGTGGTGATCTGGTGGTCGGTACAGACACTCATTCGGTTACATATGGGGCTTTCAATGCTTTTGGTACAGGCATTGAAGGCACAGATGTTTCTGCGGTGATGATGAGTAGCAAATTGTGGTTTAGGGTGCCTGTAACGGTTCGAATTGATTTGCAAGGCGAGCTTGCGCCCGGTGTTTGGGCCAAGGACATCACACTGGCCTTGCTCGGTAAATTTGGTGCAGAGGGTTTGAACTATCACGCCATTGAATATGTCGGCGATGCGGTTCGCGCGATGGCCATCGACGATCGCATGACGCTTTGCAACCATGCTGCCGAGTTAGGCGCTAAGGCAGCCATCCTTGAACCGGATGAAAAAACCTTTGCTTGGCTGAAGGCACATGGCGCCAAAGCGCCCTTGCCAACGTTTGCTGATGAGGATGCTCAGTACGCTGAACGGTTGTCCATTGATGTTGCTAATCTCGCCCCTCAATTGGCGCGCAAACACGAAGTGGATGACATCGTGGGCGTGGATCAAATTGATAAACAAAAAATCCAGTTCGCACTAATCGGTACTTGCACGAATGGGCGATTAGATGACATCCGCCAAGCCGCGTCGATTTTAAAGGGGCGTAAGCTAGCCAAGGGAGTACGGATGATTGTGACGCCTGCATCGAGACAAATCTATTTGGCAGCACTTAGAGAGGGTTTGATCGAGATATTGACGACAGCGGGCGCCTCTTTTGATTCGGCAGGCTGTGGTACTTGCGTGGGCATCACCAATCGTTTGGTGCCAGGCGATGGCGATACCGTCATTTCCACGGCTAACCGTAATTTCAAGGGTCGACTTACCAACAAGAACGCTGATATTTGGTTGGGGTCGGCAGCAACCGTTGCCGCTTCCGCGCTAACAGGCTACATCACTGATCCTCGGTCGGTTGAGGGTGGCACTTGGCGTTCAGCAGCATGAGTGAGAACCTCGTGATTGCCGGCTCAGCCTTCTTGCTTGGTGATGATGTCAATACCGATTTGCATTGTTCGAATAAGTACCTGCCGGGCAAAGACGTCGACGATATTGCGCAACAGGCTTTTGAGGAGATTTCATCTGGTCTTGCGGGGCGCCTTGCGGATCACAATGGTGGGTTGCTCGTGGCGGGTAAGCACTTTGGTATCAATTCATCCCGTGAGCAAGCAACGCATGTCCTGCAAAAGATGAAGGTGCGAGCGATTGTGGCCCAGTCGTTTGGCCGACAGTTCTTCCGTAACGCGATCAACAACGGTCTGCCGGTCTTTGAATGTGATACAGCCGAGATTGTTGAGGGGCAGTCGCTCGAGCTAGATTTGGCAACGGGCACGCTTTATTGCGACGGTCGCTTGTTACAAAAGAAGCACCCCCTGCCAGCTGAAATTCTCGCCATTCTGTCCATGGGTGGCTTGGTGCCTTTCCTGCAAAAGTATCCCGACTGGAAGTTTGCGTGAGTACCGTTACGGCATCACAGAAGCGACGAACGCTTCGTCAACTATTGCAAGGCGCGCGAGCCTTGCGAGCGCCAGGCATTTATGACGGCTATGGCGCACGGTTAGTCGAGCAGGTGGGCTTTGCGGCGGCTTACATGACGGGTAATGGGGTCTCGGCAACGTTGCTTGGCAGACCCGACGTCGGTTTGGTTGACCTAACCATGATGACGGATCATGCGCGACGTGTGGCTTCGAGCGTTGATATGCCCCTTATTTGTGATGCTGATACCGGTTATGGCAATGTGGTGAACGTGCGGCGGGCGATGATGGAGTTTGAGGCTGCAGGTGTGGCGGCTATCCACATTGAGGATCAGGTCTCGCCCAAGCGCTGCGCACAAATGCCAGGCGATCGAACGGTTCTTGAGTTTGCGCAGGCGGTGGCGAAGATCTCAGCGGCAAGCGCCGCTCGTTCTGACTCTGAGTTTGTGCTGATTGCTCGTACAGACTCGGCCGGGGCGCTCGGCCTTCAGGAGGCCATTCGACGCGGTCAGGCCTTCACGGACGTGGGTGCCGACGCGATATTTGTAGAACTGAAGGACAATCCTCATATTCTGCAGGATATTCAAACAATCAAGGCCAGTATCACCGTTCCCGTTGTCGTGAACGTCGACAGTGCCCAAGCACTGCGTCATCTTCACGAAGCTGATCTCAAGCAAGCCGGCATTGACTTGGCTATTTATCCGGCGCTCGCGCGTGGGGTGTTTGGGTACGCGATGCGTGCCGCCCTGTCTCACTTAGACCGTGTGGGAAATCTCGCCGGCTATGAGGACCAGATGTTTACTCCAGCGCAATACAACGAAGCCTTGGGATTAAGTGAAGTCGAGGCTTGGGAAAAACGCTTCGACGAGCGATAGCGTCCAGGCGATCTCTGTTGGTCTAGTTGGTCTGGTTGGTCTGGTTGGTCTGGTTGATGCCAGGCATCGAGTCCCTTTCAACCTATCGGCTGGCAATGAAGTTTATTTTGATTAGGGTCTTGTGTTGCACAGGCTCTCGTTGGTGTTCAGAATAGACGCAAAACAGACGCAAAACAGACCATTACTCGCTAATCAGCTCAATCTCGTCAAGCGTCGGGTTTCAAGGGCTGTCGGTTTTCTTTTTCTGTCTGTCGCGGCAAACATCTTTATTTAATGTTGTTCGGTGGTGCGCGAAGCACCACAATAGAACCACTATTGGTGCGTCAAGCTAGATTGAGAGGGGGGTTAACGAGCTTGTCTCGGCTTGCTTGCCTTTGGCACGATTCTTGCGTACAGACCGGTATACCGCACACCTAGCGGTTACCTCGACGTCTCTAACTGCAAGGAAATCCTCATGAAACGACGCGATTTACTAAAAAGCGCAGGTGCTATGTCCTTGGGCGCGGCCCTGTTACCCCTCCTAAAAACCAATGCGTTTGCTGCGACATCTGATACTGCTGTGGTGCTTATTGGCAATACGATCAACAGTCTGGACATCCATCGTCCAGGCACTAACCGCCCCAGTTACCAAGTGGCAGTCAACTGCTACGACCGATTGGTTTCTTTTGGTCTAAAAACACTGCCTAACGGCGCGCAAGCCTACGACTATGACAATGTAATTGGTGAAATGGCGCAGAGCTGGTCATTTAATGCAGACCGAACCGAGATCACTTTTAAGCTGCGCCCAACCGCAACTTTTTGGGATGGCAAACCAGTCACTGCGACAGATGTTAAGTGGTCATTTGATCGGGCCTTAGCCCTTGGCGGATTCCCGAAAGTACAAATGGCTGCGGGTGGCTTTGTGCGACCAGAGCAATTTATTGTTGTCGATGACAAGACATTTCAAATCAAACTTGACCAAGCCTCTAAGTTGTCACTACCAAACTTAGGGGTGCCAGTGGCGGTGATCATCAACTCGAGCGTGGGCAAAGCCAACGCGACCGCGGCAGACCCTTGGGCAACCGAATATTTGCATAAAAATCCAGCCGGCAGCGGTGCTTTTAAAGTGGCGCGATGGGAAGCGGGCCAGCAATTGGTTTATGAGCGCAATGAGAATTGGGCTTGCGGGCCAGCTCCGGCGTTGCGCAGAGTGATCCTGCGTGAGGTGCCATCGCAATCAACACGCCGTGCCTTGGTTGAACGCGCCGACGCACAGCTCTCTTTTAGTATCCCCAATAAAGACGCTAAGGAGTTAGGTGGCAACGAAAAAGTCAAGGTTGTAGGCACCCCGATTGACAACACGCTTCACGTTGTGTGCATGAATCAAATATTTGCACCATTCACTGACGCCAACGTAAGAAAAGCCGTTGCTTACGCCATCCCTTATGAGCAAATTTTTCAGCAGGCGGCCTATGGCATGGGCGCGAAGATGTGGGGTGCAAGCTCAGCCACACCGACGCAACCGGTATGGCCGCAACCGTTCCCCTATGACACAAACATTGAGAAAGCCAAAGAAATGCTTGCTAAGAGCGGATACGCTGGAGGATTCGATGTGCCGCTATCCTTTAATCTTGGCGTCGCTGATTGGGCTGAGCCGTCTGCCTTATTGATTCAAGAAGGACTGGGCAAGATTGGAATCAATGTCACGTTAGACAAGGTGCCCGGTGCCACTTGGCGCACGATTGCCTTGGTTGAAAAGAAGCTACCGTTCTTGTTAGAAAACTTTGGTGGCTGGCTCAACACGCCGGATTACTACTTTTATTGGGCGTACATCAAAGGCAATTTATTTAATGCCTCGAACTACGATAAAGCTGAGATGGCACAGTTAATTGATGAAACGCTTTTCATGGAGAAATCGAATCCACAATACACGCCGAATGTACTGCGCATGATTGAACTGGCTTTTGAGGATTTGCCTCGTATCCCCTTGTATCAACCCACGCTAGAGTCGGCGATGTCACCCCAGCTCAATGGGTATACAAGTTGGTATCACCGTCAGCTAGACGTGCGTCCGTTGAAGATCGGCTAAGGGGATAAGCGTCATGGATCGATCCCTGGTGGTGTTTAAACGGTTGATGCAAGCTTTGCCAACGGTATTTGGCATTGTGGTGATCACGTTCTTGCTGACCCGTGCACTGCCAGGCGATCCTGCCGCATTTTTTGCAGGTCCTGCGGCCACGCCTGAGTCGATCGCTCAAATCCGCGTTCAGCTCGGTTTAGACCAACCGCTGCCAGTTCAATTTGGCCGCTATTTAGAGGAATTGGCGCGCGGTGAATTGGGCCAATCCATGACGACGGGACAGCCTGTTGCACAAGAGCTGGTGCGGCGACTACCGGCTTCATTAGAGTTGACCCTGTTTGCTTTAATACTGTCGCTCAGTGTCGCCATTCCGCTTGGTATTTTGGCGGCGACCCATCAGGACAGTTGGATAGATCAGTTATGCCGCTTTGTGGTGACTGCGGGTGTCAGTTTACCGACATTCTTTACTGGTTTGTTGCTGGTCTATGTCTTCTATTTTCTGCTGGGATGGGCCCCACCTCCCTTGGGTCGATTGGATATTTTGTCTCTATCCCCAACACACATCACTGGTTTTTATTTGATTGATACCTTGATTGACGGTGACGGTGAAGCCTTTTGGTCAGCCTTAAAACAACTGGCATTACCGGCCATAACACTCGCGCTTTTTACGTTGGCGCCGTTGGCACGCATGACACGTGCCGCCATGTTGCAGTCACTATCTTCCGATTATGTCCGAACGGCACGGGCTTGTGGTTTAAGCCATTCCAAAGTGTTGCGCACTTACGCCCTTCGTAACGCCCTATTGCCAGTGATTACCACGTTGGGAATGGTTTTTTCTTTTTCTTTAGGCGCCAACGTGTTGGTGGAAAAAGTGTTCAGTTGGCCCGGTATCGGATCGTTTGCCATTGAGGCTTTGATTGCTTCTGATTATGCCGCTGTGCAGGGTTTTGTCTTAGCGATGGCCTTATTGTTTGTGGCATTGAATCTTTTTGTTGACCTACTTTATACGTTTGTGGATCCGAGGGTCAAAATCGATGGTTGAGAAGACTAAAAGCAGTTTCTTGAGTCATGTGCGCTATGTGGTGACAAGCAATCCCGTGACGCTTTTGGCCATGATTTTGTTCACGACCATTATTTTGACGGCGATATTGGGTCCCTATCTGGTGCCCTATGACCCGCTCGCGAGTACCGCTCTTGCCTTGTCACCCCCAAGCGGGCAGCACTGGTTTGGGACCGATCATCTGGGCCGCGATGTGTTTTCTAGGGTAGTGGTTGCCACCCGTCTTGACTTAATCATTTCTGTGAGCGCCGTTGCTTTGTCGTTTGTGGTGGGAGCCTCGCTCGGTGGCATTGCGGGATACTGGGGCGGCTGGCAGGACAGTGTGTTTGGACGGTTCATGGACACCATCATGGCATTCCCTCTTTTCGTTCTTGCCATGGGCATCGTGGCGGCTTCGGGCAATACGGTGCAAAACGTCGTGATCGCCACAGCGATCATAAATCTTCCTTTTTATGCGCGCGTCGCACGCGCCGAAGTCGTTGTCCGTCGTCGAGCAGGTTGGGTTCAGGCGGCGCAGCTTTCTGGTAACGGTCCGTGGCGAATCCTCTTCGGCCGGATATTGCCCAACGCGTTGCCGCCAATGATGGTGCAAATTTCTTTAAATATGGGTTGGGCCATACTAAACGCTGCCGGCTTGTCATTTATTGGCTTGGGTGTTCGGCCACCAACGGCTGAGTGGGGCATCATGGTGGCTGAGGGAGCCAGTTATATCGTTTCAGGACAGTGGTGGCTGGTGCTATTTCCTGGTGTGGCGCTGATGTTGGCGGTCTTCACATTCAATTTACTCGGCGATGGGCTTAGAGATATCGTCGATCCGCAGAGGCGCACATGAGCTTGCCAACACCTCTGAGCTCGCAAACACCTCTGAGCCCGACAACATCTCCCGTGGCCGAGCTTGCTGCTAGCTCGGTTCCCCCGGCGCTACTGACTTTAGAGAATTTAAGCGTTGACTTTAAAACACGCCATGGCGTGGTGCACGCCGTTAACGACATCAGTTTGTCTTTGACGCGTGGAGAGACATTGGGCATTGTCGGCGAATCAGGTTCTGGCAAGTCGGTGACATCCTACGCATTGATGGGGCTTTTAGACCGGGCGGGTCACGTGCGTTCTGGAAAGGCGGTTTATGACGGCATGAATCTGCTCCCGACGACCGAGTCCATGATGCGAGATATCCGCGGGCGTGAGATGTCAATGATTTTTCAAAACCCGCGCGCTGCATTGAATCCGATTCGCACGGTTGGTGACCAAATTGCCGACGTCTTGTTGCAACACAGTCAGTGCACTCGCCATAACGCACGTGCCAAAGCCATTGAGGTCCTTGAGCATGTACGCATAAGAGACCCGGAAAGCCGGGTCGATGCTTATCCCTTCGAATTATCGGGTGGTATGTGTCAACGGGTGGTGATCGCCATGGCCTTGGCTTGCCAACCGCGTATCTTGATCGCTGACGAGCCCACGACGGGTCTCGATGTCACCACACAACGTGCGGTGATGGAGTTGGTGCGGGACCTGACACGCGCCCGTGGCATGGCGACCATATTGATTACGCATGATCTTGGACTTGCTGGTGAGTATTGTGATCGAGTGGCCATCATGCAAAAAGGTTTTATTGTGGAGTTCGGCCAGGCAAAAGAGATTTTTCAGCGACCGAGCCATCCGTATACCCGAAAGCTCGTCAAGGCAACCCCCCACGGCGCGCTGAATGTACGCGATTTGTTGCCAGACGATTGGCCAGCGGAGAACCCCAGCGTGGCGGGTGCTGCTTGCACTGATGAGCTTTCATCGGTCAAGTCGGCGTTTGATCGTCAAGTCCCTATCCTTCAAGTTTATGATCTCAAGCGTTCATTCGGTGGGAAACGTACCCTAGCCGACATCATCACCCGCCGGCCGACGCCATCGTTTGAGGCTGTTAAAGGCATCTCATTTGATATCTGTAGTGGTGAAAGCGTTGGTCTTGTTGGCGAGTCAGGGTGTGGTAAGTCGACGACGTCTGCGATGATCATGCGACTACTTGACGTCACTAGCGGTAGCATCCGATTCAAAGGCCATGATATCTCTCTCATTGGATGTGATGCGTTTGTACGGAACAGGATGCGAGGAGCCCTGCAAATGGTATTTCAAGATCCAACGGATAGCTTGAACCCACGGTTCAGCGCGGCGGACTCGATTGCAGACCCTTTGCGGCGATTGTTGGGCATGACAAGTCAGTCACGTATCGATCAGCGGGTAGCCGAATTAGCGGTCATGGTTGGCTTACCCACCGAACTACTCACTCGGTTGCCGCATCAATTATCTGGTGGACAAAAGGCGCGGGTGGGTATTGCACGGGCGATCGCGTCCGAACCCGATTTGCTGATTCTTGATGAGCCTACGGCTGCACTTGATGTTTCGGTTCAAGCGATTGTGCTGAATCTTCTCGTGGATTTGCGTATTAAGACAGGGGTGGCTTATTTGTTTGTTAGCCACGATCTTGAAGTGGTTCGCTTAATGTGTGATCGCGTTATTGTGATGCGCTCAGGTGAGATTGTGGAGCAAGGGCCGACCGCTGAAGTATTGGCGAGTCCTTCGCAGCCTTACACGCGAGAATTACTGGCTGCCGCACCTCGGCCGCCGACGCATCACGGCACAAAACGGGAGTTTGAGAATGTCTAAGGTGCTTGATTCGCAGTTGTTGACTATCGAAGATTATCGCCAAGCCTACGCGAGTAAACGCGTGGTTGCTCGTGCTCATTTGCTGTCGGTTTGGCAGCAATTAGATGAGCAGGGTTGTGGACCTGATGGGGACACAGCGGTCATCTATTTACCGTCTGATGGGCAACGACAGGTGCTGCTTGATCATCTCAACACGCTCGATCCAGATGCTTGTCCGCTGTGGGGTGTGCCTTTCATTGTGAAAGACAATATAGACGTGCAAAGCTGGCCTACTACAGCGGCGTGCCCCGAATTTCTTTACACAGCAACTGACCATGCCACAGTGGTGACGGCCTTGATGCAAGCGGGTGCCGTTCCCATGGCCAAAGCGAATTTAGATCAGTTCGCCACGGGTCTTGTCGGTACGAGATCCCCTTACGGTTGGGTTCGAAATGCTTTCAGTGACGATCATATCAGCGGCGGGTCAAGTTCAGGTTCAGCCTCGGTTGTGGCAAGAGGGTTGGTTCCATTCGCGCTAGGCACTGATACGGCGGGTTCGGGCCGAATTCCAGCTGGTTTCAATAACCTTGTCGGTACGAAACCGACGCCCGGGCGCTTTAGTATTAAAGGCGTTGTGCCGGCTTGTAAAACCTTGGATTGCGTCTCAATCATGAGCCTGACTGTGAGTGATGCAGCAATTGTGAGCAGGGTATTGTCGGCTTTTACCGAGCGGCAGGTTGAACCCCGATTTCACGCCAAACCCAGCGAATCCAAGTTTGCCTTTCCACGATCTCTGCGTGTTGGTGTTCCAGCTAATCCCACTTTTAGTGACAGTCAGTACGAGAAGATGTTTGAACGCTGCCTAAATACGCTCAGCGCTGAGTGGTCTGTGGAATTGGTTGCGATTGATATGAGCGACTGTAATGCAGTTGCCCAACAACTCTACTATGGTCCGTGGGCAGTCGAGCGCTACCTAACGGCACAAGCTTGCATTGAAGCTCAAGCGCCTGGACTTGATCCAACCGTTAAGTCCATAATCAGTCAAGCGGTAAAGTTCAATGCCGCTGATACATTCACAGCTAGATATCAAGTCAACGACTTGTTTGCTCAAATTGATCCGATGTGGCGATCCATCGATGTATTGCTGGTTCCAACAGCGCCCGGCCTGCCTCGGTACGCCGAGGTCCAGGCAGATCCGGTCGGCGCTAACAGTGCGTTAGGTGTCTACACCAACTTTGTCAATTTACTCGGCTGGTCTGCCTTATCAACGCCTGCTGGATTTACAGCAGACGGCTTGCCGTTTGGGGTCACGTGGATTGCTCCGGGTGGCTGCGATGAAGCCCTTCTTGAGCTTGGGATGCGCTGGACGGCCCATAATCAGTCTCACCTGGGTCGCTATCTTAGAGCGGTGGGGTCAGTAGCGCCTGTTGAGCCTGTTGAGCCTGTAGAGTCTTTAGAGTCCCTAGGGGAGTCAACCACCCTTGTTGATCAGCCAGAGATCCACGGCTCTCATCTGATCGCTGTTGTGGGCGCCCATTTAAGCGGTATGCCGCTCAACAGCCAGCTTCAAACAGTTGGGGCGCGTTTGAAATATGAGACTCACACGAGCAAGAACTACCGTCTTTTTCATATAGCTGACACCGTCCCGCCTAAGCCCGGACTGGTGCGTGTGCAGGAGGGCGGCAGTCACATCGCGCTTGAAGTCTACGATGTCCCGAACTGGGCCGTTTCGTGGTTCTTGGCAAATATTCCCAGTCCCTTGGGGCTGGGAAAGGTCGAATTGATAGATGGGAAGCAGGTCACGGGGTTTATTTGTGAGCCTTTAGGCGTTATCGGTGCCAAAGACATCACGCACTATGGTGGGTGGCGTTCATACATAAAGGATGTCAACCAATGACCGACGTGTTTCGTTCGACACTTGCCGATCAGGCTTACGCCAGCATCAAACGCAAGCTCTCTGAGCTTGACTTGATGCCTGGTGATCGGCTGGCAGAGAAAGAACTGGCCGAGCAGCTTGGTATAAGCAGGACGCCACTGCGTCAAGCCCTGCAGCGTCTTCATCACGAGGGTTTGATAGATCTGCTGCCAAGGTCTGGATGGGCAGTGCCTAAATTGGATTTTTCTAGGCTTGATGAGCTTTATGATTTTCGGGTGGTGATTGAGCAGTACGCCGTGAACCGTTGCATCAGTGAAGAGGCTTGCCGTTCACGGCTAAAACCATTGAAAGCAATTTGGTGTGTGCCAATAAGTGAGCGTGTGACAGATCCGGTGCATGTTGGCTCACTCGATGAACACTTTCACTCAACGCTCGTCGCCGCGGCTGGCAATAATGAGATGATACGAGCCCACGCTTACATTACCGAACATATTCGTCTGATCCGTCGTTTGGATTTTATTAAACCGACACGGGTCAACACAACTTATGACGAGCACACTGAAGTGATGCGTTGGATATTTGAGAAAGATATTGACCAATCACAACTCACCTTACGCGACCACATATTGTCGAGTAAGAAGCAGTCGCGCGAAATTACGTTAAATGCCATGTTTGCGCGCCGAGATCGACACGAAGTAACGAGTCAAGCCAATTAGTCCTTCAAGAATCTCGTTTTTAGATGGTTGTGTCATTTAGTGAAAGCGGTTTTCTGGCTAAGAATGAAGGCAAGGTGATCGACCGTATTTAAGGTTGAATCTATCTAACTAGGCTGCGCCTAACTAGACTGGTTTGGCGACGACCGATTGTTAGGCCTTTTTTTCTCGATTCGAATGAGACAAAGCGATAAGAGAACACTTAGTCCCAACCCCAGGGTCATCCAAAGAACGCCCGCACCCCATTCACTGAGGGCTAGGCCAAAGGCAAACGGGGCAGCGGCTTGCGCCAATTTAGCGGGCATCATGAGCCAGCCTTGACGCAGACCGTACCCATCGGTTCCGAAAATGGCTAAGGGCAAATGACCACGTGCGATGATTAGAATGCCGTTACCAAGGCCGTGTAAGACAACAAAAACGAAAGCCATGGGTGCGGCAAACATCATCAAAAGGGCGGCGGCGATAGGGTGACAGAGTGCCGCCCAGCGGGTGGCAATCAAGGGGTGCAAGTTGCGCATGAACAAGTAATCGATGAGCCGGCCCAATGTCTGCGAAGGTCCAACCAAGGCGCCGATCGTGAAGGCCAATGCCACGGCCACCCCCATTTCTTGCAGCAGCGCCGGCAAGTGCATCATCAGTCCCATCCCCACGAAGGCGCTCACGGCAAACATGTAGGCCAGCAAGTAGCTGCTCCTCGTTAATTGCCGCTCGTGTTGTCGCTGCTCTTCTCGGGTAAGTGGCTCTGCTTGGTCGACCATCGGCGCCATGTCAATGGTCTTGGATGGCGTCACGTCTTGTGGTTTGGGCAGATCCGCCGTAGGCTGGGGTTTGGGGGTGAGGGCGTGAAGCGGCAATCCAATCACCAGATGCACCCCAGCCCAAAACCAACAAACGCCTCGCCAACCGAATTCGTTCTGAATGTAGACAGAAACCGTCCATCCAGCAAAGCTCGCAAAACCAGCCAATAAGGTGATACCCGTGATGGTATTGCGAGCATCTTTGCCAAATAGTCTGACCAAGGCCGCGAAGGCCACTTCGAATAATCCCATGGCAAGACCGACACCCATGAAGGCATACGCCAGCACCAAGCCCCAAACACCTTGTGCAAACCCCAAAATAATCAACGAGATCGCAAAAAAAACATTTGATAGCATGAGAACAGGGCGCCCACCAATCTGATCGACCAAGCGGCCCGCCCAGGGTCCAACCATGGCGGAGATGACTAGGGCCAAAGAAAACCCGGTAAACAAGGACACGGCAGGCAAATTTAAGTCGGCAGTGGCCTGTTCGGAAATAACAGCAGGCAAGTACTGCGCGGGTGCACTCGCGATAATTTGGGCCAAGCCGATGGCGCCGACTGCTTGGGTTTTTGGGTTCATGTCGATCGTGGGTTCTGGGGAGCAATAGGGCTAAAGGCTAGGGTAGGGGTTTAGGGGTTAGGGTTTAGGGTTTAGGGACTAGAGCGTCCTGAACAGCGTTTGCATTCTGCAGGTTATAACTATTTATCACACTACACGATGGCGAACCAACAGGATGGCGTTGAGGTGGTTGAGCCCATCTGGCTGGCCATCCCGAGTGGGTTCGGCGCGCCTCACGTGGTAAAACCTTTTTGTGCGAATTTATATCTTTTTGTACCTTGGTTTCAAGTACGAATTCATCGATTTACTTTGTTGGTTGTGAAATACAAGATGAGTCAAAACCCCGTCACAGCAACCATCGTGATCGCCGTCTATAACGACTGGCCTTTGCTTGAGTGCCTATTGGCATCGTTGAAAGCCCAGTGGCATCATCAGTTTGATGTCGCAATTGCTGATGATGGCTCAAATGCGACCTTTGTTGCCCACGTCAGACAGGCGCAGCAACAACGCTACCCCTTTAAGATTCACCACCACTGGCAAGCCGATAACGGTTTTGGGAAGACCATCGTGATGAATCAAGCAGTGGCAAACGCACAAAACCCATATCTTATTTTCATTGATGGCGACTGTATCCCGCAAAAGCATTTTGTGGATGATCATCTGCGCTTGGCTCGCAAAGGTCAATGTTTGGCGGGCCGTCGTGTCGACTTGCCACGTGACGTCATGCAAGTACTCGACATGACACACCCAGACACGCTATGGCGCCGTCATATTGCGCGTCTGGTGTGGATGTCACTGACACAACGAGCACGAAATATTGAGAAAGGTCTTCGTATCGGGCTTGAGCGTGTCAATCTATTTGCTAACAAGGCGCGCGGCATTGTCGGCTGTAATTTTTCAATTTTCCGTGAAGACTTGTTGGCAATAAATGGATTTGATGAACGGTTTAACACGACCTGGGGCGCCGAGGATTCCGATGTTGACCGTCGGCTCAGGCTCAATGGCGTTCGCGTTCAAAGAGCATTCATGTGTGCCGCCATGATTCATTTTGATTCATCGTATGCCAAGCGTGAAGCATGGGCCGCTGCCCCGATAGACCCAAATAAGCCGAGATATTTTGAAATGGCTGCGGCTGAAGGCTCGGCTTGGACTCGGTTTGGCATTGACAAGGGCTAGTGGGCTAACGAACCGGTTCCTGTGATCTCGGCAACGTTCGGGACTACAACCGTCGAACCCGAGGCGCTCGCAATGATTGTGCGGTTAAGGGGCCTTCGTTGAGATCGAAGTTGTCAAGAATGCCTGTTTTTAAAATAAAAGCGCCTGTGCCTCGAATATCGCCAACGATGGCTTGCCGAGCGCGAGTAGCATCGCGCGCGACCAAGCTCTCAAGCAAGCGGGCATGATGATCAAAGGCGTCCCATTGAACAACGCCACGGGTGGCATGTCTGAGCGTCAGTGAAATGGCTGGTGCGACTTGCACCCAGAGGCTTTCTATCATCTCGAATAAGCGTGGCATCTGGGCGGCACGGTAGAGCGTAAAGTGCAAATCGCGGTTGGTACGTGATAGCAGTGTGGGGTTGGGACGAGGTTTGGTGCCTTGTTTTTCAAATCGCGCTACTGCTTGCCTGATGCGTTGTAGTTTGACTGCTGAAATATTTTTACAGGCCACTTCGGTTGCTAGCCCCTCTAAAGCGCAGCGAATCCGAATGAGTTCTGCGAAGGCTTGGGCGTTAGGGCACGACACTCGCACTGTTCGGTTCGATAGCGTGACGAGCCCGCCTTCCGCGCTTAAGCGGCTAACAGCCTCTCTGACAGGCATGACGCTGGTGCCGAATTGTTCGGCCAGTCCCCTGAGCGTAAGTTTCTCCCCGGGCGCGAGCGCGCCCGCAATCAGTAGTCCGCGTAATTTGTCATGAACGGTATCCGCTAATGTATGCCGTTTGATAGTGCCTTGTTGGTAAACCAGCATCAGGACAAAGTCCTCCTCTCCTCACAGTTTCTAGCAAAATACCTAAGGGTCAAACCGTTTGTGATGTTGTGATCACAAACAGTTCCTTAAGGTTGCGCCTCCTTCGTTACCTGTCTAACCTTGAGTTCAATTGAGTCAGGTAGTAAGTAATCAAGCAATCTAGCAATCGACCAATCAAGAAAGCAAAACACATGTGTTAACCAACGAATAAACACATTCCATTTGTTTAACACGTCTATGCGAGGAAATGAATCCACACATGATAGAGCCAGAAACGACCACCCAACCCGTCAATGCAGAGCGATTGTTATACCGGTCGCCTCATGCAGAGGATGGTATTGCCGTCTGGCAGCTGGTGAGTCAGACAGGCACGTTAGAGTTAAACACGGCTTATTTCTATCTGGTTTTCTGTAGTGAGTTCAAAGACACCTGTCTTGTAGCCGAACATGAAGGTCAAATCGTGGGTGCCATTATTGGGTACCGCTCACCGGCGGCACAGGACACCATTTTTTGTTGGCAAATAGGTGTTCTAACCTCGTGGCAAGGACAAGGCTTGGCCAGCAAAATGCTTAAGGCCTGGGCCGACACAGCACAACGTCCCTGGCTGCGGTTTGTCACAGCCACTGTGGCCGAGGATAACGCTGCTTCAGATCGTTTGTTTAGAGGATTTGCCCAGGCGCTTGACGCCCCCTGTGTGGTGACGCCGTATTTCACCGCGGATCTGTTAGCACCGGGGCACACACCAGAACCGATGTATCGAATCGGTCCGCTGACAGCAGCATCACCAACATTACCAACATTACCTGCAACGGTTTTAGCCGTTGATTAAACGCGATCGCGACGGCGTTTGTCGCCTGTCCGGTCACTGTCTTCAATTTTTCAAGGAGGTCAATTGAGATGAATATTTTTGAACAATATGAATCTGAGGTTCGAGGTTATTGTCGTCAGTTTCCGGCGGTTTTTTCGTCGGCAAAAGGGGCATGGATGACTGACATCAGTGGTCAGCGCTACCTTGATTTTTTCAGTGGCGCTGGTGTGCTGAACTACGGTCACAATAACGATCGAATCAAGCAACCACTCGTGCGCTATCTGCTCGGCGATGGCATCACCCACACGCTTGACATGTACAGTGAGGCCAAGCAACGTTTCATTCAGCGTTTTAACGACGTGATCCTAAAGCCCCGAGGCTTGTCTTACAAGTTTCAGTTCCCCGGACCAACCGGGACCAATGCGGTTGAAGCCGCGTTAAAGCTCGCCCGAAAAGTCACTGGTCGCAAGACTGTCGTGAACTTTACAAATGCATTTCATGGCATGACGTTGGGCGCACTGGCAGTGACTGGCAATGGTTTTAAACGTGCCGGTGCGGGCGTGGCCTTACATGACGCTGCATCTGTGCCATTTGAAGGCTATCTCGGTAAAGACGTCGACACCTTGGCCTATTTCGAGGCAATGCTCGACGACAGTGGTAGTGGCCTAGAGATGCCAGCAGCCGTCATTATTGAGACTGTACAAGCCGAAGGCGGCGTCAACGTCGCTAGTCTAAAGTGGTTAAAGCGTCTGCGTCAGATCACTGAGAAGCACGGCATTATCTTGATTGTCGATGACATTCAAGTGGGTTGTGGTCGCACGGGTGCGTTTTTTAGTTTCGAAGACGCCGGTATCGTGCCAGACATCGTGACCTTATCCAAGTCACTGTCAGGCTATGGATTGCCATTGGCCTTGGTGTTGATGAAGCCTGAACTAGATGTGTGGGCGCCGGGTGAGCATAACGGCACGTTCCGTGGACATTGCCCCGCCTTCGTTACGGCGACAGCGGCGCTTGATTTTTGGGTGGATGATCAGTTTGAAGTCTCGATCCGCAAGAAAGGCAAGCTCGTCGAGAAACGGTTGCACGATATGGTGCAGTCCATGGATACGCCAGCTGAAATCAGAGGTCGGGGACTGATTTGGGGGGTGGCTTTTGAAGACCCTCATCTCGCCTCGAAAGTCTCGCATGAATGCTTTGAACGCGGGATGGTGGTTGAAACCGCAGGCATCGACGATCAAGTCCTAAAACTGTTGCCAAGCCTGACCATCGATGAGTCTGATTTGAGTATGGGTTTAGACATCATTGCGCAAAGTTTGGCAGCGGTGACTGAGACCAGTGAGGTGACAAGCGACTAGACAATTCACTAAGTAATTGGCTAGACAAAAAACTACGTCAGTCGCGCATGCAGACAAGTCCCTGATTGAGGGTCTTGTCTGCAAGATTTGATTAAAGACTAGAAAAATTTAAGACTAGAAAAAGGTTTGATCCATGATCGTAAAACACTTAGAAGATGTCTTGGGTACAGAGGCTGATGTCGATACGGAAGGTTGGAATAGCCGTCGTTTGATATTCAAAGATGCTGGCATGGGGTACTCGGTCAATGACACGATTATCAAGCCTGGCGCAGTGTTGGATATGGCCTACCGCAATCACTTGGAGACCGTCTATTGCATCGAGGGTGCGGGTGAGATCACTGACTTGGCGTCAGGTGAAACCCACGCCATCAAGGTGGGGACTATCTATGCCTTAAACGAACACGATCATCACATCTTACGTGCCAATCAGGGCACCCACATGCGGATGGTGTGTGTTTTTAATCCGCCGTTGACAGGACGCGAAGTACATGATGAAACCGGGGCTTATGCCGCAAGTGATTGAAGGCGGTACTAGGCTGATCTTTACGGAGGATTGTAAATGTCACATATTTCAGTACAGGCATCACCATTACCAGTTGCACCAGAGGCGGACCCTTATCCGTCGCGGGTGGCTAATAAGCCGCAGATAACCGCACGCCAAGATCCAGTGGTCTATGGCAAGGCCATCGAAGGCCCTTTGGACGAGCAAGCGTTAGCCCAATACGAGGAAAACGGTTTTCTGCAGTTCGATGCTTTGCTCCAGCTTGATGAGCTTGAGTCTGTGATTCAAGAGCTCGATCGGTTGAGGCAAGATGAGGCGCTCAAAGCCACCCCGCAGTGTGTGATTGAGCCGGAAAGCCGCGAGACACGGTCTATTTTTGCGGTTCATGAAATCAGCGCAATCATGCGAGGCCTTTGCGCACATCCCAAATTAGCAGCGATTGCCCAACAGCTACTCGGCTCAGAGGTGTACGTACATCAGTCGAGGATTAATTTCAAACAAGGATTTCACGGCGAGCCCTTCTATTGGCACTCGGATTTTGAGACCTGGCATGTGGAGGATGGGATGCCGTCGATGCGGGCAGTCAGTTGTTCGATCGCGCTCACTGCAAATCTGCCATACAACGGACCGCTGATGCTAATACCAGGCTCTCACCGCCATTTTGTGTCTTGCGTGGGCGAGACCCCTGAAGATCATTACAAGCAATCGCTGCGTCGCCAAGAGTTGGGCGTGCCCGACGAGGACAGCTTGACTCAATTGGTGAGAAACGGTGGCGTTGTGTCGCCCACAGGTCCGGTAGGCTCGGTAACATTTTTTGAGTGCAACACCATGCACGGGTCCAACTCGAACATCACGCCTTATCCACGAAGTAATTTCTTTGTGGTCTACAACAGTATCGAGAATCCACTTGTGGATCCTTTTTGTGGGTTGCCACCGCGTCCTAATCACATCTCTGAAAGGCAGCGGTTAATCAGGGTCAAGGACCTATGAGGGCATTGAGCGGTTCCGTCGACATTATCTCAGGAGGTGGTTATGAGTACTCTTTTACAGGTATTGAATAAGTTTCGTTGGTTTTTGACAGCCTTGCTAGGTTTAACGGTTCTCGCGCTTGGTCAGGCCTCGGCGCAAGCGCAATCGACCTTAGAAAAAATTCAGGAGCAGGGTTACATTCGCATTGGTTTTGCCAATGAAGCACCCTACGCCTATGCCACCAGCTCGGGTCAATTGACCGGTGAATCTCCCACGGTGTTCAAGCACGTGATGTCTGAACTTGGTGTTAACGAAGTTGATGGGGTACTCACAGAGTGGGGCGCTTTGATACCTGGCTTGAAAGCGGGTCGTTTTGATGCGATTGTGGCATCCATGTACGTCACACCCGCGCGTTGTGAGCAAATTGTGTTTGCCAATCCAACCTACGGTATTGGCGAAGCCTTTGTCGTCAAAACCGGCAATCCTGACAGCATCAATAACTATGCAGATGCGGTCGAAAATGATTTAAATATTGCGTTTGTAGCGGGTACTGCTGAAATCGAACATGCCAAGCTCGCGGGTCTAGATCGCAGTCAGCGGTTGATCGTGCCTGATTTTGCTTCGGCGATCGCGGCGGTGAAGTCCAACCGCGCGTCTGCTGCCGCGCTCACGTCCCTAACAGCCGCTGATCTAGCGAGTAAAGATAGCGGGATTGAGCGCGCCGAACCGTTCACGTTTTCCCATGATGGAAAGTTATACAAAGGTGAGGGTGCATTCGGTTTTCGACTTACCGATACTGCTCTACGTGATGCCGTGAATGAGAAGCTAGATGCATTTATTGGCAGCCCAGCTCACTTAGAGATGGTGGCGCCTTTTGGGTTCGACGTGTCTAACCTACCGGAAAAGACCGCGCAGCAGCTGTGCGCTGGCCAGTAGTTGTTGATGTTCACTAGCGGATGAAGATGCCCCCATGGCAATTGTTGCTCATAGGGGTGGGCAGCTTTGGTTTGGCTCTGCTGGCGTTTGTCGGTTTGGGCTTGGATGAGTTCATTCCCGGCTTACTCAAAGGGGTGGTGATCACCCTTCAAATCACCATCGGTGGCAGCGTGGTAGCGGTAGTGGCCGCTTTGCTTGCGGCGGCTGCCAAACTTTACGGTCACGCCGTCATTCGAGCCATTGCATCGGTCTACGTCGAACTGTTTCGCGGGACCTCTGCCTTGGTGCAACTGTTTTGGCTTTTCTACGTGTTGCCACATTTTGGGGTGACACTTGAGCCATTGACGGTTGGCATTGCTGCGCTGGGACTAAACGTCGGTGCTTATGGCGCCGAAGTGGTTCGCGGCGCCATTTTGGCTGTTCCTAAAGGGCAGTGGGAAGCCGCGACAGCATTGAACTTTTCTAAATCCCAGGCTCTATTTAAGATCATCTTCCCGCAGGCCTTTGTCGGTATGTTGCCGCCTTGGGGCAATCTCTTCATTGAGTTACTCAAAGCCACGGCACTGGTTTCGCTGATCACGTTGTCTGACCTAGCCTTTATTGCCCAACAGTTAAATCAGAATACGCTGCGTACCGTGGAGATATTCAGCTTGGTTCTATTTCTCTACTTAGGCTTATCACTGGCCATCACCGCTGGCGTGCGCGCACTTGAACAGCGGGCTTCACGCGGCTTGTCACGACAGCGGATGGACGCTTAAGCCTATGTGGGATTGGGATTACGCTTGGGAAATTTTGCCAATTCTGGGCGAGGCGTCATTAATCACCTTGCAAGCCACGGTATTGGGGTTCTTGATGGCGCTCGTCTTAGGCCTCATTTTGGCGGTTTTGCGTATGATGGGACCCAAACCCGTGCGCTATTTGGTGGCCGGTTTCATTGAGTTTGTTCGCTCGACGCCACTTTTGATACAAATCTTTTTTCTCTATTATGTCTTGCCTCAATTTGGCATCGCGATGGGCGCCATGCTCACAGGCGTCATTGCTTTGGGTACGCATTACGGCGCCTATTGTTCAGAGGTCTATCGCGCGGGTTTGGAAGGGGTTCCCAAAGGACAGTGGGAGGCGTCAACAGCCTTGAATTTACCGATGTCGGTGACTTTTAGAGACGTGATTTTGCCGCAGGCCATTCCGCCAATCGTGCCGGCCTTGGGAAATTACTTGGTGGCTTTATTCAAAGAAACACCCCTCTTATCGGCGATTGCGGTGATGGAATTGATGCAAACAGCCAAGATTCTTGGATCAGAAAGTTTCAAATATGTGGAGCCCATCACCTTGGTTGGTCTGTTCTTTTTGTGCTTTAGTCTTGTATCCGCATTCCTCATCCGGCGCTTTGAAAGGCGTCTTAACCGCCAGATAAGGCTTTCATGAAAACAGAGTCAACGCCGATGGTGCAGTTTGATAACGTCTGTAAACGTTATGGAGAGTTAGTGGTTCTCGACGACCTGAATCTTTCTATCGCCAAAAATGAGAAGGTGGCCATCATTGGGCCCTCTGGGTCGGGCAAGACCACGGTGCTGCGTATGTTGATGACACTTGAGTCGATCGATGATGGGGTCATTTATGTCGATGGCGAGCCCTTGACGCATCAACGGCAGTCGGGTCGCCTTGTGCCGGCTGATAAACGACATCTGCGCCAAACGCGCGGACAGGTGGGCATGGTGTTTCAGCATTTCAATTTATTTGGGCACATGACCGCCATTCAAAACTGCATGCAGGCGCCCATTAGCGTGATGGGCATGACAAAACCCCAAGCCCGAGAGCTGGCGCTGGATTTGCTCTCGATGGTGGGTCTGGCCGACAAGGTCGATCAGTATCCCGCACAGTTGTCTGGCGGCCAACAGCAGCGGGTTGCCATCGCGCGCGCGCTCGCCATGCGTCCTAAAGTGATGCTGTTTGATGAAGTCACTTCGGCCTTGGATCCAGAGCTATGTGGCGAGGTTTTGTCGGTGATCCGCAAGCTTGGCGAGCAGCACGATTTGACGATGCTGATGGTGACGCATCAGATGGGTTTTGCCAAAGAGTTTGCTGATCGGGTGTGTTTTTTCGATCAAGGGAAGATCGCTGAAGAAGGGCCAGCGGAGACGTTTTTTGATTCACCACAACATCCGCGCACAAAACAGTTTCTACAGGCCGTGATGCAAGCGACCTAAAGCCCTTGGTGGGCATTTAGGTCGCTTTTACGGGTCGATCTAACTGCGCTTTTTTTACTTTGCTCCAGCCACGGCCATTTCGGCTTGGTTCACGAGCTCAGCGCCAATGCGGCTTTTCCATTTGTTGTAGACGGGCTTGGTTATCTCAACAAAGGCTGCCGTCTGCTCTTGAGTCAAATCTGAAACACCCACACCCAAGGCTAGTATGTCTTCTACCAATGGTTTGCGTGCGATTTGAATTTGTTGCGCAGCCGCTTCAACGGCCGCCTGGCGAACAATTTTTTGATCTGCATCTGACCATGATGCCCAAACGGCTTTGTTCACGACAAAGACCAAGGGGTCGTTCATGTAGTTCCAGCGTGTGATGTATTTTTGCTCAAGATTCTGCATCTTGGCGGCAACAAAAATGGACAAGGGATTCTCTTGGCCATCGACGGCACCGCTTGCCAAAGCAGGTTGAGCATCGGCCCAGCTCATTTGTGTGGGATTGGCGCCAAGTGCGGTGAAGGTGTCAATAAATAACGGTGAACCCACCACGCGAATCTTCATGCCCTTTAGCGCCTCAGGGCTGTCGATGATGCGTTTGGAGTTGCTCAGCTGTCGAAAGCCATTTTCTCCCCAAGCCAGTGGGATCGCACCTTTTTCTTCAATGACTTCAAACAGTTTTTTACCGACCTCGCCTTGGGTGATGGCATCGGTGCCGGCAAAAGTGGTTGTTAGAAACGGCAAGGAAAAGACATTGAGCTCTTGGATTTGCGGCGACCAATTAATGGTTGAGCCAACGGCCATGTCGATCACGCCTTGACGCAGCGCAGAAAACTCACGAGTCTGATCGCCTTGTACCAGCGATACGCCTGGATAGAGTTTGATGTTGATGCGACCATCCGTGCGCTCGCGCACCATGTTGGCCCAGATCTCAGCGCCTTGTCCCCATGGGAAGGCGGTGCCGACCACCAACGAGAGCTTGTACTCCTCTTTGTAGTTTTGTGCACCCGCCATTGATGTCATGGCGAGCGCACTGGCTGCCACGGCGAATTTGATTGTTTTTAAAAATGTCATGTTGTCTCGTCTCCTTGAGAGTTGTCTAACTGCAACTGAACTAAATGCAACTGAACTAAATACTACTGAATCATAAAGGTATTAGTAACCCAAAACCGTGGGCATCCAAGTGGCTAGGCCGGGGAAGATGACCAAGGCGAGCAGCACCACGCTGGCGGCCAGCAGGAACCAGAGCACCCAGCGAGTGGTTTCTTCTATACGGACGTTGGCGATGCGGCATGAAACCATCAGGTTGACGGCGATTGGTGGGGTGAATTGCCCGATGGCCACCATCACGGTCAATATGATGCCAAACCAGACCAAATCCCATTCGTAGAACAGAGCGATGGGCATGAGTAATGGGACAAAGATCAGGAATATGGATACGCCGTCAAGCACCATGCCCACACCAATCAGTAGAATCAATAGCAGGGCTAGGACACCATATTCACCCAAACCGCTGCCAGTGATGGCAGCCGTGATGGGGTCTATCAAGCTTAACGTTGATAGGGCGTAAGCAAAAATGCCCGCGAGTGCGACAACGATTAGAATAATCGCTGATAACTCACCCGCGTCTCTCAAAATCGCGAACAAATCCCGCAGGCCGATGGTCCGGTAAATGAACATGCCCACAAACAAACCGTAGAAGACAGCCACCACGGCTGCCTCGGTGGGGGTAAATAATCCGGCGCGCATCCCGCCTAGAATCAAAATGGGTGCAGCAAGCCCCCACGAGGCTTCGCGCAAACTTACCCAGAAGGCCGGTCGCGGTAAAGTCTCTTCGGCTAGGCCCATCTTGTGTCGCCGCGCCAAGAAAAAGGCGGGCACCATCAGCGCCAATCCAAATAATAGGCCTGGCAGTAAGCCCGCTGCAAACATGGCAGGGACCGAGGCGCCTGGCACCAAAATTGAGTAGACAATCAGTGCGATTGACGGGGGTATTAGAATATCAATGGCCGCCGAAGAACCAATCACGCTTGCCGAGAAGGGTTTGGGATAGCCTGCACGACTCATGGCGACGATCATCACCCCACCGACGGCAGCCGCTGTGGCCGGCCCGGAGCCTGAGATGCCACCGAGCAACATGGCGACCAAGATAGCCACGACCGGCAAGACACCTGGTGCGCGTCCTAGGATAGCGATCGCTAGATTGACCAAGCGGCTGGCAACCCCCGAGCGTTCAAATATCGTTCCCACTAGAACGAACATGGGTAGGGCCAGTAGCGGGTACTTGCCAAGGCTGGCGTAGAAGTTTTGCGGCACGGCTAAAAGACCAAACCAAAGGGTGTCTAGGTTGGACAAGGCAATCGCCACGACGGCAGCCAGACCCATCGCCACGCCGATGGGTGTGCCGATGGCCATCAAGGCAATAAACAACCCAAACAGAATCAAGCCGATCACGATCGCCCACCTAGCCGAATCCATAGGCCGACCAAGCGCAGGCTGATGACACTTGCCAAGGCGGGTAACCAAATGGAATACCACCATTGGGGCACACCAATACCGGGTGAGACGTCTCCGTACTGAATGTCATCCCATACCAAGCGGGCACTGAGCACCGCCAAAATGGCGAACATGAGGGCGCTTAAGAGGGTCACGGTCTTATTGAGCCGACGTTGATTGTGTGCTTTACAGCGCTGCACAAAAAACTCAATCCGGATGTGATGCTGTCTGGCGAAAGCGCCGGAACCGGCTACCAGCGCCAAGACAATCATCAGAAAAATGCTGACTTCCTCAGTCCAGGCAAAGGACTGATTGGTGAAGTAGCGCACGAGCACATTGGCGAACGTCATCAAAGCGAGTGCAGCCATGACACCAGCGGATAGGTAGTCTTCAATCGCCAAAGGGACCCGCGGTTTGCCTGGCAGGTCGTTATCGGTAGATTCTTTTAGCGCGCGGTCAGTCATTAAAAATAAAATCAGAATGAGGGGTTGTCAGTGGCTTTCATCAGTGACTTTCTTCGGTGGCTTTCTTCAAAGGTATTTTGATGCAAAGTAAGTGCCATTCCCGATGAACTTGGCTTCGATGTGAAGGCAATAGACGATTAGTTGGCCGTGGCACTTGAGGTCATGTCGATCTGAGCCAGCATGTCCGTGAGGCTGCCTTTTGGTGCGAAGCTGTTAGGGTCAGCCATTGGCCAGCCGAGTTTAAAGACACGGGTACGAAGCACGCCTTCGTTTAATTCACCCGATTGAAATTCGGGGAACACCGTCGATAACAAAGTGACGTGGCTTGCCGATAAGCGCAGCGCGATGTGGTGTGCTCTTAACTCGCGCGGATGCAGGAGTCCTGCCGAGCCGATGAGTTCGCTTAGGGCCGCGAGGGTGTTGCGGTGGTAGTTGGCTACACGAGGGGCTTTGTCTTGGACGACCAGTGCTTTCTGTCGAATCGGGTCTTGAGTGGCCACACCCGTTGGGCAGCGACCCGTGTGACAGGACTGCGCCTGAATGCATCCGATTGAAAACATGAATGCCCGGGCGCTGTTACACCAATCTGCGCCAAGGGCCATTGTGCGGGTCATGTCAAACGCGGAGACGATCTTGCCGGACGCACCGATCTTGATCTCATCTCGTATGCCCAAACCCACCAATGTGTTGTGAACCAGGCGCAGTGCTTCCCGAAGGGGTGTCCCCACATGGTCAATGAACTCAACCGGGGCGGCGCCTGTACCGCCTTCAGCGCCGTCGACCACAATAAAGTCGGGTTTGATACCCGATTGCTCCATGGCTTTGGCAATGGCAAACCACTCCCAGGGATGCCCGATACAGAGCTTAAATCCAACGGGCTTGCCGCCCGATAATTGCCGCAGTCGAGCGACAAACTCGAGCAATCCGATAGGTGTGTCAAAAGCGGTGTGAGCGGCGGGGGAATTACAGTCTTCACCCATTTTTACGCCGCGTGCGGCGGCGATTTCAGCCGTGACTTTACTGCCAGGTAAGATTCCGCCGTGTCCTGGTTTGGCCCCTTGCGATAATTTGATTTCAATCATCTTCACTTCGGGCCTGGTCGCATTGGCGACGAAGGCCTCTTCATTGAAATGACCGTTCTCATCCCGGCAACCGAAGTAGCCCGATCCGATGTTCCATATCAAATCACCGCCAGGCCTGAGGTGATACTCGCTGATGCCACCTTCGCCGGTGTCGTGCGCAAATTGACCGAGTTTTGCGCCTTCATTAAGGGCCAAGATGGCATTGGCCGAAAGGGCGCCAAAGCTCATGGCTGAAATGTTTAGAACGGACAACTCAACGGGTTGACGACAATCTTTTCCACCGACTGTTATGCGGAAATCACTTGATTTGGCTTGCACCGGCTGCATCGAATGATTGATCCATTCGTAGCGATTTTCGTAGACATCTTCTTCGGTACCGAAGGGGCGTTTATCGATTTGCTGCTTGGCGCGTTGATAGACCAATGAGCGCTTGGCCCTTGAGAACGGCGTGTCATCTCTGTCATTCTCAAAAAAATACTGACGCAATTCGGGTCGAATAGACTCAAGCAGGTAGCGCATGTTGCCGACAATGGGGTAGTTACGTCGAATGGCGTGCTTGGTTTGACGCAAGTCATTCAAGCCCATGGCTAAAAGAAGCCACATTGCTAGGGTGGGAAACCACCAGCCCCAGCCAAAGGCAAACGCAAAAAGTGGACCGATGACGCTAGCGCCGAACACAATCCAAAAAACAGCAAACTGTGTTTTTAAAGGTGGTAATTGCGAAACAATCACTTTTTTGTCTCCGTTGCGGTGCTATCAACCATGATGAGCAAGATAACAGACATTACACAATCGACTGCAGGTTAAGCCAGGCAATGATGATGCTAACGGTAACCACTGATCCTATCGTACTAATCAAGATGGCGCGGGCACTAACAGCCGGATTTTCACGATACATGCTCGCCAACATAAAGGGACCAGTACCCACGGGGAGGGCGGCCGCTAAAATGGCTGTCCAAGCCCAAACCGGTTCTAAATCAAAAACAAACAAGACCATCACACCCACAATAACGGGGTGTATGAAGAGTTTGAGGAATATGATTTGTAGGACCGCGGGGCTCGCAGAGCGCGCGGGTGATTGCGCCAAAAAAAGCCCGATGGTTAGCAGGGCGCAAGGCGTGGCGGCGTCGGCGAGTAAATCCAATAAACCCGTGACAGCGCTTGGGGGGACCACCCCGATACCTGAACTGACTATGCCTAGGATGGGGGCCATCAAAATGGGGTTTTTTAAAAGGGACAGACCCACTTTACCCATGACGGGCAATAGGTTTTTTCCCTCTGCTCGGAACCACTCGATGGCGATGACTGTTAAGGCGAATTGTAGGCTGATGGTTAAAACAATAATGATCACGATGCCGGTTAGCGCATGGGGTCCCAAGACCATCAGTATCAACGGCACCCCCATGAAGCCGGTGTTGGCGTAACCTGCGCTCATGCTGTTAATCGTGCGCGTGACAGCGGGCAATCCTTCGCGACGGCTTAACCAAACGTAAGTAAACATGGTCAGCAAGGTCGCACCACCATAGCTGATGGCAAATTCAATTTCTGTGAGGGCATCGATATCGGCGCGTGCCATGGCGACGAACAATAAAGCGGGCAGCGCAAGATAGATCACAAAGCGATTAATGGCTTCGCTCGCGGCGGCGCTTAGTAAGCCATACCGACTCGCGAGCCATCCAATCAAAATAAGCCCGAAGACAGGAACGACCGCGTCGATAACGGCTTGGAACATGTTGAGCAAGGGAAGCACTCGGTTTGCTAAACCCTGAGTTTACCTTGAGGCTTTAAGGCTATGCGTTGGGTGTGGTGGTTAAAACAAATGTCTGTTGGCCGAGTGCCGAGTGCCAAGTGCCGAGTGCCAAGTGCCGAAACCCCGAGTCGCGTTGTATCAAGAAGTCCAACTTCAAAACTCGGTTAGAGATTGAAAGCCGGGCGCATCATTCGGTAGAGCCTTGTCAATTGGGTAGGGCAGGTAGGTGGGGTAATGCAGGTAGGTGCTCGTGCCCTCGTAATGGGGTTGATATAGGTATAGAGCCCCTATTTGTACTGCGGTGGTGCCCAGGAGAGGACTCGAACCTCCACACCTTGCGGCACATGGACCTGAACCATGCGCGTCTACCAATTCCGCCACCTGGGCACGATGTGAGGCATAATGATCCCTACACAAGTCAGAAATTATAGACGAGATTCAAAACTTGGCAATTAAGTCGACCAACAATCCCCGATCACCCAAAAAATCTCAGGACAATAAAGCCGCGATGCCGGCGGATTTTGATCCAGATGTACCGTCTCGCGAGCAAATCCTGCTTGAGTTGAGGCGTGCGGCCACGCCACTCACACCAGAAGAGTTGGCGAGTCGTTTGGGGGCGGACAAAGAAGCCACCCAAGTGGGTTTTTTCAGGCGGTTAAACGCCATGGAGCGCGATGGGCAGTTGATGCCAAACCGCAAGGGTGTCCTTTTATTGGCAAATAAGTTGGATTTCGTGGCGGGGCGCGTTCAGGGACATCGAGATGGTTTCGGGTTTTTACTGCGTGACGATGGCAAACCAGATATCTTTTTGGCACCGCGCGAGATGCTTAAGGTGTTGCACGGTGATCGGGTCCTCGTCAAGCCGGTGGGGGAATACCGCGGCAAACCCGATGGAGCCATTGTTGAGGTGCTTGAGCGCCGAACCAACCGATTGGTTGGTCGGTTCTTAAACGAACGTGGTGTCTCGATTGTGGTGCCCGAAGACCAGCGAATCAAGCACGATGTTTTGATTCCACCGAGCGAGACTGCTCAGGCCCAGCACGGCCAAGTGGTTTCGGTCGACATCATTGAACAACCCACCAGACACACTCAGCCTTTGGGCAAAGTGGCTGAGATTCTGGGTGAGATTGATGATCCGGGCATGGAAATTGAGATTGCGGTGCGTAAGTTTGACGTGCCTGTTGAATTTTCTGACGCGGCTTTCAAGCAAGCTGCCAAGCTACCCGACACCGTCAAGCGAAGCGATTTAAAGGACCGCGTGGACCTGCGCGATGTCGCCTTGATCACCATTGACGGTGAAGACGCGCGCGATTTTGATGATGCGGTTTACTGCGAACCCATTGAGATCGGCGACAAACGTAAACAGCCAGGTTGGCGATTGTTGGTTGCGGTCGCTGACGTGGCGCATTACGTCAAAGACGCCGATGCGCTTGACGATGATGCTCGGGAAAGGGGAACAAGCGTTTACTTTCCGCGCAAAGTGATTCCCATGTTGCCCGAAAAGCTCTCCAACGGCTTGTGTTCATTGAACCCGCAAGTCGAACGCCTGGCATTGGTATGTGACATGGTGATCCATGCCAATGGCGCCAAGGCGGGTAGTGTGGTTGCCTACCAGTTTTATAACGCCGTCATTCACTCGCATGCACGAACAACTTACACGCAGGTCTGGAATGCTTTACAGCAGCCGACCGGGCCGGTGGCGAAGCAGTTTGCTTCGGTCTTGCCGCAGATCAATCACTTGCATGAGTTGTTCCAGCTGCTACAGGCTTCACGTAAAAAGCGTGGTGCGATTGATTTTGATACGGTAGAAACCAAAATCGTTTGCAATGATTTAGGCCGCATTGAAAAGATTATCGGTTTGGTGCGTAACGACGCCCATAAGATGATTGAGGAGTGCATGTTATCGGCCAACACGTGCGCTGCCGACTTCTTGTTGCGCAGCAAGCACAACGGTCTGTTCCGTATCCACGAAGGGCCAACCCCAGAAAAGCTGCAGTCATTGCGCGCCTTTCTCAAAACGTTGGGCCTGGGTCTCGGTGGGGGTGATGACCCGCAGGGACAAGACTACTCGGTTCTGATGGACAAGGTCAGGGCGAGACCTGATTTTGCCTTGCTTCAAACCATGTGTTTGCGGTCCATGCAGCAGGCAATTTACTCGCCAGACAACGTGGGTCATTTCGGATTGAGCTATCCGGCTTATGCTCATTTCACTTCGCCTATTCGCCGTTACCCCGATTTACTGACGCATCGCGCCATTAAAGCCTTATTGGATTGCAAGCGTTACACCCCGACATCACCCGATCACGTGGCGACCCCGGGCATGACACGACGCGAGTTCGAACACGATGTTTGGGAGAAGCTCGGGTTTTTGCTGTCGGCGCGCGAACGCAGGGCTGACGATGCCTCGCGAGATGTTGAAGCGTGGCTCAAGTGCTGGTTTGTCAAAGAACGCGTCGGTGAGGTCTTTAGTGGACGGGTAACCGGTGTGGCGGGGTTCGGTATTTTTGTGACTTTAGACACCCTTCACGTCGAGGGCATGGTCCACGTCTCTGAATTGGGCACAGAGTATTTTCAATTCAACGAAGGCATGCACGAGTTGCGTGGTGAGCGCACAGGCATGCGTTATCGATTGACTGATTCGGTGCAAGTGCAAGTGGCGCGGGTTGATTTAGAGGCGCGCCGAATCGAATTCCGTCTGGTTGACGGCACCTCTTTCTCGGCGCTCCGTAAAGCCTCGACGCGAAAGGATCCAGAAGCGCGCCATGTCAAAAAAGCCGCTTCACCCAAACCGCCTGAGTTACGTGGTCAGACGGCTAAGCAGCGGCGCGCGCAAGCCAAACGGTCTAGTAAAGTGACTGCTCAACCAGCAGGGTCGCGTGCTTCCAAGAAATCGGTTAAACCTGCCGCCCCAAGCCCGACCTCTAAAAAACGCTAACGATAGGCGATGTGATGAAACAATCCCAATTATTGGCGGGCTTTCATGCGGTGACGGCGCGCGCGCGACATGCACCAGAGAGCATGGAGACGGTCTACGCGGACGAGCAACGACGCGACAAACGGATGCAGGTGATGTTGCGCCAACTCGCTGAGAAAGGCGTTAAGGTGCACCTAGCGAGCGCTGAGCGATTAGACGATGTTGCCGGCTCGGTAAAGCATCAGGGCGTGGTGGCGATTGTTAGCCCCTTATCGCAAGCGCAAGATATTGAAGAGATTTTCGAGGATTTGACGGGGCCAGGGCTTTTCTTGGTGCTTGACGGTGTGACCGATCCCCACAACCTCGGTGCTTGTTTGCGCACGGCCAATGCTGCGGGCACACATGCCGTGCTCGCGCCTAAAGACCGGGCGGTTGGCTTGAGCGCCGTGGTGCAAAGGGTCTCGTGTGGGGCGGCCGAAACCACCCCATACTTAATGGTGACGAATTTGGCCCGGACAATAAGAACACTCAAGTCCAAAGGCGTTTGGATTGTGGGTACTACGGAAGACGCCGAACAAACGATCGACGAAGTGGATTTGACGTTACCCACGGCGTGGGTCATGGGAGCCGAAGGTGAAGGCATGCGTCGCCTGACGCGCGAGCTCTGCGACGTACTGGTACGCATTCCCATGTCAGGAAGCGTTGAGAGCTTAAATGTTAGCGTGGCCACGGGTGTTTGCTTGTTTGAAACGGTTCGGCAAAGACGACAAAAAACGACCTAGGTCTTGCTACACTTGCCCTCAAAGTCAAATTAGCGACTGTGTGTTCTTCAACCCTTTAGCTTTTGTTTGTGAGCGATACCTATCATGGCCGAAGAAGGCTTCACGACACGGATTCTGCATGCCGATCGCCGCGCTGGCACCGAGCATGGTGCGGTGCATAAACCAATACACACCTCTTCGCAGTACGCTTACACGGATGCGCGCGAATTGGCCGCCGTGTTTCAAGGCAAGCCAGGCTTTTCTTATGCCAGACAGGGCACCCCGACGACTGCTGCCCTAGAGTCCAAATTGACTCAGATGGAGGGCGCGCGAGCCTCGATTGTTTTTGCGACGGGGATGGCAGCTTTGATGGCGATGTTCAGCACCTTGCTCAAGGCAGGTGATCAGGTGATTTCAAGCCGCTATCTATTTGGGAATACCGCTAGCTTATACGGCACCCTGCAGCAACTTGGCATTGAGGTGACATTGGTGGATGCCACCGATACGCAGGCTGTGGCCGCTGCCGTCACTCACCGCACCCGAATTATTTTTGTTGAGTCAATCGCTAATCCCGGTACGCAGATTGCTGATTTGGTGGGTATCGGTGAGCTCGCCAAACGCCAGGGTTTGCTCTACGTCATTGACTCGACACTTACTTCGCCTTACTTATTGCAAGCCAAAGACGTTGGGGCAGGTTTGGTGATGCATTCTTTGTCCAAACATATCGCTGGGCATGCGCAAGGACTCGGTGGGGTTTTGATTGATACGGGCTTATTCGATTGGTCTACGTATGACAACATCCTCCCGACTTATCGAAAGGGTGATAGCGCAGGTTGGGGCTTGACTCAAATCAAGAAAAAAGGGTTGAGGGATATGGGCGCAACCTTGGCAGCCGAACCCGCGCATCGAATAGCGGTGGGTGCCGAAACCTTGTCTTTGCGGCTCGAGAAGGCTTGTCAAAACGCTCTGATGTTAGCCGAGCACTTGGCATCTCATCCTGCTGTTAAAACCGTTTACTACCCCGGACTTACCAGTCATCCGCAACATGCCCGAGCGGCTGAGTTGTTTGGCAATCGATTTGGTACGTTATTGTCATTTGAACCCCAACCGCAGATCGATTGTTTCGATTTATTAAACGCTTTGCGAGTCGTGATTCTCGCCACGCACGTGGGTGACACGAGAACGTTGGCACTGCCGGTGGCACACACCATTTATCACGAGATGGGGCCAGCCATGCGTCTTGAGATGTCTATTTCTGATCATTTGATCCGTGTTTCGGTAGGCATCGAGGACCCGCAAGATTTGAGAAATGACTTTGATCAAGCTTTCGCTAAGCTGACATAGAAAAAAATATTAAAACGTTGCGCAAAGTCAACAATCCTGCACCAAAGTAGGTAGAAAAAAAGCCAGACAACATCCAAACTTTTTATTTTAGCCAAAAGGCGCTGCCAAATCCTGGTGTTGGGTGCGCCCAGTTAAACGCACACCCAATGAATATGCGGTTTTCAAACTATTTTTTCTTGACACGGCAGGTAAGTAAAGGCTAAATAGAGCCGTTCGGTGTTTAGCAACATTAACATCGTCACAGTCCACCACATGGCTGAGTCCTGTGAGTGTAGATTTTTAACTTAGAATTAAAAGGGGTATTCCTGACATGAACAAAACCGAATTAATCGACCACATCGCCGCTAAGTCGGATATTTCGAAAGCCGCGGCTGGCCGTGCTCTTGATGCATTGATCGGCGGTGTTAAGACCACACTTAAAAAAGGTGGCTCGGTGACTTTGGTCGGTTTTGGTACTTTCGCGGTCTCTACGCGTGCCGCTCGCACGGGTCGTAATCCACGTACCGGTGAAGCCATCAAAATCAAAAAGGCCAAAGTGCCAAAGTTTCGCCCAGGTAAAGGACTCAAGGACGCTGTTAACTAAAGCGTACGATCGTAGTTCGTTGTTTGTGATGCATAAAGTGGACCCCGAATTTTAGACACGGGTTTAAGCTATTGTCCTGGAGGGCAATAGCATGTCAGAAAGCAAGAAACGCAAGGTTCACAGTGCCGATTTCAAGGCCAAGGTTGCTTTGGAAGC
>Ga0163215_100799_pt1 | contig 34765 bp, 36 predicted proteins | sample SynspAceP_FD_185934 | JGI IMG/M metagenome (GOLD analysis project Ga0163215, IMG submission 185934) | Saline lake microbial communities from Ace Lake in Antarctica - Synechococcus sp. Ace-P (Hybrid Assembly) | ecosystem: Environmental > Aquatic > Non-marine Saline and Alkaline > Saline | place...
ATGATAAACCCGACCAGATAGCCGCCTGTGCCGCCCATCATATAGGCCAGACCGTTTGATTCAGCTGTCGAGCTGGTGAACACATCCATGCCCAATGCACCAATGGCAAGATATAGCAGGACAGTTGCCAGTCCAAGACGCATGCCATAGGCCGCACCAAGGCCCATGATGGCGATTGTCTGGAGAGTCATTGGAACCGGCGTGAAGGGCAGCGGCACACGAATTTTTGCCGAAATTGCCAGCAATGCTGCGCCGATAATTGCCAGCGCGATAAAACGTAAAGCGGCTTGTGTGCTGCTCTCCGTCTGCGTTGGCCAAAGGGCGATTGCGAGTGGATTGGGAGAGGTCAGACTTTGAGCACTCATGGGCTACATCCTTATGAGATATTCTTACTTGCGAGAAATTCCTGAAACACGAAGATGACAGGTTGAATTCCAACTGCCGTGTTTCGTTTTCTGCTTTTAGCCGTTTGCTTGTTTTGAAACAAGTTCCCAGATAAACCGCCCTCAAGAAAACTTATCATTTTAGGTGCTGCGAACAGATTGCGCGCCCACAGGAGCGTCCTGATGGCCCTTTCCTTCAATACGAACTTCGATCCAAAACATGGTGTTGCTGTGGATATCGCTTCCGGTGTTAAACGCATGACGGCCCCCAATTCAGGCCCTTATACGTTTCGCGGCACAAATACCTACCTGATTGGCGAACAATCCCTGGCGCTGGTCGACCCGGGACCTGACAGTGACTCACATTTTGATGCCCTGATTTCCGCCATCGGCGGCCGGTCTGTTGACGCGATTATTCTAACCCACAGCCACCTCGATCACACACCCCTGACAGCAAGACTGAAGAGCCAAACCGGCGCAGCTGTCTACGCAGCTGGTCCGCACAAGCCCTATCGTGACTTAACGCAAGAAGAGACTGAAATCCTTGGTCGCAGTGCTGATCTTGACTTCATGCAAGACCGCATCCTGGCGGATGGCGATAAGATTGAAGGGCATGATTGGCAGCTTGAGACCGTTCTGACGCCGGGACACACCGCCAATCATTCAGCGTTTGCCATCAGCGGGACCGACTTGCTGCTTTCAGGCGATCATGTGATGGGTTGGTCGACCACCGTCGTTGCGCCACCCGATGGCTCCATGGCTGATTATCTGAGATCTCTGGATGTGTTGCTGGCGCGTCCCGAGAAGCACTATTTACCGGGACATGGCGACGCAATTCCGCAGGCACATGCTTATGTAAAAGGTTTGAAAACCCACAGGATCATGCGCGAAACTGCCATTTTGGATCAGGTGTCAAAAGGGGTGGATGCTATTCCCGAACTTGTCAGAATTCTCTATCGCACTCTACCTGCAAAGCTGCATGGCGCAGCCGCGATGACGGTCCTGGCACATCTGGAATCCCTGATTGAAGCGGGCAAGGTCACCAGTGCTGATTCTCAGGCGACACTTTCGTCGCGATTCAAAGCTGCAAGTTGATCGTTTAATTCACGCTCAGTGCTTTGACAGTCAAATCCAGTTCCCGCAGGAAGGCCTGAACACGTCTGGCATTAGCACCCAGATCGTGATCGCCAATGCGGGACGCTGACCTGACATCCACAGTTGAGCCATTGTTGGTGGCGCGAACGCGCACTGCCACATCATCAATAAAACCCAGAACCGGGGTCTTTCCGGACGCTTCAAACACACCTTCAGCAGAAGCTTCGGTGTAGAATTTTGCCACCGTGCGCCGCATCACCGAACCGTCTCTCAAAACGATTGGCTTCGCTCTTGGCGCGGGTATGCTTGCAACGCTTTCGCCTTCAACCTCAATGAATTTGGTTGCAACGATGGGCGGCAATTCAAAGGTTATGTTCAGCCCTGTCCGCTCTGCAGCGCCACGCGCCAGATCATAGACCTGAGGGGCTGGCAGCGGGAATTCCTGGGTCTGGATGGCGGGATAGGCCGCTTGCTGGTCTGTCAGCACCTGCTGATCAACCCGGCCAAAGGCAATGTCTGCCAGCATTAATGGCGGATCTTCGGCACTCGTTGTGACACCACTGACTTTTGGTAGATAAAGCAGCCCAATCACAACAAGGGCAAATGGTGCCAGTGTTATCAGACTGATGACCAGTGCCACTGCGGCGCGGAAAAAGCCGCGTACGCCCAGCTGCCAAATATCAATGAAACTGTTGAGCGACATGCCCACTGCGGCCAGAGCAAGCAACGCCCCTGCTCCAAGAACGGACAGCATTTCATCGACAGGAATGAATCCAAACCGATGCAGCAAAGCGCCCAACATAATGGTCGCAAGTCCCAAGGGAGCTGTTTTTCTGGCCCAGATTGCGGAGCGGGATACATCTTCTCGGGTTTGTTGCCCTGCACTTATCCGTGCGAAGGAAGCACCCTGATACCCGCTTCCCGATTTCTTAAAGCCGTTGTACTCAAAATCAACCGCAGACATGGCAAATACACTGCCTCAAATACTGGAATTTGGAGGGTTTTATCAGTGATTCTGGCTAATCGCAAATCAACTTAAGCGAATTCCAGCTCTGAATTGAAAGATTTTTGGCTTCCGACCGTTGCATTGTCTTGTCACGTTCCAAAGCGGCCTGCGCCAGAAAAGCGCGCCGGTCCGCTGTCATCGGATGCGTTGCCAGCAAACCAATCTGTTGGTCATCACCTTGCAACCGCTCCAGCATGTTTGCCAGTATCACCGGCGAAACGCCCAGATCCTGAAGTATCTGCACGGCCAGTTCGTCAGCTTCCCGTTCAAACTCGCGACTGAAAGCCGTGCCCATCAAGGTCTGCCCAATGGCGATGAGTGCGGCGCTTCCGGTGAAATCACCCAAAAGGAAGCCAAGCATGGCAGAAGATCCACCCACCCGCAAAGACAGGCGCAGTGCATGGTGTGCCTGAACATGTCCCATCTCATGGGCGAGAATTGAGATTAGTTCATCAGGATTCTGGCTGAGATCCAACAAGGGTCTGGTTATGAATATCCGCCCTGAAGGCAACGCAAAGGCGTTGGCCACCGGCAGATCAATAATGTGCAGGCTGACCGGCTCATTGCCGCCACTTGCCGCCTGCAAGCGCTCAGCCAGCGAGCGCAGATAGGGATTGTCTGATGACGACCCGCATATGTTCTGAGGACCTACCTGCAGCACCGTGCGTTCCAGGCGATCACCAAGAGTCTGTTCAAAGCTTCGCGGCACAATGGAAACCAGGCGGTCAGATGCTGCGGGGATGAGAAACGTAAAGGTGGCGAGACAGGCCAAAATGAAAAGCACACAGGCGAGAATGATACGCGATGGTTGGCCTTGGGATTGCCGACGCGTTTCCGGAAGGGTCTTCAGATACGTCCAGACATCGGTTGGCACATTGACCTGTTCAATCGAAATCCGGCGGTCATCTTGCGGGCCTTCGACAGCCAGGACGATTTGATCAGACTCGGTTATGGGGCGAAACAGTTGATTAACTTTGATCCTGTCTGCCATTTCGTTCTTCGCATTTAAAATAAGCAGTTTGTCTTTTTCGACGCTGACACGCACCAACTGGGCAGAGGCAGTTTCACTATCAAAAAAAACAGCATTGAATGTGGGCTGTTCTGATGACGGAATTTCCTGTGCGATTGGGCTTTGCTGCATCTTACACCCCACCCGCGTCCAAAGCGTCTGCGATTCCCTCACCAACCCCATCGCGGCGGCGCAACTCATCTGCCGCTCCTGCCGCTATGTCGGATATGGGATCTGTTGGCGAAAACGATATCGAATTGCCGATTGCCCGCCAATGCTGGAAACGCAAATGAACCAGATGAATGACTGCATAGGCTATGAAGCCGATGCAGTAATACAGAAACAGGGCCACAAAAAACCAGAAGCGGGTTGTGGCGCTGTCCAGAATGCCGACCGGCAAATCAGAATACAGGAACACACCGAACAGGACCGCCCCCAGTCCAAGATAGACGGTGCTGAAGGCTGCGAGTATCGCCACAAACCGTCCCCAAACGGCAACCAGTGATGACCTTGTGAGTGTTGAATTTATTCTGACCGCGCCAAACGATGTGGCACTTGCAAAATGACGTGTTTCAGCTGCCAGATAGGAAGGCCCAGCGAGTGCCAAAACAGCAAGGAATGCAAAGCCTGCGATGCTCACGACCCAAAGGATATCAGCAAAGGGAATTGTCGCAACAGAGTCTTCAAACCTCATATTGCGCAGGTCTGAACCCAGTACATCCCAAACACCAAACGCTCCGGGGGTTGCCTGCCAGATGTTTGCAAACTGCCAGACTGTCCATGCGCTGATCAAAGCCACCCCCAGAAACAACGGCCAGCCGGCGCGGTAAAGCGGTGTCAGTGACGCGTCAAAGCTGGCCTTCTGGTTCCCAAAACAGGTGTGGCGCGCTTTGTAGGCCTGCAATGCTCGGCGGCGCGCTGGCCAAAGCAACCCCAGGCTTGCCAGCCCGATCACAAGCCAAATTGTCGACAGAAGCGCGTAGACAATGCCTGATCCACCCTGCCGGAACCGCAGGCCTCGCCAAAGGGTTCTTGTGAGGCGGTAGTTTCTGGCGCGGTACAGACCGAATTGACTGAGAAACCACACGACCAAAACTGCCCCCAGATTGGCGGCCAGAACGCCATTTTGCAAACCCAGCGACACAACAAACAGACCCAGATAAAGCGGCAGCAATATCGCTACGGCCATGAAGAAACCGACGATCAGATCAACTGGACGGCCGGTGAATTCCAGCGGGTATTTTCCGATGCGCGTGTGTGCCCAGAAATATTTTCGAACCCTCGTGACATACCAGAACCGATAAAGCCCCAATGTAAGGGCCGTGAGCAGCATTCCCTTTAAGGCCAGCCCCGCAATTTCTCTGGTGGACGCTTCTACAACGACATGCCCCGTCTCCTGCCCTATCTCCGATTTTGACGGCGAGAACGGTTCAGGTGAATTAGGTCTGATGACGGTCCGGTTCAAAAATTATCCCTGCGCAAAAAGAGGCTGCAGCCTGACTGGGCTCTCATAGTTATCGCATTTTGTGGCGACTGCGATGCTTTTCTGCAAATCTCAATTGGTTCAAAACAAGTCAATTTGATGCACCGGCTTAAGACTTGATTCACTTAACTGGCGCAGACTTGGGAATAATATGGTGATACCGTGCGTTATCAGCACGTTACTAACCTTACTATGAGTATTGGAGTTGTGTGATGCAATTGATGAAATCAAAAGGTTTTCGCTGCAAGGAAGACCGGGCAAAAGACAAGGAACTGGCTGCACACTACGGTGAAATCGGAATCAAATCCGTGCAGGCAGCTCAGTCTTTGTGCACCAAGCATAAAAGCACTCCGTTGCACAAATCCATCTCAGCCCCGGCCAAACCTGCTAGCTGAAAAGCAGTGATGCGGCGAGCAGCCACATAACGCTGCCAATCAGCACGTCCAGCACCTGCCACGCGAGTGGCCGTGCGAACACTGGCGCAAGCAAGCGTGCGCCATAGCCAAGGCAAAAAAACCAGGCAAATGAAGCGGTTACCGCACCGACGCCAAATGCAATGCGTTCCTGTCCCAAATATTTTGCTGAAAAGCTTCCCACCAGCAGTACCGTATCCAGATAGACATGCGGATTGAGAAACGTGAAAGCCAGTGCCGTTGCAACAGCTGCTGCCAGGGTTGGTGTTTCTTTCTGGGCGGTTTTCATTGCCTCTGGCGTGAACACCCGGCGAAATGCCATCAAACCATACACAAACAGAAACAATGCACCGCCATAGGTCACGGCTGTCAAAAGCAGCGGTGAGCGCTGCACCAGCGTGCCAAACCCGGCAATGCCAAGAACAATCAGCACGGCATCCGACAAAGCGCATAGCAAACAGATTGCAAAGACGTGACTGCGCAGGAGTCCAAGGCGCAACACAAAGGCGTTTTGCGCGCCGATGGCTACAATCAGCCCGCCGCCCAATGAAAACCCCGCCAGAGCAGGTGCCCAAAAACTCATATACGGCCTATCCCAGCCAGCGCGCCATGGCATCAATAGCCTTGTCGATGGTAATTTCGTCACCCGCGAACGAAAACCGCATCATGGTCTGACCGTGATCAGGATCAAAGTCTACGCCCGGTGTGGCGGCAACACCGGTGTTATCCAAAAGCGATTTCGAAAAACTCAAAGCATCATTGGTGAAGCGCCCGGCATTTGCATAAATGTAAAAAGCGCCATCAGCGGGATGCAGACCTTCAAACCCGATTTCAGGCAAGGCTTTCAGAAGTTTTTGCCTGTTGGCGGCATATTGCCGACAGATCGCATCCAACTCAGCTGACGCATCAAACGCTTTTACGGCTGCAATCTGCGAAATATAGGGCGCTGATATATAGAGGGACTGTGCCAGTCGTTCCACCGGCCGCACCAGATCTTCAGGCAGAACCATCCAGCCGATGCGCCAACCGGTCATGCAATAATATTTGGAAAATGAGTTGATGATGATGGCTTGGTTTGTATGCGACAAAGCCGTTCTGGCCGTGCCCTCGTAGACAATTCCGTGATAGATTTCATCCGAGATGAACCTGATGCTGTTCTGCGCGCAACACGCGATCAATTGCGCAAATGCGTCTGGTAACAGCATGGTGCCGGATGGATTGGCCGGGCTTGCAATCAATACGCCATCCAGCGGCGTCTGGTCATGAACGGCCTGCAGATCATCGGCCGTGATGACATATCTGTTTTCTGCTTTGACCGGGATTGAGACGGCAACCAAGCCCAATGCCTTTAGAACATTGCGGTAGGCCGGATAGCCGGGCGCTGCCAGACCAACCCGAGCGCCGGCGTCAAAAGCTGACAAAAAGCTGAGAATGAACCCTGCTGAAGAACCTGTTGTGATGGCAATCCGTTCATGCGGAACAACTGCCCCATAGGCTTCCTGATAATGCGCGGAAATACGTTCTCTCAAGGACAATAATCCAAGAGCCGGTGTGTAGGAAATCCGGTCGTGATCAATGGCAGCTTTAGCGGCTTCTCGTACGATTAAAGGTGCTTGATGTCCTGGTTCGCCAATCTCCATATGCAGAACCTGCTTGCCCTCGGCCGAGCGCGCCTGGGCTGCCACCATGACATCCATCGCCAAAAAAGGATCAACCGCACTGCGCACAGAGGCGGCGAGTTCATGGGGGGTGGTCTTCATGGAAGTTTGTCTCATATCTTTGAAGGCTTCGGGCAGAGCATGGAATCATTCATAAACTGGCACAGGTCAAGCGACAAGAATGCCTGTGCAAAGCCGCTCCTGCAGCTATTGGCACATTTGTGCCAGCCGCAGTACCTCCCATTCCGTTTTCCCTTCATCAGTGCCGGAATGAAACGCGCAGGCCGTGACCGGAACCGGTAAATCGGGGAAATGATACAGTGCCGAAACCGAAAATGGGCTCGCGCCAGAATGGCCAATGGCCTGCCCTGCATTTTTCATCTCACCACACATGACACCCAAGCCATAATTGCAGGTCTGCCAGGGCCGGTCAGGCAGGGCCCCTCCAACTTTTACTCTGTCCTGCAAAGCGGCCTTTGAGGCAGGCGTTAGAAAGTCCGAATGGACAATATGATGCAGAAAACCAACCGCGTCGGCCGCCGTTCCACTTGCCAGTCCGTGATAGACCCAGCCGAAATCATATCCGGTGTTTTTCATATACAGGCACTTATCAAGGTCAGCTTTTGTCTGCACGATAGAAACAGAGCTGAGATCAAGTGGGCCAAAAACTGTTTGATGAATGAGCTCAGCAAAGGGTCTGCCCGTAATGTCTTCCAACAGCTGCAGCACCAGCAGATAGCCTGTATTGGAGTAGTTCCATCCCTGGCCCGGCGCAAAATCCAGAGCGTCAGCCTCTACAACAGCCAAAAGCTTCTCAGCGGACCATGCGTTCTGCTGTCCCGACACCGCATCATGATAGGCTTTGAAGCGCCCATAATTGGGAACACCAGCTGTGTGTCTCAAGAGCTGCCTTAGCGTGAAAGAGCGGTTCCGAAGCGGTCTGTCAAACTCCAGATCACCCGCTTCCCAAAGCTTGAGGCATGCCACAGCAATGACTGTTTTCGTGATGCTCCACCAAGGGGCAATTGCATCACTGTTCGAAAAAATCTCGCCGTTGGACTTCCAGGCATGCACATAGCTCATCGGCAATTCCTTCGCACCATCCCCACTTCACAGAATCAGAGGTGGCCGTTCAGGTCAACAATGAACCAATTACACTGTACGTTTGAAAAACCTTTACATAACTAGATTATTAGTTATATTAAACCCATGAATGAGAACATGACCTATGCCCCCCTACTCGCCGCGCTTGGCCACGAAGCACGTCTGGAGATTTATCGTCTTCTGGTGCGGGCCGGAGAGCCAGGACTGAATGTTGGTGAAATCGGAACGCATTTGCAAATGCCGGCCTCCACCCTGTCTCATCATCTGTCCAGCCTTGTTCATACAGGTCTTGTGGTCCAGCAGAAAAATGGCCGCGAAGTGCTGAACCGCGTTGATTTTGACATCATGAATCGGACTGTTTCTTTCCTGACGGATGAGTGTTGCATTGGTCTGGGCGTTGCCAGTGAGGATGCGGCCTGAGAAAAAAGCGCCTCCCTTTTTTTGCCTTTAAATAACTATAAATCTGGATATATCGAAATGATGCAATCAAAGCCGTTCGCAGTTTGGCCCTTCGTCATAAATGTCGCTGGGATTTGGAAGAAGGGACAAGTCTGGTTCGTTTCACTGCTGATATTGGCGGTTTTGCTGGCGATAAACCCGCCACAGGCATCCAACAGTTTCCAATTCGCCTTATCCAATTTGTTGCACACATTTCCGTTTCTTCTGCTGTCCATCGGGTTGGCAGCCTATGCCAGCGCAACGGGCGCTGATGGTTTGATCGCGCGCGTCTTTCAGGGATCACCGCGAAAGATGATTGTGTTGGCCGCTATTGCTGGCGCGCTGTCTCCCTTCTGCTCTTGCGGTGTGATCCCGTTGATTGCCGCACTTCTGTCCATGGGCGTGCCTTTGGCAGCTGTCATGGCGTTTTGGCTGGCCTCCCCCATTATGGACCCGTCCATGTTCGTGCTGACGGCAGGCGTTCTGGGTTTTGAATTCGCACTTGTGAAGACCCTGGCGGCAGTAAGCCTGGGCCTTTTGGGCGGCACGGTGGTCTATCTTCTTTCAGCGAACGGAAGGCTGCTTGATACGCTGAAAGAAGGTGTTGGCAATGGCGGCTGCGGTGGAACGAAGGTCAGCATGGCGAAGCCGATCGAGTGGCGCTTTTGGCAGTACAGAACACGTGTTGACCGGTTCTTCCGTGAAGGTGTTAAAATCACACTCTTTCTGACCAAATGGCTGTTTCTGGCTTACATTCTGGAAAGCCTGATGCTGACCTATCTGCCTGCCGACCTTGTGTCGCGCTCGCTTGGCGGGGAAGGCATCCTGCCAATTGCAATCGCCACATTGGTTGGCGTCCCGGCTTATCTGAATGGGTATGCAGCCCTTCCGCTTGTTGGCGGCTTGGTGGAACAAGGCATGGCACCGGGCGCAGGATTGGCATTTCTAGTCGCCGGAGGGGTGACTTCACTGCCCGCAGCGCTTGCCGTCTTTGCGCTGGTCAAAAAACAGGTTTTTGCCTTGTATCTTGCTCTGGCCTTGGGTGGTTCATTTCTGGCTGGGTTGCTGTTCCAATTGTGGACCCTGCTCTAGGATTTGGACCATTGATGCGTGGTACCGCGATGCACGGATGTCAGCGCAATGGTTCTGGTTTTCAGTATTCGTGAAGGGTCAGCGAGGCGCTTCATCATGACAGTTGAAAATCGAACTGAGCCCTCGTGCATCCAACTCCATCCGGCATTTGATGTATCTGCGCGTTTTTTCGCAGGTACAGCAATCTACATGTCAGCAGATTGCCATTCCTCAATGAATTCAGCCACCTAAGTATTTTGTGCCTTTGGCATACAATGCCGGAAACCCAACTGGAGCCTCAACAGGGGCTTCCCCAAAGGCCCCACTGGGGAACCATTAATACTTCATTGGCAGGATTTGAATAAAATGCCCGTTCTGAGCCTCCCCCTTTGAAGTGGTCCGCCCCTATAGTTAGGAAAGCGGAGGACCAGAGATGGCCATTAAGAGACCGAAGCCCGAAGAGATTGTCGTGAAGTTACGGCAGGTTGAAGTTTTGATGGGGCAAGGCATGCCTCGGATTGACGCAATCAGACAGATCAGCGTGACTGAACAAACGTATTATCGCTGGAAGAAGAAGTACGGGGGAATGGGCACAGAACAACTCAAGGAACTGAAGCGACTGCAGAAAGAGAATGAACGCCTCCGGCGTGCAGTTTCTGACCTGACGCTGGATAAGTTGATCTTGAGGGAGGCCGCATCGGGAAACTTCTGAGCCCCTCGCGCCGACGTGCCTGCATCAATCATGTGCGTAGTCAGTTCAAGGTTTCTGAACGTCGTGTGTGCCGCGTTCTGGGTCAACACCGATCCACGCAGAGGCAGTTGCCACACGGGCGTGCTGACGAAGAACGCTTGGTCGCGGACATGATTGAGCTGACGCGCCAGTACGGTCGATATGGCTACCGTCGGATCGCAGCCTTGTTGAGAGATGCTGGCTGGCAGGTAAATGACAAACGTGTGGAACGTCTGTGGCGACGTGAGGGGCTTAAAGTACCAATGAAACAACCTAAGAAGGGGCGGCTTTGGCTGAACGATGGGTCGTGCGTCCGTTTGTGCCCTGAGTATCGCAATCATGTTTGGTCGTATGACTTCGTTCACCACCGGACAGAGGACGGTCGTGCCTTTAGGACGCTCAACATCTTGGATGAACATAGCCGAGAATGCTTAGCGATCCGGGTGAAACGGAAGCTGAACTCGACGGAGGTTATCGACGCTCTGACGGACCTGTTTATCCTGCGGGGTGTGCCTGCTTATATTAGGTCGGACAATGGCCCAGAGTTTATCGCTGAGGCCGTCAGGGATTGGATCAAGGCGGTTGGGGCAAAGACTGCCTACATCGAACCTGGGTCACCCTGGGAGAACGGGTACTGCGAAAGCTTCAACGGGCGAATGAGGGATGAATTGCTGAACGGCGAAATCTTCTATTCCCTGCGTGAAGCCCAAATCATCATTGAAAGATGGAGGAACCATTACAACACCAAACGACCACACAGTGCATTGGGTTACCGCCCACCTGCGCCAGAGGCCATCGTAACGATGGACCAAAGGCCAATCATGCACTAACTTTCAACATGGACCACTCAAGTGGGGCTGCTCAACATGTCTGTTCGCCACAGCATGTCACAAAATCCAAGATTTTGACTTAGTGGTTTTATCAGGAATCATTTTCACCAAAGCCGGATCAATTATAGGTTTCGCAAACACTTTTAATCTCGGAGAGCAATGTCTTACCGGCTGGCGGAAGCTTGTAGCCTTTGCGCACGGCAATGCCAGCGATGCGGGTCCAGGTCAGGTCATCGCAGTCAATGCGCACAATATCGCTATGGTATGGGTTAGTCCGCATATTCGGCAACAATGTCAGAAGATCGGATTGCTGGACAATGCGTATGGCGACCGTTCGCGAGACCGATTGCACGGCGACATGGGGGAAGACCCAGCCCTTCGCTCGAAAAACGCTTTCCAGATAGAGATATGGTGGATCATTCTGACCTCCCAGAACCCAGCCATAGTCTCTCAAGTCAGACGGACCTATGTTCTTTTTTCCGGCCAATGGGTGACCGGACCGGGCGACCACATCCATCTCATTTGCGATCAATGGCAGCCAGTCAATGTCCTCCATTGCAGCAACGCCTGGAAATTCCGAGCCAAATAGCAAGTCCAGCTTGCCTTCCCGCAACATATTCAACAGCACTACCGCATTGTCCATTTTCAGATGGATTTCCGCTGTCGGATAGCGCGACACCACGTTGGCTATGGCCTTTGGCAATAACGCATCCAGAAAGGATGCCCCTGCCCCAACCAGAACCCGGCCGGGTGAATTTCTGAGCCCATCTATCGCATTCATGATCTGATCGCTTTGACTGCGGATGATTTTTGCATGTTCCAAAGCAAGCTTGCCCGACGGGGTCGGCGTGACGCCTTTGGTATGGCGGTCAAACAACCGCACCCCCATTTCGTCCTCCGCTCTTTTCAATGCTTTTGTGAGGGCCGATTGGGTCAGCCCCAAAATACTCGCAGCTGCATTGATGCTGCCGTGCTCTTCAATGGTCAGCATGATTGCGACATGACGGAGTGGAACAAGGCTATTCATTTTTGTCATATATATTTCTACCTATTCAGTCTTGACTGGAATATACCTTGAATGCGAGCATTTGATCAAGTGATGGCGGGTCATTTCAAAACCCGCACCCTGGGGAGGGAAAATATGCGACATGCACTGATTCAGGAATTGCTGGTTTTGACAGCCATTCTTGCCATCTCTGTTTTGGTCTTTGTGCAGACAAGTTCCATCATGGACGCTGGCGGCAGCCAGGTGGCATCCGGTACCTTCCCGCGACTGGCTGCGGGAACCATGGGTGTTTTGGCAATTGTCCGCATGCTGATGTTTGTTGCTAAATCACGCACGGCCAAATCACCTGCGGACGAAGCACGCATATTTGACGGCATTTACGACTGGAACTGGGGCAACATGCACCGCATCGTCGCTGCAACTGTGCTGATGGTGCTCTACATTCTTCTGTTCAGGCTTGTGCCCTTTGCACCCCTGACCTTCGCTTTCATATTTCTGGTGTTCCTGTCTTTCGGCGTGCGCCCGTGGAAACGGCTTCTCATCAGCACAGTTCTATCGTCAGGCTTCCTGACCATTCTGTTTGTCTACATTGTCGGGATTGTGAGGTGAGATCGTGACCTCACACATCCTCGGGGCGTTTGCTGATATTTTTCAACCGATGAGCTTTGCGTTTCTGTTTGTTGGCAGCGCATTGGGATTGCTGGTCGGCGTTCTGCCGGGCCTTTCCTCGCCAATGGCTCTGGCCATTCTTATTCCGATCACATTCGGAATGGAGCCGTTTTCCGCCTTCATGATTTTGATTGGCATTTATGTGGGCACCAAAACCGGTGGTGCGTTTGCCGCCATTCTCATTCGCACTCCCGGCACGCCAGCTGCCGCCGCTACGGCCATGGAGGGCTTTCCCATGGCGCAGCGCGGAGAAGCCGGGCGGGCACTGGCGATCTCAATTGGCTCTTCCTTTGTGGGCGGGACCATAAGTTGGATGGTTGCCGTGCCTCTGGTTGGCGTCATTGGTCTTTATGCAGTCCGCATTTCATCTGCTGATCTTGCCATGATCGGCCTCATGGCACTGGCCGCCGTCTCCAGCCTGTCTGGCCGGGATCTGCTGAAAGGATTGATGTCTTCGTGCCTTGGTTTGATCCTGGCAACAGTTGGACTGGACGAGCTGACAGGGACGCCGCGACTGACGCTGGGGTACTATCAAATGCTTGGCGGCATTCCGTTTTTGGCGGCGATTGTCGGTCTGTTCGCCATTGCAACCGTGCTGGTCGACATGTCCGAAGAAGCTGTGAACGCCAAGCCCCCAACAAAAAGAGGAGGCTTCAATCTGGTCTCTCTGATGCGCGAATTGTGGAGCATGCGCAAGCAGTTGGCGGTTGGCACGACCATCGGTTCTATTCTCGGCGTTGTTCCGGGCGTTGGCTCAGATACCGCCGGCTGGTTGTCCTTTGCCTATGTCAAACGTCAGATCGAAAAAGGATTTCTGAAAAGCGATCGCAAAATCGGCGAAGGCGTCCCGGAAGGACTGGCAGCGCCTGAAGCTGCCAACAATGCGGTAACCGGTGGCGCTACAATTCCCATGCTCACGCTTGGCATTCCCGGCGATGGCTCCACTGCGATCATGCTGGGCGCACTTATGTTGTTCGGGCTGCAACCGGGCCCGTTGTTTTTCCGTGAAAGCCCGGACATGGCGTATGGCATTTTGATAGCGCTCGGTGTGGCCAATCTGACCACCCTGTTGGCCGCTGTTCTATTGATCAGACCATTCACTGCAGTGTTGCGCATCGATCGTTCCATGCTCCTTGGCAGTGTTCTGGTGCTGGCGCTGGCTGGCAGTTTTGCCAGCACAAACAATACGTTTGAAATGATGATTGCCCTGTCATTCGGTGTGCTCGGCTATTTGATGCACCGGTTCGGGTTCTCTATTCCCGCCTTGGCATTGGGGTTGATCCTGGGGCCAGTCATCGAAAGTAATTTCCGCCGGGCGCTGATGATTTCGCGCGGCGACGCGATGGTGTTTCTCACCAGCCCGATCTCGCTGATTTGCATCATTCTGCTGACCCTGCTTGCCGGAAAGCTTCTCTACGACTTTGTCTCGAAGTCAAAAACGCAATCCGAGACACAGAACAACCAACCAACCAAAAAATGACTTTTTAAACAGGAGGAAATCATGAAATTTATCACTTCAAGCATAGCCGGAGTTGCGGCAATAGCAGCGGCGGTTGCTGTCTCATTCAGCGGCGCATCGATGGCCCAGGACTTTCCATCGAAACCCATCCAGATCATCAACGCATTTGCGCCCGGCGGCGCAACTGATACGGCCATTCGCGGCCTGACGAAAATGTCCGACAACTTCATCAATCAGCCGATTGTCATTGATTCCGTAACGGGTGGCGGTGGGGTCACCGGCATTTTACAAGCCTCACGCGCCAAGCCGGATGGCTATACGCTTCTGGTCGCCGATACCGTGATGACCACCTTGCCGCTGTTTCAGGAAAACCTTCCGGTCAGTGCAGAAGATTTCCGCCCCATAGGCGTTTTCAACCTGCGTGGCGCATGGCTGTTGGCCCGCCCTTCAAAAGGCTGGGAAACACTTGCTGACTTTGTGGCAGCTGCAAAAGAACGTCCGGGCGAACTGACTGTTGGCGTTCCAGCGCTCAGCAGCCCGCAGCATCTCGCCGTGATTGCCATTGAAGACACATTTGATGTTGACGTGAACATCATTCCCTATGGTGGCGGTGCCCCGACAATGGCCGCATTGCTGGGTGAACAGATTGACGCTGGTATGCCCGGCGCACCTGCAGGACTGGACTCGGTCAATGCTGGCGAAGCGGTCTTTCTTGTGGCCTCAACAGAGCTTGAGCTTGTTAAATTCAAAGGAGATATGATTTCCTTTCCTGAAGCTGGTATTCCCCACGACCTTGGTATCTGGGCCGCGCTCTGGGCACCCAAGGATACGCCGGATGATGTGATGGCTGAGTTGGCCACAATCTTCGGCGGCATGGCGCAGTCCGATGACTGGACCAACTTTGCCAGAAGCTATGGTGTGACACCCATCTGGAAGCCACTGGATGAAGCCGAAGCTTACATTGGCGCATCTTCCAAGAGCATGTCTGACCTTGCAAAGCTCATCAAATAAGCAAGTCGTTTGGCCCTGCCATCGGCAGGGCCAACACATGCCCCAGATACAGGAAGCAGTTCATGAGTAAACGGCCAAACATCATTTTCATCACAGCTGATCAGCATCGCGGCGACTGCTTCGGGTTTGAAGGACGCAAGGTCAAGACACCGCATCTCGACCAACTGGCGCGCGAAGGCACCCATTTTGCCACTTGCATCACCTCAAACCCTGTCTGTCAGCCTGCGCGTGCGTCTCTGGTCACCGGCCTGTTGCCCAAAACCCACGGGGTTTCGGACAATGGCATCGATCTGGACCCTGAATTAGGTGAAAAGGGATTTGGAGGCGCTTTAACAGCCTCAGGCTACAGCACCACTCTCATTGGCAAAGCTCATTTTGCCACTGCACACACATTCGAGCCAACGGGTTCGGCAGAATGCCGAGACAGTATGGCGAATTATTCAGAAGACTGGTTTGGCCCTTATATGGGATTTTCCCATGTCGAACTGGTTGTTGAAGGACACAATATTCATCTTCCTCTGCAGCCGCCCAATGGCCAGCATTATGAACGCTGGTATTATGGTGATGGGCATGGCGCTGAGAAGAACGAAGCCTACACATCTAATGTGGGGCCGGATACGAAGGACGCCCCACAGACATGGCATTCAGGGCTTCCCCCGGTATGGCACAACTCTACCTGGGTGGCCGACAGGACCATTGCACGTATCAATGAGGTACAGGACGAAGACGAGCCGTTCTTCATCTGGGCCTCTTTTCCTGATCCACACCACCCTTTTGACTGCCCCGTTCCCTGGAGCCTGTTGCATCGGCCCGAAGACGTCGATCTGCCGGAAAACCGCACGCTTGATCTGGAAAAGCGCCCTTGGTGGCACAGGCAGGCGTTGGAAGGTAAACCCGACATTCGGGAAGACCTTGCAGAATTTCGCACGAAATACTCACGCACACCGGTTATGAGCGATGATCAATTGCGTGAAGTCATCGCCAATTACTACGGCATGATAGCGCTGATTGATCATAATGTCGGTCGGATCATGGCGGAGCTTGGCCATCTTGGACTGGATGAGGATACCATCATTATCTATTCAGCCGATCATGGTGACTGGCTTGGTGATCACGGCCTGCTGTTGAAAGGCCCCATGCTGTATGATGGCTTGCTGAGAGTGGGTTGCATCGTCAAAGGGCCCGGTGTCCCTGCCGGAAAGCGGGTTACTGATCCGGTTTCCAATCTGGATTTTGCGGCGACGATCCTGGATTATGCAGACGCACCGCAACTCATGGATATGCACAGCCAGAGCCTTCGAGATTTAATCGAGACCGACGATGCGCACCGTGAATTTGCCTATAATGAGTGGGATTTGCGCTCCTCCCGCTCCGGTGTCGCGCTTGATCTTCGTACTGTGCGCACACAGACCCAGAGATTGAGTAAGGATATGATCAGCGGTGACGGTGAGATGTATGATCTGCTGAATGATCCGAATGAATGTGTCAATCTGTATGACAATCCGGAATATACGGATATGCGAGCATCACTTGAAGGCATGATCGCATCACGTCCTGATGATGCCCTGCCAACCCAATTGCCTCAGGTAGGGATGGCCTGACGGCCATCCCTAAACGGCGACTTCTATCCGTGGATAAAGTCCGGATTGTTAAGCGTTTCCGGCTTGATTTCGATTGAGAAGCCTGCGGCTTTTGGCGCCTGATAGGCGCCATTTTCTACTATGCAGGGATCAATGAAATGCTCGTGGAGATGGTCCACAAACTCAATCCGCTTGCTGTCCTTCTCTCCTGAAATGGCGACATAGTCGATCATCGACAGGTGCTGGACATATTCACACAAGCCCACACCCCCAGCATGTGGCCAGATTGGCAGGCCATATTTGGCGGCCATCAGCTGCACGGCCAACACTTCATTCAAGCCGCCAAGGCGGCAGGCATCGATCTGGACAATATCAATGGCACCACCTGCGATGAATTGTTTGAACAGGATGCGGTTCTGGCACATTTCACCTGTTGCGACTTTGATGGGCGCGATTGCGTCGCGGATGGCCTTGTGGCCAGCAACATCATCCGGGCTGGTGGGTTCTTCGATGAAGAAAGGCCGCACAAAAGCCAGTTCCTTGACCCAGTCGATGGCTTCGTTGACTTCCCAGACCTGATTGGCATCGATCATGATGGTCATGTCTTCACCCAGTTCTTCCCGGGCAATTGTCAGACGGCGAATATCGTCTTGCAGATCACGCCCGACTTTGAATTTGGTGTGGGTGAAACCGGACTCCCGCGCCTCGCGGCAAAGACCGCGCAGCTTTTCGTCCGAATAGCCAAGCCAGCCTGCTGATGTGGTGTAACAGGGATAGCCTTCCTGTTTCAGGCGCTCAATCCGTTCTGCTTTTCCAGCCTCTGCCTTCTTCAGAAGCGCCAGCGCTTCTTCCGGGGTCAGGGCATCAGCCAGATAGCGGAAATCAACCAGTTTGACGATTTCTTCAGGCGACATATCGCCAACCAATTGCCAAATCGGCTTACCAGCTTCCTTGGCGAGCAAATCCCAAACAGCATTGACAACTGCGCCTGTTGCCAGATGGATCGCACCCTTGTCAGGTCCAATCCATCTTAGCTGACTGTCGCCTGTGATATGACGCCAGAAACGGCCCATATCATCGCGAATCCAGTCAAGTTCCAGACCGACCACAAGATTGCTCAATGCCTTGATGGCAGCAATACAGATTTCATTGCCGCGTCCAATCGTAAAGGTCAGTCCATGACCTTCATGAGTACCGTCTGTTTCCAGAATAACGTAGGCAGCCGAATAATCCGGATCCGGATTCATCGCATCAGAGCCATCCAGAGACAGACTTGTCGGGAATCTGAGATCGCGTGTGGTAAGTCCGGTAATCTTGACCATTAACCTGCAACCACATCCTGGGATTGCTGGCCAAGTCCATCAATGCCCAATTCAATTTTATCACCGGGCTTGAGATAGGTTTGCGGTTTCTGGCCCATGCCAACACCTGGAGGCGTTCCCGTGGAGATGACATCACCAGGCTGAAGCGACATGAATTGCGACAGGTGTGCAATCACGGTAGCAACACCAAAATGCATGGTGCGTGTAGAGCCGTTTTGGTAACGGTGGCCATTCACTTCAAGCCACATGGCCAAATCCTGAGGATCAGCCACTTCGTCACGCGTCACAAGCCATGGTCCGATAGGCCCGAAGGTGTCGGCAGATTTGCCTTTGACCCATTGGCCAGAGCGGTGCAACTGAAAGTCCCGCTCGCTCACATCGTTGATGACACAGTAGCCGGCAACGTGGTCCAAAGCGTCTGCTTCCGACACATATTTAGCTTCTTTGCCGATGACGACACCCAGTTCGACTTCCCAGTCTGTCTTGACCGAATTGCGGGGAATTTCAACGGTATCGTCCGGGCCACAAATGGCCGAGGTCGCTTTGAAAAAAACCACTGGCTCTTCAGGCAGTTCCATACCGCTTTCAGCAGCATGATCTGCATAATTAAGACCAATACAGATGAATTTACCGACGCCGCCAACGCATGGCCCCAAGCGCGGATTACCCTCAACCACCGGGAGACTTTTTACATCCAGTCCGCTGAGGCTATCGATCAGCCCTTCACTCAGAGCCTTACCGGACACATCGGAAACTACACCGCTAAGATCACGGATTGATCCGTTATCGTCCAGCAGTCCGGGTTTTTCGGAACCCTGTGGTCCGTATCGCAATAATTTCATGTCAAAATCCTCTTTCTATATTGCCCATCCGCCGTCGATGGCGTGAGCCTGTCCTGTCGTAAATCCGCTTTCATCGCTGGCCAGATAGGTCGCCAGAGCTGCAATCTCGTTCACATTGCCGACACGGCCCATTGGCTGTCTGGCAACAAAATCTTTCCAGGCCTGATCGTAATTGCCCGTTGCCCGAAGCCTTTCATGAAGGCTTGGCGTATCAACGGTGCCGGGGCAGATGGCATTGCAGCGCACGCCCTTTGTCACAAAATCCGCAGCAACGGATTTGGTCATGCCGATGACCGCGGCCTTGGACGCACAATAAGCGAAGCGATTGGGAACACCCTTTATAGAAGACGCCACAGAGGACATGTTGATGATTGACCCACCGCCATTTTCAAGCATGCCGGGCAAGGTCAGTTTCATCAGCCGATACATCGCTGTCACATTCAGATCAAAGGCGAAGGTCCAGTCTTCATCGCTGCATTCCAGAATGTTTCCCGCATGGACAAATCCGGCGCAGTTAAACAGCACATCAACTGGACCAATGTCCGCCACGGTGCTGGCAACAGCGGCTGCGTCTGTTACGTCCAGCGGCATGGCTGTTACCTGATCCACGCCATCAAAAACGCTGAGAGAGGCGGAATTGATGTCCGTCGCAAACACCTTTGCCCCCTGAGCCACATACATATCTACCGTCGCTCGGCCGATACCTTGACCGGCTGCAGTTATCAGGGCAGTTTTTCCGGCAAGACGTGATGATGAAGACATTATGATCGCTCCCATGGATGTTTTAAATTCATATACAAATGATATCTTCGTTTGTAAATTTATTTTTTTAAGTCATAATCCCATTTGTGGAAATATTTGAGAGGCCATAATGGACGATAGTGCCAATGACAAGTATCGCGCGCCGGCCCTGGACAAGGGCCTCGATATCATCGAGTTACTGGCAGAGCGCAGTCATGGCCTGTCCCAGAAAGACATTGCTGAGGCCCTCGGTCGCTCTCCAAATGAGATTTACCGGATGCTGACAACGCTGCTGCAACGGGGCTATATTTCACGCGACGCCAAAAGTGACCTGTTTGCGCTTTCCCTGAAAATGTTCTCGCTGGCACAGTTTCATCCGCCGATGCACAGATTGCTGGCCCATGCTGCGCCGTTGATGCAGGCAGCAGCACAAAGTTCCTGGCAATCCTGCCACATCGGAATGGAAGACAACGCGATGGTTGTCGTCGTCGCCTCATATCCCTCGCCCGGAAACTGGGGACTTGCAATGCGCACGGGCTCTGTCCTTGGACTGGCGAATACGGGGACGGGGCGCGTGCTGGCAGCTTTTCGCCCCCTGGAAGAACGAAAAGCCCTGCTGGACAATCATCGCCTGGCACTTGGTGAACCAAAACCAGACAGAGTCATCCTGAAAAAACGTCTTGAGGCCATTATTGCCCGTGGCTACGAGCAGGCACCATCTGAAGCCACACACGGCGTGACCGATCTGTCATTTCCGGTGTTTGATTCCTTTTCACGTGCCATAGCCGTAGTTACCTGCCCTCATCTTCATCGGATCGATAAAGTTGTCGTGCCCGATGTGGATGAAGTCGTTGCCACATATAAGGCCTTGGCTGCCAATCTGACCGCGTATTTCGGCGGTGTTGCCCCAGATTGATTGCGGCAAACCTTTGCCTTGATTGCGCGAAAGCTGCAGGCCTCCATGACAAAAGCGTCATTTGACCGGCACGGACTGGAAACCTAGACTGTTGCTAATTTGAGTGCCAATAAAACGGGCGTAGGCGACAAGCACAATTACTGCCCTTAGCAAAAATTTGGTATTTGGTCTGATACAGTCTCGCCAACTACTCATTCAAGCATCTGGCCACGCATCGTTCAAGCCAATCACTTTGCATTAGGAACATTACTATGCCTTTGAAACTGACACTCTCCCGCCTGGCACGCATTATTATGCCTGCAGTTCTGCTTGTGCCGCTCGCGGTGCCAGTATCAGCGCAGAGTTTTCCTGACGCGCAGCAGGATGAGATTCGGTCCATCGTGCGCGACTATCTTCTTGAGAACCCGGAAATCATCGCAGAAGCATTGAATATGCTGGAGTCGCGCCAGAAGCAGATGGCGGAAGCTGCGCGAATTGAAGCCGTCGCCAATATGCAGGCACAGATTTTCGATTCCACCAATCAAATCGTTCTTGGCAACCCCAATGGCGATGTGACTATGGTGGAGTTCTTTGATTATAATTGTGGCTTCTGCAAACGCGCACATATGGACATGATGGCGCTTGTGGAAGCAGACCCCAATTTGCGCTTCGTGCTGAAAGAATTCCCGGTTCTTGGGGAAGGATCGGTCGAAGCTGCCCGTGTCAGCATTGCTGTCAATGAATTGGCCCCCGAGAAGTTTGAAGAGTTTCATCTCCAACTCCTGCTTGGACCAGGTCAGGCAAACGCCGCCAAAGCAATGCGGGTCGCAACAAGCCTTGGCATCGATGGCGCTACACTTGAGGCCGCTACCAAGACTGACCGAGCTGCCGAGACCATTCAGGAAGTCTATATGCTGGCAGATGCGTTGGGCCTGACGGGCACACCATCTTATGTGGTTGGCGACCAGGTTTTGTTTGGCGCGGTTGGCGAAGAACAGTTGCGTGACAGCATCAAAAAGGCTCGTGATCAGAAGAGTTGATCACTCGCTCAGCATTATTGATGTGACAGGCCAAGCCTAAAACCGGTATAGGACGGCGCGCTCAATGTGCGCCGTTTTTGTTTCCGACTTTGAAAAAGGCTTTAGCCATGTCCAGCGGACTCTTTCGTTCAGCAGCAATTCTTGGCCTCTTGTCAGCAGTAGGTCCGTTTGCGATTGATATGTATCTACCCGCATTGCCAAATGTGGCGGCAGACCTTGGCAGCACAATTGCGGGCGCCCAAATGACGCTGACCGCTTATTTTATCGCTTTTGGCCTGGCGCAACTGGTTTATGGGCCCCTGGCCGACCAGGTCGGGCGCAAGCCACCGCTCTATATTGGCCTTTCGATTTTCATAGTCGGCTCCCTCGGCTGCACGTTTGCCCCATCCATTGAGACGCTGATAGCGTTTCGTTTTGTGCAGGGTATGGGTGCTGCGGTCGTCATGGTGATACCACGGGCTATCATCCGCGATCTGCATACTGGCGCGGAAGCGACCCGCCTGATGGCGCTGATCATGCTGGTTATCAGCATATCGCCCATGCTTGCACCACTGGCTGGCAGCGGCGTGATTTACATCGGCAACTGGCGGTCCATATTTGCGATTCTTTGCGGCGCGGCGGTTCTCAGCCTTTTGATGACCGCATTTCTGCAACCGGAAACACTGGCAAAGGAACACCGTGTTCCGGTAAATTTAAAGAATCTTGCAAAGGGCACCAAAACTCTGCTTCTGGATCGTGGCTTCATGATGCTGACACTCATCGGCGGCTTTGGCCTTGCCAGTTTCTTTGTGTTCATTGCCAGCGCCTCGTTCGTCTATACCGGCCAGTTCGGCATGAGCCCTGTTCAGTTCAGCCTGGCTTTTGCGGCGAACGCCGTTGGATTTTTTGCAGCGTCCCAATTGGCAGCCCCCTTGGGCGAACGGTTTGGCATGATCCGCACAGTTTCGGGCGCTGTGACCGGATTTATGCTTTTCTCCCTTCTTCTGCTGATCCTGACCCTCGCCGGTTTCGGAACGCTGCCTGTCATTATCGGGTTGCTGTTTTTGGCAAATGCATGTCTCGGGTTGGTGTTCCCCACGACCATGGTTATGGCGCTTGAAGAACATGGTGAAATCGCCGGACTGGCATCCTCACTTGGAGGCACCCTGCAAATGGTGGCAGGTGGTGTGGCTGTGATGGTGGCCGGACCATTTTTTGATGGAACTGCAACACCCATGGTAATTGCAATTGCCATCTGCTCGATCATTGCCTTTATCCTGACGCGCTTTGTGGTGCGTCCAGTGGCCGCGTCAGACGTCGAGAATATCGGTCTCTGAGATCGTAATTCCAAATCCCTTGAGGCCCACATAGTGGCGTTTTCGGGACGCCAGCAGACGAATATTGGACACGTCCAGATCACGCAATATCTGCGCGCCCAGGCCAATCTCACGCCAGGCCTCTTCGCGGCTTTGGGTCGACCCGTGGGATTCGTCTTCATCCGGGGAAAGCGTGGGGCCACGAAGCCCGCGTTCTGAATCCGACGCAACGCCTGCACCGCCTTCACGCAGATAGACAATGATGCCCCTGCCTTCTTCAGCGATAGAGGCTGCCCCCGTCTTAAGGGTCGAATTGGCCCCGAAAACATCACCCAGAATGTCTTCCATATGAAGACGCACCGGCACTGGCGCGCCGTCATGGATATTACCAAAGACGAGAGCCAGATGTTGCATGGGATCAAATGGTGTGCGGTAAGAAATGGCGCGCGCTTCGCCAAAACTTGTCTGAATGTGGCGCTCACCAACACGTTCCACCAACTTATCCCGGCGTTGGCGGAAGGTAATCAGATCGGCCACGGAAATTGATTTAAGACCGTGCTCTTTGGCGAATTCCGCAACGGCAGCGCCGCGCTTTACGGTGCCATCATCATTGACCAGTTCGGAGATAACCCCCACTGGCGGCAGGTCCGCAAGCTGGCACAAATCCACGGCGGCTTCTGTGTGACCAGACCGAGTCAGAACACCACCTTCCTTGGCAACCAGAGGAAAAATATGACCAGGGCGCACAAAGTCGACAGCGCCGACATTCGGATTGGCCAGCGCGCGAACTGTTGAGCACCGCTCTGCCGCCGAAATACCGGTGGTCGTATCGTGTCGGTAATCAACCGACACTGTAAATGCGGTGCTGTGTGGCGCGTCATTGTTCGCGACCATCGGCTGCAACTGGAGACGCTCGGCTTGCGAACGGCTCAGCGGCGCACAAACAATGCCGCTGGTGTAGCGCACAATAAACGCCATGTTTTCCGGCGTACAATGCACCGCTGCAACAATCAGATCGCCTTCGTTTTCGCGATCATCATCATCGGTTACCACAACCATTTCGCCAGCTTTGAAAGCCTCAATGGCCTGCCGAACGCGCAGATTTGAGTCTGTCATGATGTCAGCCATTCTGTCCACGGTGACGCAGAAGGTGGTCGGCCAGAACACAGGCCATCATGGCCTCGCCAATCGGCACGGCGCGGATACCCACACACGGGTCATGCCGCCCCTTGGTGCGCACATCGACGTCCTCACCACTTCGGGTAACACTTTTGCGCGTCGTCAAAATGGAAGAGGTCGGTTTCACAGCAAAGCGCGCCACAACCGGCTCGCCGGAGGAAATGCCACCCAGAATACCGCCTGCCTTGTTCGACAAAAAGACCGGCTTGCCATCGTCTCCCATGCGCATTTCGTCGGCATTGTCCTCGCCACTCAAGCGCGCGGCCTCAAAGCCATTGCCAATTTCCACACCCTTTACCGCGTTGATCGACATGAAGGCAGAAGCAATATCCTGATCCAGCTTGCCGTAAACCGGCGCGCCAAGGCCAACCGGCACCTGATCCGCGACCACTTCGATGATGGCACCGACACTGGAACCCGACTTGCGAATTCCATCCAGATACGTTTCCCATTCCTTGGCAATAACGGGATCGGGACAGAAAAATGGATTGTTGTCGACTTCATCCCAATCCCAGCGATCACGGTCGACAGCAATATCCCCGATTTGCACCAGAGCGCCGCGCACACGCATTGGGTTGATGACCTGACGGGCAACAGCCCCTGCCGCTACGCGCGCAGCTGTCTCACGCGCTGATGAGCGCCCACCGCCGCGATAGTCGCGGATGCCATATTTGGAATCATAGGTGAAATCAGCGTGACCGGGACGATAGCGTTCCTTGATTTCAGAATAATCTTTTGAGCGCTGATCTACATTCTCGATCATCAGGGAGATCGGCGTGCCGGTTGTCAGCAATATGCCGGTTTCCTCATCGGGGAACACACCCGACAGAATGCGCACCTGATCCGGTTCTTTGCGCTGTGTGGTGAAGCGTGATTGACCGGGACGGCGCTTTTCCATCCATTGCTGGATCATTTCTTCGGAAATCGGCAGCCGAGGCGGACATCCATCCACCACACAGCCTAGTGCCGGGCCGTGGCTTTCGCCCCATGTGGTGACGCGGAAGAGATGGCCAAAACTGTTGTGAGACATGAAAATACGCCACTAATTGCTGTTGACCGGTGTTTAAGTGAGTGCGGCGTTTGGGTCAAATACAACGTTGGATTTGACCCAACGCCCTAGACCAGCAGGACCCGCCCATCGACAAGCTTCATCACCTGATCCTGCGGGGTTGGCAAAGCCAGAACTTCGTCGCCCGAAAGATTTTGCAAAATGCCGCGCACGGCACGGCTGACGCCACCGTGGGACACAATCACGATATCCCTGTCGATCGCCTCAATAACGCCGCGCACACGCTCTGTCAGCATCGCGTAGCTTTCGCCTTCAGGGGGGGCAAAATGGAATTTATCACGTCTGCGCTCGGATTCCAGATCCGCATGCTGTTCGTCAATCTCCGCTGCCGTGAGACCTTCAAACTTGCCAAAGCCAATTTCCTTCAGTCGATCATCGGTGGCGTAATCGGTCGGTGGCAACCCCATTTCACCACGCAGCAGTTCCATGGTCTCGCTGGTCCGCGACATAGGGCTTGCCAGAAATGGCAAGTCGAATGACGGCAAATGGTCTTTCAGAGCGCGTCCGTTGCGCCGTGCCTGGTCACGTCCCGTGTCATTGAGCGGGATATCTTTCTGGCCCTGAAAGCGGCCAACATGGTTCCAGTCCGTCTGACCATGGCGGACAAAATAAATCGTGTGTTTCACTGTTGAACTACTTCTTGTCTAACACGATATCGGGCGCATCGACGGCCTTCATGCCAACGACGTGGTATCCGGAATCCACATGGTGAACCTCGCCGGTAACCCCAGAGCTGAGATCAGACAAAAGATAAAACGCAGAGCGACCAACCTGATCCGTTGTCACTGTCTGGCGCAGGGGCGAATTGTTTTCGTTCCAGTCCAGAATATAGCGGAAATCACCAATGCCGGACGCAGCCAATGTCTTGATTGGACCAGCAGACAATGCATTTACGCGGATTTTCTTGGGGCCGAGGTCTACGGCCAGATAACGCACAGATGCTTCCAGACCAGCTTTGGCAACGCCCATGACATTGTAATGGGGCATAACTTTTTCGGCGCCAAAATATGTCAGTGTCAAAATCGACCCACCGTCGGTCATCAGCTTTTCTGCCCGTTGTGTGACAGCCGTCAGCGAGTAAACGGAAATGAGCATGGTCTTCTGAAAATTTGCTTCGGATGTATCAACATAGCGCCCGGTTAGTTCTTCCTTGTCGGAAAAGGCAATGGCATGCACGACAAAGTCGAGCTTGCCCCAATGTTGTTCCAAATCGGCAAAAACAGCATCAATGGTCGCAGTGTCCGTCACATCGCAATGGCCAGCAACATGGCCGCCCAATTCCGCCACCAATGGCTCAACCCGCTTTTTCAGCGCATCGCCCTGATAGGTAAAGGCCAGATCCGCGCCCTGTTCATGACAAGCTTTGGCAATTCCCCAGGCAATGGAGCGATTGTTGGCAAGGCCCATGATGAGGCCTTTTTTGCCCTTCATGATGTTACCGGTAAGATTGGCAAATTCGTCAGCCATTGAAAACGTCCTTGATTATTCTTGCAAGCAGGCCGCCGGGTGGGGCAAAGTCTGTGGCGTCGGGGTCTGTGTTCAGGGTCCGGGATCGGACTCTGGATCGAGGCGGCTTATGCCACAAGCGCTTAGCAGCTTCAAGCAGATGCAACATTCAGTCGGACCTTGAGAAACCAATTTCATGCTTTCAGAATTCAAAAACGCGCTTGGCGCCAATGCCGTGCTGAGCAATCAAGATGACATGCAACCCTATTTGCGCGAATGGCGCGGCCTTTATCAGGGCAAGGCACTTGCGGTTGTTCGGCCCTCAACAACACAAGAAGTCAGTGATGCCGTGAAGCTGGCTTGCTCTCACGGCCTGAAAATCGTTCCGCAAGGCGGCAATACCGGGCTTGTCGGCGGGCAAATGCCTGACGATGAAAAAAACCATATTATCCTGTCTACAGACAGACTTAACGCCATACGAAACCTCGATTCAGAGGGCAATTCAATCACCGTGGAAGCGGGTGTTGTGCTGGAGCGAATTCAACAGGCAGCTTCCGATGCAGACCGGTTTTTCCCACTGTCGCTAGGCTCACAGGGCTCGTGCCAGATTGGCGGCAACATCTCCAGCAATGCGGGCGGCACCGGTGTTCTGGCCTACGGAAATACGCGAGATCTGGTGTTGGGACTTGAAGTGGTTCTTGCCGATGGGCGTATCTGGAACGGTCTGCGTGCCTTGCGGAAGAACAACACAGGTTACGACCTGAAACAATTATTCATCGGCGCGGAAGGCACTTTGGGTCTGGTAACAGCTGCTACGCTGAAACTTTTCCCCAAACCAAGAGGCAAACAAGTTGCCTTTATGGGCTTTGAGTCCCCCCATGCTGCCCTTGCAACACTGAATATTGCGCAAGGATTGGCCGGCTCAAATCTGACCGGTTTTGAGCTCATCCCGCGGATCGGGATGGAGTATACATATCGCCACCTTGAGGGTGCACGTGACCCGTTAGAGGGCGAGCACCCATGGTACGCCGTAATTGAGATTTCCAGCGGCCGCTCAGATGCCGAAGCTGAAGCGCTTATGGCCGAGGCTTTCGAAATGGCTTTCGAGGCAGGCCATGTCAATGATGCGGTGCTTGCCAATTCTCTTGCACAGCAGGATGCTTTCTGGCGCTTGCGGCATGCCATGTCAGAAGTCCAGAAATATGAGGGCGGTTCAATCAAGCATGACGTTTCTGTTCCGGTATCGAAAATGCCGGATTTCATTCTGGAAGCCAGCGATGCCGTTATGGCAACGATCGCGAATTGTCGTCCGGTGCCGTTTGGGCATCTTGGTGATGGCAACATTCACTTCAATGTCAGCCAGCCGATCGGTGCTGACAAGGATGCCTTTCTGGCTGAGTGGGATCGGGTCAACACCGTGGTTCACGATATTGTCGCGGCCTATGGCGGCTCGGTTTCAGCCGAACATGGCATTGGACGGCTCAAGGCAAAACTGATGCCTCACATCAAATCAGATGTGGAACTGGATATGATGCGCCAGATGAAACGTACACTCGACCCTGATGGCGTGTTCAATCCCGGTGCTTTGCTGCCCTAGCAACTATTCCTCATCATATTTTGGAAATGGCAGGTTCCAGCCATAGCGAATCGCCGGTATGCGCAACGCCAACGCAATCGATAATCCGGCCAGGGCGCGGATATCAAAGCCTATTGAGGCTGGCAGCAGAACATAAACAGCCGCTCCTGCCAGAGCGGCTGTGATGTAGATTTCCTTGCGCATGATGATCGGCGCTTCATTGCAGATGACATCACGCAACAGGCCGCCAAAACTGGCACTCATGGCCCCAAAGAGGATCGCCACCATCGCATGCGCCCCGGCCTCTTCTGCCTTTGCGGCACCCAGCACACAAAATAGGGCCAGTCCGGCAGCATCAGCATAAAGCAGCCACTGCATACGGCGGCCAAGCATTTTTGCATTGAACAGACTCACCACCACTGCGCAGATAATGCAGATGGCAATTTCAATGGGTCGCTCCACCCAACTGACGGGCGTTACGCCCAGCAGCAAATCGCGCAGTGTGCCACCGCCAACGCCCGTAACCGTGGCTACAAAAGAAACACCAACAATGTCCATACGATTGCGCAGGCCGAGCAATGCGCCGCTGATAGCAAACACAGCCGTACCTATAAGGGCAAGCTGATCAAACGCCACCTGAAGATCAATATCCGTGACGACGGTTAGATCCATCATTCGGACTGCATGCGGTTCCAGGCGTCCAGCGCGGCGATTTTGTAAGCCTCAGCAAGGGTTGGATAGTTGAATGCGTTCTCAACAAAATAGTCCAGGGTCCCTTGAAGATTGAGAACCGCCTGGCCGATATGGATCAGTTCTGTCGCTCCCTCGCCAACGATGTGACAACCCAGCAAACGCCTGGTCTTGAGGGAGAAAATCATTTTGAGTAGACCTGAATCCAACCCCATAATGTGCCCTCTGGACGTCTCGCGGAACCTGGCAATTCCCACCTCATAAGGGATGTCGCGCTCTTTCACTTCTTCTTCCGTCAATCCCACAGTGGAAATTTCCGGAACGGAATAGATACCGTAGGGAAAGAATTCAGGCGGTGCATGAGATTCCACTTCAAGAGCATGACAGGCAGCAATGCGGCCCTGTTCCATCGATGTGGAAGCAAGGCTGGGGAAGCCGATGACATCACCAGCGGCATAGATATGTGGGACTGCCGTCTGGAACGTTGTGGGATTGACCTTCAAGCGTCCACGGTGGTCACATTCCAGTCCGACCGCCTCAAGATTGAGATTGGGTGTTGCGCCCATGCGCCCGGCCGCAAACAACACGGTCTCTGATCGAATGGACCGACCACCTTCCAGTTCTATGGTGCAGCCGCCCTTATCGCGCTTCGTTACCTTTGTAACCGCATTGCCCATACGCAGAACCACGCCCCTGTCACGGAGCTGATAGGTGAAGTCGCTGACCAGTTCCTTGTCGATAAAGTCCAGCATCGTGTCACGTGGTTCAATCAGCGTGACATTGACATCCAGCGCGCTGAAAATGGTGGCATATTCGATGCCGATGACACCGGCCCCAATCACAGCCAGTGAACGCGGCAGCTTGCCAAGTTCCAGAATGCTGTCGCTGTCGAACACCGATACGCCGTCAAAAGGAACGTAATCCGGCTTGAAAGGAACTGTCCCTACAGCCAGTAGGAAAAAGTCGGCGGTAAAATGGAAGATTTCGCCTTCCTCGCCTGTTACTTCGACGGTCTTGGCGTCCTGAAACTTCGCTTCTCCAGCCAGGGTGGTCACCTGATTACGGGCAAACTGATGCTCCAGAACTTCAACTTCATGGCCAAGTGTGATGTGAAGCCGCGTGCGCAGATCATCTGCGGAGATGTCCTGCTTGACCCGATAAGAGCGTCCGTAGAAGCCACGTTCCCGCCAGCCTGAAAGATTCAGGGCTGTTTCGCGCAAGGTTTTTGAAGGGATGGTGCCGGTGTGGACGGACACGCCGCCAACGCGTCGTCCGCGCTCCACCACCAAAACATCTTTTCCAAGTTTCGCCGCCTGAATGGCAGCACGCCGCCCCGCCGGGCCGCTTCCGATCACAATCAGATCATAGTGGTCCATTCAACTCGCCTTTGCCCCAAAGTTGGTTGTGTTGCTCTATTGCACTTTATGGTGTGTGGTTTCGATTCTGCACGTCAGGCTGAAATTATTCTGATCAAAAACTGACATAGTGATTGGTATACGTCCAGTGCTGATCATTTTCGAAATGCCAAGTCTAAAACAGGTCCAATTGCGCATCTTTGGTTGTTTGCGGCGCTTCACTCTTGGTGTCTGTTTCAACTCTATTTATGAGATCGGAATCGTCGTTGCGGATGTGATTGACGCGAGAACTGACGGGAATCGCTTCAAAAAAGTCTTCGGGGATGGGCTTCAGCAATCGATGTGCTTCGGGTGCATCTAACTGCGAGACGTTCAGCCAGTCATCAAACCGATCCGGCGTCAGGACAATTGGCATCCGGTGGTGAATGCCGGATAATGCCTCATTGGCAGGCTGCGTGAGTAAAGCTCCGGAATCGATGAGATTGCCATCGGGACCAGACCAATCAGCCCAAAGCCCAGCCATTGCGAACAATTCTCCATTCCTGGGCCGCATATAGAAGGGTTGCTTTTGCCCCCCTTCCCGGCGCCACTCGTAATAGCCGCTCGCCGGCACCAAACACCGATGGTGACGCATGGAGCCCCTGAAACTTGGTTTCGCGCGCGCGGTTTCCGCCCGGGCATTGATCAACAGGGTAAATTGCTGAGGGTCCTTGACCCAAGAGGGCACAAGCCCCCAGCGGACAAGCCGCATGACATGGCGCGACATCTCCTGCCGGATCGTTACGATGGGCTGCGTCGGGCCAATATTGTATCGTGGCGGGAATTCCTCTGCCGCTTTGTCTTCGCTTTCATACCTGAAAAGTGCAGCGACGGCCTCAGTTGGGTGCGTTAATGTAAATCGACCACACAATTGACAAACGACCTCCTGCAAACAAACTAAGACACCGATAGACAATCAGCGACTCAAACCGGATTTTATGGTGCCAACAATTTCTCCTTCAGTGCAACATCCAGTTTTGGCGGTTTGCGTCGCTATTTGGCAGGATGACAAAATATTGCTTGTTCGCCGTGCCAATGCACCAAACAAGGGCCTGTGGGCACTACCGGGTGGCAAAGTCGATGCGGGAGAAACCATTGCCGCCGCTGCAATTCGAGAACTGCGCGAAGAAACCAGTCTGAAAGCCATTCCCAAAAACATATTCTTTATCAGAGAGATAATTGAAGATGGCTTTCACTATGTGCTGAATTGCATAAGGGCGGAGAATCCCATCGGCGACCTTGCTGCCGGGGACGATGCAGCAGAGGCAAGGTGGATGAGCATTACCGACATTCAGGATGTGGAAACGGTCACCGGACTTGCTGACATTTTGGAATACAGCAGATCCAGAATCGGACTTCCCCTTTAAGATTGGAGGGCCGCGGTCACGGCTCCGTGAACAGGATTGATTGGTGAAGCGCAGCAAACGTGACAATCTCAGTGGAAAGATAAGTTCACGAAGAATTAACCGGGAGGTTCGTCATGCCCTTAGTGAAGCCCGAGCAGTCAGCTGTCGCAATCAACCAGCGACGTCCATCTGCCGTTCAGATATCGATCATTGCGGGACTGGTGCCGCTGTTGCTTCTGATCGCCAGTCAAGCATTTGCCGATGCGGGTTTGTGGCGCTCTGAAGGTTGGAAGACAGATTTTTCCAAGAGCAGTATTGAATTCGATGAAATCCTGTCCGGTGGGCCACCGCGCGACGGGATTCCATCCATCGATAATCCGCAATTTGTGGCCGCAAAAGAAGTTACCAATCTTGGGCCATTAGAGCCGGTGATCCGACTGGACATTGATGGAGACATTCGCGCCTATCCGCTTCAGGTCATGACCTGGCATGAAATCGTGAATGATGAAGTCGGTGGCACGCCTGTGGCTGTCACCTATTGTCCATTGTGTAATTCCGCACTGGTGTTTGACCGCCGGGTTGGAGAACAATTGCTGGATTTTGGCACCACGGGAAAGCTCAGGAATTCTGATCTGGTGATGTATGATCGGCAGACTGAATCCTGGTGGCAGCAATTCACCGGAAATGCCATTGTCGGGGAGTTGCTGGATACAGATTTGCGAATGATCCCCAGCCGTGTGGAAAGTTTTGAACGCTTTGTGAAAGCCAATCCGGACGGAAAAGTACTTGTGCCGAACAATCCCAATATGCGCCGATACGGCTCCAACCCATACGTCAATTATGACAGTCGCGGCGCGCCATATCCGTTGTTTCGTGGCGATCTGCCCACCGATATCGGGCCAATGGTGCGCGTTATCGTTGTCAAACAGGATGGTGAGCCAAAGGCAACAACCCTGACGCATCTGCGAGATCAGGCATCGGTGAAGCTTGGCGATGTGGAGCTGACATGGGAAAGCGGGCAGAACTCTGCGCTGGACACCAGTCGTATTTCCGAGGGCCAGGATGTTGGAAATGTCGTAGCCTACAAGCTTAAGGCCGATGGCAGCCGCGGTGACGAGGCGGTTTACGACGTAACCTTTGCCTTTGCGTTTCTAGCCTTTCATCCCGAAGCAGAAATAATTCAGGAATAAGACACTCAAGACCAAGATCAATCTTGAAATTTGAGTGCCATCGCGGCACGGTGCGGTCATGATTTCAGACTCAAATCGCATCCGTGCCGTTTCTTTTGCTGGCTTGTGCCTGCTGCCATTGCTGTTGGGATCAGCATATGCGCAGTCTGCACAGTCTGGCGATGGTCTTCCGCCTTACGAGAATGAGCTTCTTCGCCTCGTCAGCATCATGGGGGCTTTGGAATTCCTGCATCCTCTGTGCGAACGCCACCCACGAGGTGTGTGGCGGGATCAGATGGCGAATCTGTTGGAAGCTGAAGAGCCGACACCAGCCAGACGCGCCCGTATCATGGCCACTTATAATAAATCCTTCGCTATTCTGGAGCAGGTCCACAATACCTGCACGCCAGCTGCTCAAACGATTTTGCGCCGTTATGAAACCGAGGCTGTAGAGTTGACGCGGGTCATGGCCACCAACTACCGCCCCGTTCAACCTGTCCCTGCAGAGACCGACGCAGAAAACGATAGCGACGACGCTTCAGCCGGGGCTGCCGACACCACTGCCCCGCAGTAGATTCAGCTCGATATTCCACGTTTAGACTTTGTTGACCCTAAAATCAGGTACTGCGCCAACTCGTTCAGCTTTGTGATAAATTAGCTACAATATTGCACAAAACGGGGTTGAACATGCAGGATCTGTGGCAGGAAGAAGAAGACTTTGACGAGGACTTTGGACTGGCAGATCGTCAGCAAACAGCCCTTTGCACGCTTCAAGCCGCATGGGAAGAAGCCCTGGAACAAGGCGTTGAGCCGGATATTCTGATCGAGACTTCCATATTCGCCGCGCTCTCGCGGATTGTCACCGAAAACGGTGAAGACGTTGCTGCAGACTATTGCGCCAAGCTGCCAGAACGCATCCAGACGGGCGAATTCACCATGTTCAGGGTGCTGAATTAGCACCCTTTTATCTGCTAGCAGACATCCAAAGCATATTCATTTGACAGATCGGGGCTTGTAGCCCTTATCTGTTTTTATGATTGAAAATACCTCATTTAATCGCTTCGCTCAGGGCCTGCTGATTTTTGCTTTAGGTGCTTTTTTGTTTGCGTGCGTCGACATTGCACAAGCGGCCAGAACAGTTGAGACGGAATCCTTTTCCGTTAAGCCCGAATCCGTGCCCCCGTCAGGTGCAGAAGGTACTATACCCGGCAACGCCAATGACGCTGAAGCGCCACCGCGCATTTCCTACGACATGACGTTGCTGCCGCAAGCGGTTCAACAAACTCATGCGGCGCTTCTATCAGCCGCGCGCAACGGAAACCTCGCTGCACTGACCGCCATTATTGCGGCCAATGGCAAGGTTCCGGCTGTGGCGTTTGACGAGGTGGATGACCCGGTTCCATATCTGCGTGATTTGTCCGGAGATGAAGAGGGGCAGGAAATTTTGGCCATTTTGCTGGAAGTTCTGGAAGCCGGGTACGCTCAGATTGATGCAGGCACTGACGCAGAGATTTACGTCTGGCCCTATTTTGCAAATATTCGCCTTGATACGCTGACACCACAGCAACGCGTCGAGCTTTTCACTCTGGTGACGGCCGGCGACTATGAGGATATGAAAGCGTTTGGTGCCTATAATTTTTTCCGCCTCGGCATCTCTCCTGATGGCGTGTGGCAGTTCTTTCTGGCTGGCGACTAATTCTTGATTTCATCATCGTTGGTATGTTGAAAGGTCAGAATATCTGCCGGCTGGCATTCAAGATAATCACAGATTTTAGCCAGCGTTTCAAAGCGCACGCCTTTTACCTTACCTTGCTTG
>Ga0163215_100800_pt1 | contig 34731 bp, 37 predicted proteins | sample SynspAceP_FD_185934 | JGI IMG/M metagenome (GOLD analysis project Ga0163215, IMG submission 185934) | Saline lake microbial communities from Ace Lake in Antarctica - Synechococcus sp. Ace-P (Hybrid Assembly) | ecosystem: Environmental > Aquatic > Non-marine Saline and Alkaline > Saline | place...
CTCTACCACGTGCGGTCGTGGCGGAATTGGTAGACGCGCAGCGTTGAGGTCGCTGTGGGGTTAAACCCGTGGAAGTTCGAGTCTTCTCGACCGCACCATAAAACACCCGCTTCGGCGGGTTTTTTTGTGCCTTCAATTTGGACAAGCAAAAGATTTTGGGCAAGCAAAAGGGCAGAAGCCGGATGGCCTCTGCCCTTGGAACGATCATGAAGATCAGCCTTGATTACTCGGCGATGACTGCGCGAAGCATCCACAGGGCCTTCTCATGAAAGGTCAGGCGTGCGGTCAGCATATCTTCGGTGACAACGTCGTCATTGTCTCCTGCATCGGTGGCGGACTTGCGCATGTCGCGAACGGCTTGCTCATGTTCCTTGATCAAATCTGCGACCATGTCGTGGGCTGATGCCTGATCGACGTCGGATTTGGTCGGGGCGAATGTCTTTGCCATGTCAAGATTGACTGGCGCCAGATGACCGAGCGCACGGATTCGTTCTGCGATGATGTCGGTCGCACCAAACAGCGCGTTGTAGTGCTCTTCGGTCAGTTCGTGGATCGGCTTGAAAATCGGGCCAACAACATTCCAGTGGTAGATGTGGCTCTTGATCGTCAGACGGTAAGTCGCGGCAAGGATGTCTGAAAGGTCCTTGGACATCGATTTGCGATAGCCGGCCTTGAGGCCGGTGTTGATCTGGTCGTCCGAGGCCTCGGGCGAAAGGCTTGCGATAACGGATTTAGCCATGATGTATTTCCTTTCTGAAGTGTCTGTGTTGGCGGAATGATTATTTGGTTTTGGGGACATCAAGCGCGGTCTGCTGAAGCGGCGCAGAGTCGGTTCCCATGAACGCGGTGGCGTTGTCATCGGCAATCGCGCCCCAAAGCACAATTCCGGCAACAACCGCGAGAACCAGGCTCATGGTCAAAATGACAAGCACTGGCTTGCCCTGTCGCGCCTGACGAACACTGATCGGATCGATTGGCTTGTTCATAATCGAAACTCCTGTTTATAGGCTTCTGGACGGCTGTTGCATTGCTCAGCTCCGGTTAGAGCGCGCCATGGTTCCGGCGAGAGCGCCGATCAGCAGTCCGGCAACAATTGCCGTTGTCTTGTTCTGGGCAATAACGCTGGAGGCGGACGAGATCGCAAGCGCGGATGCGTTGCTTGCCATGACCGCTCCCATGCGGCGTCGGGCTTTTCTGCGAAGAACTGCGCGGACAGCGATTGCCAGCACGCCCAAGAGAATCGCCAGTCCGGCAGCCGCCAGCAAGCCATTGATAAGGCCGTAGGTTTCAGCCACAACGAGTGCAAACGCACTGAGCAGTGCGGCACTCGCAAGCAACGTCATCAGACAGATAAATCCGATGACGACAGCATCACGGCGCAGCTGCCGGGCCTTTGTCCCGGCATAGGCCGAGACTAGGCTGGTGAGGGGAAGGATCGGGGACATATTGGCTTACCGGCGCATCAGAAACGCAGCAAGGAACCCGGCTGCCACTGCGACGCCAATCGACTGAAGCGGCTTGTCGCGGACCGTGGTGCTGACCTGCTTTTCAGCGCGCGAGTACTGACCAGACAGCTCGGAAACGATTTTCTCACCGCTTTTGAGCAACTCGTCAATTTTGTGTTCAGCCGCCTCGCGGGCAACGCCGGACTTCACCGAGCCGGCACCGGCAAGAGCGTCGCCAAGCGCTGCGAGATCTTCGCGAATGCGCGCGGCGCGTTCAGCGATGTCGTCAACAATCGGATTTGCATCGTCGTTGGAACGTGTCGATTTGCTAGTGGTAGCCATTTGAAATGTCTCCTTGTTTGATTTCACCAGACCAACGCGGCAGGACTGCGAAAGTTCCGTTTCCAGGCGTATGGATTGCAAAAAAAATGACCGCCGGAATGTTCCGACGGCCATCAGGGCTAAAGGGACTGATGTGCTGATTAGCCAGCTGGAACCACCAGGATCACGTCGTCACGCTCGGCTTCCCAGGTCTCCTTCGAGTATTCCTTCTGGGCTTCGAGCTGGTCCTTGGTGAACGGCGTGAAAACGGTCAATTCACCATCAGCATCAGCGCGAATATCGAGTTTCTCAGGCGAGATAGCGACCTGCTTTTCACCCATTCCGAGGAAGCCGCCAACGTCGAGGATAAAACCTTCGACCTTGTTGTCGCTGCTCAGCAGCACGTCACCGACTTCACCGATGTTTTCATCAGTGGCGCTGTAGACTGTGCGTCCGATCAGGTTCTCGGCGCTGAGGTCGTCCGCCGTCACCTGGGTCATTGCCGAGCGATCGATTCCCATGGTCTTTTCTTCGGCCATGTCGACGGCGCTGGTGCCATTCTCGACCTTTTCGGCAGTTTGCTCTTCTGACGGCATCTGCCCGGTTTCGTTTGTCTCGACTTCGGCAGAACGGTCTTCAGGATAAAGCGTTGTGCGATCAAATGTAGGAGCGGCTTCAAGCTGCTCGCGGGTCATGTTGGCAACCAGCCAACGATCGCCATCGCGCTCGACCCAGTCGATGGTATCATAGGTCACGGCGACATCCTTCTCGCCGATGCCGAGAAACCCGCCGACGCCGACGATCACGGAAGACACCTTGCCTTCGGGCGTAATGACGATGTCATTGATGTCGCCGATCATTTCGGCATCCTCGGAAGCCGAGCCGTAGACGTTCGAACCGATCAGGTTGCTGGCAAGGCTGCTGCCGGCGTGCATGGCGGCAGCCTCGTCAGTCATGACAACGGTTTCGGAAGTAGCGGTGGTGGTTGGGGTGGTGTTTGCTGCCATCACGGATGTCGTAACAAGTGTTGCGAGTGCGGTACTGGCCAAAAGCATCTTGAACATGATAATTTCCTCTTTGCATCGAAAGGTGCCCGCCGGGCTGGAACGTGTATGAGAGCGCTGACTGGCTCGGCGGCGTGTACAGTCATAAAACGCCAACCAGCGTGCAAGGTTCCCGGTAGCGTCAACTTTTTTTGAGTGAATTTTGATCCGCACGCGAAGTGTTGGAAATCGCTGGCACTGCATTCCTGATAACCGCATAGGCGACGAGCAGGAACGGCACCGCGAGCAAACCGCCGGCCGGGCCCCAGAGCCAGATCCAGAATGACAGCGATAAAAACACGAAGAACGGATTGAGCGTGACCGACCGTCCGATCACCTGCGGCGTGACGAACTGCGCTTCAATCATGTTGAGTATCAGATAGGCGCCCATCGGTAGAAAGATGGCCGGGGGAGAATCCCATGTCGCCAAGCCAACACCAAGCAGGATGACCGCCATCGCCGCCGGGCCGATATAGACGACATAATTGAGACAGAAGGCCAGCATGCCCCAAAGAAATGGCTGCGGCACGTCAAGCAGCCACATGGCTGCGGCAGTTGCTGCACCAAGCGCCGCGTTGATCACCGTAATCGACAGCAGGTAACGCGAGACGAACCATTCTGCGTCCCTGAACATCCGTGCCGTTCTGAGCCGTGTGCGGCGACTGAAACACATCGACAGGACGCTGGTACGAATGGAGTGGCGGGTTGCCAGAAAGAAATAGAGGCTCGCCAGGAACAGAATGATCTGCGCCATCAGCGCGGGTGCCAGCGTGGCAATTTCCTCCACTGCGGAATTGTCTGCGATATCGACGGTCATCGCTGCCTTGCCACCGGCAATGGTGCGGATTTGGTCCTGAACGCCGCCCAGTGTGTCGAACACCGTGCGCCAGTTGATCAGATGCCGTTGCATTTCGTGCCAGATCTCCGGAAGTCTCTCTGTCCAGATGGACAGCGGCATCGAAAACAGCGCGACCGCAGCCGCGATCAGCCCTAGGAAAAGGATCACCACGGTCGCTGCCGCGAAGGAAGCCGGAACGAAGCGCTCGAGCGCTGACGCCACCGGTGATGCCATCAGTCCGGTAACGACGGCAAGACACACTGGCGCCAGGAACGGCTGCCCGTAGTCGAGTGCGGCTAAAACTGCGAGCAGACCGGTGAGGATGATGGCAATTTGGGCCATGATTTGCAGGCCCGCATCCATGCCGGATTTGGCAGCGATGCGAACCACCGGCGGTTCCATACGATACAGACGCTTCATCCAGATGTCCCCTTGTAAACAGGGACAATGCGATCCGGGGACTTTAGTTCCCAGGTGCAACTGATTATGCTGGAGTGATTATGCAGCCAACCAGTCTGAGGTCTGCTCAGGTGTGATTGTGATCCGATGCCGCAGCGCTGCTGATGGCTTGTTGATCTTTTGACCTGTCGACCAGGTAATCAACCTTTACCCGCGCATACGGCACCTTGATGGTGACATCGATGCCGTACTCGTCTGGAACGATGGCGATTGATCCACCCAATTCGACCCGCATGGTGGCATCCAGAAGCTTGGTGCCGAATCCACCTTTCCGGGAGAAAGTATCGGAATTCTGTTCGCCCAGCTGCGCCTCGCTGCGTTCGCGCCAGCAAAAGATCAGGTCTTCCTGGTTCCCCGCGTTCGGCTCAACCCGCCACCAGATGTCGAGCTGTCCGGTTTCACATCGTGCAGATCCGTATTTAAGAGCATTGGTCGCCAACTCATGAAACGCAAGGCCAAATGCCTGTGCTGCAACTTCGTTGAACTCTATGTTGGGGCCTTTGAGCTTGTTCTCATCAAAATTGTCCCCGAACAGCTGCCTGAGTTCCTGCGCCAGAAGCGTCTGCAGATCAGCACTTTGCCAGGCTGTGCGTGCCAGCAGATCCTGGGAGGCAGCCATGGCTTGCAGGCGCGCACTGAAGGATTGCGTGAAATCGCTCAGGGTTTCCGATGAACGTGCAGTCTGCCGTGACATCGCCAGAACCCGGGCAATCATGTTCTTGATCCGGTGCTTCATTTCCTGCAGCAGGAATTCCCGATCCGTCAGCGCCCGTTCGGTTTGCTGCCGTAGCGCTTCACCAACCTCGATGGTGCGTTGCTGGGATCGTGATGACGCAGCCAAGGCAGCTGCCAGCAACAGCGCGGCAATTGCCAGCATGATTGTCCGGGTCTGATCCACAGGCGGGCGGTAGGTTTCAGAAGGACGTATGTCGACAGTCCAGGTGCGTCCGGCGACTTCAACCGACATCAAAACCGGAGCCGGAGCATCTATTCGGTTGCTCGGTTGTGCTGCCGACCGGTAAATCAAGCTCGCCTCGGTTGGCTCTCCATCCCATGCGGTAATATGGATGGGCAGCACTGGTGATCGATTAAGCGCCGATTCAAACAGCGTTGGAATACGGAAGGGTGCGAAAATAAATCCAAGCGGGATGTCGGAACTCGTGGTGAAGTACGGCGTGTACATCAAAAAACCGGCTTGTGGATCCTGTGAGTTCTCCTGCACAAGCTCAACTGTGCCTGACGCCCGTAACCGCTGTTCAGACAGAGCAGCCAGAATTGCCGCGCGCCTTTTTGGCTGCGAATACATGTCATAACCCAGCGCGCGAATATTGGCTTCGTTCGCTGGCTCGAGCAGGACGATAGGTGTGCGGTACTCTTCGCTGGTTTCGGGCCAGGGTTTGCGCGAAAATCCGTAGTTGCGTTCAAGTTCAGCGGAAATGGCTTGATCGGATTGTGGCCCGGTTTGCAGGTAGCGTGCAAACCCGATCCCCTGAACCCCATTGAATTGCTCGGTTTTTCGCAGATAGCTGACAAAGACCTCGAACGCTCCCGCACTCGGGACTTCGCCTGTGGCCTGGAAGTGAGCCTCAACCGATTTGATGAGCAGCATGTGGTTCTCAATACGATCTCCGACACGCTGAACAGCGTCTTCGGCGATGGCAGAGAACGTCAGTCGATTGGCCTGATCAATAGTGTACAACGACGCGATGGAGGTCAGCATCCCGACCAAAGCGACCACTATGAAAACCAGTACAGGCTGCAGTCTGTAAAGCACATGTAATCTCGTTTTTAGAGATGGCGTGGCGAATCTGCTAAGCGGTTTGTGTACCTGATTCAAGAGTGTCGTGACCAAACCGTTTATAGCGCACCTCCAATGACGTCCTCCAAACAGCCGGCTTCATTGCCGGGTTACGTGGAAACGTGCGGCAGGGATAAGTGCTCACCAAGGGCTCGTCTATTAAGCAGGTTAATAACTACAATCAGTTTTTTGGGATCTGTTTGTTGACACCAAGGCTGTCACCCTCGGCGGAAAATTCCATCAAAAAGCGTTCATCGAAGTCGGCAAAGCTTGTTGATCTGGAGATTTCTGGAAATCTCACCGCGCCCTTATCGATTTTCAGCAGGTTCTCCTTGCTCAGACGACTGAGCGAGCGATTCACATGAACCGTCGATAATCCCATGCAATCGCCTATCTGCTCCTGGGTCAGTTCGAGCTCAAAGCCCTTGGCTGTTGCCAGGCCGACCTGCTCCAGTCGGACCCAGAGCTCGAGCATGAAATGCAGGATTCTCTGCGCGGCGGTCCGGGCGCCAAGAGAGACCTTGTGTTCGGAGAGAATATTCGCGTGGCGCACTGCCATCCAGTCGAGTCCGGAAGCAAGCACAGGAAAGCGCCGGTGAATTTCGAGAATGCGCACCGGTTCGATCAGAGCCAGAGACGAAGTGGTGAGCGCGGCGGCTGAATAAATTGAGGAATGGCTGAAATTTACGTGCAGCCCAATGAAATCACCGGGCAGGAATACCCCGATAATAATGCGCCGTCCAGCGGGTGTAATCCTGTATCTGATCACCCATCCGCGCCGGACAAGAAAGGTCACGCGCAGTGGTTCACCGTCATGGATGAATTCATCGCCCTTGCTGATCGCTGCCTGGTTGACCTGCATGGTTTCCAGATAGTCGACCTCTTCCGAGGTCAGCAGGACAGATCGTCCAAGCCGTCGCACAAGCGGGCTTGCATCTTGGGGGATGGCGCTCTGGTTTTTCGTTGGCATGGGCGAACTTTCAAATGGCAAAAAGGCCCGGCAACCGAATTGCCGGACCTTTTGAAGATTGGGCGATCAGCTGCGATCGAGCCACTCGTCAATCTCGCGTTCTGCATCATCACGGGTCTTGCCGTAGCGGGCCTGAATCTTGCCAGCCAATTCATCGCGGCGGCCTTCGACTACGTCGAGGTCGTCGTTGGTCAACTCGCCCCACTGGGCCTGCGCCTTGCCTTTGTACTCGTTCCACTTGCCTTCAACGATATCCCAATTCATCACAATTCTCCTGGTTAATTCAAACTGTCAGCCGGTTGGTTGTTGTCGCTACCGGCCTGCCTCAACAACGTAAGGGCGATTGATTGGTTCCCTGATTTTTGCATTTGTTGAAAATAGTGCGGGAAATTCTTCGCTCTTGGGCCAGTCAGAAACAGCGCTGCTTCGGGCGTTCAGGCTGTCTTGGCTGCTTCGGTATGATGACGATCATCCGTATCGAATAATGCTGCGTATCAATGATGAGGCGAGGGCAGACAACGCGAACAATTGTGCCCAATGGATTAGATCCATAAATCGCGGGACATCGTTTCAGTGCTTGCGCGATGGTTTGCTGGGCTTTGAAGGGGAGGTGATGAATTTGCGGTCGCTTGTAACGCTTGACGGCCTGCTCAGCGCATCCGGAGCTATAGCAATTTCACTCTGGATTTTGACCGTCCCGCTCGTCTGGATAGATATCCAGTTGACGATCGTCGGCGAGCCATTTCTAGGGGTCGAGCCCAAGTCGCTGCATCATTGACTTGGCGTTAGTTCAAACGACTCGTCGTGTCGGGGACATCTGCGCGCGCGATCGACTGGATAGACATTTCCGGGTTGATCAGTTCAAGACTGACCTCGATTTCCCCATCTTGCGTGACGTCCCAGACGATCTCTGCATCCTCGTAGAACAGGGCCGGATCGATCTCGACGCATTTGCCGAATGATTTTTTCTGCGATGCAGACATCGTGCGAACCGCAGGTGTCAGCTCCGCCTCGCATTGATCTACCGTTTCATAGGCAACCGCAGGGGCTGGAATTTCTTTGCATGTCTGCAGATTGTCACTGCAGGCGATCAAGAGCATGAAGGCGGCGATGTGTTCCATGACGCTTCTCCTTTGGCTTAACAACGCCAAGGCATCACAGAAGTTCCACGGCGAGGCGGGTCGTGGTATAAAATGCTAATTAAAACAATAACTTAGAGAAAGTTTTAGATTTTCAAACTGCCCAGCGGAGGGGCCGCTATATTAGCTCGATTGACCACCAGTTATGTTAGCTTTCTGGGCTCACTTCATACTGGCTGTCAGGTATGGTCAGCTGGTAAATCATACGTTCCGCCCCGGTTTCGTGGCGAACGCTTGCAGAAAGCGCCTGAGGCACGATGCGACCAAGCACTGTTCCGGAAAATCCATTCCTGGGTGTTGCCCGGATTTCTGAATCCTCCGGCTGTGTCGCAAAGGTTTCCCTCCAGGTCACAACCAACTCATGTGCGTCCTCGTCGTTGCGGCGTTCTTCAGCCGAGAGTTGAACTGTGCCGCCGGCTGGCCCCAATGCTCCTCTGGCAAGGGAATCGATTGTCAGCTCATGCAGTGCCAGTCCAAGGTGCAAAGCTGCATTGGGGAACAGATAGGCATCTTCGCCGACCAACTCGAAACCGGATGGCAAGTCTCCCATCAAGGGCTGCAATTGCGATTTCGTCAGGGCGAACAGTTCAGCTCCGCGCCAATCGGATGCTGTCACGAGATCCTGTGATTGGGCCATTGATTGAACCCTGTTGCGGAATGCCAGCAGGAATTCATCAAGCCCCTGTGAGTGGCGCGCCGTCTGCGATGCCACTGACTGGATGATTGCCAGTAGATTTTTTGAGCGATGACTTAATTCGCGCAGCAGCGTCTTGAGAACAGTTTCGCGATATTTGAGATCGTCAATGTCGATGATGGTTGTGAACACACCGATGACGTTGCCTTCGAGGTCCGTGTCGGGTTCGATATTGAGCATGTACCAATGCCGCTCTTGATCGACGTCGCGAAGAATTTCCAGCTTGGTAGCTTCGCCGGTTTCGATCACACCCCGTTTGGTGTTGATAACTTTGGCGGCATATTGCGGGGTGAAAACAGCCTCGTCGGTACCGCCTTCAAGTACAGCGTCAAGCGCCCAGGAATCAGGAAGGTTGGCGGCAAACCGAATTACCAGATCGGCATTTTGGTACATCATGGATACGCCAGCGCTTCGCAGTCCCGCCAGCACGAACCTCAGTCGATCGGATTCGTTAACCGATGTCATATTCATGATTCTCTCTTCACCCGCTTGGCTATCTTTCAATTGAAGCGCTTAAGGCACCGGACGTCGTCCGGCGCCTTAAGAGGTCTGGCTATGTTTGGCGCCGCCTGTGTCAGACTTTTCGCATAAAATTCATGACCAGTGAAATCACCAGGAATGCCAGGAACAGGAAGAACAGAATCTGCGCGATGCCGACCGCGGTTCCTGCGATCCCGCCAAATCCGAGCACACCTGCGCCAATGGCGACGACGAGAAATACAAGGGCGTAGTACAGCATCGAAAGTCCCCTTTGTTGTTCGATGACATGTCAACGCCCTGGGCTCTAGTTGGTTCCGTTCATCTTGTCGCTTTACGTGGCCGTGTTGAAAAACAACGCCTGGCTGATCAGGGCCTTGACCATGTCCGGGTTGAAGGGCTTGGTAACAAGAAATGCCGGTTCGGGCTTTTCGCCGGTCAGCAGCCGCTCAGGAAACGCAGTGATGAAAATCACTGGCAGCGTCTCGTCTTTCAGGATTTCGTTGACCGCATCAATTCCCGAGCTGCCATCGGCAAGTTGAATATCTGCTAGAACCATCTTGGGTTTGGTTCGCTTGTAAAGCTCGATCGCTTCGCTGTGGGTCCGCGCCACGCCAGTCACCCGATGACCAAGCGTCTCCACCATGTCTTCGATGTCCATAGCGATCAGCGGCTCATCTTCGATGATCATGATGTCGGTCGCGACCTGCTTGGATATCTCCATGGATGCCGTCTCAAGCAGCTTGTTGAGGCCTGCTTCATCAATTTCGAGAATTTCGGCAGTCTGATTGATATTGAAACCTTCGACTGCAATCAGCAAAAATGCCTTGCGGGCTTGCGGAGTCACAGCTTCGAGATTTGCTGCGGCCCTTTTTTCCCAGCCGAATGGTGTCTGGCTTTCGGGTATTGGAACTGAAAGCGTGTCAAACAGTTGTGAGAACAGCCGATACAGAGCAACTCGATCATCGCCTGATTTGGGAAAAATGCTGAGATCGGCAATCAGGGCCTCGAGCGTCGCGGCAACATAAGCATCGCCGGAGGTCTGTGATCCGGTAACCGCGCGCGAGAAGCGACGGAGGTAAGGAAGGTGCGGCGCAATGCGCATGGACAGTGTCGTCATTAGGTACCCCTTTGTAGTCCACTGAACGTGGCAACAAACTCAAAACGCGCGGATTAAAAAAAGTTCCGACCTCTTGGAACTTTTTTTCATGTGAAGCATTCTCTCGATATGTATTCATTCTGAAAGGGCTGGCAAGAGCATGATTGATAGAGAAGACAAAGGCGCAGGACCTGAGCGAGGACGGCGGTCCGACCTCGGAACAACCGACGCGATCGCTTCGCAGTTGAAGCGATATTACACGTCGGTTGAAGAGGAACCGATTCCGGATAACCTTCTGAGCCTTCTTGAAAAACTGGACGAGGCCGAACGCTCTGGTGGCTCCAATGACGCAAATTGATATAGGCGCTCCCGAGACTGTTGCCACCGAAGTTCCGGCCCCGTTCAACTTCAAGCGCGAAATGCTTGCTGTTTTACCGAGCCTGCGCGCTTTCGCTGTTTCGCTGGCGCGTCGCCACGACAAGGCCGATGACCTAGTGCAGGAAACCGTTATGAAGGCATGGGGCAAGCAGGAAAGCTTCCAGCCCGGAACAAGCATGCGAGCCTGGCTGTTCACCATTCTGCGCAACGACTTTTACAGCCAGATGCGGCGTAAAGGGCGTGAACTGCCCGATCCAGACGGTGTCTTTGCCGGTAATCTGGCCACCCATCCCGAACAATACGGCAAACTTGACCTGGCGGACTTCAAGACCGCGCTGGACAGCCTGCCTGATGATCAGCGTGAAGCCATCGTGCTGATCGGTGCCTCCGGATTTTCCTATGAGGAAGCCGCCGAAATTGCAGGCGTTGCCGTCGGCACCATCAAGAGCCGGGTCAACCGGGCACGCGTCAAACTGCAAGAGCTGCTCGAGGTTGACGGTGAAAGCGATTACGGGCCCGATGGTACCTCCCTGCCGTTGGTCAACAAGTCCTTTCCGGGCAGATAAAGCAAACCGCGTTCACATGGCTTGATCCCGTGTGAACGCGGTGGCTGCTAAATTCGATGGTCCGGAATACCGTCCCGTATGACAATCCACGTCGGTCTGGCAAACGCCGCGATGCCCCAATTTCTGTCCAGCCCTGATACGCCTTCAGCGCTTGTTGTAATTGCCGAATTTCACCCAGGCCGCACCGCGCCGTGAGGATTCGACGCAAGCCGTCACGAACGCGACACCTGCCAGCCCTTCCTCAATGCCGGGGAACATGACACCGTCAGGAACTGGTTTGCCCGCGCGGCGCGCGACAATGGCTTCCGCCGCTTCCGAGTAGATATTGGCAAAGCCCTCAAGGTAGCCTTCCGGATGGCCGCCGGGAATCCGGCTGACCCGTTGTCCGGCAGCAGTGGCGCCTGCGCCGTTGCGGGTCAGCAACCGCTTCGGTTGCCCCAGTGGCGCGTGCCAGAGATAGTTCGGATCTTCTTGAGCCCATTCGAGCCCGCCCTTATCGCCATAGATGCGCAACTTCAGTGCATTCTCGTTGCCCGGCGCCACCTGACTGCACCACAACATGCCCTTGGCCCCACCGGAAAACCGCATCAGCACATGGCCGTTGTCATCAAGCTGCCGGCCCTCGACGAAACTGTCGAGATCGGCGCAAAGCTGCTCGAGCTCGAGCCCCGATACGAAACTCGCCAGATTGAAGGCATGGGTGCCAATGTCGCCGGTCGAGCCGCCAAGGCCGGAACGCGCCGGATCGGTACGCCATCCCGCCTGCTTTTGTCCGGTCTCCTCGAGCTTCTCCGACAGCCAGTCCTGTGCGTACTCAACCTGCACAAGCCGGATCTTGCCTATCTCGCCCTGTGCAATCATCTCGCGCGCCTGCCGCATCATCGGGTAACCGGTGTAATTGTGCGTCAGCACAAACAGCGCACCCGATGTCTCGGCGGCCTTGGCCAGTTTCCGCGCGTCGGCAAGCGTCGAGGTCAGTGGCTTGTCGCAGATCACATGGATGCCGCGCTTGAGGAATTCACGCGCCACCGGAAAATGCATGTGGTTCGGGGTGACAATCGACACAGCCTCGATGCCGTTTTTCAGCCGCGCCTCCCGCTTGGCCATTTCCACGTAATCGCCATAGGCGCGATCCTCGGCCACGCCGAGATCAGCAGCCGAAGCCTTGGATTTTTCCGGCGTCGATGAAAACGCACCGGCGACCAGCTCATAGCGGTCGTCGATGCGCGAGGCTATGCGGTGGACGCCGCCGATAAAAGCGTCGCGTCCGCCGCCGACCATGCCGAGACGGATGCGCCGTGATGCAGTTGCGTTGGAACTCTCAATTTCCATTTTTGTCCCTCCCGCTCAGGAAATGCCGAGCATACGACGATTGGCGGCCTCATCTGTGCCACCGCCAGCGAAATCATCGAAGGCCCGTTCGGTGACCCGGATGATATGATCGGAAACAAATTGCGCGCCTTCGCGGGCCCCGTCTTCGGGGTGCTTCAGGCAGCATTCCCATTCGACCACGGCCCAGCCGTCGAAATCATTGGCAGCCATCTTCGAGAAGATGGCCCCGAAATCGACCTGTCCATCGCCCAGCGACCGAAACCGTCCGGCCCGGTCCACCCAGGGCTGGTAGCCGGAATAGACGCCCTGCCGACCGGTCGGGTTGAACTCTGCATCCTTGACGTGGAACATTTTGATCCGGTCTTTGTAGATGTCGATGTTGTCGATGTAGTCCATGCATTGCAGCACATAATGCGAAGGATCGTAGAGCATGTTGCAGCGGGCATGATTGCCGACGCGCTCCAGAAACATCTCGAACGTGACGCCGTCATGCAGATCTTCGCCCGGATGGATCTCGTAGCAGATGTCGACGCCGCACTCTTCGGCATGGTCGAGGATCGGATGCCAGCGCTTGGCAAGCTCATCAAAAGCCGTCTCCACCAGACCGGCAGGCCGCTGAGGCCAAGGATAGATATAAGGCCAGGCAAGCGCGCCGGAAAAGCTGGCCATCTGGCTGATGCCCATGTTGCGCGAAGCAGACAACGCCATCCTCACCTGATCGACAGCCCATTTCTGCCGCGCCTTCGGATTGCCACGCACTTCCGGCGCTGCAAAGCCGTCAAAGGCTTCGTCATAGGCCGGATGCACGGCGACGAGCTGGCCTTGCAGATGCGTCGACAATTCGGTGACTTCCACACCATTCTCTCGCGCCACGCCCTTGAATTCGTCGCAGTAATCCTTTGACGATGATGCCTTTTTCAGGTCGATCAGTCGTCCATCCCAGCTGGGAACCTGAACGCCCTTGTAGCCACAGTCCGCTGCCCACTTGGTGATTGAGTCCCAGGAATTGAACGGTGGCTCGTCGCTGGCGAATTGCGCGAGAAACAGTGCCGGGCCCTTGATGGTTTTCATTGGTTTATCCTCCAGAATTCAGTTCGGTTCCGCCGCTAGGGGATTGTTATATATAGAATCTCTGGCTGGACCAGAGGCAAGCTCGGGCGAGCGGCTGGCGATGATCGCATTCTGACAGCCACTTTTCTTGTTGTCGGTCGAGTACGTTTTCTCAATCGACCGTCACCGAATTGGCAATGTGTTTGTATCTTCCGCGATACACCGTCTTCGGGTTTTTGGCAAAATTTCTCCACACTTTGGTGGCGGCGGCGAGATCTGGCAGCCAAGGCCGACGCTCTCGATTGTCAGTCATCCGTCATAGCCGATATTGCCGATCTCTGAATAGGTTTCCTGCCAGGGAATGTTGCTGCGTTGCGGGACACCGTGATTGTTTTCGGACATAGGGATATGGGCAATGCTGCCGGCATTCCGGGGCAACGGATTAGGCGAGCGCCCCCCCACGCTACAGCAGTTCGCCCCGCTGACAGTTTGACTTCGCTGGTCAAACTGTCAGACATATCTATCTTGAAACCGTCTTCTTCAGGCCGGTCGGGATCGGCTTCGTGCTCGGTTTTGAAAATGGCGGGGATGGTGAACCATGAACGGTAGTGAAGTGTGATTGATCCCCGTAAACGTGAATTCCTGACCCGGCTGTTTCATGCCGCTGTCGAACGTGCCGATCCGAAACGAGCGCTGATGGATGTGCTTCCGGCAAAGCCCAAGGGCCGAACCGTGGTCATCGGGGCAGGCAAGGGGGCTGCACAGCTGGCCGCTGCGTTTGAAGATCTGTGGGACGGACCGCTGAGCGGAACGGTCGTGACCCGTTACGGCTATGCGGCGCCGTGCAGGACAATCAAGGTGCTTGAAGCCAGCCATCCGGTGCCCGACAGCGCCGGGTTGGCGGCATCCGCCGCACTCTTTGACACTGTCTCAGGGCTGACCAAGGATGATCTGGTTGTCGCCCTCATCTGCGGCGGAGGCTCGGCATTGCTGCCGGCCCCGCCTGAAGGATTGTCGCTCGCCGATGAGCAGGAACTCAACCAGATGCTGCTCGCTTCGGGCGCGCCGATCGGGGTGATGAATGCTATCAGAAAACATGCAAGCCGCATCAAGGGTGGCAGGCTTGCCGCCGCGGCCTGGCCGGCCAAGGTGGTGTCGCTTGTGGTGTCCGATGTCCCCGGCGACGAGGCTTGCCAGGTGGCGTCCGGTCCGACAGTGCCTGACGCTGTGACTTTGGCTGACGTCCGTTCCATGATTGCCGCGCGCAACATTGCTCTGCCAGACAGGATTAAGGCGCATTTTGATAGTGGCAAGGACCTGCCGCTGCGTCCCGATGATCCGGTTTTTGCAGGCAACGAGGTTCGCGTCATCGCATCAGCGGGCCTGTCGCTGGAAGCGGCTGCCGAGATGGCCAAACGTGCCGGTGTTGAGGCGGCCATACTATCCGATGCTGTGGAGGGTGAAGCCCGCGATGTCGGGCTGGTTCATGCGGCAATCGCCAGGGAAGTGGCAAATCGAGACCGGCCTTTTGCCAAGCCCGTGGTTGTTCTTTCAGGCGGAGAGACGACGGTCACGTTGCGCGGCAAAGGTAAAGGCGGCCGCAACACGGAATTTCTGCTGTCCTTCGCCGCCGCCATCGACGGGGCCAATGGCATTGTCGCACTTTCTGCCGATACGGATGGCATTGACGGTTCGGAAGACAATGCCGGCGCCTTTGCTGGGCCCGATACCGCTGGACAACTCAGGGCCAAAGGCATGGATCCTCTGGCCAGTCTGGCCACCAATGATGCCTGGACCGCCTTCAACGCGATTGATGATCTGTTTGTCACCGGGCCGACCGGGACCAATGTCAATGATTTCCGGGCAATCCTTGTCGGTGATTTACCGGATTGAGCCCTGCCCATGTAGCCGTGGGGAATAGTCTGGTCGCAACCGCATCGCGCAACCTGAAGCAACAGAAGCGCAGAGCACCGCAACACGTTGAATTTGTGAGAAAACCATTCCCGGAGCCGACCCCGAAAGGGGCCGCCCAGACAGGAGACCTAGGCGACGTGTTGCATTCTTGTCGGGATCTGACTTCCGACAAAGCTGCGCAATTGCACCAGCGCCTTGTCGAGTTCCGCGGCCTCCTCGAGCAATTCGTAATTTCCCGGCGCCGTCGACAACTCGCCGTAAAGCAGCGCGGAAATCCGGCATAAATTGTTCAGGCACCCATAAATCAGCTGTTTTTGCCGGATAGGGGTCTTCGTATTTGTTGCAAGATGGACAATTTCTGCTTCTTTGTTTGTGTAAACTTTTTTAAGGTTCGCAAGGCGAAATGAAGCTGTCATCTGAAATTATCCTGACAGGAGTTGTTGAAAAAACTCAAATCACGCGTCGGCAATACTTGATAAAAAAACAGTGTCACATTTAAAGCCATGATTCGCTATGGAATGTCCATTTATTGGTATTTGAGACGCCAGTTCGGCGTTAGATTTCGGTTGGCAAGCGCACCTCTTCTCCGGCCGCAACCACATGATCCGCGAAACCGCGAACGAATGGATTGCTTCCTTCTGTCTTGCGACAGCCGCCGTTAGATTTTTTATGCCTCGACTGGGATTAGACTTGCATGTGCTGGCTGCTGCAGCAATTCACCCGAGTCGCGTAACGCTCATGTTTCCACAGTTAAATACTCCTGTTCTTTGAGGCAGGCTTGAATCTGGCACCCATAGCTGTCGGTGCTTGTGTCGATTCGATACGGTCTGCGCCTGCCAATGATACGTTCGTGTATCGGTCATCACGGCCTGAATCCTGTTTGCTGAACCGGCTGCCAAAAAATCATCCAGGAATCATGGTCAGACAGAGTTCGCCGGCAACATCCTGTCAACGGCGTGGTCGCGGTTCATCGGTTGCTGAATAATCTGGACAACAAAAAAACCGGCCATTTCTGGCCGGATTTGTCTGAATGTCGGGTCAGCTATTGGTTAGCTGTGTACCGTCGAGACAGCACCACGCACTGCTTCCGCAATGGGCGGGCTTCATAATCAGAATTTCATGCTTGCAAATACCTGAACACTGTTGCTGGAGCTATTGTTCGCAACCGAGCCACGATAGGCAGCGCCAAACTGCAGGTTTTCATACGAAACAGGTGAGGCTTTAAAGCCAACACCAAAGTCCACACTACTGGAGTCAAGTCCATCAACCGGGACGCTCATCTGAGGCAATCCGGCAAATTTCCCGGAATTGACGGCGTCGCTGCCCCACTGCTCCGTATAGGCCAAATGGCCGAAGGTGCCGATATCCCAGGAACTGGTGACGAGACGATAGTTTGCTTTCAGGCCGATCCGACCAATTGTGACATTGTCGTTTTGCTCGCTGATCGTCATATTCCAGATACCGGCGCCGGTTTCGGTAAACCCTTGCGTTGAAAGATCATAATATTCCAGCGAAGCGGTCGGTCCGACTTCAAAATTGCCGAATTTGGTCATCCAGTCGGCAGTCACCGCGCCAAACCAAAGGTCGGCATCTGTCTGGCTTTGAGCGGTTACGCCTGCCGGAATGACATTGCGCGTACCGTCAAAGTCGAGATTTTGGTAACCGGCCATGGCCTGGAAGTTCAGGTGATCCCAAACATTGTTGCCCCGTGCAAAAAGTGCCGTTCCAAAGCCCTCACTGTCCAAAGAGCCTCGACCCGCATCAATTGTTGAATCAGTTTTGAAACCACCGAACATGCCACCGATTGAAAAGTCACTGGACACCTCTGATTCAATGCCAGTCCAAAGCGAGCCTGTTCTCAAATCAAAGCCAATATTGTTGGTTGTCCGGTCAAAGCTGGACATGCTTCCATTGGCAGACAGGAAGCCGCTGATGTTGTCGGTAATGGACCAGGTCGATCCCTGAGGTCCGTCGCCAATACGCCCCAGACTGTCAAGCGCTGCAACCTGCTCCCGGCCGGTTGTCAAGCCTGTCGCCATGTAGGTGCGAAGGAAGCTGTGGCCAAGCTCCTCAAGCGCTTTCTGCCGTTCAGCAAGTGTTGGAAGAGCCAGCACCTGGGTGATCATCGCCCCATATCCGGCATCGGCTGCCAGGTATGGAATGTTGCTGGCGTCAAGCGCGCCGGCTACGGCGAATTGCATGGGTGTCCCTGCCGCCTGGACGATGGGCGCAAACACCGGAACCAGTCTGATGCTGAAGCCTGCGCCGATGAGATCGCTGACATCAATCGAGAAGTTCAGATTGAGGTTCGCCAGATCTTCGATGGTGGCGGCTTCAAACAGCCCGTTGGCTTGCATCAGGGCGACGATATTGGCGGGCACTGCGCCGCCGGCTACATACCCCAGTTCAGCAGGCGTGACCCCAAGCGTGTTTGCGAGTTCCTGAAGCCGCGCAGTCAGATTCGCCGGGCTGGCAATATTGCCGTAAACCCAGCCACCACCAGCCGGATTGTTCCAGGCGAGCAGCGCCGATTCGTCCGAAGGATCATTGTTGTCATCCCAGAACATGCCGTCCGGGGCCATGTTCAGTGAGAGCAATCCATTTCCGAAATTCGCAATATGGTAGGCGTTGAACAGTTCAACTCCATTTAAGATTGAACCATCGGCACTCTGAATTGTGATAAGTCCCGCACTCTTGTCACTGAAGAATGCAATGTCGCTCTCCTGTCCGCCATCTCCAAACAGGCCGTCTGGGAAGAAAATCCGCTGGAACGGGTTCTGGCCGACTGTCACGCCACCATCAACGGTGTTGTAGACAACACCATTCGCGTCTGTAAAACCATCATATCCCTGATATTTGGCCAGAATCCCCGCGTTGGTCAGCCATTCCGTTGCCTTCGCCTGCAGGGCGACCTGCTGGTCGTAGGAAAGCCCGGAGGTGCTCGTGACCGGTGTGAAGCTGGAGCCGGACCCGGTGCCAAGTGAAAGAGACAAGCCGAGAATTCGCGCACCGGTAAGGTTTGTGGTCTTTCCGAATGCGAAATACTCGGTGGTGCCCCCGGTCGGGCCGGTTGAGAAATTCAAATCCAGCGCCCCGGGCCCGGTCAGGCGCGACTTGAAGCGTTTGCCGAGGCCTGACTCCGCATTGCAGGTAATGGGCGAATTGGCCATCAGGCAGTTGTAATCAAGCGTCGTCGCAGCCGGGCCGCTGGATGGCGAGAATCCATTGGCGCTCAGCCGGTCGTCATTGTTTGGATTGACCGTAACCGCCTTGATGCCGGGAGATGAAACGTTCTCGGTAGTGTCGAAGTAGATGTAGCCGTCGCCGGACGTGCCGCTAAAGTTCAGAATCTCGGCGCTCACCGCAGGGAACGAAGCCCCGATAAGGATCGCCAAAGGTGCAACAGCTGCGGTCAGAGTGTTGAATGTCTTTTTCATTTGTGTCCCTCGGTGGAGAATGAATTCCCCAAAGTCGCCTTGGATGGGAGTCAAATTCCCAAGTATTTGTATGTTTATATGTCCTAAAACAGATGATTCTTGAATTCAAGGGACGGCGATCCAATGATATCGTTCCAAATCCGGGTTTTGGAATATATCACTGGGTAGTTGCTGTTTGGACACAATACCGAGCCGCAAGGGCCGATACGGCGTAGGATCGCATCTCTTTTGAGCCGTTTGATCCCTGGAAATGCAGTGTCGGCTTCTCGCCTCTGAACGAGGATCTTTCCATGAGCATTCTTGCCTGCCCTATTATAAGGGTAGATCTACGACGCGTTGAGTGGCAAAAGCTTCCATATGACGGTTCGGATCTGAATGATTGTTATGCCTAATTCAGATTGGTTCAAGTCTTGGGATGCGGTCTACATTCGTAGCCATATTTTGCTTATGCCTGCGATTGTGACAATGCGCTGTTCCCCCAAAGGCGCACTCTGTCAGTTCGGTCAGACATCTGCCGCATCCGGAGATCCTGACTGGCATTGCCACGAGCAAAAATGCCTGTGCTTCAAGACAGGCTTGAATTAGACACACATTCCTGTGCGTATACGCGCCGATGCGATTTGGTATCCGCCTGCCAAAGATACTATGGTGCATCCGTCATCCCTACCTGAAACCTGTTTGCCGGACCCGGCTGACAAAATCCGCCCGCGAGCCATGGCCATGACAGATCCCGCTGACCGCGACGAAGACATCATCACGCCTCCGCCGACGCCGGATGCGATGGATCATGACGAAATTTACGGCGAGGATGGCTCGATCCGGCAGGATTACCTGACCGCGATCGGTGCAGCGATTGCCGACCGCGACATCCTGTTCCTGCGCGAGCATGTGGTTGGCCTGCATGAATCCGAACTTGGCGATCTGCTGGAATCAATCAGCGCTCCGCAACGTCATGCGCTTGTTTCGCTGCTCGGCGATGATTTCGATTTTGCAGCACTGACCGAGGTCGATGAGGCTATCCGTCTCGATATCATCGAGGCGCTGCCAAATGCAAAAATCGCCCAGGCGCTGGGTGATCTGGATTCCGATGACGCGGTCTACATTCTTGAAGACCTTGATGAAGAGGACCAGAAGGAAATCCTTGCAGCACTTCCGTTCACGGAACGGGTCAGGCTGCGCCGCTCGCTGGATTACCCGGAAGACACTGCCGGTCGTCGTATGCAGACTGAATTTGTTGCGGTTCCTCCGTTCTGGACGGTGGGGCAGACCATCGACTACATGCGCGACGAGGAAGATCTGCCCGAAAGTTTCAGCCAGATTTTTGTGATCGATCCGACCTTCAAGCTGGTCGGAGCAGTCGCTCTCGACAAGATCCTGCGCACCAAGCGGCTGGTTCGTATCGAGGAGGTGATGGACGAGACACGCTATCGCATCAATGCCGAAATGGATCAGGAAGAAGCCGCACAGCTGTTCGAGCAATATGACCTTCTGTCCGCCGCTGTGATTGATGAGAATGAACGCCTCGTCGGTGTTCTGACCATTGATGATGTGGTCGACGTGATCCACGAAGAAGCCGAGGAAGACATCAAGCGTCTCGGTGGTGTTGGCGACGAAGAGCTCTCCGACAGCATTCTCTCGACGGTGCGCTCGCGGTTCAGCTGGTTGCTGATCAATCTGGGTACCGCCATCCTTGCCTCCGGCGTCATCAGTCTGTTTGACGCCACCATCGAGCAGATGGTGGCGCTGGCGGTGCTCATGCCGATCGTTGCCTCGATGGGCGGCAATGCCGGGACCCAAACCATGACCGTGACCGTGCGCGCCTTGGCGACCCGAGATCTGGATATTTACAACGCGGGCCGGATCATCCGGCGTGAGGCGGCTGTCGGCCTGATCAACGGGATCTTGTTTGCGCTGATCATCGGAGTGGTCGCAGGTGCATGGTTCTCGAGTCAGGGCCTCGGTGCCATCATTGCAGCCGCCATGGTGGTCAACATGTTGGCAGCCGCGCTTGCCGGAATCCTGCTGCCATTGCTTTTAGACAAGCTCGGGGCCGATCCGGCGATTGCATCCGCAGTGTTTGTGACCACGGTTACCGACGTGGTGGGGTTCTTCGCGTTCCTGGGTCTTGCCGGGTGGTGGTTGTCACTCGCTTGAAATGTGACCGGCGCGCGGTGGTCATGCTGAGAATTTTGACTTATACGTAAGCGTAAGTTACTTCAGCGTTTTTCCAGGAATGATCCTCATTGGACAAGTTTTACACCATCACCGAGTTGACCCGCGAGTTCGGGATTTCGACACGGACCTTGCGGTTTTACGAGGACGAGGGGCTGATCCTGCCTGAACGCCGTGGTCGCACGCGTTTGTTCCGGTCAACCGACCGACGACTGATCCAGGAAATCTTGCGCGGCCGTCGCATCGGTTTCACCATCGCCGAAATCCGCGAAATCATCCAAGTCTACAAGGACCCTCCCGGAGAGGCCGGGCAATTGCGGTTGTTGATACGAAAGGTCGAGGAAAAGCGCGAAGACTTGCGCCAGAAGCGCAAGGATATCGAAGAGACGCTGGTGGAACTCGACCATGTCGAGGAATCTTGCCTGACGCGGCTTGCTGAAATCGGCGTCAATACCTGACAGGATTATTTGCCTGGATGAGAAGCGACGCGCTTCAGATCCAGCGGCGCACCTTGCGGCAATAGGTTTCGAACTGATACCCGAATTTGGCGATGAGATGGTTTTCCTCTCGCCTGATGGCCAGGAAATGCGTCAAGGTTCCATCAATCAGGGCCAGCAGCAAAAACCAGGCGTTCATTGAAAAGCAGCCCATGCCGACCATCAGCATCATATTCGCGACATAGATCGGATTGCGGCTGTAGCCAAACGGGCCGTAGGTCACCAAATGACTAGAGCCGCGATTGGGCATAATAGTGGTGTGCGCTTCGTGCAGCGTTTTCATGGCCCAAAGATCAATGCCGAGGGCCAGTACGATCAGTAGAATTCCTATGGTTTTTACACCGCTGAATTCCAGTGGCATTGGCACATAGATGTTCAAGGCAATTGCAGCCAGGGTAGACCCGACAAGCAGCAATGGTGGCCACGGAATGAAATTCGGTCTCTCCCGGAAGGCGTTCATCAGATTATGTCCCTGATTAATATGGATATTGGCAATATAATGTTTTGTTGCAATATGTTACGGATCTCGAGATGAAGCTGTACATTGGTCTGCTATGGCTGGGATGCGCGCATCAGTTTCTTGGGTGATTTCTCCTGTGACAAATGGCTGAAAAAGCTTCTTTGAAAGTAATTCGTCAGTGACGCAGCCGCAAAACCGTTCACAGAATGCCGCGCTGTTGTTGGCACCGCAACCCATTTCGCACTCCGATACAAATTGTGGCAAAGGATCGTTCGGCGTGGCCGGGACGATCTGTGATGCGGTCCAGACCAGCGCCAACAGCAGTGGTTGATGCATCAGATAAAAGGCCAGACTGTGACGTCCGCAGAATCGGACGACGCGTGAGATCGCGTTGTCACCGGTATTGAGTGCGGCCAGTCGTTCGGTCACACCATAGGAGATCGCGGATTTAGTGCAGCCCATGCCGATCAGGAAGGGGCCGAGCCAGGGCATCAACGGCACAAAGTCATTGGACCGCGGCGGAACGGTGAACAGCCCGATCCAGGAAAGCCAGGAAGCGTTGAACACCTCGTTCCGGTAGAATGCCGGCAAGGCAATACAGACTACACCAACAAGCACGGTGACCAGCGCCGGAAGCCGCAAAAATGCCAGGCCAATCAGGCTTGATGCAGCGATAGCATGCAATATGCCGAAGAAAATGAAGCTGTCAGGCGTGACAACAAAGGTCACGAGGCTGATCAGCGCCGCAGCGCCGGCAACGATGCCGATGCGTTTTGCAAATGCCGCCGGTCTGATGTTCTTGCCGTGGGCAAGCACCAGGCTGACACCGGCCAGGAACAGGAAGCTTCCGGCAATCGAGCGGGCATAGACTTTGAACAGTCCGTGCGTGGTCGTGCCAGGTTCAAGGTAGCCAAACTGCTCGATGTCCCAGAAGAAATGGTAGCTTGCCATGGCAAACAGAGCCAAGCCTCTTGCCAGGTCCAGCACCTCGATGCGCCGCCCGGGCTTGGGTAGCGTCAGTCCTTTGCCGGCAGGGTCACTCAAACGTATCTCTCCGTGTGAACAAGTGGCGAATCCGCCGACTCACAGCCTAGAGCGCTTCTGGCTGAAATGGAATCACTTGAGCGCCGGGGACGTGATCTGGCGGGGAGCGGGAAGCGATGTGACGCGAGCGCCGCGCGAATACTTCCAATCGGCAGTCCTTTCAGAGCCTGAGGGTCAGTAGACGCAGGATCTGCGCCTATGCTTTTTCGGCGGTCTCGGACACTGGCAGAGACTTTTTGCCACCGGCAGCAACCAACAGTCCGGCCAGCACAAGCATCAGCGCGGCGATCAGGTTGAGCGATAGCGGTTCATCCAGAATAATCACGCCCAAAGCCACGCCGAACACCGGGATCAGGTTGATCGAGAGTGAAAACCGCGAGTAGCCGATGGCCCGTATCAGCGTAAACCGGAAAATATAAGCAATGCCGGTGGGAAACACACCCAGATAGATCAGCGCCCCCAGTGCCCGGTTGGAAAGCCCGGTTTCGGGCAGCCCCTCGGAAATCAGCGCCAGCGGGATCAGCGCTGCGGTGCCGATCGCCAACGCCAGACAGGCAAGCCGCACCGGCGGCATGGTGATCCGCCTGATCAGCAGTCCCGCTGTCACATAACAAACCGAAGCTCCAAGTGCAGCGAGTTTGGCAGGCAGCGGACCGCCCGCCAGTCCGGAAAATATGTTTGGCCCCACCAGAACCACGATTCCCCCAAATCCGAGCAGAACCGATAGCAGTTTCCGCCTGGTCATTTGGTCATCGTCAGTGGTGAAATGGCTGCCGAGCAAAGCCAGAAATGGCCCGACGCCCATCAGCAGTGACAATTCACCCGCCCCGATGGTCCGTCCGGCCCAGGCGATCATGACAAACGGCACCACCACATTCAGTAGTGCCATGCCCACAACGAGGGACCATTGTGCACGGTTCTCCGGCCACACCATGCCGCGCCAGATGGCATAGGGCAGAAGCACCAGAAAACCGATACCAACACGGATCGCCGCCAGCCAGACAGGGCCGGTCTCCGGCACCGCGACGCGAATCGCTGTAAAAGCCGACGCCCAGATCATCGCGGTGAGAACCATGAAGCCCAGATCAAGACGTGTCGGTGTCCTGATCGCTTGTGTCATGCCGCTCATGCGGTGTTGGGGCCAGCGAGTTTGTCTGTGGGCAGGGCCAGGCGATAAACGCCACGGAAGTCCGATGGATCTGCTGGTTTTTTCTTGCGCAGGATTTGCAGTTCGCCCGCTTTGGCCATTTCAACCGCGACAGCCCGCAATGGCTTCATCAATTGGCTCCACTGGCGTTCATCCGAACCGACCAGCGCGCGGGCCACCTCGGTCGGTGAAATGCTCTTTCCATCCTTGTTGCTGTTGAACAGATCAAGAATGGCGGCTCGCAGTGCTTCCGGGGAATACGATAGGGCCGGGGAATACGATAGGGATTGTGTCACGGGATGATAGTGTCCTTTAGGATTGCGTCGCGGGCATTTGAGAAAAACTGCCGCCTGACCAGCACCAGGATCACCAGTGTGGTCGATCCCATCAGCACAAACGGTCCGGCAAACCAGCCGAGATAGCCAATGGATAGAAATATTGCCCTGAGCCCGGCATTGAAATGCCGGCCGGCCAGAAGATTCAGCGACGCAGCCCGGTTGGCGGCTGCATCAAGTTCTATATGGTCATCCGGCAGATCACCTTTCATCGGGATCGCACCGAACAGGATCGTGGTGTAGTTGAACAGCCGGTAGGACCAGCCGAACTTGAAAAACGCGTAAGCGAAGATCGCGATCAGTCCAAACACCTTGAGCTCAAACGCGACTGGGTCGGCAACCAGCGGAATCGGCAGGTCGTCGGCAATCGCCAGTACCCGATCGGTTGCACCAAGCAGCGCGAAACATCCGCCGATGGCAAAGATCGTGGTCGAGGCAAAGAAAGCGGTTCCATTCTGCAGTCCTGCCAGGATGGAGGTGTCAATCATGCGCAAGTCGCGCCGCGCCGCCACGTGCATCCAGCGTTTGCGGTGCTGGTTCATGGCGGTGGTCAGGCTCACCCGACCGATCGGCAGGTGATTGTTGGACACAAGCGAAAACGCAATCCACGAAAATGCGAACCAGGCGATTGCCAGATAATCATAGTTTGTCATGCGCTGGTTTTGGCATGAAGCGCGGCAGGACGCAAAGCCTCTGTTGCGGGCATGCGCGGTAACCAGTTTTTCATGCTTGTGGTCGAAGTGTGGGCGAAAAGGCGAGGGCAGTTTTGCCGGAAGTGCCGCAAGTAATTGATATTTCATGGAGCCATGCAGAAATGGTGGGGCTGGTATGAAAATGTGGCCACAGAAATGCCTTTTTTGCGGTTGCGAAATGATTACCACATCGTTAAACACCCGGTCCTGCGCTGAGCGCGTCCAGATGGACGACGCGGCCTGAATAACAGTTCTATCACCGGAGTGATCATGGATGAGACCGTACAGAAGTCCTGCTGGGGCATTACCGCCCGCGCAGTGATCGGTTTTTCGGGAATTCTCGCACTGGCCTACCTTTTCGGCGGCATCTGAGCGAACGTATGATCTGACAAAAGCAGCGCCTGACCAAAACGGTCGGCGCTGCTTTTCTTTGTCCACCTTATAGCCTTACCAAATGCGTGGCGCAGCTGTCGCCGGAGCGGCACCGGAAGTCGGTGGATTGACGGCCGCGTGTGGGCCGCGCATGTACTGTGGCTATCTTCACGGGGACGCTGCAGCGATGTTTCTTTCAGTCTTTGATGTTTTCAAGATCGGCGTCGGGCCGTCGAGTTCCCACACCATGGGGCCGATGTCGGCTGCCGTGAGGTTTCTTGACGAGATTGCCGGATCGGACTGGCCGCGTCCGGTGGGTGCCAGAATTGACCAGATCAAGGTCAGTCTGCACGGTTCGCTGGCGTTTACCGGCATTGGCCACGGAACGGGCAGGGCGGTGGTGCTCGGCCTCACCGGCGAATTGCCCGACCAGGTCGACCCCGACCGGATGGATTCTATTATCGCCGACGTTGAGCAAAGCCGCAAAATCTGCCCTCCCGGCCATCCCGACTATCATTTCGATCCCAAGACAGATCTGGTTTTCGACAAGAAACAGTCTTTGCCAGGGCATGCCAATGGCATGATTTTTTCCGCGCTTGATCGGGATGGTGCGATGCTTCTGCGCCGCGTCTATTATTCTGTGGGCGGCGGCTTTGTCGTCTCCGACACTGAACTTGAAGCCATGAAAAACCAGACCAAGGCCGCCGTTGACAAGTCGGTGCCTCATCCTTTCCGCAATGCCAAGCAGATGCTCGAGATGGCAGCGGCGTCTGGCCTGACGATTGCTCAAATGAAGCGGGCCAATGAGGAAACCCATATGTCGGGCGAAGAGCTCGATGCCGGCCTGGATCGGATCTGGGGCGCCATGAGCGGCTGCATCGACCGGGGCCTGGCAGGAGAAGGTATCATGCCAGGCGGTCTCAAGGTCCGTCGCCGCGCCCGGATCCTGCATGACAAATTGCAGGAAGAATGGCGGCAGAACCGTCGCAATCCGCTTCTTGCCAATGATTGGCTGAGCGTTTACGCCATGGCCGTCAATGAAGAAAATGCCTCCGGTGGTCGCGTTGTTACAGCGCCAACAAATGGCGCAGCCGGCGTCATCCCCGCCACCATCCGCTATGTCATGCAGTTTCATGATGGTGCTGACCAGCAGGCCGTCCGTGATTACCTGCTGACGGCTGCTGCCGTCGGTGGCATCATCAAGCACAATGCTTCGATCTCCGGCGCCGAGGTCGGTTGCCAGGGTGAAGTCGGATCAGCCGCGGCGATGTCGGCGGCTGGCCTTGCCGCAGTCATGGGCGGTTCGCCAGAGCAGATTGAAAATGCTGCCGAAATCGCGCTGGAACATCATCTTGGCATGACCTGCGATCCGGTCGGCGGGTTGGTTCAGGTGCCTTGCATCGAGCGCAATGCGCTGGGTGCGGTCAAGGCGGTCACAGCCGCCTCTTTGGCGATGAAAGGCGATGGCCAGCATTTCGTGCCGCTTGACGCCTGTATCGAGACCATGCGCCAGACCGGCCTCGACATGAACGAGCGGTACAAGGAAACCTCCACCGGTGGCCTTGCGGTCAATGTCGTCGAGTGCTGACACCCTGTTGAGACACTGAGCCTGTGGATGAGGCCGGGTTTCGCGGCCTCTCGGCTTGACCCCGAACCATCAGCACCCGATGTATCTTTCCATGGCTCTTCATCTTCTCAAACTTTGCGTCGGCGCTGAAAGCGTTGAAGACCAGCGGGACTGGATGCAGCGCCGTCTGGCCATGATGACGGCGGCCGGACAAGTTCCGGAGCAATTTCACACCACGCGAATGATGCCGAAGCGAGCTGTTGAACTACTCGACGGTGGATCGCTCTACTGGGTGATCAAAGGCAACATCCAGGCCCGGCAGCGTTTCCTGGAGATTCGCCCTTTTGTCGACGCTGAGGGCATTTCCCGCTGCCATCTGGTGCTCGAACCGGTTCTGCACGAGACCTCCTGGGCGCCGCGCCGTCCGTTCCAGGGCTGGCGCTATCTCGATCCCAAGGATGCGCCCCCGGATTTGGGCGCATCCGGTTCCGGTGAAGACGATCTGCCGCCGGAACTCAAGCGCGAGCTGGCAGGGCTCGGGCTTCTGTGATGGAACTGGTCGGGCCGGTTCGGCTGGCGTCAGAATTTGATCTTGAGATGTGAGCCGCCACCAAATTCATGGCCGTGATGGCTGTGCGATGCTGCCACCCCGGCACGTAATGAGATGTTCTCACTCAATGATCCGACGAGGCCCAACCCGCCGGACACGTTGTGTGCGCCACGGTTTTGCCCGGTTTGGGTGAAATTGCCGAACAAGTGACTCGTTGCGCTGATCTGATGCGCCTTTGTTCTCGCGGCCTCGAAATCATGGTCGTAGCGTAGAAAACCCGTCAAGCTGAGATTGTTTCCATTCAGGCTTTTCGGCAAGTCCATGCTGAAGTTCACGCCGACACCGCCGGTTAACGCTTCAGCGCTGGCTGCGGAGATACTGTAATTGAAGTCGCCGCCGCCGGTTTCCGTTAGGCCCTGTTGCCATATTCGGGAGTAGGACGCGGCCACAAACGGTTCGAGTGCTGTCGTCTCGTCGATCCGGATTTGATAGCCGAGATGGGCTGAGGCAAAGGCGCTCTTTGAAGTATAGCTGGAGCTTGCCACCCCCCCGGTGAACAGCCCGACATTGGGGTTGTTGCGGTTCGACGTGTGCCATCCATGTGCATAGCCCGCCACCGTGGAGAAGGTGAAACGCTCAATCTCGGCAGTCGCGTAAACTCCGGCAAGTGCACTTTGGCCGCTGAAATCCTGTGCCACCTTGTCATGCTCGTGCATCTGCTTGGCGCCATAACCGGCAAAGACGCCACCATTGAACATGTCTCGCTCGATCATGTCTGCACCGGCGAGCAGGTTTGACAGGGAATAGCCGAAGCTGCCAAGCCCGTTTTGGCCATCCACCTTCCCGCGAATGTAGGAAACGTCCGTCCACACGGCGTTGCCGCTGGTATGATGGTCGTGATGTCCTGACATGCGCGCCATGACAGAGGAGGCGATATGCTCGAGCTGCTCCAGGCCAACGGTCAGATTGGATGAAAACGGCTCTGCATGCACCCGGTCAAGTTGGGCGACCTGGGCATTGGTCAGTCCGAGCCAGGCGGTGCTGACTGTTTGCCCGGTTTGCAAGAGCTGCTGGCCGCCACTGCTGCTTCCTGTTCCGCCCGGCGCGGTACCTCCGCCAGTGGTGCCATTCACCACAGTATTATGGTGCGTGGCCGCAATCGCCGACGTCAGTGTCGACCAGGGCGTGGAGGTGGGCAATTTGGATGGAACGTGGCCGGGAACGGCGGAATTGTCGGTGAAACTGATCACGACTTGTCCAGTGGCACTTGGCTGGCCAATCAGCCTGGCTGAAAGATGCGCGTTGAGTGATCCACCTTCCACCAGCGCAATCGCATCGCTGTCGATGCTGCCCGCCGTCAGGACTGTGTAGGTCGATCCGGTGAAATCGGCGACTTCACCTGCGCCGGTTGCCGAGTATCCGCTGTCCTTTTCCAGTGTGACGGTGAGGTTGTTGGCGCCCGTGAACGCACCGCTGACCGAGAGCAGGTCTGCGGTTTGTGCGGCATTGGGGTCTATTTCGGAAATGAGCGATGTCACCCCCTGAACGCTCAGATCGCCCTGAATGGTCAAGGTGCCGATCGATAGTCCCGGCGCAATCGCTGCGCCGGAGGCTGTAATAAAGAGCACATTGCTGCCGGCACCGGCTGAGCCTCGCACAGTTCCGTTGCCCGCCAGCGTACCGTCAAGCCTGACAAAATCGGTGTCGATGCTGCTGGCATCGAGTTTCAAGGTCGAGCCCTTTTCAATGCCCAGTAGCTTGGCATTGGTGATGGTGCTCTGCTTGAGTGTCAGCTCGGTTGGCCGGAGGAATTTTTGTCCATTGAGATTGTAACTGCCAATGGAGACCGTATTCGGATTTGAGATGCTGAATTTCTGGTAGGTGCGCGGAGTGGTGCTGGCAATTAACACGTCCTGCAACTGAATCGATCCAGATGGTTTGACGAGTTCAATCGAACGGTTTTCACCGATTTCCACGTCCACAAGGTTCACTCTTGTAGCTGCAAGAGTCCCGCTTACCGGTAAGGAGTGGAAGCGCAGAAATGCTGTGCCTGGAGCAGGAGCCGAGGCAATGGTTGTGCCCAATAGCAAAACAGAATTGAGATCGGTGGCGCTTAGTAGACGCCTTGGGTCGAAGATGAACGATGAATAGACGTCGAGCGTTCCGTTCGGTGCAATGGTGCCGGAGTAGATACTCACGTCGGTTTGTCCCGTAAGGCAATACCGTCGGGGCGGGTCTAGTGCGGTGGGCGGAATGGTAGCGCTCCCGGAAAGACGGAAGTACCAGTACCAAGAACTGCACAGATTGAAGCCGCAGCGGGCGAAACTTCGATTGGAAGAAACAGCGCCGCACCCGCCATCAGGGCGATGAGTGACCGTTGCATTTCAAGAGTGCAGAATGAATATTTATCGACATTCGAACGCAAATTTCCACCCCTGTGATGCTGCCTATTCAGAATCACTTATATATCAGGCGCTGTTTTATGAAAATAGGTTCCTTCGCTTGCAGTTATAGAGAGACGCGATCTGCTCTCTTCATGGTGGATCTATAGGCTATGCGGCATTTTCACATAATGATGTATGTAGTACGCCGCTTTACAATGAGTTGATTCAGGTTGTCTTTTGACTGCTCCGGGTTTTCTGCAATTTGAACCGCAAGGCTTACGTGTCAATTGCCGTGACCCTTGTGTTGTCAGGATAAAGCGCCACATTGAAGCAAAATACCGCAACGGATCACTTGATGCCCGGTAATCATGGCCAAAGATAAAACAGGACCTGACAAGAACGCCCTCGCAGGGCGGAGTGTAACCGCACCGTCAAGCAAGGCGCCTGTTTCGTCGCGGTCCGAGATTGCGGCCTTCCTGTCTGCCGCTAAATCAGTGGTTCCCGCCACCGCCGGAGCCGGACGCCTGGCTTTCGCGCTAGACGCCACCATGAGCAGGCAACCAACATGGGACAGCGCCTGCAATCTGCAGGCAGAGATGTTTGATGCGGTGGGCAAGACCGGCGCGCTCTCGGTTCAACTGGTCTATTTCCGAGGGTTGGGCGAATGCCGGGCCTCGCGATGGGTCAATGATACAAGGCAATTGGCCGGGCTTATGACACGGATCGATTGCCGCGGCGGCCAGACCCAGATCGGCCGGGTGTTGCGCCATGTCGCAGACGAAGCGCGCGACAAGCCGGTCAGCGCGCTGGTCTATATCGGCGACGCGATGGAAGAAGACATCGACAAGCTGGCTGTGGTCGCCGGTGAGTTGGCATTGCGGAAAGTGCCATGTTTTATGTTTCATGAAGGCCATGACCCCGCGGCAGCCATCGGTTTTCGCGAAATAGCCCGCGTGACCGGTGGCGCCTATGTCAGGTTCGATCAGAACGCTGCGTCGGAGCTTGCAGCATTGCTCCGTGCCGTAGCGGAATTTGCAACAGGCGGACGGCTTGCACTTGAAAAATCCGGCGGATCGGCTGCGCGGCTTTTGTTGCAGCAACTTGGCCCTGGAAAAGCTGATGAGGGAGGATCGAAGCGCCCATGAGTGCGATTGCAATTTTCTTCGGAGGAGTGCTGATCCTGTTGCTAGTGGCGGCGGGCTTGCTCAGCGTCAAACCATCAGCTCTCGCCAGCACGCTCCGCTATGGCCTTCCGGTGGCAGCGGCCGGCTTGGGAGGAGTTCTGATCCTCATCGGCCGCGCCGGCGTTGGTGTTCCTCTGCTGGCGTTCTCGGTGGCATTGTTTTCACGCGCCCGCAGAGCGTCGCGCGCCACCCGCCAGCCTGGAGGGCAATCCTATGTCCGCTCGGCAGCCCTCGAAATGGAGCTCGATCTCGACACTGGCGTAATGAACGGCCTTGTTCTCGCTGGCAGTTTTGAAGGCCGCGAACTCAACGATCTCGACGAGCCCGGCCTCATGCAATTGCATGCCGAACTGCTCGGTGATGCTGAAAGCCTGGGCCTACTGGAGGCGTATCTTGACCGCCGTGCGCCCGACTGGCGTGCTGGCTTTGACATGGATGACGATACGGGACTGGGAGCTTCTCCAAGCTCGAGCTCCATGACACAGAAGGAGGCCTACGAGGTCCTTGGTCTTGGCGCGGGGGCGAGTGAAGCCGAGATCCGCGAAGCGCATCGCCGCCTCATGAAGCGGATGCATCCCGATGCGGGAGGCTCGGCGTTTCTTGCTGGCAGGATCAATGAAGCCAAAGCTGTTCTCTTGAGTCGACATGACTGAATTCCCCGAATACGCGATACAAAAACGTGGATGTCACCGGATTTTGGTGATCCAACCGCGGCATTAAACAAATGCTGCGGTTCAGTTGGCTGTTGCCCAGCAGGCATAGCCTTTCTTTTTCAGTGTAGTGCAGGCTCTTGTGGCGGCCGTCTGGCCGCCAAATCCGCCGAAACGTGCCCGGTAGAGTTGTTCATTGTTCTTGGCGAAAGCCATTGTGAATGGTTCGGCTCCCGACAATGCGTTGCCACCGGCGCTCTGGGCGCGTGCCAGCAATTCAATCGCCGCATTGCGGTCCGGCATCGCGCCGATCTGGATCACCCAGCCATCCATAGTCGTTGTAGATGCGGTGGTAACCGGGTCAACGCCGTCCGCTGAGGCCGTTTCCATCGGCATTGGCGGGATAAAGGCAGGAGCGGCTGTCGGGATCGCAATTTTCTGTGCATTCAACGAGTTCACCAGCGCCTCACGCCCGACCACAGGCTGCGGTGAAGGGGCCGAATATGCCATTGCGAGGCGTTGGTTTGCCTGGTGACGTTGCGTTGGCACCGGCCCAACCTTGGGAAGTTCGAGAGACGCAACATCCACAGCCATGTTTGCTGTGGCACCTCGGGCAATCAGATTGCCGCTGCCGCGGGTAGAGGCCTTGGACAAATAACGTGCAATCAGGTCCTTCATCTGCGCGTTGCGGCTTGCGCCGGTACGCCCGCCCATAACAACGGCGACAATCGACCGGTCGCGGTCAACAACCGAGGAGACCAGATTGAACCCGGAAGCACGCGTATAGCCGGTTTTGATGCCGTCAACACCGCGCACAACGCCTAGCAGGCGGTTGTGGTTGCCCATACGGCTCTTGCCGAAGGTGAACGAACGGGTCGAGAAATATTTGTACTGGCGCGGGAAATGTTCACGCAATGCAATGCCGAGTGTCGCCATGTCTCGCGCTGTTGTCGTCTGCTTGGAATTAGGCAACCCGTGGGCATTGCGGAATGTCGTCCGCGACATTCCCAGTGAACGGGCTTTCGCCGTCATCATGCTGGCGAATTTTGATTCCGAACCACCCAGGTGTTCGGCGATCGCCGTCGATGCGTCATTGGCTGACTTGGTCACCAGCGAGTAGATTACCTGCTCGACAGTGATGGATTGACCAGCCTTGACGCCGAGCTTGGTTGGCGGCTCCTTGGCGGCATTGGCGGAAAACTTGATCCGGCTGTTGAGCTTGATCTTGCCACGTTCGAGCGCCTCGAAGGTCAGATACAAGGTCATCATCTTGGTCAGTGATGCCGGATAACGCAGCTCGTCCGCATCATTGGCGTAGAGGGTTTTGCCGGTCTTGGCATCAATGACGATGCCGGCATATTTTGAATTGGCCGACGCCGGTGCGCTTCCCAAGGCCATGGCAACGCCGATAACGGCAAGCAGGCGGAGCGCGAAGCAGGGAAGGGCGGCAAGCCGGTTTGTGGCACTGGATTTACGCTGGTACACGATAACTCACTCATGAACAGGCAGATAGGAGGGTTTCTGACTGACACCCCCTTTGATCAATCATTGTGGTCGATCTTAGTCATCCGTCGTTACCAATCCGTTTATGATGAATTATTCCTTTCCGGGGTCTGAACCGGTTCGGCACGAATCCGCCAGTTTTCGGTGTGCCATTTCGAGAACCACGCGCGTCTGCGACTTTGGTGCAACGCACAATTTTCTTGACTTTATGCTGCGCTGCACCTAAGTGTTGTTCATCAACTTACCCAACGACAGGAATATTCGAAATGATGAACTTTGACAGCACTTCTAAAATGAGCAAAGAAGCCATGGACAGCATGCTGACCACGGTTTCGTCGATGACCAAGGGTTTCCAGCAGATCGCTGCTGAAGCAACCGACTATTCCAAGAAGTCCTATGAAGACAGCTCTGCTGTTGCCGAGAAGCTGGTTTCGGCCAAGAGCCTCGACAAGGCCATTGAAATTCAGACTGACTACGCAAAGAACGCCTATGAGACGTTTGTTGCCCAGGCCACCAAGATGAGCGAACTCTACGCTGATATGGCCAAGGAAGCTTACAAGCCTTTCGAAAAGGCTGCTGCCAAGGCTTCTGCCTAAGCACTATTTGATCTCCGCTGCACGCGGCGGATGAGCGAATTTATGATAACCCGGTCGCATTCCAATGCGGCCGGGTTTTTTCGTCAATTGACCCGGCGATGGAAATCTCTTTCTTCCGCGCACAAGGGGGCTTAAAATCGCCGCAGGAAAGATTAAGTTAGGGATAATGCTCGGTGCTTCGGTTCAACCGCGCCGGGCGCACATGACAGGAATTGGCCAGAGTGAATGACAGCATGAATCTGATACGCTTACAGGCGGACAAGAAAAGCGGTAACGGAGATTCCGATAGAGGGACTTTCGTCATTACCCGGACCAAACCTCAGGTGAAAAAACCCAGCATGTATAGGGTCCTGCTGCTGAATGATGACTATACTCCGATGGAGTTTGTGATTCATGTGCTTGAACGCTTTTTTCAAAAGGATCGTGAACAGGCCACACGGATCATGCTGCACGTCCACAATCATGGCGTCGGCGAGTGCGGTGTGTTCACATACGAAGTGGCTGAAACCAAAGTGACCCAGGTCATGGATTGTGCACGTGAAAATCATCATCCGCTGCAATGCGTGATGGAAAAGAAATGAGGACCTGAAATTGCCTAGCTTTTCAAACAGTCTCGAA
>Ga0163215_100804_pt1 | contig 34427 bp, 35 predicted proteins | sample SynspAceP_FD_185934 | JGI IMG/M metagenome (GOLD analysis project Ga0163215, IMG submission 185934) | Saline lake microbial communities from Ace Lake in Antarctica - Synechococcus sp. Ace-P (Hybrid Assembly) | ecosystem: Environmental > Aquatic > Non-marine Saline and Alkaline > Saline | place...
ACATCGGCCTGCTACACCGTGGCACCGAAAAGCTGATGGAGAGCCGTACGTATCTCCAGAATCTACCGTATTTTGACCGGTTGGATTACGTGGCTCCTATGAATCAGGAGCATGCCTGGTGTATGGCCATCGAACGCCTCACCGGCGTCGAAGTGCCCCGCCGTGCCTCGCTGATCCGTGTGCTCTACTCTGAAATCGGCCGCATTCTGTCGCACCTTCTCAACGTGACGACGCAGGCGATGGACGTTGGCGCGCTGACCCCGCCGCTGTGGGGTTTTGAAGAGCGTGAAGACCTGATGATCTTCTACGAGCGTGCCTGTGGCGCGCGGCTGCACGCGGCCTATTTCCGCCCTGGCGGTGTGCATCAGGATTTGCCCGACGCGCTGCTGGATGATATCGAGAAATGGACGCACAAGTTCCTGAGTGGCTTCATGGTCGATATCGACGCCCTGCTGACGGAAAACCGCATCTTCAAACAGCGCAACGTAGATATCGGCGTGGTGACGGAGCAGGACATTCAGGACTGGGGCTTCTCCGGTGTGATGGTGCGCGGCTCCGGCCTTGCATGGGATTTGCGCCGCGCGCAACCCTATGAGCTTTATGACGAATTCGAGTTTCAAATCCCTGTGGGTATGAATGGCGACTGCTATGACCGCTATCTGGTTCGCATGGAAGAAATGCGCCAGTCGGCCAGCATCATGTTGCAAGCCATCGAGAAACTGCGCGCGCCCGAGGGCAAGGGCGATATCCTCGCCCGTGGCAAGATCACGCCGCCCAACCGCACGGATATGAAAACCTCGATGGAGAGCCTGATTCACCACTTCAAGCTTTATACCGAAGGTTTTCACGTGCCTGCAGGCGAGGTTTACGCCTGCGTCGAGGCGCCCAAGGGCGAGTTCGGCGTCTATCTGGTGGCCGATGGCACCAACAAACCCTACCGCGCCAAACTGCGCGCGCCGGGCTATCTGCACCTGCAGGCGATGGACTATATCGCCAAGGGCCACCAGCTGGCCGATGTTGCCGCGATCATCGGGACGATGGATATCGTGTTTGGTGAGGTGGATCGTTGATGAACCTGCCGATCATCCTGCTGATCCTCTTGGGGGTTGGTGCGGTGCTGACAGGGCTTTTGGCGCTGGCGTTTTACCGTGATCCTGCAAAGGGCATGGCAGAGGCCACGCATCGGCCCGAACAGTTGCCTCTTGTGATGATCGACCGCTATCTGGCTGTCACGGTGATCCAGATAGGGCTATTTTTTTTCGGATCGCTTGAAATGGTCGCCGTGTTCTGCGTTGCTGGGATGATCATGGGCTTTGGCGATGGTCTGATTTATTCACGCGCGGGCCATCCTCATATGAAACATACGTCTTCTGGCATTCTAGCGCTGGTGGCGCTGTGTGTGACGCTCTATTTCATCGTTACGTCAGGGGCAGGGGCGTGATGCGTGCGTTGGCGATACTGATGTGCCTGTTCGGCACAATGGCGGCAGCCTCGGATGAGAAGACGGCGTTGATCGAGCAGATGAACAAGAACGGCTGCAAGATGACGACAGAGCAGGCGAATGTGCAAATGCCCGAACTGGGCATCGACAGGCCGACAGCGATCAAGCTGTCGCGCGAGATGATGGCAGAAGGCATTGCGACCTTTGCCGCGGACGAAGAAACGCTGCTGCTGTTGCCCCCCGCGTGCACAAGCTGAAGCGACAAGGATTAAAATATGCTGCGTAGACTGCACAAAGAACAACCCGAGACCTTCGCTTTTACCCCCGCCAATCAGGAGTGGGCCGAGGCGCAGATAACCAAATACCCCGAAGGCCGTCAGGCATCGGCGATCATTCCGCTGCTGTGGCGTGCGCAGGAGCAGGAGGGGTGGCTGACCCGTCCCGCGATCGAGCATGTCTCCGAAATGCTGGGCATGGCCTACATCCGCGGGCTGGAGGTGGCGACGTTCTATTTTATGTTCCAGCTACAACCGGTTGGTTCTGTTGCACATATTCAGATTTGTGGCACCACGTCCTGCATGATCTGCGGCGCAGAAGACCTGATCGGGATCTGCAAAGAAAAGATTGCGAAAAACCCGCACGAGTTGTCTGCGGACGGGAAATTCTCGTGGGAAGAGGTCGAATGTCTGGGGGCGTGTTCCAACGCGCCGATGGCCCAGATCGGCAAGGACTATTATGAAGATCTGACCGGCGAAAAATTCACGGCGCTGCTGGATGATCTGGCGGCGGGGAAAGTGCCCACACCCGGCCCGCAGAACGGCCGTTATGCCTCCGAGCCGCTGGGCGGGCTGACGTCGCTGACCGAATACGACAGCAGCAAGACGCAGTATAACGCCAGTGCACAGTTGGCTACGGATATTGGCGATACGGTCAAGCGTATCGATGGCACCGAGGTGCCTCTGCTGGCACCTTGGCAGGGCAAGGCAGCCAACAAGGGGCAGAAACCCGCGGCGGCGGCCAAGCGCGATGATATGATGCCGCCAAGCGGCCCTGACGGATCGCAGGGGGGGCGCACAAAGGCGGAAGACGCTGCTGCCCGAAACCGCGGTGCCGCCTCCGACAAGGTATCCGAGGCAGAGGGCGAGGCACCTGAAGAGAAAGCCAAGGCCAAGCCTAAGCGTGGCACTGTTGCACCGGATCAAAAAGTGGACGTGAAGGCTGCGTCCGGGACCCCTGCGTCACCTGCCGGTAAGAAGCCCCGCACCATGAGCGCGCCGCGCAAATCGGGGGCAGATGATCTCAAGATGATCAAGGGCATTGGTCCAAAATTGGAAGACCTTTTGAATTCCATGGGTTTTTTCCATTTTGACCAAATCGGAAAATGGGGCCAAGATGAGCTGGCTTGGGTTGACCAGAACCTTGAAGGTTTTAAAGGCCGCGCATCGCGCGACAACTGGGTTGATCAGGCACAGCGGCTTGCGCGGGGAGAAGCAACTGAATTCTCCAACCGGGCGGGCAAAGACGGGCGCTATGAATAGCGTCTGACACACTTGATCCCGGGGGATAGATGCAAGAGATGGCGACACAAAGTAACAAGACGGAATGCACCGTTACCTGTTGGGGCATTGCAGCGCTGGTCGGGCTTCTGGCTATGGTATTGCTTTATGTCATGGCGGATTTCGGGATCACACAGTCGATCTTTACCGGTGGTTTGGTAGGGTGCGTTCTGGGATTGATTTTGGTGGTGTTCATCTGCCGCGATCAGACGGCGACAGCTGATCTCGCTGCGGTGCGTCAGTCTCCGACGCCTGCGCCTGAAGCTTCTACTCCGCCGGAAGCAAAACCAGTGGATGCTGCACCCGCGCCGGTTTCAGACGTGATTGCGGATGCGCCTGCTGAACAAACTGTTGCAGCCGATTCCTCTCCGGCACCTGTAGCGATCATCCAGCCGTCCAAGCCCCTACCGGGCGAGCAGGAACTGGCCGAGCGCAAGGGCACATGGAAATACGAGGCCGAGTCAAAACCCGAGCCCGCAACGCCCGAGGGTAAAACGGCGGCCAAGCCTTCGAAAGCTAGTGCCGCAGCTGAAGATGCACGGCCCGAGGTGTTGATGTCCGCGCCGCGTCCCGAGGGTGCGGATGATCTGAAGCTGATCAGTGGTGTCGGCCCCAAGCTGGAGGAAACCCTTAACGAGCTGGGCATCTACCACTTTGATCAGGTTGCGAAGTTCAAAAAGAAGGACATCGGCTGGGTTGACGCTAGATTGCGCTTCAAGGGCCGGATAGAGCGGGACGACTGGATGTCACAGGCCAAAATTCTGGCCAAGGGCGGCGAGACGGAGTTCTCGAAGAAGAAAAAGAAAAGCTGAAGGCTAGGAGCGGTTTGTGGCGGATAACAACGACAAACTGTCGCGCGACGGACGGCGCCTTGCCGTGATAAGTGTTGCGGGAGCGTTCGCGTTCATCGGGATCGAAGCCGCAGGGACCATCTATGGATGGTCGAACCAGACAATGGGCCTTTTGGAGCTTGGCGTTGCAGCCGTGTTCTTGTGGGTCTTCATACAAGCATTCAGAATGTGGCGGAAACGCCAGACTGAGAAAGACGGATGAGTACCATGTTGCAGGACAAAGACCGGATCTTCACCAATATCTACGGCATGCATGACCGTACCCTGAAGGGCGCGCAGGCGCGCGGCCATTGGGACGGGACGGCGGACATCATCAAAAAGGGCCGCGACTGGATCATCGAGGAGATGAAGTCCTCGGGGTTGCGCGGGCGCGGAGGCGCGGGCTTCCCCACCGGTTTGAAATGGTCCTTCATGCCCAAGGAAAGCGATGGTCGCCCCAGCTATCTGGTGGTGAACGCGGATGAATCCGAGCCGGGCACATGTAAGGACCGCGAGATCATGCGCCATGATCCGCATACCCTGATCGAAGGCTGCCTGATCGCGAGCTTTGCGATGAACGCCAACGCGTGCTACATCTATATTCGGGGCGAATACATCCGCGAGAAAGAGGCGCTGCAAAACGCCATCGACGAGGCGTATGAAGCGGGCCTGCTGGGCAAGAACGCGGCCAAGTCCGGTTGGGATTTTGACCTCTATCTGCACCATGGCGCCGGCGCCTATATCTGCGGTGAAGAAACTGCACTGCTGGAAAGCCTTGAGGGCAAAAAAGGCATGCCGCGCATGAAGCCGCCGTTTCCGGCGGGGGCGGGCCTTTATGGCTGTCCGACGACTGTGAACAATGTGGAATCGATTGCCGTTGTGCCAACGATCCTGCGCCGTGGCGGCGCGTGGTTCGCAGGCTTTGGCCGTCCCAACAACGCGGGCACCAAGCTGTTTGCGATCTCCGGTCACGTCAACAATCCTTGCGTGGTCGAAGAGGCGATGAGCATCTCCTTTGAGGAGTTGATCGAGAAGCATTGCGGCGGCATTCGCGGTGGCTGGGATAACCTCAAGGCGGTTATTCCGGGCGGATCTTCCGTGCCGATGATCCCCGGCAAAGAGATGCGCGGCGCGATTATGGATTTTGACTACCTGCGCGAGCAGCGCTCGGGCCTCGGCACGGCGGCGGTGATCGTGATGGACCAGTCAACGGATGTGATCAAGGCGATCTGGCGTCTGTCGAAATTCTACAAGCACGAAAGCTGCGGTCAGTGTACACCGTGCCGCGAAGGTACCGGCTGGATGATGCGGGTGATGGACCGTCTGGTAAAGGGCGATGCGGAGCCCGAGGAAATCGACATGCTGCTTGATGTGACCAAGCAGGTCGAGGGGCACACGATTTGCGCGCTCGGTGATGCGGCGGCATGGCCTATTCAGGGTCTGATCCGTCACTTCCGTGACGAGATCGAAGACCGGATTGCGCACAAGCGTGGCGGTCGCACAACGCCGGTTGCGGCCGAGTAATACATTGCGCCCTGAGCCCCTGAATTCCAGCGCTCCTTCCGGTTTTCGCTGTCGATCAGGCGGTTTGATCGGGATAGCATACAGAGGGTGGGCCCTGACGTGGGCGGCGGGCTGCAAGGCTCGCGCTGTTCCCTGTCGGTATACCCGATCCTTTGCAGCCTGCCTGTCGCCATTTCCCAAAGACGGCGACAGGGTGGCAACCCGGGTCAGGTTCGCGGCGCGCCTCCGGCGTGTGGTGAAACGGCAGGGCGTGAAGAAGCGCTGGCCCTACCGCACGAATTGCGCGATAACGGGCGCCAAGATATTGGTTTAACCGCACATCGGGTGTGGAGGAGACGGTGATGAAGATTTTGACGCTGGTGGCGCTCTGTGCAGGACTGTTGGCGGCATGTACGTCAGCCGAGGACCGTATGCTGTTTGACGGGCAGTTCTACAATGCCAAGCTGCGCAAGGTAGACCGGCAGTTGGATGTATTTACGGTCTCGGTCAAACCGGTGTCGAAATCGCTGGATGGGGCAGTGCAGGCGGGCAGCTATGAAGCGACCGTCTATTGCGTCAGCACGTTTGGCAGTTCCGATGTGATCTGGACCGCCGGGCCGGACGCGCCGCAAAACCAGTTGAACATCGACAACGACGTGCTGACGTTGCAGGGCCGCTGCCCTGGCGCAAGATAGACGAAACAGGCAGTGGCTCGCCCTGCGGCAGGCGCGCTGTTATTGCATATCAAAGGGACCAACCCACAGATGCCACGAGGGGCATATTCGCGCCCCGAGAAGCATATGAGGAAGAGCAGAATGCGCCATTTAATTCTAACACTGAGTGTTTTTGCGCTGATAGCAACAGCTGCGGTGGCTAAACAGCCCTTGCGCGAGATCAAGGCGATCGACGATGCGGTCTTCGACGTGGCCGTGGCTGACGAGATCCGCAAGAAGTGTCCCGATATTGCACCGCGTCTTGTACAGGCCTACTCGCTCTACCGTGCCACGCGCCAGCATGCGCGTAAGTTGGGGTATTCCGACGACGAGATCGAAGCCTACGGCGACTCGGATGTTGAGAAAGCGCGGATGCGTGCCAAAGGTGACGCATATTTGCGCGCCAACGGGGTTGTAGCATCGGACCCGCAAAGCTATTGCGCGCTTGGGCGCAAAGAGATTCAAAAATCGAGCCGCATCGGCTCGTTGCTGAGGATAAAGTGACATCATGACCGATATTCGCAAGATCATCATCGACGGTAAGGAAGTAGAAGCCGAAGGGGCGATGACCCTCATTCAGGCCTGCGAGCAGGCGGGCGTCGAAGTGCCTCGGTTCTGCTATCATGAGCGCCTGTCGATCGCGGGCAACTGTCGGATGTGTCTTGTGGAAGTTGTGGGCGGCCCGCCGAAACCGGCGGCAAGCTGTGCGATGCAGGTGCGGGATCTGCGCCCCGGTCCCGAGGGCCAGCCGCCTGTGGTCAAGACCAACTCGCCCATGGTCAAGAAAGCGCGTGAAGGCGTGATGGAATTCCTGCTGATCAACCATCCGCTGGATTGCCCGATCTGCGATCAGGGCGGCGAGTGTGACTTGCAGGATCAGGCAATGGCTTACGGCGTAGATTTCAGCCGCTACCGTGAACCCAAGCGTGCGAGCACGGATCTGGATCTTGGCCCGCTGGTCGAGACTCATATGACTCGCTGTATCTCCTGCACCCGCTGTGTGCGCTTCACCTCCGAAGTCGCAGGTATCACTCAGATGGGCCAGACCGGCCGCGGCGAAGACAGCGAAATTACCTCCTATCTGGGCGAAACGCTGGACAGCAATCTACAAGGCAATATTATTGATCTGTGTCCTGTGGGCGCGCTGGTCTCCAAGCCCTACGCCTTTACCGCGCGTCCATGGGAGCTGACCAAGACCGAGTCGATTGACGTGATGGACGCGCTCGGCTCGAACATCCGCGTGGATACCAAAGGCCGCGAAGTGATGCGGATCCTGCCGCGCAACCATGATGGCGTGAACGAGGAATGGATTTCCGACAAGACACGTTTCGTGTGGGATGGTCTGCGCAAGCAGCGTCTCGACACGCCTTACATCCGAGAGAACGGCAAGCTGCGCAAAGCCGACTGGCCCGAGGCGCTGGCCGCTGCTGCGGCGGCGATGAAGGGTAAAAAGCTGGGTGGTCTGATCGGTGATCTGGCCAGTGTCGAGGCCGCTTTCGCGCTCAAGCAGCTGATCGAGGGGCAGGGCGGTTTCGTTGAATGCCGGACCGACGGGGCGAAGCTGCCAGCGGGCAACCGCAGCGGCTATGTGGGTACTGCGACAATCGAGGAAATCGATTCGGCGGACAAGATTCTGCTGGTCGGTACCAACCCAGCGGTTGAAGCGCCTGTTCTGAACGCACGCATTCGCAAGGCCTGGACCAAAGGCGCGGATGTGACCGTTGTCGGCGAAGCTGTCGATCTGACCTATGAATACGAGCATATGGGTACGGACCGAGCGGCACTGGCGCATGTGCTGGATCTCGATATGACATCGATGGCGGAGAAGAAATCCATTGTGATCGTAGGGCAGGGCGCTTTGGCCGCCGAGGATGGCGCGGCAGTGCTGGCCACTGTTCAGGCGATTTGCGAGAAATCGGGCGGCAAGATGCTGGTCCTGCACACAGCTGCCGGCCGCGTGGGCGCGATGGACGTGGGGGCTGTTGCGACTGGCGGAGTGCCCGAGGTTCTGGCGGCAGATGTGATCTACAACTTGGGCGCCGATGAAGGTGACATTCCCGCAGGTCCCTTCGTTATCTATCAGGGCAGCCATGGCGACCGTGGTGCGCACCGCGCAGACATCATTCTGCCTGCCGCCGCCTATACCGAAGAGGGCGGGTTGTTTGTGAATACCGAAGGGCGGCCACAGTTGGCGCAGCGCGCCGGATTCGCACCGGGCCAAGCCAAGGAGAACTGGGCAATCCTGCGCGCGCTGAGCGCCGAGATGGACGCGGTGCTGCCGTTTGATTCGCTGGCGGCCCTGCGTCAGGCGCTGGTCAAAGCGCATCCGCATCTTGGTCGCGTCGATCAGGTGGCCGAGAACGAATGGCAGGCCGAGTCGCAAGGCAAGATGACCGAAGCGCCTTTTAAGTATGCTGTTTCAGACTTTTACCTGAGCAACCCTATCGCACGCGCATCGAGCTTGATGGCAGAACTGTCGGCGAACGCCAAGGCGCGCCGCACGGGGGCTTTGGCGGCAGAGTGAGGCCGCTTGCGTGCCTCTTGGGCGTGATGGCGCTCGCCGCCTGCACGCCGCCAGTACCCACCGCAGAGGATTTTATCCCTGAATACAAGGGAGTGGAGACGGTGTTGCTGGATGGTGATCTTGTGCAATTTAACGTTGCAATGACCAAGGCGCGCGCGTCCGAGAATGTCGCGGCCTATGCAGAGTGTGCTGCAGCGCAGTATACCCTGATCCGCGGCTACGGTTTTGCGCGTCATGTGAGGACAAATGTGGCAATTGAGGGTGGCATTTGGCGTGCCGATGCTGTTTACACAATCTCGCCGAGCCTGCCTAAAGGCTTGAAGACTATCGATGCCGAGGTGGTGACGCAAAACTGCCGCGACAAGGGCATTCCTACCGTGTGAGGACCTATGGCTGACTTCTTTTTTAACACGACACTTGGGATGATCCTGCTGATTATAGGGCAGATTCTTCTGGTTGTAGTTCCGCTCTTGGTGGCGCTGGCGTTCCTGATGTATCTGGACCGCAAAATCTGGGCGAGTGTGCAGCTGCGGCGTGGCCCTAACGTAGTGGGCGTCTACGGTCTGCTGCAATCCTTTGCGGATTTCGGCAAATACATCGTGAAAGAGATCGTCGTGCCAGCGGGTGCGGACCGTCCGGTGTTCTTCCTCGCTCCTATGATCAGTCTCGTGATGGCACTGGTCGCCTGGGCGGTGATTCCCTTCAACGACGGCTGGGTGCTTTCGGACATCAACGTCGCGATTCTGTTCGTCTTCGCGGTTTCCTCGCTTGAGGTTTACGGCGTGATCATGGGCGGCTGGGCCTCGAACTCCAAATATCCGTTTTTGGGATCTTTGCGCTCGGCCGCGCAGATGATTTCCTATGAAGTCTCGATCGGCTTGATCATCATTGGTGTGATCATCTCCACCGGTTCGATGAACTTCTCCGGTATCGTAGCCGCGCAAGACAGCAATTATGGCCTGCTAAGCTGGTACTGGCTGCCGCACTTCCCGATGCTGATCCTGTTCTTCATCTCTGCTCTGGCCGAAACCAACCGCCCACCGTTCGACCTTCCCGAAGCGGAATCAGAACTGGTTGCCGGGTATCAGGTAGAGTATTCCTCGACACCGTTCCTGCTGTTCATGATTGGTGAGCTGGTAGCTGTTGTGCTGATGTGCGCGCTGATCTCGCTGATGTTCTTTGGCGGCTGGCTGTCACCGATCCCCGGTTTGCCGGACGGCATCTTCTGGATGATCGCCAAGATGGGCATCGTCTTCTTTTTCTTCTCACTGATCAAAGCGATCACACCGCGCTACCGCTACGACCAACTGATGCGTCTGGGCTGGAAAGTGTTCCTGCCGTTCTCGCTGTTCTGGGTTGTGTTCGTTGCGTTCGCTGCAAAATTCGGATGGTTCTGGGGCATTTACGCCCGCTGGACCGTAGGGGGCTGATATGACCGACTACACACGTCACGCCAAATACTTTCTGTTGCAGGATTTTTATCAGGGCATGAAGCTGGGCATCAAATATATGTTCAAGCCGAAGGCCACGATCAACTATCCGCATGAGAAGGGGCCGTTGAGCCCGCGCTTTCGGGGCGAGCACGCGTTGCGCCGCTATGCGAACGGCGAGGAACGCTGCATCGCATGTAAGCTCTGCGAGGCCGTTTGCCCCGCGCAGGCGATAACGATCGACGCCGAGCCGCGCGAGGACGGCAGCCGCCGTACCACGCGATATGACATCGACATGACCAAGTGCATCTATTGCGGCTTCTGTCAGGAAGCTTGTCCTGTGGATGCGATTGTAGAAGGTCCCAACTTCGAGTTCTCCACCGAGACGCGCGAAGAGCTGTATTACGACAAGACCAAGTTGCTGGAAAACGGGGATCGCTGGGAAGCCGAGATCGCGCGTAACCTTGAGATGGATGCACCCTACAGATGACCGACAAGAACCCATGGGAAGAAATGATGCGGCAGGCGCAGGAAATGGCAAAGACCTTTCCGGCAATGGACGCTTTTACGCCCAAGGGTTTCGAGGCGATGATGGGTCTGATGCCGAAAGACATGATGGAGACGTTCTTTGGCAACAAACTCAACCCCGACGGGCTGGACGCCAAGACGCGGCTGTTGCTGACGCTGGCGGGGCTGACCATGCAAGGCGCACAGAACGATGTGGCGATTCGCCAGACCGTGCGCCACGCGGTAGAGGCGGGTGCGCATCCACAGCAGATTATCGAGACGATTGGCCAGATGGCGCTTTTTGCGGGCCTGCCCGCGATGCAGCGCGCAACTGAACTGGCCCGGCCTGTATTGGCCGAGATGGCCAAACAGGCGGATACGAACAAGGAAGGTGACGCATGAGCGTTTTTGCATTCTATCTTTTTGCGATCAGCGTGATTGCCGGTGGCCTGTTCACCGTGATCAGCCGAAACCCGGTACACTCCGTGCTATGGCTGATCCTGTCGTTCCTTTCGGCGGCAGGATTGTTCGTGCTGCTGGGCGCGGAATTTGTCGCGATGCTGCTGATCATCGTATACGTCGGCGCGGTGGCAGTGCTGTTCCTTTTCGTCGTAATGATGCTGGACATCGACTTTGCCGAGTTGAAGGCCGAGATGGCAAAATACATGCCGTTGGCTCTGCTGATCGGACTTGTCATTCTGATGCAGTTCGTGATGGCGTTCGGTGCGTGGGACGCAAACGCGGCGGCTGACGGTTTGCGCCAGCAGGTCACGGATCCTTCGGTTATGAACACCAAGGCCTTGGGTCTGATCCTCTATGATGAATATTTCCTGTTGTTTCAGCTTTCGGGTCTGATCCTGCTGGTGGCTATGATTGGGGCGATCCTACTTACACTGCGCCATCGGGGTGATGTAAAGCGTCAGGACGTGGTTGCGCAGATGATGCGCGATCCGGCCAAGGCGATGGAGTTGCGTGACGTAAAGCCGGGGCAGGGCCTTTAGGACAAGCGGGTCCGCACCGTCCGGGTGCGGAGTTTTTGAAAAATTCCGGTACGTTTTTTTTGGAAAAAAACGATCACTGCCGGAGAGAAAAAGGGAAGACAGCCGATGTCTCGCACTACTCTGGTAGCACTTATCGTCGTCCTGATCATTGTGCTTGGCGGCTATAGCTTCTTGTGAAATACGCAGCGCCAAAGAGCCATTGGCGCTGACCGACTGCCCCCTTGAACGGGGGAGAAACTGAGGGACGACATGATCGGACTTGAACATTACCTGACAGTAGCGGCGACGCTGTTTGTCATCGGCATATTTGGCCTTTTTCTGAACCGCAAGAACGTGATTATCCTGCTGATGAGCATTGAATTGATGCTGCTGGCGGTGAACATCAATCTGGTCTCTTTCTCCAGTTATCTCGGCGATATGGTGGGACAGGTGTTCACGCTCTTCGTCCTGACGGTTGCGGCGGCCGAGGCTGCCATTGGTCTGGCCATTCTGGTCTGTTTCTTCAGAAATCGCGGCACCATCGCCGTGGAAGATGTCAACGTGATGAAGGGCTGAGGACATGGAACTTACACTCCTTTTTGCCCCACTGATCGCGTCTCTCATTTGCGGGTTCGGCTGGAAGTTCATCGGCGAGAATGCTGCCTGCTGGATTGCCACGGGCGGCCTGTTCCTCTCTGCACTGCTCAGCTGGATCGTTTTCTTAACCTTTGATGGCACGACCGAGACGATTCAGATCCTGCGGTTCATAGAATCCGGTAGCCTCAGCACCGACTGGTCGATCCGCATGGACAGACTTACCGCGATCATGCTGATCGTGATCACCACGGTATCGAGCCTCGTTCACCTCTATTCGTTTGGCTACATGGCGCATGACGATCACTTTGGTGACGGCGTCAGCTACAAGCCGCGTTTCTTTGCCTACCTGTCGTTCTTCACCTTTGCGATGTTGATGCTGGTGACTTCCGACAACCTGGTGCAGATGTTCTTCGGCTGGGAAGGGGTGGGCGTTGCCTCGTACCTTTTGATCGGCTTTTACTACAAAAAACCCTCCGCCAATGCGGCTGCGATCAAGGCTTTCGTGGTCAACCGTGTGGGGGACTTTGGTTTTGCGCTGGGGATCTTCGCGCTGTTTCTTTTGACCGACAGCATCAAGTTTGACGATATCTTTGCGGCCGTACCGACATTGGCCGAGACATCAGTGTCCTTCTTGTGGAGAGAGTGGAACGCGGCCAACCTGATCGCTTTCCTTCTGTTTGTGGGTGCGATGGGCAAATCGGCGCAGCTGTTCCTTCACACATGGTTGCCTGACGCGATGGAAGGCCCGACCCCTGTGTCCGCCCTGATCCACGCCGCGACAATGGTGACTGCGGGTGTTTTCCTCGTCTGCCGCATGTCTCCGCTGATGGAATTCGCGCCCGAAGCAATGATGTTTGTGACCGCTATTGGTGCGACCACGGCTCTTGTCGCCGCAACCATCGGTCTGGTCCAAACCGACATCAAGCGTGTGATTGCCTATTCGACCATGTCGCAGTTGGGCTATATGTTCGTGGCCGCCGGTGTCGGCATGTATTCTGCCGCGATGTTCCACCTTCTGACGCATGCCTTCTTCAAGGCGATGCTGTTCTTGGGTGCCGGCTCGGTCATCCACGCGATGCACCACGAGCAGGACATGAATAATTATGGCGGTTTGCGCAAAAAGATCCCCTATACTTTCTGGGCGATGATGATCGGCACGCTGGCGATTACAGGGGTTGGCATCCCGCTTACGCATTTCGGGTTTGCGGGCTTCCTGTCCAAAGACGCGATCATCGAGAGCGCTTGGGCCGGAGGCTCCATGTACGGGTTCTGGCTGCTGGTGGTTGCGGCGGCGATGACGTCTTTCTATTCGTGGCGTCTGATGTTCCTGACGTTCTTCGGCACTGCGCGGGGAAACAAGCACACCCATGAACACGCACATGAAAGCCCGATGGTGATGCTTGTGCCACTGGGTGTTCTCTCACTGGGCGCAGTGTTCTCGGGTATGGTCTGGTATAACAGCTTCTTTGGATCTGCCGAGGAGATGGGCGAATTCTACGGCATTCCGACCACGCAAGTTGCCGAGGCTGGCACAGCCCAAGTTGACGGCGCAGAAGAAGCTCACGGTGCAGCGGCAGAAGACGGTCACGGAGGCGGTCACCATGGCGCGTCCTTTGCCGGAAAACCGGGTGAGGGAGCTTTGTATTTCGCTCCTGACAACACCGTTTTGGATGATGCACACAGCGCGCCGAAATGGGTCAAAGTGAGCCCGTTCATCGCGATGCTCGGCGGTCTGCTAATGGCGTTGTGGTTCTACGTCTGGAATCCGAGCCTGCCTGCGCGCTTGGCGGCAAACCAGCGTCCACTGTATCTGTTCCTGCTCAACAAGTGGTACTTTGACGAGGTCTACAATTTCATCTTCGTCCAACCTGCCAAAGCGATCGGCCGTTTCTTGTGGAAGCGCGGAGACGGGGATGTGATTGACGGAGGCCTTAACGGGCTGGCGATGGGGATTATTCCGTTCTTCACCCGCCTCGCGGGCAAGGCGCAGTCCGGCTATATCTTTACCTATGCCTTTGCCATGGTGATCGGGATCGCGATCCTCGTCACATGGATGACGATGACCGGAGGAGCAAACTGATGGAAAACAATCTCTTGTCCATCGTCACCTTTATGCCCGCGTTTGCGGCATTTATCCTCGCTGTCTTCTTGCGGGGCGAGGATGCGGCGGCGCAGCGCAATGCCAAGTGGCTGGCGCTGATCACCACCAGTGTGACATTCCTCATCTCGATTTTCGTTTATCTCGAGTTTGACCCTTCAAATACGGGCTTCCAACTGGTCGACGAGGCCGAGTGGCTCTTGGGTCTCAAATACCGCGTCGGTGTTGACGGGATTTCGATCCTTTTCGTTATGCTGACCACCTTCATGATGCCGTTGGTAATTGCAGCGTCTTGGGACGTGAAGACCCGCGTCAAGGAATACATGATTGCGTTCCTGATCCTCGAGACGCTGATGATCGGCGTGTTCGTCTCGCTCGATCTGATCCTGTTTTACCTGTTCTTCGAGGCGAGCCTGATCCCGATGTTCCTGATCATTGGCATCTGGGGTGGAGCGAACCGGATTTACGCGAGCTTCAAATTCTTTCTCTACACTTTCTTCGGATCGGTGCTGATGCTGGTGGCGATGGTTGCGATGTTCTCGGACGCGGGCACGACCTGTATCGGTGGATGTACGGTCAGCCTGCTCACGCATGAGTTTGGATCGGAAACCTTCAGCTTGCTGGGCTGGCAGGTCGTGGGCGGCATGCAGACTCTGCTGTTCCTCGCGTTCTTTGCCAGTTTTGCGGTCAAGATGCCGATGTGGCCCGTGCACACATGGTTGCCCGATGCGCACGTTCAGGCGCCTACGGCCGGTTCTGTGGTGCTGGCGGCGATCTTGTTGAAAATGGGCGGCTACGGCTTCCTGCGCTTCTCGCTGCCGATGTTCCCTGTGGGCGCCGAAGTTGTCGGTCCGCTGATCCTGTGGATGTCTGCGATTGCGATTGTCTACACCTCGCTGGTTGCGCTGGTTCAGGAAGACATGAAAAAGTTGATCGCCTATTCGTCCGTGGCCCACATGGGTTTTGTCACGATGGGGATATTCTCGACTAACCAGCAAGGGTTGGACGGCGCGATCTTCCAGATGATCAGCCACGGATTTATCTCGGGCGCATTGTTCCTTGCAGTCGGCGTGATTTATGACCGCATGCATACCCGCGAGATCGACGCCTATGGCGGTCTGGTGAACCGGATGCCGGTCTATGCGCTGATCTTCATGCTGTTCACGATGGCGAACGTTGGCCTTCCGGGTACTTCGGGCTTCGTCGGAGAATTCCTGACGCTGATGGCGATCTTCCAGGTCAACACATGGGTGGCTGCAGTTGCGACGACGGGGGTTATCTTCTCTGCGGCATATGCGCTGTGGCTGTACCGCCGCGTGGTTTTCGGAGATCTGATCAAGGAAAGCCTTAAAAGCATCACTGATATGACCGCGCGCGAAAAGTGGATCTTTGCGCCACTGGTGGCGATGACATTGCTGCTGGGGATCTATCCCGCGCTGATCCTTGATACGATCGGGCCATCGGTTGCGGCACTGGTTGAACACTATGATACGGCAGTTGCCGCGGCGCAGGTCGCTGGCGATACAGCCCAAGCCCAGAACTGAGGCGAAAGACATGAGTAACGATATCCAACTGATCCTGCCCGAAATCATCCTGTCGCTCTGTGCGATCGGGGGGCTGATGGCGGGGGCTTACGGTGGCAAGGATGCGATTGCGCGGCCACTTTTGTGGGTCGTCTCGGCGGTGATGGTTGTGATGGCGCTGATGGTAGCGTCCCAGTCCAATACCACGATTGTCGCGTTCAACGGCATGTTCATCAGTGACGGTTTCGCCCGGTTTGCGAAAATCGCGATCTTGCTCTCTGCGGCCAGCGTGTTGGTGATGTCCGAGAACTACATGAGAAATCGCGGCTTGCTGCGGTTCGAATATCCGGTTCTTGTCGCCCTCAGCGTTGTCGGCATGATGATGATGGTCTCGGCGGGCGATCTAATGTTGCTCTATATGGGGCTCGAGCTGCAATCGCTGGCGCTTTACGTTGTGGCATCATTGCGCCGCGACAGCACCAAATCCACCGAAGCGGGTTTGAAGTATTTCGTGCTGGGCGCGCTCAGCTCGGGGATGCTGCTTTATGGCGCATCTTTGGTATACGGGTACGCGGGTACGACATTGTTCTCGGGGATCATCACGACGGCTCAGGCGGGGCAGACCTCCGTGGGGCTGCTGTTCGGTATCGTATTCCTGATTTCGGGTCTTGCGTTCAAGGTCTCGGCGGTGCCGTTCCACATGTGGACGCCTGACGTATATGAAGGCTCGCCCACGCCAATTACTGCCTTTTTTGCGACTGCGCCTAAAGTTGCCGCTATGGCCCTGTTTGCGCGTGTTCTGTACGATGCGTTCGGCAATGCGGTCAGCGACTGGCAGCAGGTTGTGGCATTGCTGTCTGTGCTGTCGATGTTCCTCGGCGCGGTGGCGGCGATTGGGCAGACAAATATCAAACGCCTTATGGCCTATTCCTCGATTGCACATATGGGCTATGCGCTGATGGGATTGGCGTCCGGCACGGCATTTGGCGTACAGGCGATGCTGGTCTACATGGCGATCTATGTGACGATGAATATCGGAGTTTTCGCCTTTATCCTCCTGATGGAGAAGGACGGCGCGCCAGTGGTCGAGACGACCGCGCTCAACATGTATTCCAAAAACAATCCGGGCCGTGCGCTGGCGATGCTTGTATTGCTGTTCAGCCTTGCAGGCGTGCCCCCGTTCCTCGGCTTCTTCGGTAAGCTCTATGTGCTGAGAGCCGCCTATGAGGGTGGGCTGGCTTGGTTGGCCATTGCCGGTGTGATCGCTTCCGTTATCGGTGCGTTCTACTATTTGCGGATCGTGTTCTTCATGTACTTCGGCGAGGACAAGTCCGATGCGCTGGACAGCAACCGTGGCGGACTTCTGGGCGGTTTCCTGATAGCCTCGGCGGTCATCATGGTGGTTGGTATCATCAACATGTTCGGCATCGAGGGTGTGGCAGCATCGGCGGCAGCGACGCTTGTTCAATAGACGGACGTTAAGTTTGCGCTGGCGCGCAGTGGGTCACTGCAAAGGGTGCAAGACGTGACCGTTTGGCCTGAAGGCTACGGGCGGCACGTTTTCGAGACGCTCGACTCTACGTTGTCGGAGGCCGCGCGTATGGTTCCGACACTGTCCGGCCCCGCATGGATCATGGCGATCGAACAGACCGCCGCACGGGGGCGGCGCGGGCGTAGCTGGTCTACCCCGAGGGGCAATTTCGCAGGTACTCTCATCATGCCGCGCACCGGGTCTCCGGCAGATGCAGCGTTGCGCAGTTTCGTGGCGAGCCTGGCGTTGCGCGAGGCCTTTGTTGCAGTGACGGGGCAGGAGGATGCGTTTCCGCTGAAGTGGCCCAATGATGTGTTACTGAAAGGCGGCAAGGTCGCCGGGATATTGTTGGAAACGCTGGGCGACTATCTCGCGATCGGAATCGGCGTGAATCTGGTGCATGCGCCGGGTGCTGATCAGGTGGAGGCGGGGGCTGTTACCCCTGTGAGCCTGTCCGGCGCGACGGGAATAACTGTTGCGCCGGAGGTGTTTCTGGACGCAATTGCTGCCGCTTTCGCGCGCCTCGAGACACAATTCACGACATACGGCTTTGCGCCGATACGGACCGCTTGGCTTTCCCACGCCGCGCGCATTGGCGAAGTGGTAACTGCGCGTACCATGCGCGACGAGACCGTTGGTGTGTTCGAGGATGTGGACGCGCAGGGCAATCTGATCCTGCGCACCCGGCAGGGTCGGGTAGCGATCACGGCAGCGGATGTATATTTCTGATCTTCGAAAGGCACAGCATGCTTTTGGCAATTGATTGCGGCAACACCAACACTGTTTTTTCCATCTGGGATGGGACGGATTTTATTGCCACGTGGCGGACCGCGACCGACTGGAAGCGCACGGCGGACCAGTATTACGTCTGGTTGAGCACGCTTATGAAGCTTAAAGGGATTGATGCGGACATCACGGATGTGATCGTTTCCTCCACCGTGCCGCGTGTTGTGTGGAACCTGCGTGTGCTGGCCGACCGGTACTTTGACACGCGGCCTATCGTGGTGGGCAAGCCGGAATGCGCGCTGCCGGTCAGTGTGCGGGTGGATGCCGGTACGGCAGTGGGACCGGACCGGTTGGTGAATACGGTCGCGGGCTATGATCTTTATGGCGGTGATTTGATCATCGTGGATTTTGGGACCGCCACGACGTTTGATGTGTCCGCGGCGGATGGCGCCTATATCGGCGGTGTCATTGCGCCCGGTGTGAACCTCAGCCTCGAGGCGTTGCACAATGCAGCCGCTGCACTGCCGCACATCGACATCACACAGCCTGCGCATGTGATCGGCACAAATACTGTGGCGTGCATGCAATCGGGAGTTTTTTGGGGTTATGTCGGGCTCGTCCGTGAGATATGTGCGCGGATAAAGGCGGAACGCGGGCGCGAGATGCGCGTTATTTCCACCGGCGGGCTCGCGCCGCTGTTTCAGCAGGCCGAAGCCCTCTTTGATGAATATCAAGATGATTTGACGATGCACGGCCTGACCGTGATTTATAAGTATAACAAGGAATGAACGAAAGAATGAGCAGCGAAAGATTGATCTACCTCCCCCTCGGCGGGGCGGGTGAAATTGGCATGAATGCCTATGTCTACGGCTACGGAAAGCCCAACCAGGAGAGGCTGATCGTCGTAGATATTGGCGTGGCCTTTCCTGATATGGACACGTCACCGGGTGTGGACCTTATCATTGCAGACATCGATTGGCTGGTGCAGCGCAAAGACCGCATCGAGGCGGTTTTTGTAACCCACGCCCACGAAGACCACGTGGGCGGCATCGCCCACACCTATGACCGGCTGCAAGCGCCGATCTATGCGCGCAAGTTCACGGCGAATATCACCAAGCGCAAGATGGCCGAATACAACCACCCCGATGATGCGGTGCGCATCGTGGGGACGTTCCCCCATCAGGTGGATGCAGGCCCCTTCAAGGTTGGCTTCCAGCCGATTTCTCACTCCATTCCGGAAAGCTCGGCTTTGGTGATTGATACGCCTGCGGGCCGTATTGTGCATTCGGGCGACTTCAAGGTCGATCTGACCCCGGGCGTGGGCGAGCCCTTTGATCCGGCGGCGTTCGAGGAGATTGCCAAGGACGGCATCAAGGCGCTGATCTGTGACAGCACGAATGTGTTCAGCCAGCATCCTGGCCGCTCCGAGGCGAGCCTGCCAGAAGCGATCACCGAGTTGGTGAGCGGTGCCAAGGGCATGGTTGTGGCGACTACATTTGCCTCCAACGTCGCCCGCGTCAAAACGCTGGCGGTTGCGGGAACTGCGGCAGGGCGGTCTATCGTGCTGCTGGGCCGTGCGATGAAGCGTATGGTCGAGGCATCTGTCGAGGCGGGTGTGTTGAAGGACTTCCCCGCCACCATCAGCCCCGAACAGGCACGGGATGTGCCGCGTGAAAACCTGCTGCTGTTGGTCACCGGATCGCAGGGCGAGCGGCGCGCGGCGTCGGCGCAGCTGGCGCGTGGCAAATACATGGGCCTGCAAATGCAGGAGGGGGACATGTTCCTCTTCTCGTCAAAGACCATCCCCGGCAACGAGCGTGGGGTGATTCATATTATCAACCAGTTCTCGGAAATGGGTGTGGACGTAATTGACGACAGCACGGGCAAATATCACGTGTCCGGTCACGCGAATCGTCCAGACATCGAGACGCTGCATGATGTTCTCAAGCCGCAGGTTGTGATCCCCATGCACGGCGAGCATCGCCACCTGCGCGAGCACGTCAAGATCGCGGATGCCAAGGGCATCACCGGTGTTCTGGCTGTGAACGGCATGATGATCGATCTGTCCGGCAACAAGCCGAAAGTGGCGGAATACGTTGAGACGGGCCGCACGTATATTGACGGCTCGGTGCAGATCGGCGCGCTGGACGGTGTTGTCCGTGACCGGATTCGCATGGCGCTGAACGGTCATATGACCATCACGGTGTTGATGGATGAACAGGACGAGCCATTGGGTGATCCTTGGGTGGATACGATGGGCCTGCCTGAGACCGGCATCAGCGATGCACCCTTGACCGATGTGGTCGAGGAAGATCTGAGCCAGTGGCTGGGTCGGGCAGGGGCCAAGACCCTGCGCGACGACAAGGCGCTGGACGAGGGGCTGCGCAAAGTCGCGCGCCAGTCTGCCCAGAACGAGATCGGCAAAAAGCCTGAAGTGACAGTGGTGGTCAGCCGTCTGAGCTGATCCTCGCTTCACTCGTGAGAAATGAAAAAGCCCCGCAGGATCACCTGCGGGGCTTTTTCGTTTACGTTGGCACTACGTTCAGTCCTTGGGACGGTCCGCAAAGCTCAGCTCGATGAAAGTTGGCGTGTGATCCCCGAGGCCGACGACCTGATTGCTGCCACCACGGTTGTCATTGCGGCGATTGTTGTTGCCGTTGTCACGCGTGCGGGACGAGCGGTTGTTGGTGTCGTCCTTGGGCTCTGGCTTGGGTGCATCTGCCTTTGGCTGTGGCGCGGGCTTGTCTTCTTGCACCTCAACTGTCGTCTCGGCGGGTGTTGCCATAGCGCGGGAGTTGGCCTTGGGCGGCTCAGCGGTACGGGCTTTTGCCACTGGCAGCTCTTCGGTCTGCGCGGCGGTCTCGACAGCAGGCGTCTCGGTCGTCTTGCGGCTGCGCGACCAGGTCCGCTTTGGCTTGTCGCCGGTCTCTCCGGTCTCTTTGGCCTTGGTCTCGCGCGGCTTTCTCGCCTGTGTTGCCTCGGGCTTCTCCTCCTCGGCGGCGGGGGTGCCCAGCGGGCTTTCCAGACGCGGGATTTCTTTCTGGACCAGACGCTCCACGTCCTCGAAGTTTTTCTCGTCGCGCGGCACGCAGATCATGATTGCCTTGCCATCGCGGCCGGCGCGGCCCGTACGACCGATACGGTGGACGTAGTCTTCGGCGTGGCTGGGCACATCAAAGTTGAACACATGGCTTACCGCAGGCACATCAAGGCCGCGTGCAGCCACGTCCGAAGCCACGAGGAAACGCAGATCACCTGCGCGGAAACCGTCAAGAGTGCGCGTGCGCTGGCTCTGGTCCAGATCGCCGTGAATGGGGGCTGCGTCATAGCCATGTTTTTTCAGAGATTGAGAAACGGCATCAACGTCCATTTTGCGGTTACAGAAGATGATCGCGTTGGTGCATTTTTCGCCTTCGGCATCAATCAGCAGGCGCAGCAGGTTGCGCTTCTCGCTGGCTTCGCGGTCCTTGCGCGAGGCTTTGAACATGACCACGCCTTGGGTGATGTTCTCGGAGGTGGTCGCTTGGCGCGCCACTTCGATGCGGGCGGGGTTGCTGAGAAAGGTGTTGGTGATCCGCTCGATCTCGGGCGCCATGGTGGCGGAGAAGAACAGCGTCTGGCGGGTGAAGGGCGTGAGGCCGAAGATCCGCTCGATATCGGGGATGAAGCCCATGTCGAGCATCCGGTCTGCCTCGTCCACCACCATCACCTTGACGTCCGTCAGGATCAGCTTGCCACGTTCGTGGTGGTCCAGCAGGCGGCCGGGAGTGGCGATCAGAACATCGACGCCCTTGTCGATCAGCTTGTCCTGCTCCTTGAACGATACGCCACCAATCAGCAGCGCCTTGGTCAGCTTCAGGTGCTTGGTGTAGGTATCGAAATTTTGGGCCACCTGTGCGGCCAGTTCGCGCGTCGGGCAGAGCACGAGGCTGCGCGGCATACGCGCGCGGGCACGGCCACGGGCCAGTTGGGTGATCATCGGCAGCACGAAGCTGGCGGTTTTACCGGTGCCGGTCTGGGCGATGCCGAGGACGTCGCGCCCTTCAAGGGCCGGAGGAATGGCACCCGCCTGAATCGGGGTAGGGGTATCGTACCCTGCCTCTTCAATGGCTTTGAGTACCTTGGGGTTCAGGTTCAGATCGCTAAATTTTGTCATGTGTATCCGTTAGTTGCGGACACATCTTGGCCCGCGGCAGCGTGTATACCGGCCGGCATGGCCCAAGGGGCGGTGAAAACCGCGATATATCATACCAGCGCATAGCAAGTTGCGAGGGTAGCGTCAAATATTTGCGAAGTCGGGGAAATGTTTGGCCAAGGCTGTGTCAAAAGGGAAGGCCGCGCGGTAGAGGCATCCGTGGCTTTCCAGCCGTGCGCGCAGGGACGGCGTGTCGGCGCAGACCTCGTCGAAAAATGCACGCAGACCTGCCTCGCCGTCCTCTTCGAGGATCATCGTGAACAGCTCGTGCGTGGTGATGCCGCCGCGGTCGCGCGCGCGCGCGGGCCCCAGATCCGCGCGATAGGAGCCTTGGGCATGGCGATAGGTGAAATGGCTCACCCATGTCTCCCAGTCGCGGGCGTGGAAATGCGCGAGATGCAGTTGCGGGACTTCGACATGGCCCGGGTTTGTCTCGCCCTCCACGAAGACGTTGTGGATGCGGAATTTGAGCCCCTTGATGCCGGTGCGCACAAAGACCTTACCCGCGATATGGCTCAGAAATCCACCCTTCAGATGTTCGCCAAAGGTGGGGTAGAGCGCTGCGACTGTCTGCTCGCGGTTGCGGCCTGCGGGGATGAAGGATTTGAACGCAGCGCCGGTCTGCGGATCGCCACCCGCCAGCAACTCCATCGGGCGCGCGCGCGCACATTGGACTTCGTCGGGCTGGGCCGCCAGATGTGAGGCGACCTGACCCTCCGACACCAGAAACTCGTCCACATCCATGTGGATCAGCCAGTCGACATCATCGGCGCGACGGTAGGCGCGGGTGGCGTTGAAGGTCTGGCGCGGCTGGTGCATGTCGGGGCGGCCGCCGTTATGGCGCTGCCAGTAGCCGTCATCGCAACGCACAACGCGGCACTGCGGATGCTCCCGCAGCGCCTCCTGCGCCTGAGGGCAGGGCGCGTCGAGGTAGATATAGACGCGGTGCGCGCCTTGTTCGAGGTGGTAGGCGGCAAAGCGCAGGATCTCGGGCGCATCCGCCTTGATCGTGGCAATGACGCCCCATTTGGCCATCAGACCATCATTTCCTTGGTCGCGGTCAGTTTGACGTCAGGATAGTCGCGGTCGACGCGGTCGATGTCCCACTGGAGGCGCGTGAGATAGACGATGTCGCCGTCATTATCTGTGGCGATGTGCTGTTTATTGGCTTCCGAGAATTTGTCCACCGCTGCCTTGGGGCCGTTGACCCAGCGCGCTGAGGTGAACTGCGAGGGTTCGAATCGCACGGGCAGGCCGTATTCCAGCTCTATCCGGCTGGCCAGCACCTCGAATTGTAACTGCCCGACCACGCCCACAACAAAGCCGGAGCCAATAGAGGGCTTGAAGACCTTGGCAGCCCCTTCTTCCGCGAATTGCATCAGCGCCTTTTCCAGATGTTTGGATTTCAGCGGATCGCCCGCGCGTACGCCCTGCAACAGCTCGGGTGCAAACGACGGGATGCCTGTTACGCGGATCGCCTCGCCCTCGGTCAGCGTGTCACCGATGCGCAGCTGGCCGTGGTTGGGGATGCCGATGATGTCGCCGGCCCATGCTTCCTCGGCCAACTCGCGGTCGGCAGCCAGGAACATCACGGGGCTGGCGATGGTCATCACCTTCTTGGTGCGCACATGGGTAAGTTTCATGCCGCGCTCGAAGTGGCCGGAGGCGAGGCGCATAAAGGCCACGCGGTCACGGTGTTTTGGGTCCATATTGGCCTGCACCTTGAACACAAAGCCGCTGACGTTCTTTTCCTCGGGCAGGATCTGGCGTGGCTCGGCCTTTTGCACCTGAGGCTCGGGTCCGAACATGGCGATGCCGTCCATCAGCTCTTTCACGCCGAACGAGTTGATCGCGGAGCCGAACCAGATGGGAGTGAGAGAGCCTTCGGCCATCAGCGCGTGATCGAGCGGCGGCATCAGCTCGCGCACCATCTCCAGATCCTCGCGCAGCTTGTCCAGCAGCTCGGCAGGCACATGCTCGGCCAGTTTCGGGTCATCCAGACCCTCGATCTTGATCGACTCAGATACCTTGTTTCGGTCGGCGCGGTCCATCAGTTCCAGCCGGTCGCGCAGGATATCATAGCAGCCGATGAAATCGCGGCCCACCCCGATGGGCCAGCTGGCAGGGGTTACGTCAATCGCGAGGTTCTGCTGTATTTCGTCAATAATCTCGAATACATCGCGGCTTTCCCGGTCCATTTTGTTGCAAAATGTCAAGATGGGCAGGTCGCGCATGCGGCAGACCTCGAACAGCTTTTGCGTTTGGGATTCCACGCCCTTTGCGCCGTCGATCACCATCACGGCGGCATCCACCGCCGTCAGCGTGCGGTAGGTATCTTCCGAGAAATCCGAGTGACCGGGTGTGTCGACCAGATTGAACCGGTAGTTCTTGTCGCGCCCCTGATAGTCGAATGACATGGCCGAGGCCGAGACGGAAATGCCACGGTCTTTCTCCATCGCCATAAAGTCGGAACGGGTACGCCGCGCCTCGCCTTTGGCGCGGACCTGGCCCGCCATCTGGATTGCGCCACCGAACAGCAGAAATTTTTCCGTCAGCGTCGTCTTGCCCGCGTCGGGGTGGCTGATGATCGCAAAGGTACGCCTGCGCGCGATTTCCGGCGGAAGATCTGGGCGATTTGTTTTGTTATCCAGCATGTTGATGCGTGTTCCTGATGTAATTTAGCGCGCAGTGACCCCGCAAGGTCAGGCAGTCGGTTTGGCCGTTACACATACCCTACACACGCGACAAGGCAAGTCTCAGCGACCGGATGCCTTTTTCAACAGATTCGCAATGTCGGGACGCTTGAGCAGCCCCTCGGGCGCGTCCAGCCCTGCGTGCGGCAAATCGGAGTGGCCGGGTACATGCGCACCAAGGCTTGCAGCCAGATCGCTGGGCAGGACGGAGCGTGTGCGGCTGTCGATCAGCATGGACTCAGCGGCGATGCCTTCGGCGTAAATGATCTGGTGGCTGTCGAACAGCAGCTGGAAATAGTCGACAAAGCCGCCCTCGGCCACCACCACAGTATCTCCGTTGACCAGATGCCGCGCCTTGACCAGCAATTCTGACCGGCCTGCGCCCAACTCATCCGTGCGCTGGTAGATGAACAGCCGGTGGTCGGGGCTGACCAGCAGATCGGCGGTGTTGTTGAGCGTACCGGCGGCGATGCGGATGGGGGCGAAGCCGCCGACGGCGCGGGTGGTGGAGGTGCCGATCCAGCGCAGGGTCTGCACACCGTCATCGCGGGTCAGCACTCGGTCGCCCACCACCAGATCCTCGACCGGACGCTGCTCGCCGGAGGCCATGGTGATGTTGGTGCCACGGGTAAAACTCACGCAGGCGACCTGTGCGAATTTGGTCAGCGCGCCCTCGTGGTCCATGCCGACCAGCCGGTACTCCACGCCGGCGGCAAGGGTGCTGAAGGGCAGCACATAGATCTGGTCAACATCGCCCATGTTGTCTACTTCTACCAGCAGAAGCGCATCTGTGATTCCGCCATCGGGGGACATGAAGGTCAGCGCGCAGTCCAGATGAACTATGGCGCCCTCGATGCCGATTGTAGTGTCGGGTGCTATCAAGAAGCTGGCATCGTCGCGGGCAATCAGCGAAAGGCGTGCAGGCTCGGCACCGAATCCCAGCTCGTAGACATCATCGAGGATCAACTCGCGCGAGAAAGAGATCGGATCACCCATGTTTGCGCCATCTGTAGCGTGGATCTGCTGCGCCACATAGACAGGAACGCTTTGCGAGGAGAGTGAGCCGCTGGACATGGGAACGCCTTGTAAGGTCTGGTTTTTTCCTTTCCTACCCTATGATTGTGGCATTGAGCCGTCAATGATGCGGTGTTTTGCTGGCGCCTCTTCACTGGCTGCGCTAGCGTCCGGCCAGACACAAGAGGGAGTGAAGTTATGGATCTGGGAATCAAAGGCAAAAAGGCACTGGTATGTGCATCATCCAAAGGGTTGGGGCTGGGCTGTGCCGAAGCGCTGGCCGCTGCGGGTGTTAACCTTGTGATGAACGCACGTGGCCAAGAGGCGCTGGAAGCTGCCGCCGCGCGTTTGCGCGAGACTTACGGCGTGGAAATTGTCACTGTCGCCGCCGATGTGGCGACCCCCGAAGGACAGGCGGCGGTGATCGAAGCGGCGCAAGGGGCCGACATTCTGGTGAACAACGCAGGCGGACCTCCTCCCGGCATGTGGACAGACTGGGACCGCGAGGACTTTATCAAGGCGCTGGATGCTAACATGCTGGCGCCCATTGCGCTGATCAAGGCGCTGGTGCCCGCGATGATGGACCGTGGCTGGGGCCGTGTGGTGAACATCACCTCGCAATCCGTGCGCGCCCCGATTGCGGTGCTGGGGCTGAGCAATTCGGCCCGCACGGGCCTCACCGGCTATGTGGCGGGGACATCCCGTCAGGTGGCGGGCAAGGGCGTGACAATCAACAACCTGCTGCCTGGCATTCACGCGACCGACCGTGCAGACTCTCTGGACGCGGGCGTCGTTAAAGCCAAAGGCATCACGATGGACGAGGCGCGCAAGGAGCGCGCGGCAGGCATTCCCGCTGGCCGTTATGGCACGCGCGAGGAATTCGGGGCCGCGTGCGCCTTCCTGTGCTCGCAGCATGCAGGCTTCATCGTCGGTCAGTCCATTCTGCTGGACGGTGGGGCGACGAATATCACCATGTAACACTGGCGCGGGTGGTTTCACATTTGTGCGATCACCCGCCTTTATAATAGCGTTCGTTGGCGCGCTGGCATAGCTCTGGGCAGACCGCAAACCCGAGGAGCGCGCCCATGCAACCGATTGTCCTGATTGCCGTTTTTGGCGTGATCATTGCTGGAAGCATACTGGCCGCTCCGCGCCGTGCCAGTGTCGAAGGGTTTTTTGGCGGGCAGAGCGCTGCGGGCACGGCACCCGGGTTGTGGGTGCTGGTGCTCAGCCAGGTCACCACCTGGATTTTCGCACGCAGCCTGATGAATGCGGCGATTTTGGGCTATTACTACGGGATCATGGGAACGCTGGCCTACGCGGCCTATTACGGATCCTTTTTGACCGGCGCGTTTATTGTGGGGCGTCTGCGCGCGGGTGGCGCGGCGTCGGTGCAGGACTGGACCCGTGCGCGGTTCGGTCGCGCGGGCAATGGATGCTATAACTTCGTGATCGCCTTGCGCCTGCTGTCCGAGGTTTTCGCTAATTTGGTTGTCGTCGGTTTGATCTTCAACGCCGTTCTGGCGGGCAGTGGTACGGCGGCGATCTGGGTCGTGGCCGCACTGGGGCTGGCCTATTCGGCGTGGGGTGGCCTGTCGGCGGCGCTGCGCACGGATGTGGTGCAGATGCTGGTGTTTCTGGTTGTCTTCGGCTTGGCTTTTGTGGCGCTGGTGACCGGACCGTCCTTTGATCTGGGCGCGGTGGTGACCGCACAAGGCACGGCGGGCAGCTATAACGGCTTGATTTTGCTGGCGGTGGCGGCGTTGCAGGTGTTCAGCTATCCTGCCCATGATCCGGTGATGATGGACCGCGGGTTTATCGCAGACCCCAAAACGACGCAGCTGTCTTTCCTCCATGCGTTCTGGATCAGCACGCTGTGCATCATCGGTTTCGGCTTTTTCGGCATTCAGGCAGCGCTGAACGGCGCGGCCTACGAGGGCGAGTTGATTGGGACCTGGTCCACCATGTTCCCCGCGTGGGTGTTCGGCCTGCTGCTGATCTCGCTGCTGGTCTCTGCGCTGAGCACGCTCGATTCCGCGCTGTCCTCTGCCGCACGGCTGGTGGTGGTGGAGGGCGGCCTGCCGCGTACGCTGGCGATGGGTCGGCTGGTGATGGTCGCATTCATGGGCGGCGGCACGCTGCTGACGCTGTGGGGCAATGCGACCCTGTTTGATGCGGTAGCTGTTAGTGGCACGGCATCGATGTTTCTGACCCCTGTGCTGGTTGTCGGGCTGGTGATAGGGTGGCAGATCGCGCTTTGGGCCTATCTGGTGGCCTTTGGTGCGGCGATGGCGGGATCGGTGATCTATCTGGCACGCGGGTCCGATTGGGTCGCGCCGTGGCTGATGGCGGGCCACAAGTACGAGCAGCTTTTGCTGATCTGTGTCTGCGTTCTGGTGACAGGATTTGCGGCAGTGCTTGCAGGGGCGCGCGGGCGCTGATACGTCCTACCCGACAGAAATGATCGGAAAAGCCCAGTCATGCAGACCCAGACGCCGCGCTTAGAAATCTGCAACCTGCGCCGCAGCTTTGACGGGCGTGCGGTGGTTGATGATGTGAGTCTCCAGATCATGCCGGGGCAGGTGACCTGCCTGCTGGGGCCATCTGGCTGCGGCAAATCCACGACCCTGCGGATGATCGCGGGCGTCGAGATGCAGGACAGTGGCACCATCCATGTGGACGGCAAGCTGATCTGTGACACTATATTCCGCGTGCCGCCCGAGCGGCGCGAGATAGGACTGATGTTTCAGGACTTTGCCCTGTTTCCACATCTAAGCGTAGCCGATAACGTAGGCTATGGCCTGCGCGGCAGCCGCGCGTCCAAGCGCGCGCGCGTGGAAGAGCTGCTGGAGCGGGTCGACCTCAAACGCTTTATCGACGGCTATCCGCACCAATTGTCCGGCGGCGAGCAGCAGCGCGTCGCGCTGGCCCGCGCGCTGGCCCCGCGCCCACGCATCATGTTGATGGATGAGCCGTTTTCAGGTCTGGATAACCGCCTGCGCGACGGGATCCGCGACGAGACGTTGAGCATCCTCAAAGAAGAAGACACCGCCGTGCTGCTGGTTACCCATGAGCCGGATGAGGCGATGCGTATGGCCGACGAGATTGCCCTGATGCGCGATGGCAAGATCGTCCAGCAGGGTGCGCCGTACAACGTCTATACCCGGCCCATCGACCGCGCGGCGGTCTCGTTCTTTTCCGACGCGAATGTGGTGCGCGCTGATGTGACCGGCGCACTGGCGCATACGGCCTTTGGGCGCTTCCTTGCCCCCGGCTTTCCCGACGGGACGGCGGTGGATATCGTGTTCCGCCCCCAGCATGTGCGGATTGACTTTGACCGCGCGGGCAAAGGCCCGCTGCCCACCGCCGCCGACGGCACGCCCGCACGCGCGGTGGTGGAGCGTGCGCGGTTCATGGGCAATGAGAGCCTCGTTGAGTTCCGCATGGACCACGACGGCACCATGGTGAAAGCGACGGTGCCGAACGTGTTCATGCCGAAGGTCGACACAGTCATGTGGCTGACCATCCGGCGTGACAAATGCTTTGTCTTCGAAGCGGTGAAATAGGGGGCGGACATGCAAAAACTGTTGGTAGAATTCGGTATGGGCACCTCGCTGCGGCGGGGAGATTACACGCAAGCTGCCGAGCGTGCGGTGCGTGACGCGCTCTGGCACAACTCGATCAATCTGGCCGAGCTGTTCGGCTTTGACAAAGCGGACATGCGGATCACGCTGGACGTGGGTGTGCAGCGCCCCGAGGAAGTCGATGTAGACGTGCTGCGCGCTGTATTCCCTTATGGTCAGGTTACGGTGAATGTCACCCGCGGCGGGCTGGACGTGCCGCGCCCCGAAGGTACGGGCAACCCCACGATCATGGCGAATGTCGCCCTGTCTGTAGGCTTTGACATGGAGAAACGCGCATGAACGATCAGCGGGTGATCATCGAGATGGGCATGGGCAACGATTTGCACGGCATGGATTACACCAAGGCCGCCAAGCGCGCGATCGAGGATGCGTTCCGCCATTCCTCGCTGCCGTTGTTTGGCGTGCTGGAACTGCCCCATGATGCGATGCGGGTTCAGGTGACGGTGGCTGTGCAAGAACCCGACCGCCTTGATCTGGACGCCCTGCGCGCGACCTTGCCGCGCGGGCGGGCTGACGTACAGGCCGTACATGGCGGGCTGAACGTAGACAGCAACGGCGAGACGATTGTGATCGCGACCGCCAGCGTCGAGGCGTTTTTGCCCGCGCAAACTGGCTGGGCGCTGAAACCCTAGGGGGTGTAATCGGCCAGCGTCTTGCCGCGCTCGTCGTTGAAAAGCTCTGGCAGTGCCTCGGCGCTGTTGACCAGATCGAGGCGGAACACGCGGTGGGCGCAGCGCAGCTCGCACCATGCGGTCAGGGTCCAGATCCGGCTCCAGTATTCCAGATGCAGCGGGCGGATGACTCGCGAGGTCACGGCGCCGTCACGCCCCGTATAGGTGATCCGCAGCTTCTGGCGTGCCTTGATGGCTGCGCGCAAGGTGGGGATATGTGACAGCCCGCGCGCGGCATCGGCAAAGGCGGAGGCCGCGAACTTCCACGCATCGGCTTGGGCCACGGCAGTTTGCGGCAGCACCGCGTCCAGCTTGTCCGCCAGCGTGTTTGCGGCGGCGCGCATCTGCGGGTCGGCGACTTCGGCGGCAATGGCAAGACCCAGCTCCAACGCCTCAAGCTCTGCCTCGGTCAGGGAAAGAGGGGGCAGGGTAATGGTGTGGGTCAGCCGGTAGCCGGTGCCACGGGTGCCCGCCACCGGCACGCCCGAGGCAGCGAGGCTGTCCATATCCCGGTAGAGCGTGCGGACAGACACTCCCATACGCTGCGCCAGCGCCTGTGCGGTATGCAGTTTACCATCGCGCAAAACAGTCAGAAGATCAAAAAGACGGTCGGAACGAGCCATGAAACTGACATAAACCTGTCAGTTGGAGCAGGCAAGGTCGAAAATCAGGGGTAAATAACGCGGCGGCAAGGCTGCCCTTGCCTGTTTGCTGTTTTGGCAGCGTGGCATTCTTGATACCGACAAAGCCGACAGCCTGCCCGTCGGGGTGGGACAGGATCTATCATCTCAGGAGAAATGACATGCTGAATAATATTGGATTGCCGGGCCTGCTGCTGATTGCGGTTGTGGTGCTGGTGCTTTTCGGTCGGGGCAAGATCTCGTCGTTGATGGGCGAAGTGGGCAAGGGAATCACCAGCTTCAAAAAAGGCATCAGCGAGGGTGAGAAAGACCAGCTGGACAGCAAAGCGGATGATGTAGCCGAGATCCCGCAGCCTGACGTCGAGTCCAAGGACAAGGTGTAACCGCCATGTTCGATATTGGCATGTCCGAAATGCTGGTGGTGGGGGTTGTGGCGTTGATCGTCGTGGGCCCCAAGGATCTACCGGTGATGTTTCGCCGTGTGGGCCAGTTTGTGGGCAAAGCCAAAGGCATGGCGCGGGAGTTTTCCAGCGCGATGAACGACGCGGCGGACGAATCGGGGATGCGCGAGGTCTCCAGCGGGCTGACGAAATCCCTGAAAGCTGCGACCAATCCGATTGGTACGGCGATGGACGGGGTTAAGGACGCAGCCAAAGGGCTGACTGGCGTCAACCCCGACAGCGAGACGGGCAAGCTGTCCGCCGAGCGTGCGGAGAACGTCAAGCGCATTCAGGCAGGCACTGCGCGTGCTGCAGCCGAGCGCAAGGCGCGCGAAGCGAAAGAGGCGATGGAGAAGGCCGAAGAACTGGAAGCCTCTCTGCAAGAGACGCTGGCCAAGAAGCCTGCTGAGACAAAGGCCGAGACGCCAGCAGCCAAACCCGTAGCAGCGAAGAAGCCAGCGGCGGTCAAGAAACCTGCGGCGGCGAAAACCACTGTACCGAAAACCGCCGCGAAGAAGCCTGCCGCCAAGAAACCCGCAGCGAAAAAACCTGCCGTTAAGAAAGCAGACAAATGAGTGCCAGCGACAACGATATCGACGATAGCGCCGCCCCGCTGATCGAGCATCTGGCCGAGTTGCGCACGCGGCTCATCCGCTCGGTTCTGGCATTTGTTGTAGGGATGATCATCTGCTTTTCCTTCGGCAGTGCGATCCTTGATTTCCTGCTGGTGCCGATTGAAAACACCATGCGCAATCTGGGCAACCCCAACCCTGTGATGCAATACACCGCACCGCAGGAGTATTTCTTTACCCTCATCCGTATTTCGATGGTGGGTGGGCTGGCCGTCAGCTTTCCGGTGATTGCCAACGAGCTATGGCGCTTTGTAGCACCAGGCCTTTACCGTAACGAGAAGAGCGCATTTTTGCCCTTCCTTGTTGCCTCGCCAGTGCTGTTCCTGATCGGAGCGGCGTTTGCCCATTATGTTGTTGTGCCGCTTGCGATGCAGTTCTTTCTGGGCTTTTCTGATGCGGCCTCTTTTCTGTCCGCGATGATGGCGGATGGGACGGTCAAGACGTCAGGGATCGACATCGTCTTCAACGGCAAGGTCAACGAGAGCCTTGATATTACGTTAAAAATGATCGTCGCCTTTTGTCTTGCTTTCCAGCTGCCAGTGTTGCTGACGTTGATGGGCAAGGCCGGTTTGGTGAGTGCCGAGGGCCTGCGCAACGTGCGTAAATACGCGCTTGTGGGGATCTTGTTGCTGGCCGCTTTGGTCACACCGCCGGATGTGGTGACGCAGATGATCCTGTTCGTCGTGGTTTACGGGCTGTACGAGATCTCGATCTTCCTTGTGGCGCGTGTGGATGCCAAGCGCGAAGCGCAACTGCGCGCTGACGGGTTCTATGATGACGAGGATCCTGAGGCTGATTTCGATGAGATGGCCGCTGAAATGGACCGCGAGGATCCGATTGTCGAGGAGAGCAAGAAGGACCGCGACGCATGATTGACGACCCGATGGACCGGATCGCACTGGCGCTGGAGCGGATGTCTCCGGCGCCTTTGGCGGCCCCTGATTTCAGTGCGGCCTCCGCTTTTGTCTGGCACACGGGGCCGGACCGGCTGGAGCCGGTCAGCAAGGTGAGCCGCGTTGATATCGCCCTGTTGCTGGGGGTGGAGCGGACGCGCGATACGCTGTTGCAGAATACCGCCCAATTTGCCGCCGGATTGCCTGCGAACAACGCACTGCTCTGGGGCGCGCGGGGAATGGGGAAATCCAGCCTTGTCAAAGCAGTCCATGGCGCTTTGCAGCTTGAGTACCCCGACCTTAAGATTGTCGAGTTGCAGCGCGAGGACCTGCCGTCGGTGGGCCGTCTGCTGAACCTGCTGCGCGGGGCGCCAGAGCGGTTTATTCTGTTTTGCGACGATCTGAGCTTTGGTCATGACGATGCGCATTACAAATCGCTCAAGGCGGTTCTGGATGGCGGAATCGAGGGACGTCCGGAGAATGTGGTGCTCTATGCCACTTCGAACCGCCGCCACCTGATGCCGCGCGATATGATCGAGAACGAACGCGGATCGGCGATCAATCCTGCGGAGGCGGTAGAAGAGAAAGTATCGCTTTCGGACCGGTTCGGGCTGTGGCTGGGGTTCCATGCCTGTGATCAGGACCAGTATCTTGCGATGATTCGCGGGTATTGTGATGCGCATGGTGTGTCGATTGACGATGCGACGTTGCGCGCAGAGGCGATTGAGTGGCAGGCGACACGCGGCAGCCGTTCAGGGCGGGTCGCATGGCAGTTTTTCACAGATCTTGCCGGGCGCAAAGGCGTGGCGTTACGCGGTTAGGGGCGCTGCCCCGTCCTTGCCTGACGGCAAGGACTCCCCGGGATATTTTTAGCCAAAAGAAATGGACGTCAATTCAGGAATGGATTGGGATCGACGCTGTCGAAGCCTTTGCGGACCTCGAAGTGTACAAAGGAATCGTCGCCGCTGCGCAGTTTGGCGATGCTCTGGCCGCGCGAAACTGCATCGCCTTTGGCAACCGAAACGTCTGCCACATTGGCATAGACTGTCAGCAGGTTGTCGGGGTGGCGGACCACGACGATGGGGATGCCATCGGCGCTTTTGGTTATGGCGGCCACGGTGCCTGCGTCGGCGGCTTTCACCGGTGTACCGGGGGCTGCCTTGATGTTGATACCCTCGTTTTTGCCTTTGGAGTACTCCCGGATGATCGTGCCATTGACCGGGCGCACCAGTTTGCCGGTGGCGGCGGGCTTGGTGGTTTTTCCAACATCGGCTACCGGCTTCTGGGCAGCGGCGGGAGCTGACGCGGTGGTGGGTGCCACAGTGGCTGCGGGCGCGATCTTTTCTGCGGGGAGGGGCTTTGTTGCTGACGGCGGTGTAGGCGTGGCGGAACCTGCGCCCGGGAGTGTTGTGGCGGCGGCCGTCTGGGCAGGCGCTGCTTTGGGCGGGTTCTGCGAAGGTACCGGGATCAGCAGGAATTGACCTTCGCGGATCGCGAAATCTGCGCCGAGGCCGTTCCATTCGGCCAGATCCTTGGCCGGGACATTATAGAGGCGCGCCACGGTAAAGGCGGTCTCTCCGCGCTCGACTTTGTGGCGGATCGGCTCTTTGCCGGTTTGGGCCTTGGCGCAGCGGGAGCAGCGGTT
>Ga0163215_100805_pt1 | contig 34391 bp, 32 predicted proteins | sample SynspAceP_FD_185934 | JGI IMG/M metagenome (GOLD analysis project Ga0163215, IMG submission 185934) | Saline lake microbial communities from Ace Lake in Antarctica - Synechococcus sp. Ace-P (Hybrid Assembly) | ecosystem: Environmental > Aquatic > Non-marine Saline and Alkaline > Saline | place...
CAATCAGGCGAAAAGTTAAAGTTTACTCTGACCCCAGATTACAAATCCCCTTGTAGGACCGACTTCAGTCGGGAAGCTCTTTTCCATCAAGACCCAATCAATCTTTAGGACAGAACGCTAGCTGGCGACATCCCTAACGGAGTTGTCAGTTAGAAAGCTTCTTACAACTCAAGCCTAAATCAGCCACGACAATCAGGCAAAAAGTTAAAGTTTACTCTGACCCCAGATTAATATACTCCCCATCAAGCAGTTTTAAAGGCTGGGTACCTTAGCCTTTAAAACACGTGTAATATCGCAATATTCGCTCAATCTGCTTATTAGCCACTTTGGTATTTAATGACTACACAAGATAAAAACAATCCATGTTAAGTATATCCATCGGACCTTTTGCGCTGTCAGTGTCGCTATTTATTACTATCATCGGCATTATTATATTCTGGGCCACAACACATTGGCTTACGCGAAAAAGTCTTGAAAAAAAGCAGGCTGTTGATACTATTTTCACCGCCCTATGGGTCGGATTTGTGATCGCCCGCCTAGCCTTTGTCCTAACCTTGTGGTCTGAATATAAGGCGGATTGGTGGCAGATTTTTAATATTCGAGATGGGGGCTTTATCCCTTATTATGGTTGGATTGCGAGTGTTTTTATTCTTATTGTCGCCTCTAGTCGTCATCGTAAAATAAGCCAAATCTATTTAAAAGCCAGTATAGCCACGCTGTGCGTAATCGGTCCGCTAAAATACACCGCCTTCTTATATAACGCTGAAGTGGGTCTGCCGCAGAGCCAAGTGCACAACAGTATTGGCGACAAAATCAGTCTGCAAACATTTAAAGGAAAGCCTCTGGTCATCAACTATTGGGCTACGTGGTGCCCGCCTTGTCGCAAAGAAATGCCAGTTTTACAAACAGCCCAGCAACTACACGCTAACGTGACATTTTTGTTTGTAAATCAAGGAGAAGATAGTTCAACAGTCAGTGAATTTTTGCAGTCACAAGGCTTAGAGCTAGATAATGTTTTTTATGATCCCGCCAGTCAATTAAGCCGTGAGTCGGGTGCAGCTGGTTTACCTACCACACTTTTCTTCGACGCATCAGGCAAACTAATTGCCAACCGCATGGGCGAACTGTCGCAAGCAAGCCTTGCGCATTATCTACAACAAATCGACGTCAATGAAAATGACGTTCAGAACAAAGAAAATAATAAATAATCAGCTCAGAACAAGGTTAAATATAAATGAAAGTTAAGTTAAAACTAGCTTAGATGATTAGGCCAAGCTAGTTTATTTCAGCAGTTAGTGTTGGCCATGTAACTGCGAGTTATAGATTAAGTTAACAACCTAAGTTGGCCCTTAGCCCACCGAGTTGGCCCTCTACTGCGCTTTCTTTGTATGATGGTAAAGATGGCATAATATTCAAACCCGACCGCAATTCAACCTCATTGACCGTCACTTCAGTTGCACAAAAATCATCTGCACGAGCAGCATTTTGTTCCATAATAAAGGCCGATGCCTCAACCCAACCATTAACGTCAGTGATGACTACCTTAAAGTAGCCACTAGGAACGGTATGCCCTTCGTCAGCTTGCGGTAATGTGCCAAAGTTCCACTCATACAATGGCCCGCTCACAACATAAACATCTTGGCCGGTTGCGGCAATATTTCGTACTGCTGTTTCTAAGTCGACCCAAGGTCCTTGATTTAAGTTTGAGGCTTGCGGAGTAATATTTGACAAGTAATTCAGCATGGCCCAGTCAGCGGTATTACTGAAAGAAGCTAATGGTACTTGGTGACCTCTGTCGGTTTTCAATATTGCATTTGCATCTGTGTAGTCACTGGGTTCTAAGGTGTTCGCAGATGCAATACTGGGGTCGGCTTTCCAATTACGTGACCTAGTTGGCCCACTGATGGTGGAACTCGTAACGTGATATGCCACCCAGTCAGCAAATTTTGTATTTGCATTATTGCTTAAGGTGTAGACCGAGCGTGTAATGACCTGTCCAGATACCCCAGTGGGGCAGTTGTAAACGCAATTAGCAGCAAAGCTGCCAAAGCTACAAAGGGATATTAATAGTGTAGCGGCGAGTTTTAATTTCATGGTGCTTCCTTTATGTTCGAGTTGAGTTGGAGTTTCGAACATAGTTACACACAAAATATGCCAGAATTATGACATGACCCTAAACGCCTTTAAATAGACCAACTAGTCCATAAAAATATAAAAAACATCTATTTTTCAGTTATTTATTGCACTATTTTAGATGAATTGCACCATCTCTCAGCACGTTTTTTGTGTTGACTTACGGGGTTTATTGAAAGGTTACGATTCCCCGTTTTTAGTATTTACAAAGGATATTTTAGAAGCCTCTAAGGTGACAGGTAGCAGCCTCGTCAAAATACGGATGCAAGGGTTTTATTATGTTCAGAATGGTGGGGGGTTAGCAGCTAGCCGTCGATTCAGTCATTTTATCCATCACTCCCCAAATACCAACAGCACTGCTAAGCCCAGTAATGGCGATTATTATTGGGATATTGGGCAAACTTGATCCAAGACAAAACTCACCAAGATTTTCTGCTGTACCTTTACGCTATTCAATTCACAAATAGGTATTGAGATGTCAAACAAATATATTCGTTGGTTTGAAGAAGTAGGGATGGACGATGTGGCCCAAGTGGGCGGCAAAAACGCGTCACTTGGCGAGATGTTCCAACAACTCACCGCCCAAGGTGTGAGAGTACCCAATGGTTTTGCTGTTACCGCCGAGGCCTACCGTGAAGTACTAGATGCTAACAAGGCCTGGCCAAAACTGCATGAGGCCCTTGATGGGCTTAAGCCCGACAATGTGAAGGATTTACAGGCGCGCGGTGCCAAGGCCAGAGCTATTGTTGCTGCCTGCGAATTACCGCAAGACTTACAAGACGAAATCATCGCCCACTATGTCAAACTGAAAGAACAATATGGCGATGATGTATCGCTGGCAGTGCGCTCTTCAGCAACGGCGGAGGATTCGCCCGAAGCCTCGTTTGCGGGCCAAAACGACACCTACTTAAATATCAGCAGTGACGAAGCCTTGCTTGATGCTTATCGTCGTTGTTTGGAATCTAATTTCACTGACCGCTCTATTCATTACAAGTACGATAACAACTTTGATTACTTCAAAGTGGACTTATGTGTGGTGATCATGAAGATGGTGCGCAGTGATATTGGCGCTAGCGGCGTGATGTTTTCACTGGATACCGAAACGGGTTTTAAGGATGTGGTTTTTATCAACGCCGCCTTAGGCTTAGGCGAAAACATCGTGCAAGGCACCATCGATCCAGACAGTTTTTATGTACACAAGCCCACCTTCGAAAAAGGTTTTAGGGCGGTACTCAAACGCCGCTTGGGTAAAAAAGAATTAAAGATGATTTTTACCGACACCCTTAATACCGACAGCATTGCCGTTGAGTATACCTGTAACGTCCCAACCAACACCGCAGAACAAGGGCATTTTTGCATCACTGACGAAGATGTCATGGTGCTTGCTGACTATGCAATTAAAGTAGAAAAACATTATTCGAAACAAAAAGGCCAACACAAACCCATGGATATGGAATGGGCTAAAGACGGTCTTGATGGCCATATCTACATGGTGCAAGCACGGCCCGAAACCGTTGAATCGCAAAGATCGGGGAATGTGTTAAAGATCTACCATCTTAACGGCTCCTCGGCTGTGTTAGCTAAAGGTCAGGCCGTTGGCACCCGGATTGGCGCGGGCAAAGTCCGGGTGATCAACGATGTGAAAAACTTAAGTGACTTCCAAGCGGGCGAAGTACTGGTGACCGACACCACCACCCCAGATTGGGAGCCCGTGATGAAAACCGCCGCAGCGATTGTAACAAACCACGGCGGCCGGACCTGCCATGCAGCGATTGTTTCCCGTGAACTGGGTATTCCCGCTATCGTGGGTACTGACAATGGCGCCGATATTCTAGTTAACGGCCAAGAAATTACCGTGAGCTGCGCCGAAGGCGAGATCGGTAAAGTCTATGAAGGCATGCTTGAGTTTAATATTGAAGAAACGGACCTTAGCGATCTGGCCCACACAAAAACTAAAATTATGATGAACTTGGGTAATCCTGATCAGGCCTTTGGTCTGGCATCACTGCCCGTTGACGGCATTGGCTTGGCGCGCATGGAATTCATCATTAACGAATACATTAAAGCCCATCCGATGGCCCTTATTCACCCTGAAAAACTCGATGACGAAACCCGTCAATCTATAGCGGATATCAGCCGAGCCTTTGCAGATCCAGTAGACTTTTTTGTGAAAACTTTATCTGAAGGTGTGGCTACTATCGCCGCTGCGGTGTATCCCAAGCCATGCGTAGTGCGCCTGAGTGACTTCAAGAGTAACGAATACGCCACCTTACTGGGCGGCGCACCCTTTGAGCCGGTTGAATCTAACCCCATGATCGGCTTTCGTGGTGCGGCTCGCTACAGTCACCCCGCATATGCAGAAGGTTTTGCTTTAGAGTGCGCGGCGATGAAACGCGTGCGTGATGACATGGGCTTTAATAATGTTATTTTGATGATCCCCTTTTGCCGCCGTATTGTAGAAGGCGAAAAAGCCTTGGCAGTGATGGCGCAAAACGGCCTTAAGCGCGGCGAGAACGGACTAGAAATCTATGTGATGTGCGAAATACCTAATAACGTTATTTTGATCGATGAATTCGCCAAATTATTTGATGGGTTTTCGATTGGCTCTAACGATTTAACCCAACTTACCTTAGGCGTAGACCGCGATTCTGAAATCGTCGCTTTTGATTTTGATGAGCGCGATGCGGGGGTTAAACAGATGATCAAACTGGCGGTTGAGGGCGCACGGCGCAACAACAAACATTCAGGTATTTGTGGGCAAGCCCCCTCAGACTATCCTGAGATAGCGGAGTTTTTGGTACAAATTGGCATTGATTCAATCAGCCTCACCCCAGATACGGTACTAAAAACCATTCGCCAAGTGCTTGAACTTGAAAAGCACATGTCGCCAAGCGAAAAATAAAAAACGCAGGGTTAGTGAGTTATTTTAAGCACTTTGGTATCACTAAGGGCAGACACCTTAATAATATAAGGACTGCTCTTATTACCATTTATCAAGGCGGGCTATTCTTTGCTATCATTTGACTTGCGATAGCCGGTCAACATGCTTGAATAAAGCGCTACCTTGCCACGGTAACCCACTACAAAAACAGCCAATATATGCACGCATACACAAACAAAAAGCGCATCTCCAGCCAGCGAGTGGATGCTTTCCACCAGATCACTACCGAAAAACCTATCCGTTTCTTCCAGTAAAAAACCGCTGGTTGCTAGCGTAGTAAATAGCGCAAAAATGACAAAAATCATTAACCAGCCAAAAGGGTTATGCCCTTCATTGATTGGCAAGTTACCCTGCAATAAATGTTGAGTATGGGCCCGAAAGGATTTAGCTGATAGGTCAACATGCTTGAAACCAGCAAAACCTTTGGTTTTTAGCCCATAAATTAGTCGGATAAACACCACTGAAACAGCCAAATAACCGATGATCTGATGGGGCTCAGAACTAGGGTCTAATATAAAATAATTGACCACAAAAAATCCTGCTAACAACCAATGCAAGACGCGAATGAACACATTCCATATATAGACCCTATTGCTTGGCACTACTCTATTTCTTCCTTAACTTTTTCACCGGTAACGGGATTGAAATAAATCTCTACTTTTTGGCCTTCTTGGTTGTAGCCATAGATTTCATAACATTGACCTTCGGTTACCTTAAATTTATTGATTGTGTAACCTTGAACCACTAATTGAGCCTGAAACTCAGCTTGGTCCATCCAACTTGTCGCCGGCTCACTAGTACAAACAGTCTCAGACTTAACTCCACAACCACCCAGTAATAGCGCAGTGGAAGACACTAACAACATAACGATTTTTTTCATTCTCATTTCCTTTTTTAAGTTGTGATTTCCAATAAAACAGTAGCATAGGTATTAGCTCAAGAAAATATCCACCACAGGCTAAGCCTAACTTATTTTAAGTAAGATTTTAGGATCAAAATCAAAGCTTCGTTTTCATCGGCTCTTTGTTGGTCACTCATATCTGCTTGGCCGATATGCAGTCTTATATGATCCTCAAGTATCTTATTCATGAGGCCATTGACCGCCCCGCGGATTGCAGCGACTTGTTGCAATATCGCAATACAATCAGGTTCTTGTTCTAGGGCTTTTTCTAATGCGTTAGTTTGACCGCGGATTTTTTTTATTCTAGTGAGTAAGGCCGTTTTGTTTTTTTCGATATGTGCCATCGTTACTCCAATTGTTTCATATAGTATACTGGGGTATAGTACATCAAAATAATTCATTAATTAAGAGATACCGAAATGCGCGAGCATGCAGCCGAAAAATGGAGTCATTCTCACCATTTTGCTATCGACACTGCCCAGTCTGAAAAGAAAGTGACTATCGTATTTGCGATTACCACTTTAACGATGGTGTTAGAGATTGTCGCTGGAACCTGGTTTGGCTCAATGGCATTGTTAGCAGATGGCTGGCATATGTTTACCCACTCAGCCGCTTTTGCTGTTTCAATTTTTGTTTATTGGTATTCACGCAAACATCGTAATAATCGCGCTTACTCTTTTGGCGTGGGTAAGGTCAATACGCTGGGCGGATTTGCCAGTGCGGTGGCCCTAGGCACGGTTGCACTCATGATGATTATAGAGTCTGTCGGACGGCTATTTTCACCTCAAGCGATACGCTTTGATGAAGCAATCGGCGTAGCGATAATTGGCCTTATCGTTAATATTGTGTCGGCCTTTCTGCTGCACGATGGCCACCACCATGCTCATCATCATGAACATAGTCACGATAATCATCAACACAACGAAGAACACAATCATGAAGATCATAGCCACCATCATCACGACCATAATTTAAAAGCGGCTTATTTTCATGTCTTAGCTGACACACTCACATCGGTGTTTGCTATCGTAGCTCTAGTCGCGGGCAAGTATTTTGATTGGCTGTGGGCAGATGCTCTAATGGGTATTGTTGGCGCTATTATCATCTCTAAATGGGCTTATAATCTGTTGATAGACAGCAGTGACATATTACTGGATAAGGCGGCAAACGAATCAACCGCGAATAAAATAGTCGCGTGTGCAGAAGAAGATGGTGTGACAGTAGTCACCGATTTACATTTTTGGAAACTATCGAGCAAACACCTCAGTGCCATTGTTGCTGTTGCAACACCACTAGACAAAACACCAGATGATTTTAAAGCCATTATTTGCCGTGATGTTGATATTTCCCACCTCACTGTCGAAGTGAATAAAATCTAATTTTTATTTGAGCGCCTAAACCTCATATCTATCTAAAGGATCGTTATACATGAGCATATTTGCTTTAGTTCTTATCGCGTTTGCCATGTCTAGCGACGCGTTTGCCGCTTCGATTAGCAAAGGTGTGCAACTTAAAAGTCCACGTTTTATCAATGCGCTAAAAATGGGCTTAATATTTGGTGTCGTTGAAGGCATAACCCCTATCATCGGGTGGGCAATAGGGTCGGCGGGGTCGGCATATGTGCAGGAAATAGACCATTGGATAGCATTTACCCTGTTATTTTTATTGGGTTTACATATGGTACATGTGAGTTTCAAACAGGAAGATGAAGAAATTACGCCTAATCCAGTCAGCAAAAAACGCGCGCTAGCGACAACCATGTTAACTGCACTAGGCACCAGTATTGATGCAATGACGGTTGGTGTCACATTTGCATTTTTAGAGGTAAACATCTTTATCGCCGCTTTATTGATTGGGCTAGCCACTACGTTAATGGTGACTATTGGCGCTCTACTCGGTACTAGCTTGGGGGCCATAGTCGGCAAAAGGGCCGAAGCCTTTGGCGGCATTATTCTTATGCTTATCGGCTCATGGATTTTGTATTCACATCTGAGCACCGCCTTGTAATGACTGTTTTTCAGTAAGCAAGCGTTTACTTATATATGGGTGAACTCTTATCCACAAGCCAAATTTAGCTTGCCATATTAGCACTTCACTGAGAATTATCCCCCTTAGGCGCCAAGCAAATAATACTCACTATTGTGCTCTACTATTGATTTGACAAACGCAGCGACTGGGCCATGATAATGTTGAAGTTTAAATAACATCAAATTTCTGCGCCTGTATTTAAACACCATTATTTAAGGATAACGTCAATGCACACTAAAGCTTATGCGGCATATGCCAGTAATGAACCACTCAAATCGTTTAATTTTGAACGCCGTGATCTTAAAGCAAGTGATGTGCATATCGATATTGCCTACTGCGGGGTATGCCACAGTGATATACACATGGCTCACAACGACTGGGGTATGACGGTTTATCCTATGGTGCCAGGGCATGAAATTATCGGCAGAGTTAAACAAGTGGGCGCAGCGGTAACTAACTTTAAAGTTGGCGAACTAGTGGGTGTTGGCTGTATGGTCGACTCATGTAGGCAGTGTCGACCTTGCAAAGATCATCTAGAGCAGCACTGTGAAAAAGGCATGACCATGACTTATGGCAGTCCTGATGCAAATATGCCCGGTAGCTTAACCCAAGGTGGCTATTCTTCGCAGATTGTAGTGGATAAAGATTTTGTATTAAAAGTGTCTGAAAAGCTGGATATCAAGGCTTTAGCTCCGCTGCTTTGCGCAGGGATCACTACCTACTCACCGCTTCGTCAATGGAATATTAAGGCAGGTGATAAAGTCGGCGTAATTGGTTTGGGTGGTTTGGGCCATATGGGCGTTAAATTTGCCGCCGCCATGGGCGCACATGTGGTAATGATTACCACGTCGCCGGCTAAAGGTGAAGATGCCAAACGTTTAGGTGCCGCTGAAGTATTGGTGTCTACTGACAAAAAACAAATGGAAACCCAGGCAGGCAGTTTTGACTTTTTGCTCGATACCATACCGGTTGCTCATAGCTTTGACCCTTATATTCCACTATTAAAGTTAGGTAAAACCTTGGCAACCGTTGGTGCCACGCCTTCTGACATGCACACTATGGGCTTAGTATTTGGTAGAAAGATTATCGCCGGCTCGTTAATTGGTGGCATTAAAGAAACTCAAGAAATGCTCGATTTTTGTGCCGAGCATAATATTGTCTCTGATGTTGAGTTGATTAACATACAAGATATTAACCAAGCCTATGAGCGTGTAATGAAATCAGATGTTAAGTATCGCTTTGTGATTGATATGCAGTCTTTACAGAACGCCTAAATAACGAGCTAGCTAATCATTATTAGTCAGGAGGATCCCCTCGTTTCCTCCTTTTTTTAGCTCATATATTGGGGAAGTCCACAGATAAAAATCTCTTTTTTACTCAGCGGTGGCGTTTGCTGTTGCAGCCAGAAATATAAAGACGAGTTGCCTGCGGATGAGTTATATATGACATTTAATGGTTTGTATCTTAAGCTTGCAAGATGATGTCTTCAAACCCCCAAATTTACCAAGGGCCAATCTATAACAAGGCCCAAACCAAGTTGATTCAAGCGACTCTCGATTCATTAATGGACGAAGGCATTGACGGCTGTTCGGTGCGTAAAATTTGTGAAAGAGCCGGCACAGCAGTGGGACTGATTAATTATCACTTCGGCACACTCAATGATTTACTGGCCGCTGCGTATTTAAATCTGGCCTATTCATTAATGGATAAGGCTATTTTGAAATCACAAAGTACCAAGCTTGCTCGGCAAAAACTGTCGTTTTTTATCCAAGAAACCTTTGGTGATGCGGTGATGCAACGCAAAATCTTGCGCGCTTGGGTGGTTTTTTGGAGCATGATTGATAGAGCACCGCAAATCAAAGCGGCCCATGACTCGTCTAATCAGGCATTTCGGGTGTTTTTAGAGCAAAGTTTTGCTGAGCTAAATAATATGCACCCTGTCTCGCCCTCCCCCCGACTTGCTGCCATTGGCCTCACCGCTATCATTGACGGCCTATGGTTAGAGTGGTGTTTATCCAGCGACACCTTTAGTGCAGAGGACGCAATATTGTTATGTGAGCAATGGGTGGACTCAGCTTGTAAAATGTAAGGCTTGTTCGTTCAACAATGAATATCTTATTTCATTTTTATGCCCGTTGAAAAGATAAGGAAAATCGCTAAGAACAATGGTGTAGATTATTTAACAGCACCTTTGTTGGCTTAAACACTGTATTGAGTTCAAGCCAACAAAGGTATTAAACAAGGTATGGCCAAATACCACAAACCTCGCCTGCTTAATTTAATATTTACGATCTCTATGTTAAGTTAGTTTTTTACTCACAAAATAGACAATTGCTATGGCCTCAGGCACTCACCAATATCAACAAGATCCCCGTAACGATGACATATTAATCAATATTAATGGCGAGCTTTTTCCTCGCAATGAAGCCAAAATTTCAGTGTTTGACAGCGGTTTTATTCTGGGTGATGGCATTTGGGAAGGGATCCGTTTACATCACGGCCAGCTGGCTTTTATCAAGCAGCATATGCGCAGACTATATGACGGTGCCAAAGCCTTGGACATGGATATTGGTATCGACAAAGAAAGCCTAGTTGAGCGAATAGCGCACACTTGTAGTGCCAATAATATGTATGATGGGGTACATATTCGCCTGATGGTTACAAGAGGCATCAAGGCTACACCTTATCAGGATCCGCGCGCCACTATCTCTGCGCCTACTATTGTTATCATAGCTGAACATAAAACTGCGCTAGAACAGTCACCCGGCGAAGGCGTTTCATTATTTACCAGCCATGTTCGCCGTGGTTATCCTGATGTGCAGGACCCCAAACTTAATACCCACTCCAAATTAAATTGTATTTTTGCTTGTATTCAGGCCGCCAAAGCCAATGCTGACGAGGCCTTGATGTTAGATCCTCACGGTTTTGTGGCGACCTGTAATTCCACCCACTTTTTTATCATCCGTGATGGCGAAGTGTGGACTTCATCAGGGGATTTTTGCCTTGATGGTATTACTCGGCGTAACGTGATCAACTTGTGTAAACAGAATGCGATTCCGGTATTCGAACGTAATTTTTCCTTAGCAGATGTCTATGGTGCTGATGAATGTTTTATTACCGGCACTTTCGCTGGACTGTCTGCGGTAAAACAAGTTGACGGGCGGATGATTGGCGATGGCCAGCGGCCCTTACTGAAAAAATTACAAGGTTTATATCTGGCCATGATTGAAACTGAATGTCAGGGGGCTAAGTAATGACCATGCGGATTGCCATGTGGTCTGGCCCGCGCAACATTTCCACTGCCATGATGCGCAGCTGGGAAAATCGAGCAGATACCGAAGTGGTAGATGAACCTTTTTATGCTTATTACTTGCAACAAACACAAAGTCCCCACCCTCTGTTTGACGAGATATTGGCCAGTCAAAGTAGTGATTATAACTATGTCACCACAGCGCTTTGTAGCGGTCCATGCAATACCCAATTGCAGTATCAGAAGCAGATGACCCACCATATGTTAGATGGGGTAGATATGGCCTGGGCCAAGTCTTTATCTCACTGCTTTTTGATCCGCGATCCGGCTCAAGTGGTGAACTCTTATACCAACAGTCGAGGTGTTTGCTGCGCAGAAGACATCGGCATTATCCGCCAGGCACAACTGTATAAAGAAATTAGCCAATTGACTGGGCAAGACATCCCGATTATTGACTCTAATGATGTATTGCAAAACCCTAAAGCAATATTGAGCAAACTCTGCGAACGATTGAATATTCCCTTCGATGAAGGCATGTTGGTCTGGCCTGCGGGTCAACGCAGCAGTGATGGTGTTTGGGCATCTCACTGGTACCATAGTGTGGAGGCATCTACTGGTTTCGCGCAAACAATAAGTAAAGCTTTTGTATTATCAGAGACACAACAACAAGTAGTAGATGAGGTGAGGCCGCATTTTGAATATTTATATGCAAAACGTATCCGGGCTTAGGAGGAACTCAAATGGGTAATATTGAATCATTTAAACTATTGCTCAGTGGCGAGGTTTGTATGATTACCAAGGCGGGCTTTCCTGCGTAATAGTGAGCTATGACTAGAAAATACAAGGCCGGTGGTCGCAAAAAGTAGCGGTGATAAATGACGCAGCCTATCCACAGCTCTGGTTTATTACATCACAGTAATTCAATAATGCTTTGATGCAGGCTTGACGGAATATTAATGCCCGTCTCGACTGTTTTACTGCGATTTTCGAATCTTCGGCTACCAGGCAGACGGGTACCTTCTTGCGCCAATATTGCTTCAAACAATGTTTCACCGTGAAGTAAAAAACGGTCTGGATCGCCATGTCTGGCGGGATCCATTGCGATCATCAACTCGCCGCCCTTAGGTGGTCCGCCTTTACCGTCATCATCTTGCAATGATTCGATACTCAGAAATTCACCAATCATTGCCCCGGCTAAAAGTTCTACCATCAGTGCCAAAGACGCGCCTTTATAACCACCGAAGCCGAGTTGAGCCCCCTGTAATATCACATTGGGATCGGTGGACGGCTCTCCATTTGGCCCGATACCTGCTGTATCAGGCACGAGGAGTCCATCCCGTGCGCAAATTTCAATCTCCCCCCGAGCCATAGACGAAGAGGCCTGATCAAACACCAGTGGAGGCTTATCTTTACGTGGCCAAGCAAAACCCATCGGATTGGTGCCGTATAGAGGTTTTATACCACCAGCAGGCGCGACGTAAGGATAGGAAGCGGTGAATGCAAATGCACATAAACCGTCCATCGCCAGCTTTTCTACTTCGGGCCACATTGCTGCAATATGAAACATGTTGACCAATGCCAGCGAAGCAATACCATTTTGTCGCGCACAATCAACCAAAGGCTGATGGGCGATAGCCTGTCCGAGCGGTGCAAAACCACCATCACCGTCTACACGGATAACAGCAGGTGCCAATTGCTCGACCCGCGGCTGAGCTTTTCCATTGGCACGGCCCGATTTTAGGGCCTTACAATACCAAGGTAGTCGAAACAATCCGTGGGAATGGCAAAGATCACCCTCGGCTTGAATCATTCGGTCGGCAATTGCTGTGGCATTTTTGTTGTCACAACCATTGGCGAATAAACATTTCATTGCCAGTTCGTGCGCTTCTGTTAGCGATAAATGTACCTTGGTCATTTGTTCCCTTGCTTGATATTCGAAAAATATAAACCGTAGTTCTGCGGTAATCTTGCACTAACTGACTTTCCTAATGAGCAAGTGAATTGTTGCAAACGTCATCGATACTACCCAAGAGTTCATCCCACTTATTGATGCTCAGGCCGCAGTTAAATCTTAATACATCTGCCGAAAGAGCAAAATTCACAAGGAGCCCTCACTTGATCTTTGCGTATTTTTATCACTCATTCAGGGCAGTTACTCAGCATGTTTTCCAGAATTGTCCAGCAACTCTAGCCTCTGCTGGGGTAGCATTAAGCCGTTGCAGAACAATTAGCCCAGTGGGCGAAGTAGAGAGTCCGCCTAGACCTGTGCAGCAGAGTTCACGGGGCATCATATTGCCTACTTCAGACATTGAATCTATCACCTCATCTAGCGGTATAACATCGGTGTAAGATGCAATTGAAGTAAGCGTATTGGCGTATGCCTTACTTGCCGCTGAAATATTTTTATCTAGGCAAGGCACCTCTACCCTGTCACCAATCATGTCACACACTAGGCCCAATGAAGCACCAAGGGTTCGGGCCGATGCATTCAAGGCCTGTTTAAGATCGCCTCCTAGCAAGTGGGTCAATCCGGCCGCCGCCATTGCACCACCGCTGCCAGTTTCAGCCATACAACCAGCCACTTCAGCTGCAAAAGTCGAATGAGCAGCAATAAAGACCCCAATCAAACCCGCTGCTAAGAGTGCTTTTACTGTCTCATCCTCATTTTTTTGCAAATAGGAAGCGGCACCAAAAAGCGCCCCTGGGAGGGTGCCACAAGAGCCAGCGGTGGGCGCAGCAACTATCACGCCCATTGAACTTTTAACATCCATGGTGGCGGTGGTATAAAGAGTCATGCGATTGACTATATCGTCAGGAATAGCTTTATTTTGTGTGGCCGCTTTGAGGAGAGGCGCTTGAGCCGGTAATATTCTGTCTGCGTAATCCGTACCGTCGATGCCTATTTGAATCGCATTATGCATAATGCGCGCAATTGCCCGCATTTTTTCAAATACTTGATCACCAGAAATTGCGCCACGCTCACTTTCATATTTAAGTGCAAGTTGCCAAAGCGCTAACTCTTTGCCTTGATTGTATTCAAGCATTTGCGCGCAGTTGATGAAGGGTACCTGTAAATCCGAGCGAGCTAAAATTGGTAACACCGGTTTCAGTACTTTAACCGACGCCACTGAGTCATTATTTTTTAATTGTTGCAGCCAGGTTAAATCAAAGTCGACGGTTGATTTTATTTCAATAAAAGTTGCCGTATTGGAGCTATGGATTTCAAGAAATTCATAAGTTAGAGACTTTGAGAGATAATCAGCGAGCGCCTGTGGTTCGTCATGGCAAAATACCAGTAGTTCGAAATAATCACCGGCCATAGAGACAGAGGCTCCATCAATTTTTTGGATCTCTATCATTCCACCACCAATAGAAATTGCTTCAATTAAGTGGCTTTCAGTTGCATTTTCAATCCTGAGTTTATAATTATTTGGATGTATTGCACCGTAATCTAAATATTTAACCTCAACATGAATCCCAGCCTCAGCAATACCTTTATTAAAGTGCTGCAGGCGGTCGTCATCAACTTCATAACCAAGAATACCGCTATAGAGCCCCATGTCAGTGCCCTGACCTTTATGGGTGGAAACCAGTGCGCCATGGATATCATACTCCGAGACGATAGACGTGATTTTGCCATCCAGCAGATCTAAGCAAAGCCTGCCAATTCGATGGGCAGCAGCACAGTGAGAACTCGACGGTCCCCTCATTACTGGGCCAATAGAATCATTAAATATGCTTGGTGGAATTGATAAAGCACGGGGTATTTTTGTTGCTTGATTAGTAGGCATACGCAAGTTCCATCCAAGTTTTAACCGGGCGGCACTGTTCAAGTCCTAACAGCATCGCCACTCGTCTAGTTCAATAGCTAGAATCTTATGCCATCAGAGCGATATTAGCTAATACCTAGCCCCGTTGCGTGAGGATACATGACTTAATGAGGTATAGACTTCACCCATCTAAGGAAATAGCTAATTTGCTGGCTGTGATGCTGAGATATTAGCGCAAAACTGTAGCGACACTCACATGATAATCAATGGAAGAAATACGTCGTTTATATTCTGTAAAAAGGTGGTGCTGGAAACTGATTAAGTTACCCTGAGTGTGGGCGTAACTTCTCATAGAAGGACTCACCGTCTCAGTACCTGACTCAAACGAAGCCGCACTCAATCTAAGAAATCGAATAGTGATAATGTCATCTAAGATGGCAAGTGGTTTGGCCCATTAGTCCACAACCAGAGAAACTGGCTGAACAGGCCTAAGGGGCAAATAGGATACTTGCAATTCATCAATATCTAAATTAAACGATATGCCATTTTTGTCGCTAATGCTCGGAATAATTACTTTGTTTTCTGCGGCCTTGATGATGATTGCCAGCTCACCACTGGCCGTCATTTCTTTTATTTTTCTATCAACAAGAGGAACAAGGTCCTTGTGACTTTCATGAATATAATGAAATAAATCCAAGGTAGCTAGAGGCTTATCAAGTGGCACGATATCATCAATGTTAAGTATTCTTAAGGCCATCAAACCATCTATTGTACTGGTTAGTGCAACATCAACCATGCCCTTATCAACTAACCTCATCATTTGCTCTGTGGAGTCAACATCTGTAACGTTTGTAAGGCCTTGAGTAATATTATTTGTGTGTTTAACACCCCTAACTTTTACGATTCTGTATCTACTCAAGTCTTCTTTTTGCGTTATTTTGATGTCACTACTTTTCTTAATAAATGCCATTGTTTCTAAACTATAATAAGGTGTAGGAACTCGAATAGTGCTTGGGTTCTCTTCTCCATAATTATAGATCCTCATTATCTCACCATCGCTTTTACCTGTTGTCGCTTCAAGTTGGGCCCTTTGTGCCGGTAAGGGGGTGATCGTAATATCGATATCTAATCTTCTGTATATCTGAGGGAGAACTAACCTGCCAATTTCTTGTTCGATTAAGTTATTTATAGAGACAAAATGATATTCTGATGCTGAACAGACAGTTGTAAAAAGTAGAAAAACTACAAAAAACTTCATTAATTTTTTAGCTACCGAATGAGACTGAAAACACACCCTTCATTGTGAGTTTAAAACACTGATAGCGCAAATTATATTCGATAATGCAAAATATGTAATGTCCACACAAAATACGATTTCGCCAGACACCCATAAAAATTTACCGGAGAAATAAAACGTTTTATATTCTGAAACGATAGATGAGGAGATTGACACTCCCTAAAACGGCCTCAATGGGCCAAAATAATAGTATTAGCCAGACTGTTTATATAGTTACTAGTACCTTATTTTTATCACTAATTATTTGAAACCAGTAGATGAAGCTGCAGATACATCCTAGTTTCGCCCTGATATTGTGATAAAAAAGTGGTGGTAATCCAAAAGAAAAACTAGAAACGAAAACTGCAGTTACAGTGGTTTATGTGTTTTTCTAAACCATCAGACATCAGCGAAGCCCACTTATTTAGGCGGTTTTTTTAACTTTTATTGCCCCCAACGATATTGCAATACAGCTAAGCTTTGCTGTTGATGACTGCTCAACTCTTGATCCAATGATTGCCGACTTGCTGCATAATTAGTGTTGATATGATGCTCTAAACCAATCTGCCAACGAGAATTTATTGTGTATCGCCAGGCCAAAGTTAATGCTTCGCCATTACTGTCATTCATATCCCAAGCAAAAACATCATCTTCGATAACCTTAAAATTATCATAACGAATGCTCACTCTATGCTCATTGTTAGTGTGACTGAACATCAAATACCAAGACTCAAAATCAGCTGCCACAAAACGCTCTCCCATAACCGTATTGCCCGACAACCACTGGCCAATTAAACGATTTTGAGCATTAAATTCGTGTTGCACTGCTAGCGAATGAAAACGTGTACGCCATCCATACAACCTCTGCTGATTAACCTGATTAGGGTCTGCTTGATTATCAAAATAATAATAGCGCATACTGCTTTGCCTAAAATAATTGAGATGAGTGCCTAGATAGAAGCCGAGGCGGCCATCAAACTCATGAAAAGGCTCAACATAATTAGGATGATTTATTCTATCCGTCTCTACTACGGTAGGATAAGCCGCAAACCTTATCTGCTCATTATTTAAGCTTTGTCGATCGTGTAAGGCAAACCCGCGCCACGTAATAATAGCCCCTAAAGGGTCATTTGCTTTGAATGCTGCGGCATGAAACTCCCAAGAAAAAGGACTATTACGTGACCTACCAGGACTGTATGCCGTCAATTCCAGTCCAGCAACCCGCAGTTCCTCGCCAATCCAACTATTGATGGCTGATTGAGTATAGGTATAGGGAGACAACCAGCCTACATCGACATTCTCAAGAGACATATTAGGATAGAAAAAACCAGCACGCCCACGCCAGCGTATTTTGCTAGCACTAAGTGGTTTATAAATTAGTTGAGCCTGTGAAAAACCGAGATGTTGTTGTCCGAGCTGATAATAATTTGCCACTATGTCGTAGCTTAAACTAGAGCTAATCGAATCGCTTAGGTTCAATATTCCTTGTTGAACATTAAAGCCATTTTCCGAATAAGCCAAAATACCTGTATCGGCCTCAAACCAAGATGCCTGTCTGTCTGCTTTAACTAGGTTGACTTGAGCTAGTACCTTAACCTCAGCCGCATTTGCAAAAGCCACAGAAAAAAACAAACAAAAAATACTAGCAGCAACCTTAGCACTATTCATATTCAGAGAAATCTCCTTTTTCAACTTCATACTGATTCAAATCAGGCAAAAGTGCCTGACTTAAATTGAATAACAAAGTCGTATCGCCATTTATATTAATGTTTTTTCTCAGACTTTCAGATGTTTGCACAATTCTAGGATGCCAAATATGCAGTTGATAATCCCCATCCGGCACGCTTAGTGTCATCTCCCCCGAACCATTGGTTTTGCCAAAATAAGGGCTATCTACCACTAAAATATACCCCAACATCCAATCGTGTACATTGCAGCCTAGCTCAACCACTCCGGTTTTAGAGAACAGTAAAGGCTCCGCGTCCAAACCTTTGTAAAGCTGTAATTCAAAAACTTTAGCCTGTGAAAACGAATAAACATGGTGTTTGATAGAATCAGAATTGGGGAAGCGTACTTGGGTATCTTTTTGCACTACCAATATGTGTGGCGAAAATTGCCTATCAATTTGGTCCATAATTGCCTTTCGATCTATTTCTTGCTGACCTGATTGTCCTGAACTCAATAAGTAGACCACTGCATTTGGCATGGGCTTTGCGTCAGAAGTAAGTAAGGTAATGTGTAATTCTGAGGCATCAACTGCGACGCACAAGTTAAGTGTAAACATAAATATAATCAGTTTTAACATAAGGTTTTCAGCAATATTGTTCAACATCCATTGGTTTCCTATTTCTTTTTCACAGGCTATACAAAATTGAAGTTAATCATAGAAAAGTCGTATTGCTACTCTTTTTGTAAGCAGACAGCATAAACCCCAAATTAAATTCAATTATTAGTAAAATTTCAAAATACGTAGAAGTAAAAATGTGAATCTGCCAGATTTTTTGATTAAGGTACTTAAATGAAGAAATAGGCAAAGCCTGGCACAGAAGCTTATGGTGTGTCCCTTTGGTATCCTGAGTATAAGTAAAATAGTACGTCATTTTCATAAGATGAAGATCCATATTGCCTCATATTTATATCTGTTTTAAATCCTTGATGGAGTGAAAGCTGGCGGTATTTCGATTTTTCCGTCATAAATGCAATTATTCCTTGCTGTTTACTTGTAACGATTTGATAAATAATAGAATACCCGTGAATTTATGATATTGAATCGTCTCCCAGTCAATTGAAAGCCAGCTAGTCATTGTCTAAATATTCTTCATTATCTTGTTGAAAAACAGTTGTCTATGACCCAAGGTCGAGGATTTTGATGAGGTGATGATACAGACAGTAATGTAAAGATAGTGCTGACTCGGGATAAATGATGAGATTGACACTCCCTAAAACGGCCTCAATACGCCAAAATAGTAGTGTTAACCAGACTGTTTATCCAAGGAGTGGACATAGGTGACTTGATGATTTCATGTGAGCTTAAGCCTAATTGAGCAATTTAGGTTTGTTGATCTAAGGTTTTTAGGTACCAGGTTAAAAAACTTTGTTGAAAATGTTCCATCTCAGACAAACGGCCTGGCTGATAGTATCTGGAGTCGACGCCTTTTTGATTATTCATGATGATTTTTTTATCTGCTTGCGTTGTCACATCCCATAGCCAAGTAAGCTGTTCGAGTTGATAATCTTTGCCCTGCACGGCTGATTCATTGACGTACCATGAAACATCACAGATACATTCATCCACCGAGTTGGGTAAAAAGCGGTAACCAAGCATGTGGTCATCATAAATTAAAAAGTAGCTGAGCGGCCCTATCATCAGCTCGGACGCGCCACCATCATATTCCTGAATCGAGCCAAGTAAGGGCGCCGCGCGCTTGCCGCCCACACTGCCACTTAGCGCATTACGTAGTAGTGGGTTGCGGTCGTATTGATAACCTTCTTGCCCTGCTGCAGCTAAATCAAAATAACGATTTAACTGTTTAAACTTTGGCTGACCTTGATTGGCTTGAGCGAAGTTGCTTTTGGCCATTTGAAATACCTTGGGCGGCTTGGCCATGGCATGAATTTGGGCAAACTCTGGGTGAGAGGGCGCACAGTGATAACATTCTTGATAATTTTCAACCGCCAATTTCCAATTCGCTGGAATGCGATAGGACTTCTTCTCAGCCAATTTCATGTTGTTAAAACCGAATAAGTCGAACACCTCATCTAGCTCGTTTTGTAAAGCGCTCAAGCTGGGTGGTTCTTTACTTAGACACACAAAAATTAGCCCATGTAACAGGGCAACATTTACCTTATGCAGGCCATTCTGAGAGCGATCAAAATCGTCTGGCATATTACGGGCAGAGATGAGTTGGCCGTCTAGATTGTAATTCCACGCATGATAGGGGCAAGTAAGTGATTTTTGTGAACCTGATGGCTCAAGACAAATTTTCGAGCCACGATGACGGCAAACATTCATATGGGCTTTTACATCACCGCTTATGGTGCGCACAATGATCACCGACTCGCTATCAAAGTCAAAGGTAAAGTAATCTCCAGCAAGGGGGATTTGCGAAGCATGACCGGCGTATAACCAATGTTTTAAAAATATCTGTTCTATTTCAGCCTGATAAACATCAACATCTTTATAAAAAGCTTGAGCGAGTGAATAGCCGGGTCGTTGCGCCGCAATATATTGAGTGATTTTATCTAATTTTAACCGCGTCATAGCGTGAGACTAACCTGCTTACCTTGGAGGATTGACAGTATTGAACGAGTGTTCAATACTGTCAATCTTCACGTAGCATAATCTCGAGGAATATAGATGTTAGACGCGATCATTATAGGCGGCGGACACAACGGTTTAGTCTGTGCAAATTACTTAGCCATGGCAGGTAAAAAGGTACGGGTATTAGAACGTCGCAATGTAGTAGGTGGCGCAGCTGTTACCGAAGAGTTTCATCCCGGCTTTCGCAATTCGGTAGCCTCATACACCGTCAGTTTGCTCAATCCTAAAGTCATAAGTGATCTCAAATTGCATGCGTATGGCTTAAATATTGTGCACAGAAAAGTCAATAATTTATGGCCCCATGACAACGATGACTTCCTAGCTTTTGTGGTGGGTCAAGAAAAACTAAAGGCCGAGATAGCGCGCTTTTCGCAAAGTGATGCTGAGGCATTAGAGCGGTACTTTAGAGATACCGGCATGGTAGCTGATCTGATCCGTGACTTTTTACTTGAGACCCCGCCCAACGTTGGCGGAGGTATTAAAGACATTTTTAAAGCCGTAAAATTTGGTAATCGCCTGCGCAAACTACCTATTGAAGATGAACGTATTGTCCTCGATATTTTTACTAAAAGTGTGTCTGATTTTTTGGATCTGTATTTTGAAAACGAATTTGTCAAAGGAGCCTTTGCCTTTGATGGCATTGTTGGCAACTATGCCGATACAAAAACGCCCGGCTCAGCTTATGTGTTAATGCACCATGCTTTTGGTGAAGTAAATGGTGAAAAAGGTGTTTGGGGTCACGCCATTGGCGGTATGGGCGCCATTACTCAAGCCATGGCCAAATCAGCACTGGCTAAAGGTGTTGAAATTCAGACCGATGCCGCGGTTAAAAAAGTACTGGTTCGAGATGGTAAGGCTTACGGTGTGCTGCTCGAAAATGGCGAAACCCTTGAGGCAAAGATCATCGCGTCAAATCTCAATCCAAGTCTGTTGTATAACCAATTAGTTGATAGCAAAGACCTACCCGTCGATTTTGCGCGGCGCATGAAACACTATAAAAATGGCTCAGGCACGTTTAGGATGAACGTGGCCTTGAGTGAATTACCTAAATTTACCTGCTTAGCCAAACAAGAGCGCGCTAGCGCGGAGCACTTGACTGGTGGCATTATTATTGGTGCCACCTGCGATTACATAGACCAAGCCTATCGTGATTCAAGACAATACGGCTGGTCGAAAGCGCCTATTGTCGAAATGCTCATTCCTTCCACCCTCGACGACACCTTAGCGCCCGCAGGACAGCACGTAGCCAGTTTGTTTTGCCAACAGTTTGAACCGGATATTGATTGGGATACACAGCGCGAAATAGCGGCAGATTTAATTATTGAACAAGTCGAAAAATATGCACCGGGCTTCAAACAATCAGTGCTGGGTCGCCAAGTATTAAGCCCTCTTGATCTCGAACGGATATTCGGGCTTACTAAAGGTGACATTATGCATGGCAACATGAGTTTGGATCAGATGTTTAGCACTCGACCCTTATTAGGTCATGGTAACTATCGCTCGCCTATTAAAGGTTTGTATATGTGTGGCGCAGGCACCCATCCTGGGGGCGGCGTAACCGGAGCCCCGGGGCACAACGCAGCACGAGAAATTCTACGAGATAATTAGGGGAAACGCATCGAGCCAGACCAACTAAGCACCCGCAACAAGCCCTTGGGCCGCGTTGACGCTCTTGTCGTCACCGTGATTCTGCTGAGTTTAATGGGTGCTGTAATCGGCATATTTGGTAGTGACGCGCTGGCAGGGGCCACCCAAGTGGCGATGATGACTATTGGCTTTTTAGCTGCCTTGATTGGCATTAAAAATGGGCTGAGTTGGAGTGCAATAGAGCAAAGCATTATCTATTCGTCGACCAAAATAGTCGGCCCTATTTTGATTTTTTTATCCATAGGCGCATTGATCGGCAGCTTTATGTTGTCGGGTGCCGTGCCAAGTCTTTTGTACTACGGCCTCAATATCTTGTCGCCCACCTACTTTTACCCATTGACCTGTTTAATCTGTGCTCTGGTCGCTACCTGTATTGGTAGTTCTTGGACCACGGCCGCCACTATTGGTGTAGCCTTGATTGGTGTATCTTATGGTTTTGCTTTATCCCCTGAAATCACCGCTGGGGCGATTGTATCAGGGGCCTATTTTGGCGATAAAATGTCGCCCCTATCAGAGACTACTAATTTAGCGCCTGCTGTGGCAGGCAGCGAATTGTTCGACCATATTCGGCATATGGCGTGGGTGTCCATTCCAAGTTTTATTATCGCGGTATTAGGTTTTTTGGTGATTGGCTTAAACACCAACGTCACGGAGGGTAGTCAAGCAAGTATCGCGTCTTTTGTGCAAACCCTTGATCAGTATTTTACTATTTCCCCCATTAACTTAATTCCTATCGCGCTATTGTTGTGGTTGGCGGTAAAAAAAGTGCCTGCGTTTCTCGCCATTATGGGCGTGTCGCTGCTAGCGTGTGTATTCACCCTTATATTTCAATACCAAGCATTACTTACATTCGCGGGCGGTGCTAATGCTGTAACGCTTATCAAATCATTTTGGGTAGTGTTATTCGATGGTTTTTCTATCACCACTGACAATGCCAGTGTTAACACCCTGCTATCCCGCGGTGGCATGGCATCGATGGTAAGTATGGTGTGGCTCGTGATTGCCTCGATGATGATGACAGGAGTACTTGAAAAAATCGGTTATATTGATGTTCTTATGAGGTTTATGTTGAAGTTTGTCCGCTCTACCGGCTCGCTTATCGCATCGACTATGGCCACATGTTTAGGCGTAAATATCGTCACTGGCGATCAATATATGTCTCTGGTACTACCCGGTCATATGTGGAAGTCTGAATATAACAAACGCCAGCTCGCCAGTGTTAACTTGTCCCGTACTTTAGAAGATGCCGGCACCCTCTCTTCGCCCTTAATCCCTTGGAATGCCTGCGGCGTTTACATGGCCGGTACGCTAGCTGTCGCCACCATTGCTTATCTACCCTACTGCTTCTTTAACTTAATCAACCCCCTTATTGCCCTGTTGTTTGCATTTTTGAATATAAAGATTTTGCGCTTAAAACAAGAGAATCTGTAACTTAGAGTTTACATGTAAGCCCCCTGAAAATTCCTACCTTGTTTAAGCGTGCTCTACCCCCCATATCTTTTTGGTAATGTTGAAATAGTGATCTTTATTCTCAAATTGTAATAAAACTATTCAGCAGCCGGTCTTTTGTATTCCAATAGGCCCGAATATTAATAGCAATGAGGAGATTATGAGTACTTATCAAAAATCACAGGATGCAATTGCTGCCCTGACCCCTGAGCAGTACCGCGTGACCCAACAAAACGGCACTGAACGCCCTGGCACCGGTGAATTACTCAACAATAAACAGCCTGGTATTTACGTCGATGTTGTTTCTGGCGAGCCTTTGTTTGCCTCATCTGCCAAGTATGAATCAGGTTGTGGTTGGCCAAGTTTTACTAAACCCATTGAGCCTGCCCATGTAAATGAAATTACTGATACCACCCACGGTATGCTGCGCACTGAAGTGCGTTCATCAAATGGTGATAGTCACTTAGGCCACGTATTTAATGACGGCCCACCAGATAAAGGCGGTTTGCGCTATTGTATAAATTCCGCTTCATTACGTTTTATCCCTAAGAATGAAATGGAAAACCAAGGCTATGCAGCCTATATAGACCAAATTGAGGACCTTTCGTAATGGCAATTGAACGTGCAGTATTAGCCGGTGGCTGTTTTTGGGGCATGCAGGATTTAATTCGCAAACGTCCTGGCATCACTTCAACCCGTGTGGGTTATACCGGTGGTGAAGTGGCAAATGCGACTTACCGTAATCATGGTAACCATGCAGAAGGCATTGAAATAATGTTCGATAACAGCATCACTACTTATCGACAGATACTCGAATTTTTCTTTCAAATACATGATCCGAGTACCGTAAATAGACAAGGCAATGACAGCGGCGTATCTTATCGCTCCGCAATTTATTATACCTCTGATGAACAAAAAGCAGAGGCATTGCGAACCATCGCTGACGTGGATGCATCGGGATTATGGCCGGCAAAAGTTGTCACTGAAGTCGAGCCTGTCAGTGACTTTTGGCAAGCAGAACCTGAACACCAGGACTACTTAGAAACTCGCCCTAATGGTTACACTTGTCACTTTCCCAGACCTAACTGGAAATTGCCTGCAGCGTAATGAGTGGAAAATTTAATGTTGTGCTGACCCCGATAGTTTGCTTTAGGCGAACCTTGACTCGGGGTCATACAATTTAAACAGCACAAACTGAACTTAATTGCTGTTCACCGCATACTCACACCTAGCAATATCTAACTAAAGCGTGTCAATCAGGCACTTTTGCTGCTTTTTGACACATAATATAAAAAATTAAAGGAGACTCAGTGTCTACAGTAACGTTATTTGATTCGCATAATTTGTTCTCGGCTGAGCTTAAAAATCGCTTTGTACTTGCACCCCTAACCCGTGGAAGAGCGACTGAAACCCGCATACCCAACAAATTAATGGGTGATTACTACGAACAGCGAGCTACCGCTGGTTTGGTGATCACCGAAGCAACGGTGATTTCAGAACAAGGCATCGGTTGGGTAGATTCACCGGGCGTTTACACCCAAGACATGGTAGCGGGTTGGAAACAGATTGTTGACCGTGTGCATAACAAAGACAGCAAAATAGTACTGCAACTTTGGCATTGTGGCCGCGCTTCACACAGCGATTTTCACCATGGAGAGCTGCCTTTTAGTGCCTCAGATGTAGCCATTAATGGTGATGGGATCCACACGTCCAAAGGTAAAAAAAGCTACGAAGCGCCTCGGCCAATGTCAAAAGATGATATCCAGCGCACCGTCAATGATTTCAAACAAGCGGCAATCAATGCCAAGCAAGCGGGATTTGATGGTGTCGAAGTACATGCTGCCAACGGCTATTTGCTAAATCAATTTTTAGATACAAAAAGCAATAAACGAGAGGATGAATACGGTGGCAGTATAGAAAACCGTATGCGTTTTCTGTTTGAAGTGTTGGCGGCAGTGAAAGAAGTTTTTGACGCCAGTCAAATAGGGGTAAGACTATCTCCTAATGGCGTATTTAATGATATGGGCTGCCCAGACTATCGCGAACTCTATACCACAGTGATTAAGCGTTTGAATGAACAACAACTTGGTTTTCTGCACGTGATGGATGGCCTTGCTTTTGGCTTTCACGAGCTAGGCGAGCCGATGACCCTCGACGATATCAGGCCTCTTTTTAAGCAAACCATTATAGGTAATTGTGGTTATACTTACGAAAGTGCCAGCGAAGCGGTGGCCAACGACCAAGCTGATTTAATTGCTTTTGGACGTCCCTATATTAGCAACCCTGACTTACCGGACCGGTATAAAAATGGTTGGCAGGTGACACCTTTTGATGATGCAAGCCAGTGGTACGGTGGTGGCAAGGAAGGTTACAGTGATTACCCTGCTTTTAGCGCAAAGTAGGTAAAATAAGCACACTTAATAAAGATGGGGCAGTGGGCTTAGAGCAAGCCACTCTGCCCCTTTTTAGTAGGGACTAAATTAATCATTACAGTAGTCATTTGTGCCTGAACTACAAAACTAACTAACAGCGGTATTAATTTTATCACTATTACTTTTCCTGACCTTAGGGCAATAGACATTAAGTACAATGACTTAGCCTGCCCAGAGAAGCGGTAATTTAACCATGACTACCCGTAAAATTGGTTTAGGTGGTGGTTGTCATTGGTGCACAGAAGGCGTATTTAACTCACTGGTTGGAGTTACTCAAGTCAATCAAGGCTGGATAGCATCAAACGGTGAAAACTGTGAACTTTCTGAAGCAATTGAAGTCCATTTTGAGCCCGCAGTCATCTCGTTGACTGACTTAATCGAAATTCATCTGCATACCCACGCCAGCACATCCAATCATGCTATGCGTGGAAAATATCGCTCGGCAATATATGCCTACGATGACGTTCAATTTAACCAAGCCTCTGACAGTTTAACTCTGTTAAAGGCCAGTTTTGATAAAACAGTTATTACTCAGGTCTACCCTTTTAAACAATTCAAACAGAATAAAAGCGAGTTCTTAAACTACTTTTATACCGCGCCCGACAGACCGTTTTGCCAGACCTACATTCAACCCAAAATAAACTTATTACTCAGCCGCTTCAAGCATCACGTTGACCAAGGTAAAGTGAGCAGTCGCACTTAAATTTAAGTTGAGCTTAATTCAAGCAATCTAGTTTAGTTTGGCTTTTTTTAAGCCAAGGCAACTGTCCTTGTTGGTATGAGTAAATTGTTAAAATTAACTTGTGCTTACCCACCATGAAAATTTTACATACTGTGTAAAATAGTTACGAAATTACGCTATATATTTATCTACTCTGATGTGGCTGATTCTATCAAGCACCCAGTGCTATTGATATGCATTGAAGTGGTATCAGTATTGCTTTGGTATTAGCAAAGCACGTCTTAGATTAAGGATAAAATCAATGAATAATCAAAAAATAATACTCATTACTGGTGCGTCCAGCGGCATAGGTGCTGCGACCGTCGACAAGGTACTTAAAGCGGGGCACAAAGCAGTAATCACGGCAAGAAGCACCGACAAACTCAATGAAATAGTCAAACGTTGGGGTGAAGATAATGTTTTGGCGGTAACTGCAGATGTTTCAAAATTGGACGAAATTAACAACGTGGTTACCAAGGCTAAAGACAAATTCGGTCGAATAGATGTTGTCTTTGCGAATGCTGGCACGGGCACAAGTTCTGCTGGCATTGAGAAAGGTGATCCCGATGAATGGAAAACCATGCTCGACGTTAATATCAACGCTTTATTGTTTACTGCAAAAGCCAGCTTGCCCTCATTAAGAGAAACACAGGGACATTTTATTATCACCAGTTCAATAGCCGGCAAGATAACACTCAAGGGCTCAGTGTATGGCGCATCTAAGTGGTTCGCCTACGGATTTGGCCAAAATTTGGCCGCCGAAATGGCTGAATGGAATGGTCGCTGCACGATTATATGCCCAGGCATGGTAAATACGCCGTTTTTCGACGAAGCCAAACCTGACAAGCTAGATCCCAGCGATATAGCTGATGCGGTGGTTTATGCTATTTCAGCCAATCCGCGCTGCGACGTACGCGAAATCAGCCTAATGCCAACTCAGTAGCGAGTATTAAGCAAATAGAGTCCTTGCAGCAATTAAGGGATTTGAAAACAAGTTTAAAGTACATTCACGTGTTACCGTAGGTGCCAACAGCTAGATTAATGTGCTTAAGCAGTAGTCAAAAATATCAACTGTGAGTAACACGATAGCGAATTTAAAATAGGAAGAACATCCATGAGTAACTTCTCCAAGGTTTATGATTTTTTATTGCATACTCAAAAATCACATGCACGTATTGCTGAGTTTTATCGCTCGCTGTCGCTAGATGCCACCAATGAGCGAGTCAAACTGCTACTTAATATTTTAGTGAAACATGAGCTTGAGTTATTACGTTTCGTGGATAGCTATATCGAAAGCTCCCCCGTTGAAGTGCGTGAAACGTTTATTCAATTTGATCGCGAACAGAGTGTTGAGCATTTGTTTAGTCCCGACTTTGAGCGCAGCCAAATCAACTCTGCTGATGTTGAAAATATAGCACAGCGTTTTGATGAGTATTTCTGCGATCTTTACGAAGGACTGTCAGGGGCAGACGAGTCTACCAATGTGCAAGAGCTTTTTGAAAATCTAAGACAGCATATGGCTCAAGAAAAGAAACGCCTGACCATGGACATAAGTTCAATGGAAGATATGTAAAGCATCTGTATATAAGGGTAAACAGGGATAATCAGCAGGGAGCTGAACAAAATCATCGATATTTTTCAATACCCCTAACACCCCCTTTATCGAGTTTTGGGAAGAGCCCCATCTAGCGCGTTATGTAAAGATGTTATGAATGCATTAGAATCCAGCTCTAACTGAGCCTTTTCAACTAGGCTGTCTGCTTCTTCTGAGCGTCCATTTATAACCAGAATGGCCACCAGCCTAGATACATTATAGATAAATGTACTAGTATCAAAGTCTAACATCTCTTGGCTTTTTTCTTTATCGCCATAGACTCCTCGTTTATTTGCATCTATCGACCAAGCGTAAGTAGATACCATCTGACTGAAATCCACATTTGGTCTAATATATTTGTTGTAAAGTGCAAATTGCTCATGCTCAGTTAATACGTCCTCAAAAATATGGAAGTGTTTGACAGCGACGTCAGGATGGTAACTATCCAGCCAATTAAAGAAGCTCAAAGATTGTTCTGTTCGTTCTAAAGCGCGATTAGTAGCAACATATTCATGAATCAAAGGATAAGCATGTGTTGGATCATTCATTAGTCTACTTTTTGCATTGTTTGCAAGGTATCTGAGAAGCGTTTTAGCGGGAGGGTAAACTTCGCCAAGTTCCGCCCAAGCCATTAGGCCAAATGATAACCTCACAGCAAAGTAATGTTCGTCTACTTCCAGAGCATGTTGATGAAACCAAACGCGTTTAGCTAAGGCCATTGGGTAGTCTTTGTTTTGCATGTCTTCGCTCGCGTTATTAGAGAGTTGACGGAGGTCGATAGGTTTTTCTGGGACGAATACTGGTAAAAAATCTAGTATCTCTCTCGCTCTATTGGGATAATCGAGCCAACTGCCGGATACATTGATGAGTTTGCAGGGAAAAATGGCGGCATACTTGAGATTATATTTCTGACAAGCATTAAGCACATCTAAATTAGCTGTCTCTTGTGAATTGCGACGGGTCACATATGCCCAAGCCCCGCCCTCCGATTGTGCAAAACTCTTAAATCCCGTTTCAGTTCTATAGCTATTTTCATAGGCATCTAAGGCTTTAAAAGTGATAAGTAAATCTGTAACTTGGGGAACACTATCAAAGATAGTATTTGGATTGTCAGAGGTATTAGGCAACTTGCCTACTTCTACTGAAGTTTGAGAACTTGCTTTAGCAGTAGAAGAAAAAACTAGCATAGCTAATACTAAGAGTAATAACGGTTTCATGTAACGTCCCTATTAAATGTCATCAAAAACAAGAAGTAAGCCTAACAGTAGTTAAAGGTAATTCACATCTATAATCAGGGATTTTAGTTAGAAATTGGTAAACTACATACTCCCTGAGTCACAGCAAAGTTAAGAATCATATGACCTTTGATTATGACAAACATCAATTAAGTAGGCACTTACAACCAATATAAAACAAAAGACAATGGTCCGCTTACCAATAGAGGATCTTCAGAGCAAGTGGGTGTCAACCGAGGTGTTAGTTTTAGAGTGACTTGAACTCAGACTTATTCATCCTCATCGACTACATCGGCATGGGATACTGCTTTAAAATTATCAAGCTGCTGAAAGTTCTTAAGCCAGAAGTATGAACTGACTAAGCTAAATTGACGTGTTAGGTCATTATCAGCTATCTGCTTCAACTGCCAAACAATACCGGGTGCCTCAGGAAACTGTTGACCTTGGATTTGCTCTTCGTATAGGCGATTTATGAGCGCGTCATCACTTTGCCCACTTGCGAATAAACGTACGATAGCGGAATAGGGTGACTGATCAAATATCATCATATCTTCGCGATCTTCGCCCGTGACAGTAAGGGTCAGTTCAACTCCTGTCGGTTGGGCAAAAACACCATTAAATGCTTCTCGTAATAAGGCATAAGCACTGAATAAACGTTCGTGATATAGGCAATCTGAGCACTCCTCCCATAAACGGTCATCTGGCATATCGTGGCTTAGTTGTTCTATCTTGCCTTGAGATTCATCAGGAAATAGACGGGTTAATACCACCTTAGCCGCTTCGTCAGGTTCCAGATCGTTGAGCGACATCATGCACATTTCTCTCAGTTCAGTGGAGTCCATTTGTTCTAGATTATCGTCAAAATCCATAATCGCCATGAGGCCAAGATAATCCTCATTTGACCATGCATTTTTAATCTTGTTGATTTTATGAAAAGAATCAATTTGAACGGTAAATTTTGCTTGCATCTTGTACTCCTGTTTAAGGGTCAATATTGCCAAAAATCATGCTAATTGTCGCTGAAAGTGGCAAATATTGAGTTAACCTTGTTGTATCCCGGCTTATTCTTGTGGCTCTTCTTCGCCCAGCAAGCTTGCGCTGGAAGCATCATAATTGAAGGCACCCAAAAAGGTGGTGTATTCATCGTGAGCGACACCACTGAGTTTGACACTGTATTCTTGTTCAAAAAGTAAAATGATCCACGTCACTTGCTCCATTTTGTTTTTCTTGGCTTTACTCATCAAATTGACAATAAAAGAGCTGGAACAAGAACAGTTGCCCGCTGCCGTATGAATATCAATCGTGCCTTCATGGGCACCATTAGTCTCCATCTGATTTGGCACGAAATACCGTATTTTGTAATTATTTGACCACGTATTTCTTGCCCGAGTATCGTTTTTGAAAAAGGTCTCGGCAAAATAATCATCGGGAATATCAGCGTAAGGGTGTTGTGAAGCCCATACCGATACCTTGTTTTTTTTATTAAACAGTAGGCCTTTTTCAGGGCTAGATTGATTAACTTGAATTGAATTATCGTCTTGGTTCATAAAGAAAGCTGCTATTGAGTGGATATAACTGCATTCTATTATAGTGGTGAGTGAATAGCGAAAAAGACCAAACAATCATATTTATTGGGGGTACTTAGCAGGTAATTAACCCTCTCGTGTTTAGCTGAGGTCTTGGCTCAATAGTTCGTTTTTAAATGGCGAAAGTAAAAAAGCTGTGATTAAATATTTGGAACTTAAAAGGTCAACTATTCAAAAAAACAAAAAAAAGGCTGCCAATGACAACAACAAATTCTACTTGGGTGACGCGTGCTTTAGATAAAGTTGAGGTCGTTGGTAATAAACTGCCAGATCCGGCCATTATCTTTTTTATTTGTTTAGTTGTTGTCTGGGCAATGTCAGCCGCATTATCTGGGATCAGTTTTGATACTATTGACCCAAGAACAGGGCAAGCCGTCGTAGTTAATAATCTATTGACTGGCGCATCGCTGGCCGACTTTTTAAGTCGAATGGTAACAATATTTACGAGTTTTGCGCCGCTAGGAGTGGTTTTGGTTGCTATGCTGGGGGTAGGTGTTGCCGAACATTCTGGTTTCATTAGTGCGGGCTTAAAGCGCATGCTTGATTCTACACCAGCAAAACTATTAACACCTATGGTGGTATTGGTTGCTATTGTGAGTCATACCGCAACAGATGCTGGCTATGTGTTAGTAATACCCCTAGCTGGTGTTATTTTTTATGCCATGGGCCGCCATCCACTTGCAGGTATTGCTGCGGCGTTTGCAGGTGTCAGTGGCGGGTTTTGTGCCAACTTTATTCCTTCTGCTATCGATCCACTGTTGCAAAGTTTTACCCAAAGCGCTGCTCAAATTATTGATCCCGCCATACAGATTAATCCTCTGAATAATTGGTTTTTTAATTCAGCCTCAACGTTATTGATCGTAGGTATTGCTTGGTACTTAACCGACAAGGTGATTGAGCCACGTTTAAAAGATGTTGAAGTAGACGGTGACCCGTCCAACATTCCTAAATTTGAAGAGTTGTCACCTAAACAAACTAAAGCGCTCAGAGCGGCGACCTTGACAATGCTCATCGGTATTGTTGCCTTAATTGCTATTCTTTACCCAGAAACATCGCCAATGCGTGATGCAGCGGGTAAGTTAACCTCATTTGCTGCACCTATTATGCAGTCTATTGTCCCTTTAATATTTTTGTTGTTTTTGCTACCAGGTGTTGTTTACGGTTATATGTCAGGAAGCTATACAAACACCAAAGACATGATCGACAGCATGACCAAAGCAATGCAAGGAATGAGTTATTACATCGTGATGGCATTTTTCTGTGCTCTGTTTATCGATGCATTTGGTAAGTCTAACCTTGGCGCTTTACTGGCTATTGAAGGTGCAGACATATTAAAATCTTTGGCCTTACCCAGTATGGTTACGATAGTAGGGATTATTTTCCTGACAGCATTTGTTAACCTATTTGTCGGCTCTTCTTCTGCCAAATGGGCGCTATTAGGGCCGATATTTGTGCCCATGTTGATGCAACTCAATATATCGCCAGACTTAACGCAAGCAGCCTATCGCTTAGGAGATTCGTCATCCAATATCATCACCCCCTTGATGCCATATTTTCCTCTAGTGGTGGTTTATTGCCAGCGTTACGTCAAGTCCACTGGAATAGGTACATTGTTGTCACTGATGTTGCCGTTTAGTATTACTATTTTACTGTTATGGACAGTATTTTTATTAGCCTATTGGGGCTTAGGTATTCCGCTAGGAATTCAGGCTAGTTATATATACCCCGCGGCGGGTTAATAAAGTGAGCCATGGCGTAAAGAAGTGTGAATTAGAGGCGGTTTTACAAGCGCCTCAAAATACTCTGTATGAGGCGACATTATCCATGTTAAAAATATAACCTTGTTTTATTTACAGGGCATATCGACGCTAGCAATGTATCAGCGTTTATTCTTAGGCACGTAATTTAAAATAGAAATGGGCACGGCTTTTCTCACTTCAAAGCCGGCAAATTCTCTGCGAGTAATTACATGGCCAAGATGGCTTTCAATGGCACACAGGTTTCTAAAATTATCCTTAGCCACAAATGAAATCGCTTCCCCACTTGCCCCTGCTCTGCCTGTTCTGCCAATTCGATGAATATAATCTTCAACTTGATCCGGTAAGTCATAATTAATCACGCGGGATAGATTTTGAATATCAATACCACGAGCTGCGATCCCAGTTGCCACCAAAAATTGTATCTTACCCGATTTAAAGTCTGCCAATATTTGTTCACGCACAGACTGGGTTCTATCCCCATGAATACTTTCTGCTGGAATACCCCGTTTTTCTAATTGACTGACTAACTTAGCCGCCCCCTGTTTAGTTTCAATAAAGATAAGCCCTTGATCCCATTCTAGCTCTTTAATGAGATGACTTAATAAAGCCGATTTAGTGTCTTTATCAACCGTGACCAACCATTGCTCAATTTTAGGCGCGGATGCCTCATTGTGCTTTATCGATATTTCCACTGGGTTATTGATAGAGCGTTTCGCTAAGGCACGTACTTCATCTGAAATAGTGGCAGAAAATAGTAAATTTTGACGCTGCTCAGGTAGGCGCTCAATAATTTTATTAATGTCGGTAATAAAACCCATATCCAGCATTCTATCAGCTTCATCTAATACCAATACTTCAAGCTCATCAAAGTGCAATGCCCGTTGATGTGCCATGTCTAGTAGGCGCCCTGGCGTTGCTATCAGGATATCAATACCGCCAATTAAGCGCTGTTTTTGTTCTTCAATATCAACGCCGCCATACATTGCCATGGAGCTAAGCGTTAAGTATTGACCATAGGCGCTAATACTCTTTTCAACTTGCACCGCCAATTCTCGCGTTGGCACCAAAATTAGCGCACGAATGCGCTTACCCCGAAGTTTACGGTCCGTATTAAGCCTTTGCAGAATCGGCAAGACAAAACTTGCGGTTTTACCCGTACCGGTTTGCGCAGCAGCAATAAGATCTTTACCTGCTAAAATAACCGGAATAGCTTGTTCTTGAATGGGTGTCGCTTGGCTATAAGCTAAATCACTTAATGCTTTTAAAATCGGTTCTGCTAACTTAAGTGCTGAAAATGACATGTTTAGCCTTATAAAAATAACGGTTTAAAGAAAATAATCGGGGTCA
>Ga0163215_100806_pt1 | contig 34286 bp, 29 predicted proteins | sample SynspAceP_FD_185934 | JGI IMG/M metagenome (GOLD analysis project Ga0163215, IMG submission 185934) | Saline lake microbial communities from Ace Lake in Antarctica - Synechococcus sp. Ace-P (Hybrid Assembly) | ecosystem: Environmental > Aquatic > Non-marine Saline and Alkaline > Saline | place...
ACAGGTGACGTGCTTTGCATGTGATCGTTTGATCCAACGGAGGAGCCGTATGAGGTAATTCTTCAAGTACGGATCTGTGCGGGGGGCGGCTGGCAACAGCCGTCCCTACCGCGATACTCAATTTAAGCAGAACAGCTCGACAAAGAGTCCTGACCCCTTTTTTCGTCATGAAAGTGGAAAGAAACCCACCAAGCTATCGGTCTCGTCAACATGGGCAGATAGAACGCTTACGATCATCGCAGGAAAGCCGCTTTTTTGTTACCCAGATTCCGCAAGACCCCAAATCGAGGCGGCGGAACGCCGGTTACACCCACCCGAAACCCGAGCCTGCCCCCATGCGAAGCATTCGGTGTCGAGTTCAGTTTGTCGGCAGCACCGAGCATCTCGACGAAACTTGGATGCTTGCGGCGATCGAGACTGCGACAGCGGAGAACGGTATCCTGGGCAGGGAAAGCCATCCCCGACAAACCAATTCCCCGAAAACCTGGGCAAATCGACGAGTCTGGCCGCTTACCTCCTCTGGTCTCAGCCGTCCATTTCGCCAGCAATGACCCGCAAATCACCGATTCAGTGGGTCGTTCGATTTATTTATTTAACAGGACGATGTCCATTCACGCTATTCGTCAAATTCGTAGGGCTCGATGTCGCAGTTGTTCAATACAGCGTGTGCTTTTAAAAGAGAGAGAACCTGATCAGATACAACAAGCTGGAAATCTTTCGAAATCCCAAAATCATCAATACCTGCTGCACCTGTCACCTTAAGCCAGTAGAAGTCAGGGATGATCAATTGAGCATGTAATTCTTCAAACTCTTCCGACGTCGTTACTTCTACATCGCCGAACTCACAGCCAGACCCGCCAAGTTGCTCAAGCAGAACCTTAAGTGATTTTGTTGCAATATAGCAAGGGAACGACTCCAGGATATCATCTCCCAGCCAATCTGATAGCTGGTAATGGAGGTTCGACACTAAAGGTGGGTGAACAGATGTGTCTAAGACAGTATGTTCTCCTAACTCGCCTGCAACCTCTGGTTCTAAAGAATAGTGCATCTCGTTTATTTCTCTTTACTGACTAGATGCTTCGTGCTTCGGGCAACGTAATAAAACGTGCTGATGAGACGGGTCAGAAAGCAACGGAGGAGATGAAGTTGAATCTACGCACTGTGTTTGATGAATTATTACTGAAATGGAATCATACATCGAATCCATGAATGCGTCAGTTATTCATCCTGCGATACTAACGTCACGCCATCCAGGCGGCCCGGTAGCTGAGGCCGAGGTTGAGGATGCGTTGGATCAATGCCTCGTAACCGATCCCGGCCGCTTCGGCGGATTCAGCAAAATCCTCGCCGTATTCGATGTTCGGGTTTGCATTGGCTTCGATGACATAGATGTCGCCTTCGAGGGTCAGACGCAGGTCCATCCGCCCGTACCCGCTCATCCCGAGTGCTCGGTAAACGCGTTTGCAGAGTTTCGCGATTTTCGCTTCCATCGCCGGGTCGAGATCCTTCGCGACGTGCGTCGTGATATCGTGACGTTTTTGATACTTCAAATCCCATTTCACTCGGCTCGTTGCGATCCGTGCGGCGTCGTCGGGCAGGGTGCCGAAGTCCATTTCCCAAACCGGGAAACAGACCAGTCGATCGTTGCCGAGCACGCCACAATAAATCTCGCGTCCTTCGATGTATTGTTCAACGAGGGCATCTTCGCTCGTCTTTTGGTGAACAAACGCGACCCGTTCGGCGAGCGTCTCGTCGTTGTGGACGATCGATGCTTGTGAGATCGCGAACGAAGCGTCCTCGGTGACCGATTTGACGAACAAAGGGAACGTCAATCGTTTCGGTCGGCGAACCGCCCGGCCGCATTTGAAAACGGCAAACTTTGGTGTCGGGATGCGATGGTAGGTGAGGATTTTTTTGGAGAGGGCTTTGTCTTTACTCAGTAACAATCCTCGCGGGTTGCAACCGCTATAGGGTTGTTGCATCAGTTCGAGGTAGCTGATCACGGCAGAATCATAAGTCACCACGCCGTGGAATTCTTCGAGCAGCATGTAGGTGATGTCGGGTTGAAATTCCTTGAGGGCATGACGGATCGGACCGAGGTCGTCGTAGATCCCCAGCGGCAGGGTTTCGTGGCCGAGGTTGCGAAGCGTTTCGCAGATGTCATATTCCGCTTTCCAGGCCCCCCATTCTTTTTCGTCGATGCCTTCGAGTGATTCCGGCGGAACGTGTCCATCGCGAACGAGCACGAGCACGCGTAGTTTGTTCATCGTGTGGTCCTGTCGTGCTTAAACCGCGACACGGTGTCCGCCTTCATGTAAGAAATTGGTGGTTCGGACGGCGACGAGAATCATCGCATCGCGTTTGGCATCCTCGGGTGAAGGGCCGAGTCGGAGATCGATTTCACGGCATCGCTCGATCATTTCTTGCACGACTTGGTCGATCGTGTAGGCGTACTCGCCGGTCCATTTCGACACGGTGCTGCGCAGTTCTGTCCGGATGCGGGTCAAGAACGCGGCGGCGGTCGTGTTGCCGCGATGGGCCTCGTCGGACGAAAATAATTTCCGCAAATCGTTGTCGTAGACGCTGGGCAGATCGAGTCCGTAGTGAGTGCGTTTTCGCTCGTAATGGGTCCGCAGGGTTTTGCGTAAACGCGACAACGGATCGACGGTCGCGCGCGAGTGAACGACCGGTTTTTTGCCCCGAATCGATTTCATCAAATCGTCCACCGTTTCGAGTTTATGGATCGCCGGCCAATTCCGGTATCGGCTTCGCCACCGCGATCCCGGACGCAACCACACGGCAAACGTTTCGGCGAAATCTTCGAGCGGATGGGATTGGGCGTACCACATTTCGAGGTGATGAACGAAATCACGGCTCGATGGTTTCGGTTGATAGGAGTCCGGATAGGGCAGCGAAGCCTTGCCGAACGCCCGGCGATAGGCGGCCCGGCGCCGTAATCGAAACGCGCTATCGATCGCGTGGCCGGTTTCGTGTCGGAGGATTTTCATGCACCACTCGTGGGTGCCGCCTTCGACTTCGAGTAACTGTTTGCGTTCGAGACGCATCAAACGCCGGTGGGCGAGGTAGAACGGGATGGCGATCCCGGGCACTTCATCGGGCGAGAACCAATCCTCGCTCAACCAAAAATGGGGTTTGAAATGGAGTCCTCGTCGGGCAAGTTCGTCGTTGAGCTGGGCGATCCGTTTTTCCAGGACCGTGCCGCGGATCGTCAGCTTCAGATCGGACATTCGCAGATCGAGCAGTTGCGAATCCGACAGCGGCAGGAGCAGTTCGTCGGCGCTTTGAATCTGTTTGTCGCGAGCCAGCGGCAATTGATTCGATTCGACGATGCCGGATTTGCGAGATTCTGAAAACGTTTTTTGGCGATCGCCCTCTTTCACCAAAACAATCCGCCCTGCGGTCGTGCTGCGGGAAATTGACAGACGCGACGTGGTGTCGTTTCCGCGATCGCTACTGGTCGAAAATCGCGGAAATCAATCGATCGCGTCGGCATGTCGACGAGGGGCTCTTTTCTTTGTCGAACAGGCTGGATCGCACGCACAAGAGTCCCCTTGGTCGTCGGCGGCGTTCCGCTGGTTTCCACTTCACCACCGCCGTCGTCTTCCTCGCTACCGCCGCTGGTGACGACCACGCCGATCACGATCGCGGCGAGCAGGAACGCGAACACACCGGCGAGAATGCCGGCGATCGCTGCGGGACTGAGTTGTGGCTTCGGTTTGCCCTTGGTTGGTCCTGCGGCACTGCTGTCGGGCGGGGCTTGGCCGATGTATTCGCCGAGCGGGTCGCCGGGAATCGGGCCTTGGTAGGCGGTCCGGGAATACGGATCGGTGGGGAAACTCGAAACTGCGGCGGGCCCGGCCGCGGGAAATCGAATCTGAGAAAAATCGAACCCTTCATCTTCTGGCGTCAGGGGCCTCGCGTTGGGGCGGGCTGCGGCGGGTTTGGCTGCCGCAGGGCGACGCGGGGCACCTGCGGCCGGCGTCCCCGGTTTGCCTCCTCCGACCGAGATCGCATTGCCGCAGCCGGGGCATTTGACGCGACCACCGGCAGGCATTTGTTTCACGTTGAGCGATTTCTGACAGTGGGGGCACTGGACGACTGGCATAAGACAACGGACGGGCGAGGAGGGGAAAAAGGCCGCCTGCGCATTACTCGGCGGTGTTCGGATGGTTGCTCGGCTCTCCGAGCGGAGCGACATTCTAAACGCTCCCGCCGACTTTCGCGACGTTGCAACGCGACACGAGCGTACAATCGTTGTATTCGCCACCGATGGAACTCGGCGGCCCCGCGCCGCGTCGGTACCCGCAAGGAATATTCGATTCCTTTTGCCATCGCGGGTAGACTGAACCGATTGCCCTCGGCTCCTGAGCAACTCTTTTCTTCGAAAAACGCCCTCTCATCACGGAACGCACGATGTCCGCGTCACGAATCATCGCCGTCCTACTGATCACATCCACGATGTGGCTCGGTGGGAACGCCACGACGTCGGCTCAACCGATCGGTCGTGGAGCTGATCCGATGCTGCTGCATTACGAAGCGTTGCGTTTTTATCGCGATGGTGACATGCAGAACGCGATCCGTGGTTTCGAGATGGCCGTTCGTGGGACGCGAACCGATCCGGTTGGAAAGTGGATCGATGCGATCCCGCCGCGTGTGATGCTGGCGGAATGTTATTGGCAACTCGGTCATCTGCCCGCCTGTCGATTGCAACTCGACGCCGCCGCACGGATCGCCATTCAACGCCGTGGCTGGATCAGCCAACTCGATTTCTCGGTGATCAATCTGGGGGCTCAAATTCGCATGTCGCCGACGAACCTGTGGCCGGAAGTGGCCGCCGTGCGTTTGTTGCCATTGCCGGTATCGATCCCCTTGATGGCCGGTCGCGTCGTGACCGAGCAATCGATCGCGGCGGGCGGGGTAATCGAAGCACCGAATGTTCAGAATATCGACGCGATCGAGATCATGCGTTGCCTCGCCGTGATGTCGCATCGCCGCCGTGTATTGCTCGGGCCGTTGGTGGCCGACGATGCCGTTGCTCGGGAACTCGCCGAGGCGACAAAATTGCCCGCCGGTTTGAACCAACCGTTGGCCCGGAGTCTGTTGCACGCGATGCGGGGTTGTGAGTACTATGCCACCGGGGATGATAAAACGGTGCTCGATCGAGCGGTCAAATACGCGTCCCCCGGCGGCGTCCATCCCCTCACGCCGTTGTCGCTGTTGTGTGCCATGAAAGTGGTCGCGGGCGGTGGCGAAGGGGGTGAATTGAGTGTCGAGGCACGCGCCGCGTTGATCGCGACGGCCCAACAAATCACGAACGCGTCGGCTGCGTTGGATCAATTCGAATGGATCGGCGAAGCGTTGCAGGTTGCCGCCGGTGTGGGGACGGGCGAACAACTGCTCAGTGTGGAACAGACCGCCGTGCTCGCCGGACGGACTCTGGTTCGGCAATCGCGTTTAACGTCATTGCATTGCTACCTCGTTGCCGCCGACGCCGCCGTCGCTGCGGGTCGTGTCGCCGCTGCCGCCGAGCACTTACAAACCGCCGTCGCACTGGCCTCACGACGTGACGTTGAACTGCCACGATTGCAAGCCTACGGCGCTTACATCGCCGCCCGCTTGGCTGCGAAAAGAGGACAACCGATCGGTTATTCCGGCGGCGAGATGGCCGGGGCATTGAAATCGGTTGCCGACTTTGTTTTAAATCGGCGAGAACAAAATCGACGTGTCACCTCGATGCCGTTTCTTTATCAAGCCGGCATCGTGATAGGGAGCCTCGGCGGGAACGTCGGCAACCAATCGGCCAAACGAGTTCTCAGTGGCTACGCCGGTCCGACGAGTGTCGCGTTGTGGCGGCAGGATCCGCTCAACGCTCTCGCGGCGGTCTATTTCGATGACTCGGCGATGCAAATCGCGCTGTTGCAAGTCGCGGCGATCGAGAACGACGGATTGGAAGTCCTCCGTCAAACCGATCGCGTGCTCGCAGGACGCTTGACTTCACGCTTGCCCTTGCAAGGACGTTTATTGCAATTACGAACGCTCGCCTCCTCGCCCGCCGATCAGTTGTGGCCTTCGGGACGCAGCGTGCTCGCCGATCCGCCGCCCGCCTTCGCTCGACTCCGAAATCAAACCCAAGCCACGTTGGCCGTGCCCGCCGACGCCGAGCAAGTCTCCGTTCGCAATGACACGTTGGCGACCGCGATGGAGGCCGAACTGAGCGATCTAGCGCTTTCGCGAATCGCGGTCCCGGACATCAACCCGCCACGAGTTGCGAAAACCGATGTCGTTGAAATTCCCGATGGCACCGCGTTGCTCGCCTTCGTGATCGAAGGCGGCAAGATCTACGCAAGTGCCTCACGCGATGGTGCGACGAGGACTTGGGTCGTGGCCGGTGCGAGCCGTTTGCCGGCAATGATCAATCGATTGCTGCAAGACATCGGCGCCTCGCGGGCTCGTGGAAAACGGTTGCCCGACGATGACACGCAGTGGCGAACTGCGGCCGAGCGTTTGCGCAGTGTTCTGTTGCCCGAAAATTCCGGATGGACCGAGGAGGGTTTGCAAAAGATCATCGTCGTTCCCGATGGCCCGTTGTGGTACGTGCCGTTTGAACTACTGCCCGCCTCGGGTCTCGCCGAGAAACCGGACGCCGATAAGAACAAAGACGCGAACGATCCCAACGCAGAGGCGAACGCGCCCGCCACCGGTTTGATGTGGGCCGACGCCCTCGACGTGCAATATGCTCCGACGCCGGGTTTCGCACTTCGCAACGTCGCCATCGCGACGAGTTCCGAGCGGATCGCAATGGTCGCCGCCACGTTCTTTGCCCTCCGCGATCCCGAGGCCAACGAAACGATCGTCAACGACGTAATGGCGCCTGCGGTCAACGGTTTTTTGGCAACACCGATCACCGCACCACCGAGTGCTCGCATCGGATCGGAAATCGGGCATCTCATCGTTGCCGCTCCGGTCGCACCGAATTGGACCGATCCGCTTTCCACCTCGATCGTCCCGGTCGACACGACGTCCGGTCGAGGCGTCAATCGCGGGGAAGCCGATCAGCTCCGCACCTGGATTCGGTTCCCTGCCGGTGGTCCCCAATCGGTGACGTTGCCCGGCTATCGTAGCAGCGCCTCGACGACGAAAATCGGCGACGGCAGCGAGTTGTTCTTTCCCTTGGTCGCGTTGCAAGCCGCCGGTGTGAAGGAAGTCTCTCTGAGCCGTTGGGCGACGGGCGGTTCGTCCGCCGCGACCGTGCTGACCGAAGTGGTCAACGAGGTCCCGCACACGTCGCTCGCCGCCGCGGTGAAACGGGGAACGATGATGCTACGGCAATCCGAATTGTCCGCAGCAAGGGAACCCTTGCTGGGCAATGCCGACAGCGAAACGCTTTCGATCTCCGGCGAGCAACCGTTGTTTTGGAGCACCTACCTCAGCACTGGAACCCTCGGACTCGCCCCGCCACCGACTGAAGATTAATGAGGGAAGGATACCGGCCACCTTTCCAGGATTCGAAGAGGTTGTGCGGGAATCTGACAGGAAGATGGGGGGCAGGAGAATTTCATGCTGATGAAATCTTCATGCAAACAATTTTGCTGTCAATTCAGAGCGATCCAATCGGGTTTGAAAAACCTATTTCAGGCAGTGGCGGTTGGCCATGCTGATGCCGCTGACGATCGCGCCGACGATGCCGACGAATCCTTGGTCGGTGCCGCATAAATACAGGTTCGGTAAATGCGTGCAACCGTCGAGTTGTTTGTCCGGAGCACCGTAGACGGCGCCGTTGTCATGAAATGTGAAGCGCCGGATGGTCTTGGGCGTGAACACGTCCGTGGCGACGACGTTGGAACGAAAATCGGGCATGAACCGGACCGACGAGGCGACTGCGGCGTCGTACTGTGTAATCTTCTCGGCCGCGTATTTGGCGTCAGGGAGTTCACACCATCGGTCGTGGTTGGCGAGCGTCGTGATCCGGACGACCCCGTCGGGCAGATTGCCTTCCTCGGCGTCGTAAAGATAATTGTTCGGGCTGCAGATGACGCCGGTGCGGGAGTCGCAAAGACTGTGTTCAGGCAGCCGCCAGTGGAATTTTTCGGAATCGTTGTAGAACACGATCGTGCGGTCGAAACCGAGTTCCTTCGGATCGCGATCGAGAATACTGATCGATTCGATGAACGATAACTTGCCCGCCTTGGCGACGTCGGGAGTGGTGATGTCGTCGCACATCCGCATCGTTTCAATGTTGCCGGCGGAGGAGAGAATCCGTTTGCCTTGGATTTCCGTCCCGTCATCGAGCACGACGCCGATGGCGTTGCCGTTATCGACATGGATCCGTGAGACGCCGTGGCGAAGTTTCAACTCACCGCCGAGGCCGCGAAATTTCCGCACGAGGTTTTTCAGAATCACGCGGACACCTTTGAACGGGCGCCCAAATCCTTCGAGGTAACAGGCTCGGAACATGATGCAGAATTGTCCGAAATCCATGTCGTCTTCTCGCGCGTTGCCGTACCACATCAACGGGCACAGTAGCATTTCGATCAGCAGCGGCTCGCTCAGGTGTTCGCCGAGCACCTCGCGGGCACTCCGCATGAATTCGGGTGACCCGCCGTCCATGTCGGAATAATCCAACAGCGATCCGCACAACGACTCGAACCCGTCGACTTGATCGGGGAACCGTTTGGCGATTTCGCTTTCGAGTAGTTCGATGTCGTTATTGAAATCGAGGGAGACACCGGGGAACCGGATGGAGGACCCGATTTGCTCGGCGAGTTTGAAATCCTCCCAACCGAATCGCAGTTGGCGGATGAGTTTCGCGAGCGGGCCGCGTTTGTCGCCCTTGCGAGCGAAATTGGTCATCGCGTGCAGGCCGACGTCGTAATCACGACCGCCCATCCGGTAGAACGAATTGAGCCCGCCGATGGTATAGTGGCGTTCGAGAATGCACACGCGTTGGTCGAAATGGGCCAACCGGATGCCGGCCGCCAAACCGCTCATGCCGGCGCCAATGATGATTGTGTCGTACATGATGGCAGGTGAAAGGTCAGAGATGAAAAGCTTCGACCTCGCTTAAATATCTTTCATCTTCGGTTCGAGATAGGTCACCGTGGAGTACATGCTGGCGAGGTTGCCGTAGTCCTCCTCGGGAATTTGGACCCGGTGGCGTTTCCGCAATTCCATCACGATATCGAGAAAATCCATCGAATCGAGTTCGAGTTGATCTCGGAAGGCTTTTTGGTCGTCGAGGCCATCGAGATCTTCATCGGGGGAGATGTCTTCCAAGATGTCGATGATCTCGTCGCGAATTTCAGCGGGGGTCATAAACGTGAAGGGCGTTAGGAAAAAAGAAATAGGAGTCGATATCATAGTTTCAGGGCAGAGGGCAAAACGCACAAGCCCTTGCCGAAAGGCTACCGCCCTGAAATGGTCGAGCGTTAACTGGTTTAGGCTTGATTGACGGAGACCTGCTCGATCACATGCGTCCGATGATGACCACCGAATTGATGCCGAGCATTCCGAACGAATTGTTGAGGATGTAATCGACCCGCGGACGTTCTTGGGGCTCGTTAAGCACCAATCCGGGCAGATGGCATTCCGGGTCGAGTTCGTCGACGTTGATCGTGGGGTGGACCACGCCGTCTTGGAACGCCTTCAAATTTCCGGCCAATTCCAACGCTCCGGCGGCGCCCATGGCATGACCGATGTAACTCTTAGTGTTGTTGATGCGAACGTTCTCGCACTCGCCGAAGACCTCACGCAGGGCTTTGCATTCCTGCGAATCGCCGCTCATCGTACCTGTCGCGTGGGTGCTGAGGATGTCGATTTGATCCGGTTCGAGACCGGCTTTTTTCAACGCCATCCGCACGCACTGGGCTTGGCGTTCGGGGTTGGGCAGAACGAAATCGGTGGCGTCGGTGTTCATGGCGTAACCGACGAGTTCGCCGTGGATTTCCGCTCCCCGGGCTTTCGCGTCGCTGAAACGTTCGAGTGTGTACAAACACCCACCTTCGGCGACGACGATGCCGTTGCGTTTTTTGTCAAACGGGCGTGACGCGGCAGTGGGATCGCCGTGGCTGGCCAGCGCGTTTTGGCTGTTGAAACTGGCGAAAATGCCGAACGTGTGGATACTTTCGCTGGTGCCGCCAGCGATCGCCACGTCGCATTCGTGCAGCCGCAGCATCTGAGCGCCTTGGATGATCCCCGCATTCCCCGCCGCGCAAGCCGCGCCGATGGTGTAGTGCGGCCCGGTGATCCCGAGGTTCAGCGCGATTTCGCCGGCCGGGTTGTTCGCCACGGTGCGTGGGTTGTGGTGGTGCGACCAACAACTCGTGTCGTAATCGAAACCTTTGATGACGAAAATCTCGTTCTCGGTTTCGACGTTGCCGTGCTCGGTGACGCCGACGTAGATGCCGACCCGCGATTTGTCGGTGTTTTCCCAATCCAGCCCCGAGTGGGCGATCGCTTCGCTGGCCGTGTAGACGCCGACGCTGCCAGCCCGGGTGCCGCGGCGGAGGTCTTTTTTCGTCTGGTATTTGGTGGAGTTGAAATCGCAGATGCCGGCGAGTGTTTTGCCAAAATAGCGAATCTCGTAGGGCTGCACGCCGCTGCGTTTCTCTAGCAACGCGTCGCGAAAGGATTGCCAATCGTTGCCATTGGGAGCGGTTAAACCGACGCCGGTAATGACAATCCGCTGGTCGTCGGGAAGCTTCGATGCCAAATTAGGAGCGATCACGTCAAATTAAGCCAAAAATGGTGAAGAAAGAGGCTCCAAAACGTAGCGTTTGACCGCCGAATACTCAAGCGTCCGAATTTTCCGATTCGCCCGAAACTGATCATACTCACGGGTCAATCCCCGCGACGAAGGGCGAAAAATCCCTACACTGTGTCTTTCTCAGGCGAGTCTTTTTCAAGCCATGCCTCGACTGCGTCTCTTCACTGGCGTTACTTCGGATGGGATTACCACGGTTTCCCTTCTTACTCCTTCTCATCCAATCTGAACGAACGACCATGGCCAAGGATTTTCTCAAAGGAATCGCCGACGAATACGACGTCGTCGTGATCGGCAGCGGACTCGCCGGCATGACCTCGGCCAACATCCTCGGCCGCGCCGGTCACCGCGTCCTGTTGCTTGAGCAACATTACAAACTCGGTGGATTGGCGACTTGGTTTCTACGCCCGGGCGGCCACACATTCGACGTTTCCCTGCACGGGTTTCCCTACGGCATGATCAAATCGTGCCGTCGGTATTGGAACCGCGACATTGCCGACCGGATCGTGCAACTGACCAACATCCGTTTCGACAACCCTCAATTCTCGCTCACGACCTCGTTCGATCGGGAAGATTTCACCCGGTTGTTGATGACGAAGTTCGGGATCGAAGAAGCGACCGTGGCCGAGTTTTTCGATACCGCGCGAGGGATGAACTTTTACGACGACCAATCGACGACGACGCGGCAATTGTTTGACCGTTTTTTCCCCGGACGTGACGACGTGGTGCGGTTGTTGATGGAACCGATCACCTACGCCAACGGTTCGACGTTGGAAGACCCCGCGATCACCTATGGCATCGTGTTCAGTAATTTCATGAGCAAGGGCGTCTTCATTTACGAAGGAGGCACTGACGACCTGATCGCGAGAATGAAGAAGGAGTTGACCGCCAACGGCGTCGACATTCGCATCAATTGCCCGGTCGAAGAGATCGAGGTTTCCGAAAGTCCGATCCAGGGCACGCGGGTCGCCGGCGTGCGGGTCCACGGACGATCGATCCCCTGCCGCGCCGTGGTCAGCAACGCGAACCTGCGGACGACGATCTTGAAAATGATCGGCCCTGAAAAACTCGATCGTGATTTTGTCGAACAAACCGAGGAGGTGCGGCTGAACAACTCCAGCACGCAGGTCTACATGGCGCTCAAACCGGGCCAGGAGATTGACGAATCGAGCGGCGATTTGTTCTTCACGAGCACGTCCAAGGAGTTCCGCACGGATCTGTTGCTCAGCCGTGATATCACGTCGCGAACGTTCAGTTTCTATTACCCCCGAACGCGACCGACGAAGAAGGAGCGTTTCGCGATCGTTAGCAGCACGAACGCGAACTGGTCCGATTGGGCCGATTTGAATCCGGAAGACTACGACGCCAGCAAAAAAGATCTCGTTGAGACCACGATCGACGCGTTGGAGAAATACATTCCTGGTGTGCGCGACAAAATCGAGCGCGCCGAAGCGGCCACGCCGCGAACGTTCCAACACTACACCATGCACGAATCGGGCGCGAGTTTTGGCACCAAATTCGAAGGCCTCGCCGTCAGTCGCGCGTTGTCACAACAGATCAGCGGCATGTACCACGCCGGCAGCGTTGGGATCATCATGAGCGGTTGGCTCGGCGCGATCAATTACGGCGTGATCGTCAGCAATGAGGTGGATCAATTGCTCGTCAAGGAATCGTCCCCGGTTTGATCGGGCCTGGTGTGCGGCACCGGTTAGAGTACGGCGACGTATGCGATCAAATCGAATCCTTTCATCAAAACGCAATCATGACCGCTACCGCGTATCCGTACATCGAAACCGACGCAACCGGCGTCGCGATCATCGCTGGGACGACAACCAAGGTGATCGAAATCGTCTTGGACCACCTTGCTCATCACTGGGGTGCCCACGAGATACGCCGACAGTATCCCTCTCTCGGACTCGCACAGATCCATTCTGCCATGTCGGTTTATTTCAACAATCAGGCCGAACTGGACCGTGAGATCGAAATTCGAATCGAAAAGACCGAGCGAATTCAGACTTCGTGAGAAAATCCGAAACTGCCGTCTCGCATGAAATAAGCGAATCGAAATGGCTCTTTCGTTCTACATGGACCAGCACGTCAAAGCCGCAATCACTTGCCTTCACGAAGCCGATAACCCAAAAAATTGTCGAGGTCGGTTTCCGCTTCGATTGCTTTCACCGTGCTTTCGATGTCGTAATCGACGCGGCGGAATTCGAGTACGTCCGGTTCGGCGATCACGTAGCAGCTCCGTGGGTCACCGTCGCGTGGTTGCCCGACGCTGCCGACGTTGATCATCAATTTGGCGTTGGGGTCGCCGAGTGAGTACCCGGTACCGGTTTCCGCCGGGCGGATAAAGCGGTGATCGGCTGTGAAAATCCCCGGCACGTGCGTGTGTCCTTGGAAACACAATCGCGGCACGAGTGAAAACAGCTTCTCCATCTTCTTGACGTTTTGCGTGTCCTCAGGAAAGACATACTCATTCGTCGGGCCACGAGGGGAACCGTGAACGAACAACCAATCGTCCTCGCGGACGGTGCGTGGCAGTTGGCACAGGTAGTCGATTCGCCGCCGACTCGCCTCGGGATCGTCACCGACTTTTTCGAGTTGCGTGCGGGTCCAGAAAATCGCCTGCTCGGCGGCCACGTTGAACCCCTCAGGGTCGAACAGCGAGCTGCTGTCGTGGTTGCCGAGCACGCAGAACGCGAACTCCATCACCTGGTCGAGGCAGGCACAGGGCTCCGGGCCGTACCCGACGACGTCACCGAGGCAGACGATGCGGTCGACTTTTTGTGATTTGACATCGGCCAACACCGACGTCAGAGCCGAAAGGTTGCCGTGAATGTCACTTAAAATTGCAGTACGCGTCACCCGGTCAATGTCCTCGTTTGAGTCGATCGCCGAGCGCATTGTCGAGATCAGGTTCGTTGTAAATCTTTGCCGCCGTCGCCTCGATATCGTACTCGACTCGGCGGAACGTGAGGGTGTTCGCGTCGGTGTCGAGAATCACGTAACACGAGCGGCTGTTCTCGTCACGGGGTTGGCCGACGCTGCCGACGTTGACGAGGAGTTTGGTCGAGCCGAGTGGATAAACGTGATCGCATTCCTCCGGGGGAATGAACTCGCACGACGTCGTGAACACGCCGGGCAAGTGCGTGTGGCCCATGAAGCAGAACTGGTCGACTTTGCCGAACAGGATTTCCATCTTGCGGGTGTCGTAGACGTACTCAGGAAAAACGTACTCGTTGGTCGGATCGCGGGGGGAGCCGTGGACGAATTTGTAGGGTTCTTCGCTGATGAGTCGGGGCAATTCGCCGAGGAAATCCCAGCGGGCGTTGACTTGGGATTGGCTGCCGTTGCCGGCGTCGAGTTGATCCCGGGTCCAGTAGATCGCACGCAGGGCCATCGGGTTGAAACCGTCCGGATCGAACAACGCGGCTTGGTCGTGGTTGCCCAGGATCGTGCGTTTGCAACGTCGCATGACGAGATCGAGGCACTCGCATGGATTGGGCCCATAGCCGATGATATCACCGAGACAATAGATATCGTCGACGCCGATGGCATCAATATCGGCCATCACGGCCTGCAGGGCTTCGAGGTTGCCGTGAATATCGCTGATCAGTGCTCGCTTCACGAATATCTCTCGAAAACACAAGTAAAATTGAAAAGTAAAAACTTCGACCGTCCAGATTCATTATCGTTCAGGACGCCGAAGGATTGTAACGTTTATGAAAATTGTGCAACAACCTAGGCAGCAGGAAATATCGGACTCACCGGACCGCCCGTTTTCGATGGCGATCGAGGTGATCGGTCGCGAGGGTTCGATCGCGTTGTTTTCGGGCGATCGTTTGATCGAGGCACGCGGGCTGGCCGCAAATTCTCGGGCCGCAGATTCTCGGGTGGCAGATTCTCGGGTGGCGGGCCGGTTGGCTCCTGCGATCGAGGCGTTGGCGTGCGATTTTTTGCCGCAGGGTTCTCTCGATTCGCTCGGCAGTATCTCCGTGGCGGTCGGGCCGGGCTCGTTCACAGGATTGAGAATCGCCGTCACCACCGCCAAAACGCTGGGCTACGCGTTGCAGATCCCGTTGCTCGCGGTGAATTCCCTGACCGCGATCGCGGCGACCGGGCCTCCGGATTGCATGCTCGGATTGTTGGCGGCGGAGGGCGAATCGCAGGAATCTTGCGGGCGTTCGGTTCTGGTCGGTTTGGCGGCGTATCGGGGGCAGGTTTATCGAGGCCGTTTCCAAACCGATGCGGATCCTGAGATTGATCTGGTTTCGGCGGAACAGTGGAAACAGGAGATTGCCACGGCTTGCTCGGCGGCCGGAAAAAAAACTGCGAATCGTTACGTCTTCCTCGGCGATCGTGCAGTTTTCGAGAGAACGGGGGTCGCGATCGATCCGGATTCCTGGTTCGATTCGGAGGAACGAGCTGTCGGCGTGGGGCGAATCGCTGCAGCGATGCTGCGGCGAGGCGACGTGACCTCGGCGATGGATTTGGTGCCGGATTATTTGCGTCCGAGTGCCGCCGAGGAACAGGTTTAGGACGCGGAATTTGAAACCACAGAGCAACGCAGAGCAACACAGATAAGAAAGGCTATTGATCTGTGTGCATCTTCGCCCATCTGTGGTTCAATCGAGGACGCGGAATTTGAAACCACAGAGCAACGCAGATAAACACAGATAAGAAAGGCTCTTGATCTGTATTCCTCTTCATCCATCTGTGGTTCAATCGAGGACGCGGAATTTGAAACCACAGAGCAACGCAGATAAACACAGATAAGAAAGGCTCTTGATCTGTGTTCATCTTCGTCCATCCGTGGTTCAATCGAGGACGCGGAATTTGAAACCACAGAGCAACGCAGATAAGAAAGGCTCTTGATCTGTGTTCCTCTTCGTCCATCTGTGGTTCAATCGAGGACGCGGAATTTGAAACCACAGAGCAACGCAGATAAACACAGGTAAGAAAGGCTCTTGATCTGTGTTCATCTTCGTCCATCTGTGGTTCAATCGAGGACGCGGAATTTGAAACCACAGAGCAACGCAGAGCAACGCAGATAAGAAAGGCTCTTGATCTGTGTTCATCTTCGTCCATCTGTGGTTCAATCGAGGACGCGGAATTTGAAACCACAGAGCAACGCAGAGCAACGCAGAGCAACGCAGATAAGAAAGGCTCTTGATCTGTGTTCATCTTCGTCCATCTGTGGTTCAATCGAGGACGCGGAATTTGAAACCACAGAGCAACACAGATAAACACAGATAAGAAAGGCTCTTGATCTGTGTTCATCTTCGCCCATCTGTGGTTCAATCGAGGATGCGGAATTTGGAACCACAGAGCAACGCAGATAAGAAAGGCTCTTGATCTGTGTTCATCTTGATCCATCTGTGGTTCAATCGAGGACGCGGAATTTGAAACCACAGAGCAACGCAGAGCAACGCAGATAAGAAAGGCTCTTGATCTGTGTTCATCTTCGTCCATCCGTGGTTCAATCGAGGACGCGGAATTTGAAACCACAGAGCAACGCAGATAAGAAAGGCTCTTGATCTGTGTTCATCTTTGTCCATCTGTGGTTCAATCGAGGACGCGGAATTTGAAACCACAGAGCAACACAGATAAGAAAGGCTCTTGATCTGTGTTCCTCTTCGTCCATCTGTGGTTCAATCGAGGACGCGGAATTTGAAACCACAGAGCAACGCAGATAAACACAGATAAGAAAGGCTCTTGATCTGTGTTCATCTTGATCCATCTGTGGTTCAATCGAGGACGCGGAATTTGAAACCACAGAGCAACGCAGAGCAACGCAGATAAGAAAGGCTCTTGATCTGTGTTCCTCTTCGTCCATCCGTGGTTCAATCGAGGACGCGGAATTTGAAACCACAGAGCAACGCAGATAAGAAAGGCTCTTGATCTGTGTTCATCTTTGTCCATCTGTGGTTCAATCGAGGACGCGGAATTTGAAACCACAGAGCAACACAGATAAGAAAGGCTCTTGATCTGTGTTCCTCTTCGTCCATCTGTGGTTCAATCGAGGACGCGGAATTTGAAACCACAGAGCAACGCAGATAAACACAGATAAGAAAGGCTCTTGATCTGTGTTCATCTTGATCCATCTGTGGTTCAATCGAGGACGCGGAATTTGAAACCACAGAGCAACGCAGAGCAACGCAGATAAGAAAGGCTCTTGATCTGTGTTCCTCTTCGTCCATCCGTGGTTCAATCGAGGACGCGGAATTTGAAACCACAGAGCAACGCAGATAAGAAAGGCTCTTGATCTGTGTTCATCTTTGTCCATCTGTGGTTCAATCGAGGACATGGAATTTGAAACCACAGAGCAACGCAGAGCAACACAGATAAGAAAGGCTCTTGATCTGTGTTCATCTTCGTCCATCTGTGGTTCAATCGACAGCACTGAAAGACTATCTGCGGTTTGCAAATGGCTTACTTATTCATTTGACGTCCTCCGTCGTTCAGGCTGTTGGGTTTGCGGGAGCGAAATCAGCATCAACGAAACGCCGCGGCAATGGCAGCCTCCTAACAGCCCGGTTTCACTTCGACGCCACCAAAATCCGGCGATACAGTTCCGCCGTGTTTCGTGACATCGCCTGATCGCTGAACTGTTCCCCGTGACGTGTCGCGGCGGCTTCGGCCATCGTTTCCCAATCGAGTTGCCCGGTGACGAGGGCTTCGATTTGTTCGGCGAGCGAGTCCGGGTTCCGCGGTTCGGCGAGCAGTCCTTCGACGCCATGATCGATCGCTTCGGGCGTGCCTTCGACTCGCGTGGCGATCACGGGAACCGCCGCAGCCATCGCTTCGAGCACGACCATCGGCAATCCTTCTCCGAACAAACTCGGCAACACCATCGCGTCGAGTCGTGCCAGTTCGCCAGGGACGTTGTTGGTGAACCCGACCCAGTCAACGTGCGGGCCGAGTTCGAGTTCGCTGATTTGTCGATCGATCTTGTTGCGATAAGCGTCGGTTTCAAACGGACCGATGCACCGCAGGGTCACATCATGGCCACGTTGTCGGACGCGAGCGAGTGCGTCGAGCACGACTTCAAGGCCTTTGCGATTGCGCATCAGCGCGATCATGCCGATCGTCCAAGGGCCGCCGACGACCGGTCGCTGGGTTCGCGCCGGGCGGATCGCCGGGACGCCGTTGTGAACGACGGTCACGCGATCGGGGGAATGTCCCGTGCGGATGAGCTCCTCTCGCAACGAGTTCGAAACGCAAACCAAGTGCGAACAATTCCGCAGCGAACGCCGCTCGATGAACGCGTTGATCCGGTTGCTGAGCATCCGTTCGCAGTCGCGTGCGGCAGGTGAGTGAACGTGATATACCCACGGTGTTTGCGACAACCGTGACGCGGCGGCGGCGAGCATCGCGGTGCGCGGCGTGTGAGCGTGAATGATGTCGTAGTTTTCTCGCTGGACGATCTCGGCCAGACGTTTGGATTGAAACAAATCCCACCGACCGCGCATCTTGATTCGGTAGCCACGCCCCCAATTCTCACCGCTCGGGAGGTTGGATCGCTCGTCGAGCATCTCGGCAAACCGGCCCGGTTTGACGCAGACGAAATCCGCCGTGACGCCTGTCGCAGGCAAGCACCGGCCGAGGTGCGATTGCACGCGTTCGGCACCCGAAAAATGTTCGCCATTGACGATATGCAAAACGCGAACGGTCGATTGCGGTGTTTCGTTCGTTTTTTCGGCCTGCGGCGGAACGAGCATCCGCAACGTGACGGGGCATTCCTCGTGGGTCGGCAGGACCGGTGGCATGGCATCGGTGAACGCATTGGTGCTCGGCAGGATCGGGTTCATCAAAAAGTGTCCAACAAAAATCGGCGAACCTTCCGTCGACAACGCGTGCCGATCGGAGGCGGGAGGCAGAGGTTTCTTATCCCAACGGTGGGACACTCTCGGCGTGCCGGCAGCGTGATGAGCGACCGCCCCAATCGGAATGCCGCCGAATCGACTCGACATTGTCGATCAAGCCGATTCTGCCAGTTGTGAGGCGATTTTGCAGGCGAGGGGATTTGGGGCAGAGAATTCGGGGCGAGGGAATTCGGGCCAAAGAGAAATCGGGGCCCAAAAAGACGGACGAAAAAAAAGGTGCCCGGTACACCAACGGTACCGGACACCTTTTCAAATCTGGACACCTTTTCAAATCTTCGCAACACCCAGGCCAACCGCTCTCCGCACCGGGCTTGTCCCGGCGGAAGCAACGTCCTCGTCGCCTGAGAGTTGTAATCCCGGCCGGGGCAAGCCCGGCGGAAATCCCTGAACTGGTGTATCACAATCAGGGCGTTGTCTTCGGCGACACTCAATAACGCTTTCGACGTCGAGATCAAAAAGCAGAACCGTCGAGCTCAAAAGCAAAACTTTCGGGAAGCCCACAATGGGACATTGAAATCAGAGATCCGAGGCGTCGAGTTCGGGCGCTTCGGCGGCGGCGATGATGGCGTCGAGGTCGTCGGCCATCGCGATATCATTATCGAGATTCAAGAAAATCTTGTTCTGGACGATTTCCTGCAACACGATCGACATTTTGTCGTGCGTGTCAATGTTCACGAGTGCCCGCGAGCCCTGATTGAGCTGCACGAGTCGCTTCTGAATCAGCGTACTGAGTTTGAATCGTCCGCCGACTTTGTTGACGATCTCTTCTTCTTTTAGTTCTTCGAGCACGTACCGGATTCCTTGTGAATTAACAAAATTTGACAGATTTCGTCGACCGCTTGATCGACCGTCTCGTTGATGATTTGATGTTGGTAAACACCCCGGAATTCCATCTCACCGGCGGCCGTCTTGAGACGGGATTGGATCGCGACTTCGGTCTCGGTTCCCCGGTCCCGCAACCTTCGTTCCAACTCCGTCATGTTGCCGGGATGGATGAAAATCGAGACCGGTTGGTATCGCGGATCCTCCATCACGGTAATCGCGCCTTGAACATCGATCTCTAAAATTACCCACTTTCCGGCATTTAAGCCAGTGGCAACTTGGTCGGCGAGCGTTCCATACCAGTGTCCGAAGCTGAACACCTGTTTGCATTCGAGAAAATCACCAGCCTCGCGGCGACGCATGAATTCCTCTTCCGAAAGGAAAAAATAGTCCTGACCGTCGATTTCGCCATCACGGGGACTGCGGGTGGTCGCGGAAATGGAGGCGGCCAAAGGCAGCGGGCAGATTTCGCGGATCCGCCGAGTGACCGTCGATTTGCCTGAACCGCTCGGCCCGGACACGATCACGAGTTGCCCGAGTGCAGTGGAATCGTGTTGCGAGGGTGAATGAGAAGTGGGCACGCTGTGGGGGTGTTGGGTTTGCAGGGCCATCGGTATTGGTCATTCCATGTTCTGGACGAGTTCTCGCATCCGCTCGGTCGCACATTTCATTTCGACAACGTGCTCGGTGATCGCGGCGTTGCCCGCTTTACTCCCGATTGTGTTGATCTCGCGGAACATTTCTTGGATGATGAAGTCGAGTTTGCGACCAACGGCCTCGCCAGCGGTCGGGTCAGATTTTTTGTCGGAATCGGCCGGCGATTTGCCTTCCAAGACGCCTCGGAACAGGACGAGGTGGCTTTCCAATCGGGTCAACTCCTCGCTGATGTCGCTGCGGTCGGCGAACAGTTGCACCTCACGGATGATGTCGACCGGTTCGACGGGAAGATGATGCTCGGCGAGCATTTTCTTGATTTTTTCCAGCAATCGTTCGTGGTAACGTTCGATCACTCCGGGGGCGAGCACCGCGATCGAGGTGGCCCGAGCGGCGATGTTGTCGAGTTCGGATCGCAGCACCGTGCCCATCGAGACGGCCTCTTGATGTCGCATTTCGTTGAACCGCCGAACCGCTTCCCCGACGCCCTCGACGATCAGTTGTTTCCGTTCGATGGTGCTTTGTTCGTCGTCGTCGTGTGACGTGTCGACCGAGAGCACACCGGGCAAGGTCAACAGACCGCTGAGGTCGATCCGGGCGACGGAGGCAAGATGATCGGTCGCTGAAACGAGTTGACTGACGTAGGCACTGACGACCTCGCGATTGATTCGCGGCAGATCCTGGCCGGCAGGCGGTCGCAGCGTGGCGTGAACCGTCACGGTGCCGCGTTCGATTTTCCCTCGCAGTTCGTTCTGGATATCGGACTCGAGTGCGGCGAGCGATTCGTTCGTCCGGAGGATGATTTTTAACCCGCGGTTATTCACCGAGCGGAGTTCCGTCACCAGCGTCCCGGCCTCACCGGACACCTCGCTGCGTCCTTGCCCGGTCATGCTACGCAAATGCGGGAAAAGAGCGTCAGTCATGCGGGGTTTCGAAGTGAGAGGGAGAAAGGAGAAGAAGAGCCGTCGCGGGAAGTGATTATTCTGCCGGCTCTTCCGCTTCGCCCAATTCGGCGGGCGATTCGAAACCGGCTTCCGAGCTGACTTCGGCGGGTACCAATTCATCGTCGCCTGCGGCGTCATTGTCGGTCGTCGGGATCACCAAATCGCTGACGATGTCCTCGGCGTCTTCGGATCCCGGACCGGGCGACATCGAGGATTCATCCGAATCGGCGAGCTTTGGACTGTGCATGCCCAGCGACCACATCGCGAACGCACAGACGAGAATCCAAATTCCGGCGAGCGAAACAGTCAACACCGTGAACGTGTCGCCGGCTTTGCTGCCGAACGCACTTTGTCCACCGGCACCGCCGAGGGCACCACTGAGTCCGCCGCCCCGACCGCGTTGCAACAGGATCAACATGATCAAAAACACGGACAGGAATGCCATCAGCATCCCTAACACCATGCTGCCGAAGTCAGCGAGCAGGCAAAACGAAGTCATCGGGAAGGAAAGGTTCATAGTGGGGTCAGTCCGTTGATTGGAACCGATAGGACGGGGGGTGATTTAGTTAAGTGAGGCGTTGGGACGCTAGGCCCGGTTGAATTATTACAAGACCGTGGCTAGCAGCCTGGTGGTTTCGTCGTTTCGATAAGTGAGTGTGACAATCATAACCCGACGCGTTAGCGAGGGATGCAACCGGGTACCTCGCTAACGCGTCGGGTTACCAAATCCAACACGCCGCTAGCGGCAAAACGGCTCAATCGTGAAACAGTTGGCTACGAGGCCGGTGCGGCGGTGATGATGCCGACGAAATCGTCGACCTTCAAACTCGCACCGCCGACCAACGCACCGTCGATGTTCGGTTGACTCAGCAATTCCGAGGCGTTGCCCGGTTTCACACTGCCACCGTACTGAATTCGGATTTGTTCCGCCACGCCGGGAGTGAACATTTTGCCGAGTAATCCGCGGATGAACGCGTGAACCGCCTCGGCTTGCTCCTTGGTCGCGACTTTGCCCGTTCCGATCGCCCAGACCGGTTCGTAGGCGATCACGATGCCCGCGGCACGGGCTTCGTCGAGCCCTTCGAGGGATCCGCGAATCTGGGTTTCAATCACCGATTCGGTATCGTCGGCTTCGCGTTGTTCCAGCGTTTCGCCGACGCAAACGATCGGGACGAGGTTCCCGGCGAGGGCCGCGTGCAGCTTTTTGCTGACGTCGGCGTCGGTTTCGCCCATCAATTGACGCCGCTCGCTGTGCCCCAAAATAACGAACCGGCAACCGACATTGGTCAACATCGACGCGTTGACTTCGCCGGTGAAGGCACCGTCCTCGGCGGCGTAAAGATTTTGGGCGCCCAGCTCAACGGGCGTGCCCGCGGTCGCTCCGGCGACCGCAGCAAGGTACACCGAGGGCGGGCAGAGCACGACTTCGACCGCAGGCGATTTGCCGAGTGCGTCGACGATTCCCTTGGCGAGCGAGCCGGCCGAGTCGGTTCGCGTGTTCATTTTCCAGTTTCCGGCAATCAAAATTCGTCGGGTCATGCGAGGTCTTTGAGGGAGGGCTTGTTGGTAGAAAAAGTGCCGCTGGTTGAAGAAGCAAGCGGCGAAATCGTTTTGCCGAGCAGATCGGCCATCAATCGCATTTGATGCAATATCTGACGGTATTGTTCGGGCAGCAAGGCTTGAGGCCCGTCACTTTTAGCCTCTTCCGGGCAATCGTGGACCTCAATGTGAACCCCGTCGGCACCGGCGGCGAGTCCCGCCAACGCACACGGCGGAATTAAATCGGGACGGCCTGTCGCGTGGGAAGGATCGACGATGATCGGCAGGTGCGTCAACCCTTGAACCACCGGAACGGCTGCGACATCAAACAAATTTCGCGTCGTCGGGTCAAAACCTTTCACTCCCCGCTCGCACAAAACCACGTTCGCGTTGCCTTCGGAAAGGATGTATTCGGCGCTCATCAACAAATCCGCGATCGTCGCACTCATGCCCCGTTTGAGCAGCACGGGCCGGTTCGATTTGCCGACTTCGGTCAACAAAACGAAATTCTGCATGTTCCGAGCACCCACTTGCAACATGTCGGCGTACTGCGAAACCAACTCCACGTTTCGCGGGTCGGTGATCTCGGTGACGACCGGGATGCCGAACCGGTCCCCGACCTCTCGCAATATCTCCAGCCCTTTTTCGCCCAAACCTTGGAACGCGTAGGGGCTAGTTCGGGGTTTATAGGCACCGCCGCGAAACACGTTCGCCCCCGATTCACAGACGCTTTCGGCGATCCGCATCATCCGGTCGCGATCCTCCACGCTGCACGGGCCCGCGATCATGGCCAAATTCCCGCCGCCGATTTTCACGCCGGAAACATCGATCACGCTGGCGTCCGGATGAGCTTCCCGCGAAGCGAGTTGATAAGGCGGCAAAACGGGAATCACCTGTGCCACACCAGGCAGCGAACGGAGCATTTCTTGACTGACGATCGACTCGTCGCCGATCAAACCGATGATCGTGCGGAACGTGCCCCGGCTGAGGTGCGTCTGCATCCCGAGCGATTCGACTCGCTCGATCACGTGGTCGATCTGCTGCTCGGTCACACCGTTTTTTAAAATCAAAATCACAAGATATTTCCATGACACCGTTCAAACCGGCAAAGAATACCAACCCGGACGCCCGAACGTCGAGAGGAGGTGAGATCCGGTTGCAGCCCTACGATGCACCCCGCCCGCAGGAGACTGCGGATTTAGCGAGCGGTTCGGCGTTAGCGGTCCGGCGATTTAATCGTCTGCATGAAATTAACGTGCCAATACGAGCCCGACGCGCAAGCGAGTGCATGCTGTGCTTCCCTCGCTCGCGCGTCGGGCTTGTAAATCGACAGACCGCTAGCCCCGGTTTTCTCGCCACACAACCGGGGCTAGCGCCCAAACGGCTAGCACTATCTTGTTCATCCCGACTAAATCAGCAGCCTCCTGCGTTCGGGAGGGGTGCGTCACGCAACTGTCTGCCCTACAACCACTGGGAAGTCGCACGACCGCTTCGCGGGCGGGTGCAAACTCTTGCTGCGCGCTCGCAATGAAAGCCGTTCAAACAAACCGAGCGACAATCACAATCCTCAGGCGGCTCCTAAACCACAGGCCCGTCGCCACGCGCTGAATTGCCCGATGTGCAGCATGACGTGACCGCCCAGATAAAACGCGTGCATCGCGCCGATCGTCGCGAACTTGGATCGCATTTTCTCGTTCGGATTCGGGGCGACAAACGCCTCGTCGTCGGTCGCCACCAACGTTTCGATCGCGGCCTGGTGAGCGGCGAAGAATTTCCTGGTGATCTCCTCCATCGACGGATACAACGTTGCCTCGGGATCGTCCAAACATTTGGCCGACGGTGAAAACAACGCGTCGTACTTGCTCGAAGGTTCGATCGACGACGCGTCGCCGCCGAGTTCACCCACGACCCGGCACGGGTACAGGCTCAAGTGCCCGAGAATGAACGCCGGATGGTTCGACTCGATCGTCTCGCCACCGACTACCGCGAAACGTGCGAAATGTTCCGGCGTGACGTCCTTGAGCAAACGTTCGGCATACCCGACACTCAGTTTCGCCGAGTCCGCGATGATGGATCCGATCATGTGTTTTCCTTTTTGATGGTTGGATGGAGGACGATTCCGCCCGCTGCCCAAGTGAAGCACAGATGACGTGATCGGGCAATCGTGGCAGAGTACTGCGACGCGTCGCGACCCAACCACCCTCCCGTTCCTAACCTAATCTTTCCAACCATGATCGATCTCGCCTCGATTCTCGAAACCGCCACCGCCGCCGCCCGGACCGGTGGCGAAATCCTGCGCCGTTATTTTGAACAAGGCGTGACGATGCGAGACAAATCCGCCGCCGGCGGGAAATCCTACGACCTCGTCAGTGACGCCGATGAGCAAAGCGAACACGCGATCGCGAAACTGTTGCGTGACGCCTACCCGACCCACGAACTGCTCGGCGAAGAATCCTTGCAGGGCGGCGACGCGGGCGCCGAACACCTGTGGATCATCGACCCGCTCGACGGCACGAATAACTTCGCCCACAACATCGAACACTTTGCCGTTTCGATCGGGTATTACGAAAACGGTCGCCCCAGGGTCGGTGCGATCTACCAACCGATTCACGATTGCATGTACACCGCCGTGCGAGGTGGCGGCGCGATGCGTGACGGCGTGCCGGTGCGAGTCAGCGACGCCGATTCGCTCGGGCGAGCGATGATCGGTTGCGGTTTTTATTACGACCGCGGTGAGATGATGCGATCGACGCTGGCGGCGATTGAGGAATGTTTCTCGCACGACATCCACGGCATTCGCCGATTCGGAACCGCTTCGTTGGATTTGTGCATGGTCGGCTGCGGGCAACTCGAAGCGTTTTTCGAATACAACCTCTCGGCTTGGGACTTCGCCGCCGGCGCGTTGTTCATCACCGAAGCGGGCGGACAAATCACCGACGCCCGTGGCGAACCGCTCCCGATCGGCAGCTCCAGCGTGGTCGCCAGCAACGGACACTTGCACGACGCGATCACCAACATCACGCGGCGGCACTGCCCTTCGTAAGCGACAGCGAGGCAGTAACTCGCGTTGTGGTAGCGGAACTCGTCAAGAGTTTCGATCACACCGGAAAACGAAAGTCTTGACGACTTCCGCTACGGTTAAACTCGCGTTTTATTGCCCCGTTATCTCGAAGCATCGATTGACCAGTTTTTGCCATGAGCGAGATCGCCCGCAGCTCGTTTCGCGGTCTCACAGCACTCTTGCCACCCCTGTCCCCCCCGCTTCCATCGATCACCGAATTGTCCGCTACCTCTCCCGAAGCAACCACACCACCCGCGACCGGAAATGGGATGCAGCGTCGCACCGCGGTGACGGCTCTGATTGCGGTCAATCTCTTGTGGGGACTCTCCTTCCCGATCGCCCGAGTACTGAACCTCGAAATCCAAGAACATTTTGAACCCGGCAGCGCCGTGGTTTCCTCCCCGCTTTTGATTCAAAGTTCCGCATGGATCATTTTCATGCGCTTCGCGATCGCGACGGGTCTGTTGCTGATCTTTTGCAGGCGTCTGGTCGCGTCGGTGCGCTGGCCGCATTGGTGGGCGGGGTCGGCGATCGGCGCGTTGTTTTTTGCCGGGCTGTTTTTGCAAGTCGCGGGGTTGTCGAACATGCCGGCCTCGCGGAGCGGTTTTCTGACCAGCCTCGTGGTGGTTTGGACGCCGATCTTCGCGACCGTGCTGCAACGTCAACGACCCCGCCGACAAACCATCGTGGGCGCGGCCGTGTCGGTCTTGGGCGTGGTCATTCTGACGGGAATGCTGGAACTCGACGCCCGCGGAGTCCGGTTCGCCGACGACGCGTTGGGCATGTGGGGGTTGGGCGAAACGTTGACTTCGATTTCGGTTTTGTTTTTTGCCTTGCAAGTCATTGCTCTCGATACGTACGGCAAACGGTATGAATCGACCGCGTTGACGCCTTCGATGTTCGTGACCACAACCCTGCTCGCGGGGATCGTCTTCGCGGCTTGGCATCTCACCGGTTCGGTAGGAAACTCGGTTGCGGTGGTGGGAAGTTCGGCGGCCCCGGAAACGATGACGAGTTGGATCGGTTTGACGGCCGAGCCTCGGTTTTGGATACCCGTCGCGGTGCTCAGTGTGTTCTCGACGTTGATCGCGTTCCTTTGGATGAACCGTTATCAACCGGTTTTGACGGCGGGCCAGGCGGCGGTTATCTACACACTCGAACCGTTGTTCGCGTCCGGTTGGGCAATGTTCTTGCCCGGATGGATTTCGGTAATGTGTTTGGTTTCGTATGAAAACGAAGTATTGAGTTGGCATTTGGTGATCGGCGGCTCGCTGTTGATCGTCGCCAACGTGATCGCATTGTGGCCGGCCATCCGAGTATCGAGGAAATCCGGGCGATCAAGGGGATCCAGGACATCAAAGGCGGCGTGAAAATCGCCCGAGAAAATATCTTTCGCCAAAAGCCGAAGTTTCGCTAAATACCGACAGCGATGCTGCTTTCCGACGTCTCTTCTGACGGTGAATTAATCGGTTCATCCAGCGGAAGCGTGCGCCGGAGGTTTTCCAGGCATGACTCCCGTGTCCAACGAGATTGGTGCCTGAGTAGGGATGCTGGTAGATTACGTAAGCCGGTAGAAACGCAGCCGAGCTCTGCAGAGGTGCAACTCGACAAGGGAGATCTCGGTCGCCAGCGTCTTCCTGCAAAAGCGGTACGCCCATGGTGCCGACGGTCCTCGGCGGATTTCGGTTCACCGGGGACGATTTTTCATCAAATCATGGGACACGGGAGCCATGCCTTGAAAAACCTCGATCCTGGGGTCGGCGCACGCTTCGGTCGGATGAACCAGAAACCACTGCACATCGTGAGCGCTTGGGCGAGCGATAGCCATCCGACATTGGGGCAAACCAACATTGACGAGAGATCGAATGAAATCACCGCAATTCCCAGGCTTTTGGATGCGTTGTCGCTCTCCGGAGCCATCGTGACGATTGATGCAATGGGCTGTCAAAAAGCGATCGCTTCCAAGATCATTGAGCGAAAAGGAGACTACTGCTCAGCCGTTAAGGGAAACCAAACGACGCTCTTCGATGAACTGAAAAATGCGTTTGAATCGGCAATGTCACCTGACCGACCTCCCAAGCGTTTGCAGAAGCACGAAGTCAGCGATACGCAGAAGAAGCCTCCCGGGCGATACGAAAAAAGTATTTACGATACGATGCCAGTTCCCAAAAAAATCAACGACAGCGGGGACTGGAAACGAATTCGCAGCATCGGTTTGACGATCACTTACCGATCCTTCTCCCCGGACGACTGGGGAGACGGAGAAGTGCGATACTTCATCATGAGTTTCACTAGCGATGCGGAGCGGTTTGGTACGGCAGTCCGCCAGCATTGGGATATTGAAAACTCGTTGCACTGGGTGATGGACATGGCATTTCGAGAAGACGAATCTCGCATCCAGAAAGACGATGGTGCAGAGAACTTCAGTTGGCTTCGTCGGCTAGCGATTTCCCTGCTCAAGAATAATGAAACCCGAAACGGGAGCATACGGAACAAACGCCTCCGAGCAGGATACGACTTTGAATTCTTGCTCGAAGTCCTCAACGCCGTCGCAGCCTAAAATTAAATGCGCTCACCCTGCTTCACTCCGGTACTTCGGCACCTTCGACAAGAAGCATTTTTCTCACAAAGAAGCGGAGCTCAATGCACTGCTCGCTTTGAAGTGAATCGAGTACGCTGTTTGTCTGAAACAGTAGCTCGATTTCAGCGGACTTTTTCGGCCTGGACCGACGGAGTACTCCGGGGAAGTTTAAACTGCTCGATGAATACGTGGTTTCTACGGTGACGACGGCTGGTTTCTGGCTACAATTCTCGTTTCCCCGGCGACTCGTCTAAACAGGCGTGCGATTCGTGCAACGGAGGAAAACTCCATTGATGAGGAATGAGGATGATTCGTAGAGACCGACTCCCGCGCGTGCTGTTGATCGCAGCGTTGACGCTCTCAGTGCTTGTGACTTTTAACCCAACCTCGTCTGCGCAAGAAACATCTGCCGAGCACCTGCTGGTCTATGGCAACGGTTTTGCGGAGCGTCTGCTTGAGGCGGGTTACTTTGAAGCCTACCTGCAATCGCAAGGAAGTCCGATCAAGCTCCGGTCACTGGCCCTCAACGGTGATCAACTGCACCACCGCGCCCGGCCATTCGGCGTCGAGAACCACATGCGGGAGTTACTCAAGGCCTGGCGCGGCGACAAGGTGCTGCTGTGCTTCGGGATCAACGAAGCCCTGGACAGAATGCCGCTGGACGAGTTCGAGCGGCACTTACGCGCGTATGTCCGACTGATCGCCGATCGTCATCCCAACGCCGAGTTAGTTTTCGTCACGCCGATCGCCTTTGAGGATACGGGGGATCCGAATCTTCCCGATGCGAGAGAAATCAACGCGCGGTTGAGCGACTATGTCGAGCGGATCAATCGAGTTTGCGAGACGCAGCGAATTCGCTGCATCGATCTTCTCTCGCCTAGCTTGAATGCGATGACGCAGAGTGAGTCGCTGCTGACGACCAATGGCCTGTATCTCAATGAACATGGGAATCGAGTCATTGGTTTCATGCTGGCGCAGCGTTTTCTTGGACGCTCGGATCTCGGCGTTGACGCGGAGAGCGACGCCTTTGCGAATCTTACCTCATTGATACGCCGCAAGGACGTCAGTGTGAAGGACGCGTTCCATCCAACGAACGCCGTTCACTACTACGGTGTTCGCGCGCGGGCGGTCGAGTATAAGGCTGAGATCTCGCACCATCTTGCGTTGGCCGATTTGTTGGACAATTTCATTTGGGAACAGGCAGTGACGCCGAGCGTGCTCCCGATGCCAGAGTTGCCGACGAAACAGGCGGAACCCGTCGGCAGACCCCCTCGAAAGGGACTCGGTACGCTGAAGACGGTCGAGGCGGACTTGAAGGACTTTACCGTGGCCGATGGTTTCGAGCTGAACCTTTTCGCATCCAGTGAAGAGTTCCCCGAATTGATCAATCCGCTGCAGATGGCGATCGATAAGCGTGGCCGACTTTGGGTCGCGACCTTCGGCACGTATCCGGTCCCCGTTCCCGGCCGAGAGCCGACGGACCGTTTGCTGATTTTCGAAGATACTGACGGTGACGGGAAGGCGGATACTCGCACGGTGTTTGCGGACAAGCTCTTGCTGCCGGATGGATTTGCGTTTCACAAAGACGGTGTGATCGTTTCGGTGCCCTGGAAACTACTCTGGCTGCGCGATACCGATGGTGACGACCACGCCGATACCACGGTCGAACTTGTCCGCGGCCTGGACAACACCGACAGTCACCACGGCGGATTTCTCTCCTACAGCGTACGCGGAGAGTTGATCATGAAAGAAGGCGTCTTCCACCGGGCGCAGTTCGAAACACCATGGGGTGTTGTCCGCTCGCAAGATCAGAGCATTCTGAGTTTTGACGTGAAACGCAGCCGAGTCACGCTGTTAAGTCAGCCCGCCGCGCCGAATCCCTGGCGGATCGCTTACAACCGCTATGGTGACGGCTTTCACATGTTCGGCGGTGGACAGATCAACGACATGGGACCGAACGATATTTACACGCCCATCGGCTACACCCTCCCCGGTCTCGGACAACCGTTCCGTGACGACAAGGGATCGACGCTGGAGATTCCCTCGGGCGTCAACTTCCCTGAGGCTTGGCGTGATGGGCTTTTGACCGGTCACCTGCTAGGGGAAAACTATGTGCTCTACACACCCATGGAACTGCGTGACGGGGCCTATTCGAAGTCGGGCGACTCCTTGCGTTTGGTTGAGTCTTCGAACAAATCGTTCCGACCCGTCGACATGGTTTTTGGCCTCGACGGGGCGCTGCTCATCAGCGACTTTTATTACCCGATCATTGGCCACGCCCAGCACGAGGTACGCGACGAGAATCGCGACCACGCCCACGGTCGGATTTATCGAGTGGTACAAAAAGACATGCCTCTGTCGAAGCCGCCGACGATTGTTGGCGCGGAAATACCGGAATTGTTTGGACTGCTCGGGCATCCACAGATCCGTGCTCGCGAATTGGCGAGAATGGAGATCGGCGAACGCGCCGAGCACGATCGGGAGAGCGTGCTAGCTGAACTACGCCGCCGCATCGCCGCCGTGCTCACTAGCGGATCGACAGGCCGGGACGGCACACTGCGTCTCGAACTGTTGTGGCTTTGCGAACGGATCGAAGCCTACGATGACACCCGCTTAATCGAAGCGATGCTGGGGTCCGGTAATGTCCGCGAACAATCGATGGCGGTGCGTTCGCTGCGTTATTGGGCGAACGCCCTCGGTGAATCGACGTCATCAAGATTGCTGCAATCGGCGCTCGCGAGTGAACAACTTCGCGTCGGCGTCCAGGCGATCAGTTCGCTCAGTCACCTTCAGCGTGAGCATGAGTGGGCCGAGGCGATGGTCCTCGGTCACCAGCCTTCATCGCCGACACTTCAGCGTCCGCTAAATGAAGCAAGAAAATTCCGACTGCCCCCTGCGACACCGACTTATCCGATCCTTGAATACGACAAGACGACGCGATTGACGACTTGGTTGCCCAGCGATCTCGGGGCGGTGACCTATTTCAAAGCTGCGAAGTCAGGCCAAGCTGCCATGCTGTTCACCGACGGCAAGTTTTCCCAAGTTCGGCTCAACGAATCCATCATTCATGGCACAGCGGCGACGCATGCGCGCACGACCAGTATCCGTGTGACCTTGCAGGCGGGAATCAACAAGCTCGAGGTCGCGGTAACGAAGCGACAACCCAAGCGGAAATCGAAAGATCGAGTAAGCGACCCCGCCCCATCCTCGGCGGCTCTGCAAATGCCCGACGTCCAGACCATTTATCTCACCGACGAATTGGGCAAGCGTCCCGATGTTGAGTTACCGAAGAACGCGACATTGGCGACACACTGGTCGGGAACTTTTGGAGAATCGTTGGAGTCGAATTGGCTCAGTTTCGCCCGGAAGTGTTACGCGAGCAACTGCATGGCGTGTCACAGTACCGACGGCACGCGACGCGTCGGCCCAACGTTCCAGGGGCTCGTCGGGAAAAAGCAATCCGTGCTCGACGCAGGCGGCGGCGAACGCCAAGTCGTTGTCGATGAGGCGTACATCCGCAATGCGATCCTCAACCCGCTTGCCGAGTATCCCAAGGACTCGCTGCCGCTCATGCCGAAGTTGCAGTTAACGAAAATCGAGGTCGATTACCTCACCCGCTTCGTCGTGGAGCAACAGACCGTTTCTGAAACGGAATCGTCACCGGTTCGACCGGCGTTGGAAGAACTGCTGGCGTCCAGTGATCTGCAAGAACTGGCAATCGCGGCACGGGCCACTGGCGATGCCCAACGAGGTGCGAAACTCTTCTTCAAGGAGAGTCTGTCCTGCGCGAAGTGTCATGATCCCACTGCGGTCGCGCCCCTGGGGCCGGACCTAGCAGCCAAACGAGACGGGGTGAACGATGTCTTCTTGGTGGAATCACTCCTGTTTCCGTCCAAAGTGATTAGCAAGGGGTTCGAACCCATCGTCGTTGTCACTGAGGGCGGTGTCGTGCGGACGGGTTTTCAGGTCAGCGAGGACCGCGATACGCTGGTACTGAGGGAGGCGAACACAGGCAAGGAGCTGGAAATCCCGAAAGCTGAGATCGCCAATGCCGTTCCAGGGAATGTTTCGGTCATGCCATCAGGACTGGTCAACCAACTGGCTGATCGCAATCAGTTCCTCGACCTGGTGCGGTTTTTGATGGATGTGAACGAAGGCGGTCCTCATCGCTTCGAATCGCTTAAGAAATCATTGCATGGCAAATCTCTTTCGCGTGAGGATGCATTTCCTTCCAAATGATCTCCTCTCCCGTTTTCGAGGGATTCTGCAAAAGGTTGCCGTCGATCCTGGATCGGACGGAAGAGAGCGTTCTGATGGAAGCAGGTAGTGATGGTTGAAAATGAAAGGAGCGGACATTGCCGACCCAGACGGCGAGTAACTACCAGATGCACCGGACGATTTGGGGAATCTGGGGACGGGGGAAATCTGGGGACGAAACTTAGGACGAAACTTAGCGACAGAATATTTTCCTGGGTGTTGCACTGACTCCAAAGGGAGGGCATGCTGAGTTTTCTAATTCTGTCAGTTGCCCTGGTTTTTCTGCCTGGGAAGTGCGTGATGGCTTGTTTGGCTCGCAGTGAAGTGTTTGATCCTGATGAGGTGGCGATCGGTCACTTTGATAATCGCACCACCCGGCGGTGCTGCTTAATGGGAGAGGACCCGATCTCAGGGAAAAACTTTGACCACCGGAAGGTTTGGATCGAGGAGTATCTGCGCGAATTAGCTGGGGCGATAGGCGTGGATTTTATCGAGTTCGCTATTATCTCTAATCATTTCCACTTGATTTTGAGATCGCGTCCTGATGTCGTGGCAACGTGGGATGGTATGTGAAGGTGGCTCGCAGATCGTTGATGCTGTGCCCACAACGGCGCGGGCCCGATGGATCGCCGATGCCACCGACCCAGCCCGAGATTAACTCGATCGCGGGATGCCCGATTCGTCGGGCAGAGATCCGCAAGCGATTGAGCATTTTCAGTTGGTGGATGCGACTTCTGTGCCAAAGCGTGGCCATGCAGGCCAACCGCGGATGAAGAAAAAGGGAAGGGGGTAATAAATGACAAGCGATCTCGAAACTACCCCTTTCCCTTTTGATTTGCCTCAAGACCGGTTTTATCCCGGCACACTCTGACGCATTTGATGGCTTTCATGCGGCAGAATGACTGGCTGCGATCCACGGAACGGAGGACCTGTAAATATCTCGGTTCTGTACGTGAAGACGTCAGAGCCATGGGTCCTCCAGCGAGTGGCTGTCTGAGTTCAACTGAAAAGATCTATATTCCAAATCTTGGATTGATCTTTTGCCAATTCCCCTAACACGGCATCCAGATCGGGATCCGATGGGTCAGATTCGTCCACGCGAAACAAATCACCTTGCGAATCGTCGAACCAAAAGTCAGCTGATTGCTCGGCTGTAGGTCGGCTTGAGTAAATTTGCGGGTTATTCATGGGTGTTGGTGTAGTTCGGAAATCGTCGGAATGGTGATAGGGAAGCAGTGGCAGAACCGCTGCAATACTCGGCGTTGATATTATTAGCTCGCCTTCTTCGCTAACCTTTTCGGACGAAACGGGATTCGTTACGAACTGATGTGAATTCAAATAGTTAATAACCAATAGTGCATCCAATGCCGTTGCCGTTCCGCTTCCGTTAACGTCCATGTAACCTCCCGAGTCTCTGACTAAGGAGGAAGTCGCATCGGGCAGATCGGCATTACTATTTCGGTTGAGATGATTGATAATCAACAGTGCATCCAACGCACTCACTTGGCTGTCGAAATTGACGTCCCACGCCATGTTGATGTTTTTCCATGGCGTGTCGCTTCCGACGAAAAGAGTGGCATTGTTCTGGACCAAGTGTTGGAACAATGCACCTTCAACGGCAATTGGGCCGTTGTAAGCGTTCTATCTGCCCATGTTGACGAGGCCGATATCTTGGTGGGTTTCTTTCCACTTTCAGGAGAAACCCCATGGCTCGCTTGCCCAATCCTCAACTCGCCGATCAATGGCGTCGCCGACTCAG
>Ga0163215_100807_pt1 | contig 34081 bp, 26 predicted proteins | sample SynspAceP_FD_185934 | JGI IMG/M metagenome (GOLD analysis project Ga0163215, IMG submission 185934) | Saline lake microbial communities from Ace Lake in Antarctica - Synechococcus sp. Ace-P (Hybrid Assembly) | ecosystem: Environmental > Aquatic > Non-marine Saline and Alkaline > Saline | place...
CACGGGCCCCCAAGTGTCTCCCCACATGGGATACGCTGGGGAGGTATTCTGAGGTAAAGATTACGTCCCACCGATAGAGAAGGGGTCGCGGCATCTATGGAGCGGCCGGTCTTGCTGAGGGCATGCCCCTTCCTGCCGTGCCGCCGTCAAACAGATTCCCGCCCGTTTATGCCTAGTAAGGTACCCCGCTCAGCGCGCGTTGAAGGAACGGCCGCTTTGCCAATGTCCCCGCGATGGCTATGCCGCACCGCCGGCAGTCCGCTCCCCGCCCATCAAGTTAAGTGCGGGGGAGAAACGAGAGGCAGTCATTCAAAACTTTTCTGTTGTTCGGTCCCGGTCGATGCGACGTCCCGCAACCAACTCGACCCAGTCTAACAATTCGTACTATCGTCCCAACGGAGTGAAGGCACTTCTTGTGTTCGGCGCGAGCAGTATACTTTTGCGAAGTCACGCATCGCTCGAAAATTAGAGCATCATTTGAATGCGGGTTGAGACGAGCTTTGTGGCTTGGGTTGAGCTGCCACTTGACCATCCGTGTGTGGTGAAATATCAGTAAAAAAGTATGCGGGCGTTGTGTAATGGTAAGACCTCAGCCTTCCAAGCTGATGACGCGGGTTCGATTCCCGCCGCCCGCTCCAAAATATTTTTACCGATAATATACCTACAATTTCAGATTTAAATTTCGTGTAAATGTCTGAAAATATGGGATTAATCTCGCTACAATCGCTTGCCTTCCAAGCTGATGACGCGGGTTCGATTCCCGCCGCCCGCTCCAACTATCCATCCCTGAAATTCGCTTTTTTTTACAAGCAAGCCTTGACTGGCATGGTGCTGCGGGTAATGTCTGTGCGACCCGCGCGGAGAAGACGGGCGCGGTCCAGCGGACCTCGCGCCCGACCCGCACAGGGCGCTGTGGCGGAGGGAGGAGCCGCCACAGCGGCTTTTTATGACAAGCCCCGCGCCGGACATCCCCACTGAAATCTATGTGTTAACCTGGAATTTTGTGTTCTGTTGCGGATACAAAAGCATGAGTCAGGGCACAGGGACATGGCAACAGCCGCTTCGCGTCGGATGCAACACTCAAAGGGTTTCCTTTCCGATAAGGGGTGAACCGGAGGGCTTGGCCCGCTTAATCGCACTATCCACGGAGGAGTCAGATGAAACTCGGAACGGTCAGCCACGACGGTGTGGAAAAACCTGTCGCCGTCATGGAAGGTGACACCCTTCTGGACCTGCGGGCGGCAGGATTGAACCTGCGTGATCTGGTCGATTTGATCGAAGCTGGAGAAGATGGGCTGGATGCGGTGCGGACGGCCCTTGCCAACCCGCCTTTCAGCGCCACGATCGCGCTAGAAGATGTGCAGATGCGTTGCCCGATAAGGCCGGTTCAGTACCGCGATTGTCTGGTTTTCGAAGAACATCTGATCAACGCTTTTGCGCAGGCCGAAAAAATAGCAGGTCGCCCCATTGTAATCCCGCCCGTCTGGTATCAGCAGCCGATTTATTACAAAGGTAACCGGATGTCTTTTATCGGCGCGGATCAGGATGTGATCTGGCCCGCCTATGCAGAGCATCTGGATGTGGAACTGGAACTGGCGGTCATTATCGGCAAAGGCGGCAAGGATATCCCGGCTGCTGACGCGCCTGCCCATATCTGGGGTTACACTATCCTCAATGATGTCAGCGCGCGCGATGCCCAGATGCGCGAGATGGCTGGACAGCTTGGCCCCGCCAAAGGCAAGGATTTCGACACTGGCAATATCCTTGGCCCTTGGATCGTCACCGCGGACGAGATTGCGCATCCCGTCGCGCTGAACATGGAAGTGCGGGTGAACGGCATCCGCTGGGGCGGCGGCAATTCTGGCCTCATGCATCACAGCTTTGCGCGGATCATCGAGCATATTTCAGCCTCGGAGACATTGTATCCCGGAGAGGTGATCGGTTCTGGAACGGTCGGCACGGGTTGCGGGTTGGAAACCGGGCGCCGTCTTGCCCCCGGCGATATGTTTGAGTTGGAAGTCGAGGGAATCGGCATCTTGCGCAACCGCATCGTCCGGGCCTGAACAATAAACCGCGCCATCTGGCAGACCTCATCGCGAACAGTAGCGACATGACCGCGACAGGACTGCCGCTTGCCCCGCGCCGCGCCAGCGCTTAAACCGCTCTTCGCAAGGTAAAGAAGGAAGAGACGTATGGCCGCACCGGGGATCACCGCCGAGCAGGAGCGCGCAAAGTCAAAACAGATCGGGGCCTTGGCCGCGCTCTGGCCGTTCCTGAAACCATACAAGCGGCTTCTGTTCGGGGCCATTCTGGCGCTGGTGCTCACGGCTTGCGTATCTTTGATGCTGCCTTTGGCAGTGCGCCGGGTGGTGGACAACTTCAATGTCGAAGATGGAGCACTGCTGGATTGGTATTTCATGGCGGCGCTGGGAATTGCCTGCCTGTTGGCGATCGGCACCGGCCTGCGCTACCTGCTGGTTACCCGTCTGGGTGAACGCGTTGTGACCGATATCCGCAAAGCTGTGTTCAACCGTGTGCTGGGGATGTCGCCCGCGTTTTTCGAGCGTATCATGACTGGCGAGATTCTCAGCCGGATCACTACGGATACAACGCTGATCCAATCCGTTATCGGCTCGTCCATCTCGATCGCGCTGCGGAATTTGCTGCTGTTTGTCGGCGGGTTGATCCTGATGCTGTTCACATCTGCCAAACTCACCAGTCTGGTGCTGCTGATCGTGCCTGCTGTGATCGTGCCGATCCTTGTGCTGGGGCGGCGTCTGCGCGTCCTGAGCCGCGAGAATCAGGATTGGATCGCGGCCAGTTCCGGCAATGCCTCCGAGGCATTGCTAAGTGTGCAGACAGTGCAGGCTTTCACCAACGAAGGCGCCTCGCGCAAGGCGTTCGGTGATGTGACCGAGTTGAGTTTTGATGCTGCGCGCAAACGTGTGAATACCCGCGCCCTGATGACAGTGATTGTGATCTTTCTGGTCTTCTCGGGCATTGTTGGCGTTCTCTGGATGGGCGCGCGGGACGTGCGTGCGGATGCGATGAGCGCGGGTGCGCTGATCCAGTTCGTGATTTATGCTGTCATGGTGGCCGGTGCCGTTGCAGCCCTGTCTGAAATATGGGGCGAGTTGCAGCGCGCTGCCGGTGCGACCGAACGACTGGCTGAACTTCTGGGGACAGATGATCCTGTGAAGGACCCTGCACATCCGGTGGCTGTACCAGCCCCGGTGCGTGGCCGGATCACCTATGAAGGTGTGAGCTTCCGCTACCCCGCCCGCCCTGAGATTCCGGCGCTTGATGGGATCAATCTGACCATCGAGCCGGGCGAGACCGTGGCTCTTGTCGGCCCCTCAGGGGCGGGCAAGACGACCATTATCCAGACCTTGCTGCGTTTTTACGACCCCACTCAGGGGCGTATCCTTCTGGACGGTGTCGCGCTGGACGCGATGCGCCGCGAGGATTTCCGCAGCCATATGGCGCTTGTCCCGCAGGATCCGGTGATCTTTGCCACCACCGCGCGTGAGAATATCCGCTTTGGCCGCCCCGAAGCCTCGGACGCCGAGGTTGAAGAGGCCGCGCGCGCTGCCGCAGCGCATGACTTCATCATGGCTTTGCCCGATGGATACGAAGCGCAGGTCGGCGAACGCGGCGTGATGCTCTCGGGTGGCCAGAAACAGCGAATCGCCATCGCGCGCGCGATCCTGCGGGATGCGCCGGTGCTGCTGCTGGACGAGGCGACATCGGCATTGGACGCCGAAAGCGAACGTGCTGTGCAGCAGGCGGTGGACGCGCTGTCCAAGGGGCGCACCACGATCATCGTGGCGCATCGCTTGGCGACCGTCAAAAAGGCTGACCGGATCATCGTGCTGGAAGGTGGGCGTATCGTGGCTCAGGGCAGCCATGATGCGCTGGTGGCAGAGGGCGGGCTTTATGCACGGCTGGCCCGGCTGCAATTCACCGATGGGGCTTATGCTGCGTAATTAACGCTTGCCTGCCTGCGCCGCCTGTCCGACGGTGTTCCGGGTTACAAGGTACCCCGGCATTTCGCGGGGAAAGGTCAGTGGAAGGACAGACTTATGGGACTTTTTAATTTCTGGAAGAAATCGGGCAAAAAGGTTGCTGGCAGCAGCGATGAGGCTCCCAGCGCCGAGGCGCTGAAAAAAGAAGTGGCGGATCTGGGCCTTGATACCAAAGGCGCGGAAATCACAATCGAGGGCGACAAGGTCACTGTATCGGGAGGAACCTTGAGCGCGGAAGAGCGCGAGAAGGTGATCCTTGCGGTGGGCAACGTCGAAGGTGTCGCCACGGTCGAGGCGGATCAGGCGGATGACGCAGTGTTTCACACCGTCGAAAAAGGCGACACGCTGTCGGCCGTTGCCAAGAAAACACTGGGCAATGCCAACCGCTACAACGAGATTTTCGAGGCCAACAAGCCGATGCTGAGCCATCCCGACAAGATCTATCCCGGCCAGGTGCTGCGGATTCCGGGCGGCAAAGTGGCGTGATCCGAAAAAAATGACAGGCAAGGGGCCGCCTTTTGGGCGGCCTTTTGTTTTTGCAGCGACCTGCGGTGATCTCTTCAACATGGCAGGAGGGCAGACAACGGACAAATTAAGGCAAATTGCTTGGCTGCAGATCCTAACGTCACGCCACCTTGTGCGCTGCACCCTTGTATCCGCGACGAAACCCTTTCACATTACCGCCCGAGGATGAGGTAGGGACCGTTGATGCGGTCCTAAAGGGAGGACCAAGATGGGCTTTGCATCTGTCGCTGATACGATTGCACTTGAAACGGAAATGCCCTGGGCCGACCGGGATGTACCGAAAACAATTTACCAGATGCTGACGCAGACGCGCGACAAGAACCCGTCAGGCAAGGCCGTCACATTCCAGCTACTGAGCGGCCCTAAGGATAAGGCTGAAACCATGACTTGGGGGCAGTTGCATGAAAAGACCTGTCAGACAGCCAACTTGTTCCGCAGCCTTGGCATCAACGAAGGCGATGTGGTTGCCTGCGTGCTACCCAATTGCAACGAGACAGTGCTGACCATTCTGGGCGGTGCGATCGCAGGGATCATCAATCCGATCAACCCGCTGCTGGAACCGGAACAGATCGCATCCATCCTGCGCGAGACTAAAGCCAAGGTGGTTATCACCCTCAAAGCTTTCCCCAAGACGGATGTGGCGCAAAAAACTGCAGAAGCGGTGCGCCATGCGCCGGGTGTGCATACGGTGCTGGAGGTCGATCTGAACCGCTACCTGACGCCACCTAAATCTTGGATTGTGCCGCTTGTCCGGCCCAAAAATCTCGGTAACCATCATGCCGATGTCAAGGATTTCAACGCGGAAGTCGCGGGCCAGCCCAAGACGCTTTCCTTTGCCGACAGCGCGGGCGACAGGGTTGCCGCATATTTTCACACCGGTGGCACCACGGGCATGCCCAAGGTCGCACAGCACCGCTATTCGGGGATCATCTATAACGGCTGGTTGGGTGGCACATTGCTGTTCACGCCGGATGACAACGTGATCTGCCCGCTGCCATTGTTCCATGTCTTTGCCTGCCACGTGATCCTCATGGCGGTGGTCAAATCGGGCGCGCATGTCGTGTTTCCCACACCTGCGGGCTATCGCGGCGAGGGGGTGTTCGACAATTTCTGGAAACTGATCGAACGCTGGCAGATCACCTTCGTCATCACTGTACCGACGGCGATTTCCGCGATGATGCAGCGCCCGGTGGATGCCGATGTCTCTAGCGTCAAGACATCCTTCTCGGGCTCGGCACCCTTGCCGCTGGAGTTGTTCAAGCGGTTCGAAGCGGCAACAGGTGTGACCATCGTGGAGGGTTATGGTTTGACCGAGGCGACATGCCTTGTCTCCGTCAATCCGGTTGACGGTATCAAGAAGGTCGGTTCGGTCGGCATCCGCTTTCCCTATACGGATGTCAAAATCATCAAGACCGTGCATGGCGAACCTGTCGAATGTGATGCGGATGAAGTGGGAGAGATCTGCATCTCGAACCCCGGCGTCTGGGCAGGCAATACCTATACCGAAGACGAAAAGAACCGCGATCTGTACCACTATGGGAAATTCCTGCGCACCGGCGATCTGGGCCGGATCGACACGGATGGCTATATGTGGATCACGGGCCGCGCCAAGGATCTGATCATCCGTGGGGGACACAACATAGACCCTGCCGAGATCGAGGAAGCGTTGCTGGCCCACAAAGATGTGGCTTTTGCCGGTGCCATCGGCCAGCCCGATGCGCATGCAGGCGAACTGCCCTGCGCCTTTGTCGAACTGGTGGCGGGTGCCACGGTCACCGGTGCGCAACTGGTCGAGCATTGCAAGGTGCATGTGCATGAACGGGCCGCCCAGCCCAAACATGTCGAGGTGCTGGACGAGTTGCCGAAAACCGCCGTGGGCAAGGTTTTCAAACCCGATCTGCGCAAGCGCGCCATTACCCGCGTCTATAATGCGGCTCTGGACGAAGCCAATCTAAACGCCGCTGTCGTCGAGGTGGTGGACGACAAAAAGCGCGGTCTGGTGGCGCGGGTGCGTCGCACCGGTGTCGTGCATGATGACGAAGTCGGGGCCATGTGCTGGGGGCCTTCACACGGCCTTGGGAATGGGCTGAGTAAGCGCAGTCTTTGCGTGGCGAAAGCGATGCACACCCATTGTGCGTGAGAGGGCAGCGGCAGGGGGGTGTACCTGCCGCTTCCTTGTACTAGGTTGCTCCTGAACCTTAAAAACAGGATGAACCGATGAGCTATACCCCTCCCAAAGTCTGGACCTGGACGCCTGGCAATGGCGGCCAGTTTGCAAATATCAATCGCCCCGTTTCAGGGGCGACGCAGGACAAGGACCTGCCTGTCGGCGAGCATCCGTTCCAGCTTTACTCGCTGGCGACTCCGAATGGGGTCAAAGTGACGGTTATGCTGGAAGAACTGCTTGCCGCAGGGCACAAGGGCGCGGAGTATGACGCCTGGCTGATCCGCATCAACGAGGGCGACCAGTTCGGAAGCGGTTTTGTCGAGATCAACCCGAACTCCAAAATCCCCGCGCTGATGGATTATAGCGGTGATACTCCGCAGCGCGTGTTCGAATCCGGCGCGATCTTGCTGTATCTGGCCGAGAGATTTGGCGCTTTCATGCCCACAGAGCACGCGGCGCGGACCGAATGCCTGTCATGGCTGTTCTGGCAGATGGGCAGCGCGCCTTATCTGGGCGGCGGTTTCGGTCATTTCTATGCTTATGCGCCGGAAAAGTTCGAATATTGCATCGACCGGTTCACGATGGAAACCAAGCGCCAGCTGGATGTGCTGAACCGTCATCTGGCCGACCATGCCTATATGGCGGGGGACGATTACAGCATTGCGGATATGGCGATCTGGGCGTGGTACGGGCAGCTTGTGCTGGGCCGGCTTTACAGCGCGGCCGAGTTTCTGGACGTGGAAACCTATTCCCATGTGATGGCTTGGGCGAAAAAGATCGACGCGCGCCCAGCCGTTCTGCGCGGTCGCATGGTCAACCGCGCCTTTGGCGAGCCGGAGTTGCAACTGCACGAACGCCACGACGCCAGCGATTTCGACTTGCGGACACAAGACAAGATCGCACCTGAAAGCTGATCAGTCACACAGGGCGAAAATAGGCGTCGCGGTCCAGCACGCCAGCCAGCCGTCCCGCCGTGCAAAGGCTGGAACATATCTGCGCTTCGGAACCGCTGGCGCCTATAAGGGCGATGGCCGTTCCGGGCAATCGCAGAGGGTCCAGTGCACGACGCAAAGTTGTCACAAGCATCTGCCACGGGGCTTGCACTGAAGGCATGGCTACCGCACCGATGAACGGAAGGGTCGAGACCTCGCGCAGTTCTTGCAGAAATTGTTCGGGGTTTTCACCTTCCGGTGCCAGTGCCAGCAAATGGCACGCACCAAGCCGTGCCAGATGCGCGCGAACGAGGGCAGGCATTTCAAGCCTGCGGGACAGCCTTAGTTGTAGCGCCCCAGGTGTAAACAGCAGCCCCGCCGGATCGCGTCCGGCTGTGCGGTACAGTGCGGCATAGTCGGAATAAACCATCCCAAGCTCGACCGCGCGCGCCATCCGCATCCGTATCACGGGCAAGGGCAGGCGGCTGTCGGCATGTTCAGCACGGGCACGTGCCCACATATGTTGGTGCCACAGGCTGACCGGTGCAGGTTCAAGATTGTGGCCGATCCCGGCGGGCAGCAGATCTGAAGCGCTCATCACGGACCTTCACGGGCAATTTGGACTACACCAAGAATTGTCGCGTCATAAGGGTGAAAGCAAGCTGGAACCGTGCTAATCCCCTGTCTGTGCCCGAAGATGGTTGACGAGCGGTGTATCCAGACAGCATACGCTGTCGCGGACAGATCAACACGACCGCGCCCCGACCACATGGTAAAGCCTTGGGGCCTGGGGCGCAGAGGGAGGAATAGATTTGGCTTATCTTGCCATTCTGATGCGGGCGATCAACCGTCTTAACATCATTGTCGGACACACGTTTTCATGGTTGGCAGTGGGCATTTTTGCCGTCTGTTTCTGGGTGGTGATTGAACGGTATTTCTTTGGCAACACGCGACTGTGGATGCAGGATCTATATGTCTGGCTGAACGGTGCCATGTTCACCGCTGTTGCGGCGTTTGCGCTTTACCGGAATGATCATGTGCGGGTTGATATCTTCTTTCGCACGGCATCCATTCGCCGCAAGGCAATTATGGACATGATCGGGGTCTGCCTGTTCCTTTTGCCATTCATGTATATCGTCTGGGTCTATTCCTATCCGAACGTCATGCGCTCTTGGTCGCGCTTTGAGGCGTCGGCCAATGTAGGCGGCATGCCGGGTCTGTTTGTCCTTCGGACCTTCATTCTTGCCTTTGCCGGGCTGGTGGCCATGCAGGGCATCGCCATGCTGATCCGGTCCGTCCTGATCCTTGCGGGTCGCGAGGATCTGATCCCTGACGATTTCCGCTACAAATACGACACGGAGTAAAAGCGATGGATCCTGTCCTAATCGGCGAGGTTCTCGCGGGCCTGATGTTTTTTGGTGTCATCGGTATGCTCATGCTGGGCTTTCCGGTGGCTTTCACACTTGGCGGCACCTCGCTGATCTTTGCATTGATCGGGATGCAATACGGTGTCTTCGATCCCTCCAACTTCGGCGCGCTTGCAGGTCGTTACATCGGCTATATGACCAACGAGGTGCTGGTGGCTGTGCCATTGTTCATCTTCATGGGCGTGATGCTGGAACGATCACGCATAGCGGAACAGTTGCTGATGACCATGGGCAAGCTGTTCGGCAACCTGCGTGGAGGTTTAGGGATTTCCGTCGTGATCGTCGGCGCGCTGCTTGCGGCCTCGACGGGCGTCGTGGGGGCCACTGTGGTGACCATGGGTCTGATCTCGCTGCCCGCCATGCTGAAGGCCGGTTACAAACCGACACTGGCGACAGGTGTGATCTGCGCCAGCGGCACATTGGGCCAGATCATCCCGCCGTCAACTGTGCTGATCTTCATGGGCGACATGATCGCGGGCATCCATGCACAGGTGCAGATGTCGCAGGGCAATTTTGCGCCCACATCGGTTTCGGTCGGGGATCTGTTTGCGGGCGCGTTCTTCCCCGGTCTGATGCTGGTCGGCATCTATCTGGCCTTCATCGTCTTCAAGGCGATTACCGATCCCGAAAGCTGCCCCGCGACACCTGTGGCGCCAGAGGATCGCAAGCATCTGCTGCGCGAGATCTTCACCGCTTTCCTGCCGCCTCTGGCGCTGATCGTGGCGGTGCTGGGGTCCATCCTTGGCGGTATCGCCACCCCGACCGAAGCCGCATCCGTGGGCGCCGTCGGGGCCACTGTCCTTGCCGCGGCGCGCTGGCGGCTGAGCTTTGGGGTGTTGCGCTCGACGGCTGTGGCGACGGCAACGATCACCTCGATGATCTTCATTATCCTGTTTGGCGCCTCGATCTTTGCCATCGTGTTCCGCCAGATGGGGGGCGACAATCTGGTCGAGGAATTCCTGACCCGTTTGCCGGGTGGTGCGACAGGTGCGATGATCGCCGTGATGGCAATCATGTTCGTGCTGGGCTTTATCCTTGATACGTTCGAGATCATTTTCATCGTGATCCCGATCACAGCCCCCGTCTTGCTGGGGCTGGGGATTGATCCGATATGGCTGGGCGTGATGGTGGGCGTGAACCTGCAAACCTCGTTCCTGACACCGCCCTTCGGCTTTGCGCTGTTCTATCTGCGCGGGGTGGCCCCGAATTCGATCTCGACGATGGATATCTACCGTGGTGCCATCCCGTTTGTACTGTTGCAGATTTTGGCGATTGCGCTGCTGTTCATCTTCCCCGGCATCGTTACGTGGTTGCCATCAGTTCTGTACTGAGACCGGACCGTCTAACGCTGCAGAATTAAAAAAGGCCCGGAGTTCCCTCCGGGCCTTTCGCTTTGCGCTATGCACCAGATCAGATCTGGAAATACTTCTCGCGTGCAGCAAAAAAGCCTGCATCGGTGCCTTCGGTCTTTTGGCGCACGATGTTCAGCGACACGATGAAGCTTTCCGTGGTGCGCTTGACCAGCGGGTCGCTGCTGTCACGCAGTTCGGTGATGATCTCGGATGCGGCTTTCGCGGCGCCTTCAAGGATGCTGTCAGGGAACGACGAATGCAGCGTCACACCGTGATCGTTCACCAGCGTCTGCAAGGCGCGCGGATCGTTTGCGGCAAAGTCTGCTGCGGTGTTGTCGTATTCCGCCGCACAGCAATCGCGCACGATGGCTTGAATGTTCTGCGGCAGCGCCTGAAACTTGGCTTTGTCCACGACCAGTTCTGTCGCCAGACCCGGTTCGGTGAAGGACGAAGTGTAGTAATGCTTGCAGACCTGATGGAAACCAAGCGCCAGATCGTTATAAGGCCCAACAAATTCGGCCGCATCAAGCGCGCCCGACTGAAGCGCTGCAAAGATCTCGCCCGCTGCCATGTTGGTGACCGAAGCACCGATTTTCTGCCAGACTTGGCCGCCCAGTCCGGGTGTGCGGAAGCGCAGGCCCTGAACATCCTCGACGCCGGCCAGCTCGTTGCGGAACCAGCCACCGGCTTGCGTGCCGGTATCGCCCGACAGAAAACCCTGCAAGCCGAACTGGTCATAGATGTCGTCCCAGATTTTCTGACCGCCCATATGACGGACCCAAGCTGTCAACTCGCGCGAGGTCATGCCGAACGGCACACCGGTGAAGAAGGACAGTGCGACCGATTTGTTCTGCCAGTAATAGGCGGCGCCATGGCTCATCTCTGCCGATTGGTCGATGACGGCATCAAGCGCCTGCAGCGGTGGCACCATTTCACCAGCCGCGAACAGTTGAACGGTCAGCGCGCCATCGGTTGCGGCTGTAATACGGTCGGCCAGACGCTGTGCGCCGACACCCAGACCGGGGAAGTTTTTGGGCCATGTGGTGACCATGCGCCAAGTAATATTGCCTTGCGCGATTGCAGGTGCGGCCAGTGTGCTGGCGGCAGCAGCGGTGCCACCCAGCGCGGATGTTTTCAGAAATGAACGACGATCCATGATGTTTCTCTCTCCCTATGAGATACGGCTCCGTGTAGTCCCGGAACCAAGCACGCCAACTTTATAGGTGTTCATCACGCGCTATGCAATTCAACCAGAACGGTTTTTATTTCCCATGAGGCGTCTTTTGCCGTACCCGCGCACATCGCCACATTCCGGCAATAGTCGCGCTGAGGCGAAATATCAAAATGATGTCTGGTCGCCTCTATCTGCAACGGGGACCGATAACTGCATCAATCATATCGCAAATCCTGTGCTTTGCCCCTGAACACGTAATAGGCCAGTGCCGAATAGCTTGCGATGATCGGGATAACCACCAAAGCGCCAATCAGGATGATCATCAAACTTTCGGGAGCGGAAGCCGCGTCATAAATCGTCAACTGTTCCGGCACGACATAGGGGTAGAATGAATAGGCAAGGCCGGTAAACGCCAGAACGAAAAGCGCGCTAGCCCCTGCGAAGGGAAGCCAAGCAAAACTGTCATCCGCTGACGGCAGGCGGCGCAAAACGACCCACAAGCCGATGATCAGGGCACCCGACATCAGCGGCAAAGGAGCCAGCAGAAAAATCTCGGGGACCGAGAACCACCGCTCCCAGATACGCGGGCTGACCAGCGGAGTCGCCAGCGAGATCGCCCCGACACCCAGCACCACACCCCAGATCCCGCCTTTTGCCCAATCCACCGCCTTGCGCTGCAGCGCCCCTTCGGTTTTGAGGATCAGCCAGCAAGCGCCGATGAAACTGTACCCGATGGTCAGAAACACGGCCGACAGCAGCGCAAACCCGTGTGCTACAGGCGTATGTGTCAACCCCATGACATAAAAGCCCAGCATATAGCCCTGCGCCATCGAGGTCATCAAAGAGCCGGTGAAGAAGGCGATGTTCCAGACCTTCTTTTTCGGCAGCGCTACCTTGGCACGGAATTCGAACGCGGTGCCGCGCAGGATCAGTCCGATCAGCATAATCGCCACCGGCAAATATAGCGCCGTCAGGATCGCGCCATGCGCTGCAGGAAAGGCCACAAGAAGCAGGCCGACCGCCATGACCAGCCATGTCTCGTTCGCGTCCCAGAAGGGGCCGATGGACGCGACCATCCGGTCCTTCTCGGCCTCGTCAGCCAGCGGCGTCAATATCCCGACACCCAGATCATAGCCGTCCAGCACCACATAGATCAGGATCGAAAGCCCCATCAATGCGGCAAATGCCACGGGCAGCCAGACCTCGGGATCACCAAACAAAGTCATCATCACCGTTACTCCGCAGGCAGGGACTGAACAGCACCGCTGACCGGACGGCCAGCCTCGGGGGCTTTTACCCCGCCCTTTGCCTTGCGGCTGGCGAGGTAGACAAGCACGCTGATATAGGCCAGCAAAAGCGCTGCGTAGATGACGAGATAGGCCACCAGAGTGGTCGCCACCAGCGCAGGGGCAACATCACCCACAGCCGCATCAGTGCTCAACACGCCTGTCACAAGCCATGGCTGGCGGCCGATCTCGGTTGTGTACCAGCCTGCAAGGGTGGCCAGCCAACCGGAAAATGCCATCGGAACAAAGGCCCACAACATTGGCCGCGGCAGACCCTCGATCCCGCGCTGTCGGCGCATGAAGAAAAGAGCGGCCCAAGACATCAGCAGCATGGTCATCCCTGTTCCGACCATGACGCGGAAGGACCAGAATACGGCGGTGACCGGCGGGTGCAGCGGTGTGCCATCTTCGGCGACAAAATCGTTCAAGCCTGGCACCTCGCCATCGGCGCGGTGTGTCAGGATCAGACTGGCCCCTGACGGGATACCGATCTCAAAGCGGTTTTCGCGCGCCACCTCATCGGGCAGGGCGAACAGCAACAGCGGCACATTGCCCTGCGTGTCCCAGTTTCCTTCCATTGCGGCAACTTTGGCGGGCTGGTATTCCAGCGTGTTCAGGCCGTGCATGTCGCCTGCATAGATCTGCACAGGGATAAGGGTCGCCCCCATGACGACTCCAAGGCGCAAGGATTTGCGGACCTCGGCGCTCCGCTCGCCCATGATCCATCGCAGGGCCGAGATACCGGCGATCAGAAACCCGACCGTTAGGCCTGAAGCCAGCATCATATGCACAAGACGGTAGGGCATAGACGGGTTGAAGATGATCGCGAACCAGTCGGTGGCATAGGCAACACCATCGCGCATTTCGAACCCCTGCGGCGTGTGCATCCAGCTGTTCAGGACGAGAATCCAGAAGGTCGACAAGGTCGTGCCGACGGCCACAAGAACCGTCGCGCCCGTATGCGCCCAACCGGGCAGACGGCTGAAACCGAACAGCATGATCCCCAGAAAGGCAGCTTCCATGAAGAAGGCGGTCAGGATTTCATAGGCCAGCAAGGGACCTGCGATATTGCCAACGCTTTCCATGAAACCGGGCCAGTTGGTGCCGAACTGGAACGACATGGTGATGCCCGAGACAACCCCCATCGCAAAGGACAGCGCAAAAATCTTCACCCAGAAGAAATAGGCGTCCAGCCAGACAGGGTCAGCGGTGCGTGCAAAGCGCCATTTGAAGAAAACCAGCACCCAGCCAAGCGCAATCGTGATGGTCGGGAATAGGATATGAAACGAGATATTGGCCGCGAACTGAATGCGCGACAACATCAGTGTGTCCATGATTTCCATCGTTTACTCTCCTTGCGACCAAGATGTATTTCTTTCACGGCAAAGTGCCGTTTCATGCACCACATCTGCTATCTGCAACTCTGACTCCAAGCAGGTGTCGTTGCGCGCTTTCGCGGTATCCATGATGTGAAAAGGTACATATGGCGCGCCGGTTTGCAGGGTATGCGGCAGGAGATCGCAGGCCTGCGATCAGACATGCGCCTTGCACGTCCGGCTGTTCGGGGCGCCGGATACACCCGTCCGGCGGCTGTGCTGTGTACGAAGTCATGCGATAATATGAAATTATTACTACAATCAAAAAATGCGACTTCAAATTATGATAATCTGTTGTTAGAACCGTTCCAGCAAACTGGGAATGACATTGCGATTCAGCGCTGCCGACACAGCAAGGCTGTAACCATGGATTATCCTGGCGCCTAAGAATGTAACCACGATCGGAGAGAGCTATGGACGGAAATGATATCGGCAAATGCCCGGTGATGCATGCGGCGGTGAACCCGAACGCCACACAGAAGGGCCGCACGAATCGTGAATGGTGGCCGAACCAGTTGAACCTCAAGATACTTGGCCAGCATTCTTCAAAAGTCGATCCGATGGGCGAGGCGTTCAGTTACGCTAAAGAGTTCAAGACACTCGATCTCAAGGCATTGAAAACCGATCTTGCCGCGCTGATGACCGACAGCAAGGAGTGGTGGCCGGCAGATTGGGGTCACTACGGCGGTCTGTTTATCCGCATGGCTTGGCACAGTGCAGGCACCTATCGCACCGCTGACGGTCGCGGGGGCGGCGGCACCGGTTCGCAGCGCTTTGCACCGACCAACAGCTGGCCCGACAACGCCAATCTGGACAAGGCGCGCCGCCTGTTGTGGCCGCTCAAGCAGAAATACGGTAACAAAATTTCATGGGCCGATCTGTATATCCTCGCCGGCAACGTCGCGATGGAGACGATGGGCTTCAAAACCTTTGGCTTTGGCGGCGGTCGCGCAGACATCTGGGAACCCGAGGAAGACATCTATTGGGGTGCCGAAGACAGCTGGCTGGGGGATATGCGCTATACTGGCGAGCGGGAACTGGAAAATCCGCTGGCGGCCGTCCAGATGGGCCTGATTTACGTTAACCCCGAAGGTCCGAACGGTCACCCCGACCCGGTCGCATCGGGCAAGGATGTACGTGAAACCTTCGCCCGCATGGCAATGAACGACTACGAGACTGTGGCGCTGACGGCCGGTGGTCACACCTTCGGCAAGTCCCACGGTGCAGGCGATGCAGCCCTTGTCGGTCCCGAGCCGGAAGCGGCACCAATGCATGAATTGGGTCTGGGCTGGATCAGCACGCATGGTTCCGGCAAGGCAGGCGACACCATCACCAGCGGTATCGAGGGCGCATGGAAGCCGAACCCGACGACATGGGACATGGGCTATTTCAAGGTCCTGTTCAAATATGACTGGCAACTGGTGAAAAGCCCCGCAGGTGCAAACCAGTGGCGGCCTGTCAATTGCGAGGAAGAGGACATGGTCGTCGACGCGCATGATCCGTCCAAGAAACACCCGCCGATGATGACCACCGCGGATATGTCGCTTAAGATGGACCCGATCTACGAACCCATCTCGCGGCATTTCCATGAAAACCCGGAAGAGTTTGCCGATGCCTATGCCCGCGCATGGTTCAAGCTGACGCACCGCGACATGGGTCCCAAGGTCCGGTATCTGGGCAACGAAGTCCCTGCCGAAGATCTTATCTGGCAAGACCCGATCCCTGCGGTGGATCATCCTTTGGTCGACGCAGCGGATATTGCTTCTCTCAAGTCCAAGCTGCTAGCTTGTGGTCTGTCGGTATCTGATCTGGTCACAACCGCTTGGGCCTCTGCCTCCAGCTTCCGTGGTTCTGACATGCGCGGCGGGGCGAATGGTGCGCGTATCCGTCTGGCACCGCAAAAGGATTGGGGCGCCAACCAGCCTGACGCTTTGACATCGGTGCTGGCTGTTCTTGAAAGCATCCAGTCGGATTTCAATGCCGCGGCCACTGGCGGCAAGAAAATCTCGCTGGCTGACCTAATCGTTCTGGGTGGTTCGGCTGGTATCGAAAAGGCGGCCAAGGATGCAGGCCACGTGATCGAGGTGCCCTTTACCCCCGGTCGGATGGATGCCAGCCAGGAGCAGACGGATGTGGAAAGCTTTGACGTGATGGAACCCATCGCAGACGGTTTCCGCAACTATGCCAAGGATATCTACACTGTCCCTGCCGAGGGTCTGCTGATCGACAAGGCACAGCTTCTGGGTCTGACAGCACCCGAAATGACCGTTCTTGTAGGCGGGATGCGCGTTCTGGGGGCGACACATGGCAGCACCTCGCATGGTGTCTTCACAGACCGTCCCGGCACATTGACGAATGACTTTTTCGTCAATCTGGTGGACATGGCCACCGCATGGGCGCCCGTCGACAAGGATGAACAGTTGTTCGAAGGCCGCGACCGGATGTCCGGCGCGGTAAAGTGGACCGGTACCCGTGTCGATCTGGTCTTTGGGGCAAACTCCCAACTCCGCGCGCTGTCCGAGCTTTATGCCCAGGCAGACGCCAAGGAAAAGTTCACCCGCGATTTCGTGGCGGCCTGGACCAAGGTGATGAACGCGGATCGCTTCGATTTGCTTTAACGAGTGCTGTGTCGCACGGTTGACCTGCGACACAGTTTTTCCAGTGAATACGGCACGTCAGCGAAAGTTGGCGTGCCGTTTTCGTATCAGCGATGTCCACGTATTCAGGAAACCCTGATCGCTGCGCAATACCATCTGCCGGACAGAGGCTTTACCCCGCCGCCTGACAAGTAGTATGTGAATGCAGATCGGTTCCCTGATGCCAGCAAGGTTGCAGCGGCGGGACCAAGGGGCAGGAGAGACGATGCTGAAAGACTTACAAGAACGGTTCCGTGGCTATGTCGCCGGGATCTCCGAACTTGCGCCCTACGGTTTCTTTCTGCTCATGCTCGGATTCCTGAACTTGATGCCCTACCGTTTGCGGGTCCAGCTTGGCAGTTGGGTTTTTGCCCGGATTGTGGCGCCGAGCGCCGGTTACAGCGCCCGTGTCCAGAACAATCTACACCTGATCTATCCCGACATCTCCGTAGACAAGCGTCAGGTGATCGGCTCCAAAACACTACGGAACATCGGGCGCATGGTGATTGAACTGTTGTCCCCGAAAGGGTTGAAACTGCAAGCATTGGCAGCACCTGTCAGCGGTCCCGGATGGGACGCCATGCTTGAGGCGCGCAAGGTCAACCGTCCTGTGATCCTCGTGTCTGGACATTTCGGCAATTATGATGTGATCCGCGCGGGTACTATCGCGCGGGGGTTTCGCGTTGGCGGCATCTACCGCGCCTTGAACAATCCATGGTTCAACCGCTATTATCTACGTAACATCAGTACGATAGGTGAGCCTTTGTTCGAGCGCGGGCGGCGCGGTCTGGGACAGATGGTCCGTTTTCTGCGCGAAGGTGGCACTGTCGCCATGCTGATCGATCAGCACATCCATAAAGGCGAGCCGCTGGCCTTCATGGGGCAGACAGCGCTGACCGCCCTGTCAGCCGCTGACATGGCCTTGAAATACAACGCGCTTCTGGTGCCCTGCTACGGTATCCGGCGCGCCGACGGATTGACCTTTGATGCCGTCTTCGAAGAACCGATCCCCCATACCACCGCAATCGAGATGACACAGGCATTGAATAACAGCCTGCAATCGCGGGTCGAAGAGAATATCGATCAATGGTTCTGGATACATCGCCGCTGGAAAGGTGGCCAGTAAGATGGGTGAGGCTTTGTTTTTGTCTCGTCCCCCTTTGATCAATGGCCCCCTGAAATGACTGGCTGGCGCGATCGGCTTCATAACTTCTGGATAGATCAGGGCGTGGTTCGCCTGTTCTGGACCAATAGCGCCGAGATCGCACCGGGTGTCTTCCGCTCGAACCAGCCGGGGCGCAAGCGGTTGGAGCTTTGGAAAGCCCAAGGGCTACAGTCTGTGCTGTATCTGCGGGGCAATGCGAAAAGCGCCCCCTTTCGGGCCGAGCAGGAAACCTGCAAGGCGCTTGGGCTAACCTTGCACATCTTTCATATGAGCGCGCATCGTCTGCCCGAGGCTGATCGTATTATGGCCTTGATCGACCTTTTCCGGCAGATCGACAAACCCGTGTTGTTGCATTGCCGTGCCGGCGCGGACCGGACCGGTCTTGCCAGCGCCATTTACCTGCTCGCGATTGAGGGTCGGCCGGTGGAAGAGGCGAGGTACATGCTTTCGGCCAGTTTCGGGCACTGGAACTGGTCCTCGACTGGCGTGCTGGATCAGATGCTGCACCATTTCGAAGCGGATCACAGGAAGGCCAGCATGTCTTTCGTCGATTGGGTGCAAACACGTTACGACCCTGATGCGATCACCCGCAATTTTGCAGAAAAAAACCTGCTGGACCGGATCAGGCTATCGCGGCGCTGAAGCGCAGGCTGCTTGCATCAAACTCCAGCCCGATCCGCCCAGCCATCTTGCGAAAACTACGGATCAACGCAATCCGGTTCAGCCGCGCCGAGGCGGACCGGAAAGGAACAGCATGGATGTCGCCAAATCCATCAATAAGCACGAATTGCTGCAATGCCCCCCGTTGACCCAGCACAATATTGGCGGCTGTCATGTCACCTGCCACAATGGCATGTCGAAACATGCGCTCTGCGAACTGGTCCAGAAGTGCGATCATATCGGGCTTAAGCTGTCCTTCGGCAGCAATGGCTTTCAGTGTCTGCCCCAGCATCTGGTCTGGTAGAGCAATCCTTTCCACAGCGAGCACCGGGCCGATATCTGAGTCGCAAAACCCGTAAAGATTGGGAATCGGTAAGTCATCTGTCGCAATGCCGCTTAGTCTTGCCCGCAAGTAGCAGTCACTTTCCTTAAAGAAAGGATGCCACAGACTGCGTGGCACCAGTTTCAGCATCAGGCGGCGAAAATTCTTGAAATCCGCGGGCATTAACCTGACAGACTTGCCTTCATCCAGTCCCAGTGCAGCACGAAGGGATTTCGGTGCCTTGAGCAGAAAATCTGGATAATCCGCACAGAAATAGACAACACGGTCCTGACCATTTGCAACCGGCTTCAAATGCGCCAGCGTCAGTGGAGCCGCGGGAAAGGCCATGGCATGTGGCATGCGGGGATTGGTCATGAAGGTGCCTGTATTTGTTCTGGGGCTGTCCGGTAACCTTCGAGCAAAGCCCCCCAATCCAGTTCGGTCCAGCGGAGGTCAAGTACTTTTGCTTTCTCCTTGGCCAGCGATCTCTCAAGCCGGTCCAGATTCTGTTGCGCCCATTTGCCCGGAAGGCGGCGTTCGCATTTGTCAAAATCGATCAGCCAGATCTGACCCGACCCGTCCAGCAGGATATTGCGGCAATTCAGGTCCGAATGCTGAACCCCCACGCGGTGCATCCGCGCGATCACGGCACCGATCCGCATCCAGTCATATTCGCCGAGCGCTGTGCCGCGCAAAAGATCGGCCAATGGGCGTGCATCTGGGATCATTTCCATCAGAAGGTCGGCCTTGTACCACAAACCTGCCCGGCTAAAGCGCGCAGCAATCGGGCGCGGCACGGGCAATCCTTGTGCGTGCATCCAGTCGAGCAAGGTAAACTCGCGCATCGCCCGGCTGTTTTCAACCGGCTCAAGCAGATAGAGATCCTTGATGAAGCGTCCGACCATGCCACCGCGCCAGTAATGCCGAAGCACCATGTCACGACCTGCATGATGCGCAAACCACGCCGTATTGCGCCCTGTCGAGGTTCCGGTCAGACGTCCGCTTTCGACCAGCCAGTGCGGATCGAATAGGCGCATGTCCACCTTTTCCAGCATATCGGGATCATGCCAGACGATGTCCTTGTCTTGCGTGAAAACGGCGATTTCAGCCATGACGGATCAGCGCCACAACGCATCAACCCAAGCAACGGGTAGCACACGGCGATACCATTTTCCGCTGCGCCCGATGATTGCGTCCGGCGGATTGGGCTTGCCGTGAAAGACCACGACCTTTGCGCCTTCGGGGATACGGGCTGGTTTGAAAAATCCCATCACACCGCGATGCATGCAGTGGCGCTTGAAACTGACGCACCATCCGGCGGGCCAATAGGTCATCTTGCCCTGACGCGAGAAATAACTGGTGACGAATTCCTGCTCGTTGCGGTAGTCGCCCTGCGCCGAGTCCAGCGATTGCGCCAGATAGGCGATCAGATCGCCATGGGCACCCGCAGTATAGCGGAAGACCGAGGTATTGCCTGTCTCGTCGCGCTTGTCCCATTCCTTGATGACGATGAACTCTCCGGGCGGGTCAAAGAACGTGTCCAGCGGTCCGGTAATCACGATATCGACGTCCAGAAACAGCGTTGGTCCCGTCAGATCATAAAGCGGGGCCGCAAACACCGTCACCTTCAACCAGCCATGCAGACGGGTCCAACCCGTGGCGGCATCGAATTCTGGAATGCCGATCGGGGGCAGCGGGTGCGTTTCAATCTGCGGATCGATGCCATTTGTATCGTCCGTCAGACATACAAACCGATAGGGCCGCGACATGTTGCGCCCCACCATCGAGTGCAACTTGTTGACATAGTCGGGGCCGTATTTCGTCCCCCACTTCACGCAAAGAATATTAACGGGATCCATTCAAAAGCCTTCACGGGATGCTTGCGGCACCATACTGGTCCAAGCTTGGCGCTGCAACTGTCAGGTCTGCGCGCGCGTTGCAAGTCTGTCGCCCCAGCGCAGCGCTTGCAGGAGTGTCGAAGCCACTGTATCAAGGCAGATGATCGACAATCCGAGCCTGAAACTCATGTGAACCGTGATAACCACTGAACAATGAAAGACAGAAGTGACGGCATGAGGATCAACTGCATGATCATCCATCTGGATCGCGCGGCGACCAGGCAGGCGCACGTTTCGAAAATGCGGGACGCACTGCCTTTTCCTGCGGAAATTGTATCGGCCATCGATGCAAAAGTTGATGAAACTCAGAGTTTGGAATTTGGCGTTTATCAAACAAACCTGTTTAGTCCGCGATATCCTCAATCATTGAGCCCCGCAGAGGTTGCTTGCTTTCGTAGTCATAGAAAATGTTGGCAGAGGATTGTTGATCAGGATATGGATGCAGCTTTTGTCCTTGAAGATGATGTTGAATTTGATCCAGAGATTTTTCAGAGAGCTGTCAACCTTACCGTGGGCATAGTGCGGCAAGGAGATTTTGTAAGGTTTCCTCAAAAGCAAAGACAGGTAAAAGGGAACACGTTCGCCCAAGACCGGGAAATTCAGTTGACTTTGCCTGCTCGTATTGAATTGGGAATGATTGCTCAAATAGTGACGAAAGAAGCTGCCAAACAGCTGTTGCAGAATACAAAAATTTTTGACAGGCCGATAGACTGCTTTCTCCAGATGCCGTGGGAGCATGGAGCAAGGGTGCTTTCGGTCTGGCCGTCAGGCGTAAAAGAAGTATCGAACCAGTTGGGTGGAAGCACAATCAATCACAAGGTTTTTGGACTCGCAAAGCTGAAAAGAGAGATCAGTAGACCAATATATCGAAACAAAATTTACAACCTTTCAGATCAGTTCTTTGCGCAATTACTTTAGGGTATCACTCGGAGGTCATTTGGCAAAGGACGCCGATCTAAAAATGCTAGCGACGTTCTCTCTTTGTTGCGCTCTATGGGTAAATGTTTTAGACAGCAGATTGGTTTTGCATCCCTTAAGGTTGTGAGAATTGGTCAAGGTGAAACCCGTTAGTCCGAATGAAAATGGAGATTTTGGAGTGTTGATCAAAGGTAAACTCGGTTTTGGCGCGCGTAGAAGGGTTATTGTTTCATTGACCACTACGCCTGGAAGAATTGAATATCTGAACGCTACGATTGATAGTATTAAGTGCCAATCCATCACTCCGGATACAATAGAAATCAATATACCTTTCGAGTATCGAAAAAGAAGCTTGGGAAGATTTGATTTGACAGCAATTCCATCTGAAATAGATGTATATCGGTGCGACGACTACGGTCCGGCGACAAAGATTATACCAACCTTACAACGCTACAAGGGTCAGGATGTTTGTATAATCTATTGTGATGATGATCGTTTATACCACCCCAATTGGATCGAAAGGCTTTTGAAAACTCATGATGCGCACCCTTATGCCTGTGTGGCCGAAGAAATTATACAGATCAAAAACAGATTTTTAACGAGAATCTATTTAAATAGCTTGAGCTATAGATTGAGAAGAACTTTTTCTTTTGGCCTTTGGAAGCCACGTCGCAACGACCCTTCTCAAGGAGAGATTGTCGAAGGCTTCGGTGGTGTTCTTGTGCGACCCGAGTTTTTTGATGACCAAGTTTCCCAGATTCCGGACGAATTTGTTATGGTTGACGATATCTGGATCTCGGCCATGCTTGCAAAAAACCAAGTGCCTGTTGTTTTCTCAGACCGTCAAAGACAGGAAAGGTCGAAAGAAGTCCTGGTGAACGGAGTTGACCTGGGTCGTGCAGAAGCTTCTCTTGTGACATCGACACATGAAGGAAAGGGACGAATTGATCTCGACTGCGAAGCTATATTGCTGGCCAATCGAGAATTGCATGTCTGGGACGCGCCGGTTGCGAGTTTTAGTAGCATCTACGATTTGAAGAAAAATGGCTGAACCCAACTGAAATACACTACTATTCTTGCCGATAGACGGTCTTTGACTGCGTGGGCGACTATCACCAAGAATTAACAAACAGGCGAGTTGGTAACCAGAATGACAACCAAAACAGCAATCATCGGACTTGGGATCATGGGGCGGCGGATGTTGGAGCAGATGTTGCACCATCCTGCCTATGATCCAGTGCAGCTTTGGGACCCGAACGCGGAAAACGCGGCAATGGCTTTGGGGATGGCTCCGGGGTTGCAGCTGGCTGCCAGTGCCGAGGATGCGATTGCGGGGGCTGATCTGGTCTATCTGGCTTGCCCCCCTGTGCCGCGCCGTGCTCTGGCCTTGTTGGCGGCAAAAGCGGGCAAGGCTGTGTTTCTGGAAAAGCCGTTGGGTGTCGATATTGCGGCCAGTAGCGATCTGGTGCAACAGATCACGTCCACAGGTGTGCCCGCAGCAGTCAATTTCACGCAAGCAGCAGGGGTGGCCCTGACGACCATTTCCAACGATGCCGCAGCGGGACGACTGGGCGAGCTTGCCGGCATTGATATTGTGGTGACCTATGGCGCTTGGCCCCGCGCTTGGCAGCAAGCCGCCGACTGGCTGCGCTTTCGCGAAGAGGGTGGCATGACCCGCGAGGTGATCTCGCATTTCCTATTCTTCTCGGAGCGCATCCTAGGCCCGCTGTCTTTGGTCTGGGCGCGTGCTTCCTATCCCGCTGATTCCGCGCTTTGCGAGACCCATATGCTGGCGCGACTTGAGAACGCGGCCGGTGTTCCGGTCTCGATCCTTGCCAGCGTGGGCGGCGCGCAGCCCGACCGTCAGGAACTCACCATCAAGGGAACCGCGCAAACCGCCAGAGTGACCGATTTCTACGCCATGTCGACCTCGGACGGGGGGGCGTTTCACGCTGTCCCCCCATCGGGCGATGATCCGCGCAGCAGCAGTTTGCGCGCGCAGCTTGATGATCTGTCGAAACTGGTGGCCGGACAGCCGCATCGGCTGGCAACGCTGGACGAGGCGCTGCGCGTTCAGAAGCTGATTGAGGCGATGCTGCAAGGCAAATCCTGATGGTTCCCCTTGCCTTGCATCTGCCAGCATGGAAGCCTGCGCGCAAAGATCGGGGAGGATCATCATGATTGAGGCGCGGCCCATCCTGTGGCGGCCAGATGCGGCACGGGCTGATGCATCGACACTGGCCCAGTTCATCCACTGGCTGAATGCTGAACGCGGGCTGGAATTTGCAGATTACCCCGCTTTGTGGGAGTGGTCGGTCACGGATCTGGACGGGTTCTGGACCGCAATCATTGGGTTTTTCGGTCTGCCGGTGTCAGGCTGGACCGAGGTTTTGCCCGAACGCAAGATGCCCGGTGCTGACTGGTTTGTTGGCGCGCATACCAACTTTGCCGCCCAGATCCTGCGCCATGCTGAGGCCCGTGCATCGCAAGACGCGATCGTACTTCAGTCAGAGACATTCGGGCGGCAGGTGCTGACATGGGCCGATCTGCAATCTCGTGTGGGGGCTGCACAGGCGGCCCTTATAAGTATGGGCGTAGGGCAGGGCGACCGTGTTGTCGCGGTTCTGCCCAATGCGGTCGAAGCGCTGGTCGCTTTCCTTGCGACGGCGTCGATCGGGGCGGTCTGGTCGCTTTGTGCACCTGATATGGGGCATGTCGCGATTCTGGACCGGTTCCGCCAGATCGAACCCAAAGTGCTGATCGCGCAGGATGGCTATGTCCATGCGGGCAAACGTGTGGACCGTCGCAGCGTTCTGGAAGGCATCGCGCAAAACCTGCCAAGCCTTGAACATCGTGTGATGGTCCCCGCTCTGTTCGATGTGCCGCAGGGTTGGACAGCGTGGCGCGACATGGAACAACAACCGCAGGTGCCCGCGATGACACAGGTGCCGTTCTCGCATCCGTTGTGGATCGTCTATTCTTCTGGCACGACCGGCAATCCCAAACCTATCGTGCACGGTCACGGGGGCGCGTTGCTGGAATCGGCCAAGCAGTCGCTGCATCAGGATCTCAGCGCGCAGGACAGGTATTGCTGGATGACATCGTCCGGCTGGATCATGTGGAACTCGCAATGGACGGCTCTGGGGCAGGGGGCGATGGTGGCTTTGTTCGATTCCGCCCCGAACCATCCCGACATGCTGGAAGCATGGCGTATGGTGGCGCGGGAAAAGCTGACCTATTTCGGGGCAGGTGCCGCCTTTTTCATGGGCTGCCAGAAAGCGGGTGTCCGTCCGGGTGCCGAATTGGACCTGTCAGCCCTGCGCTCGGTCGGGGCGACGGGATCGCCCCTGAGTCAGGAGGGCTATGACTGGATCTACGGACAAGTGAAAAGCGATCTCTGGCTGGCACCGATTTCGGGCGGGACTGATCTGGCGGGGGCTTTTGTCTGTGGCAACCCGATGATGCCGGTCCGTGCAGGCGAGATGCAGTGCCGCGCACTTGGAAATGCTGTGCGCGCCTTTGACGAGGCCGGACAGGAACTGGTCGGGCAGGTGGGCGAGTTGGTCTGCACCGAACCGTTGCCTTCGATGCCTTTGTTTTTCTGGGGTGACGATGACGGATCGCGCCTGCATGACAGTTATTTCGATACCTATCCGGGTATTTGGCGGCATGGCGACTGGATCGAATTCACGCCCGAGGGAGGATCGGTGATCTATGGCAGATCGGACGCCACAATCAACCGGCGCGGGTTGCGACTTGGCAGTTCCGAGATCTACCGCGCGGTCGAGGGGCTGGATGCGGTAATGGACAGTCTGGTCATTGATCTTGAGTTTCTGGGCCGCGATAGTTTCATGCCGCTGTTTGTGGTGCTTAAGGACGGGTTGGTACTGGATGATGCGCTACGCGACCACATCCGCGATGCCATCCGGCATGCTGTATCCGCGCGGTTTTTGCCGGACGACATTGTCCAGATCATCGAGGTGCCGCGCACCCTGTCCGGCAAGAAGCTGGAGGTGCCGGTCAAGAAACTGTTGTTGGGTGGCGATCCGGCCAAGGTTGTGAACCGCGATTCAATGGCGAACCCTGGCAGTTTTGATGCTTTCATCGCTTATGCGGCGGGACGCGCTGCCTGACCGGTTCAACCCGTACCCGAAAAACCAAACCGCGCCGGAGTAATCCGGCGCGGTTTTGTTTTTGGGCTTTGGTTCGCTTTAGAAGCTGAGCGACAGGCTGCGATGATTGGCCGTGCAGCCGGCAAGGAACATCCCCTGATCGCGCGTTAGCCGTTGCCCGTAACGCACACCAAGCGTGGCCTTTGTGTCGTCAAGGAAGGCCTCAAGCCCTGACAATACCGCCGCACCGGCAGCGTCACGCCAAGCGGCTTGCGCGTCATACTCGGCCTGCGCACTGTCAAACTCGGCCACAGCCTCGGCACGGTTATCGGGCGTGCGTTCAATGACCCGCCGTGCCGCACCCAGATCGGAACGGATGTCGCCAGCCCCTTCGATATCGCGGAACTGGTTCGCCAGCGCGTCCAGAGCAGCCGCGGTTGCGACAGGATCGCCGTTCTCGACCTCGGTCCGCAGTGCACGCAGTGGCTCTGCCAGCGCGCTGAACGCCTCATTACCACGTAGTACCGCCGCCACCTCGGCCACCGCCTCGTAGGAACTGTCACCAATGCGGCGAGCCATCAGACGGGCGGTTTCCTCATCGTCGGTCAAGGCCTTGAAGGTGTCATGTACCGGGTCCCAAGTCTCGGGGATCTGTGCCTCAAGTGTGGCAATCGCTGCTTCCAGCTCCGCTTTCTCAGCTTCCAGCACAATAACGCGGCTTTCGCTGGCGGCTTCGCGCACCCGGCCCATCTCGGTGTTGATGTCGGCCAGATCCTCTTCGTGATTGCGGATGCGTTTCTCGATACTGCGTACAAATTCAAGTATCGGACGATACTCGCCCGCTGCCGCCTGAACCGTCGATGCCCTTTCAGGGATCAGGCTCATGGCCTGCGGGAAGGTCATGGCGTCCTCGGCTGCGCTGCGCAGATCACGGGCCATATCGTCCGGCAGTGCCGACAGATCCAGCGTCGAAAGGGTCGCAAGCGCGCGATCCGTCCTTGCCCCATCCGATTGCAGCCCCGCCAACACATAGTCATCCATGCAATATTGCAAACGTGGGTTGCGCGGTGGTGGAGAGGTCTCGGACAGGTAGCTTGACCTGTTCGGCAGATAGTTCACCAGTGGCGGATAGAGCCCCACGATCAACAGTGCGATCAATTGCAGGGTAATGAAGGCAATGACCCCCTTGTATATCTGCATTGTCTTCACCGCCGCCGGAGCGACCCCGCGCAGATAGAATAGCGCAAAGCCGAATGGCGGCGTCAGGAACGAGGTCTGAATGTTCAGACCGATCATCACGCCCAGCCAGACGGCTGTAATATTGGCTGTTGGATCTGCCAGCAGGATTGGTGCCACGATCGGCACGACAACCACGGCGATTTCGATGAAGTCCAGAAAGAACCCCAGTACAAAGATCACCAGCATCACGATCAGGAACTGAATCCAGAAACCGCCCGGCAAGCCGGTCAGGAAGTCGCGCACCAATTCTTCCCCGCCAAAGGCGCGGAAAGCAGCAGTCAGCATCGCCGCCCCAAGCAGGATCACGAACACAAGCGAGGTTGTCTTGGCGGTCTCCAGCATGACACCGGTCAGCGTGTCCTCGATCCGCATGACACGGATGCCCGACCAGATCAGCGATACCGCCATCAAGAATGTACCGAAGGCACCGATGTAGATGCCGGTCATATCCTCGGGCGTGCTCGCCGCCTTCAGGTTCATCGGGTAATTGGCCAGTGCAAAAGCAATCACAGCCAGACCGAGCAATCCTATAATGGCGGGCACATAAGTATTGCGCCCCTCTCGGTTCAGGCGGTATCCGGCCATGATCATGGCCCCCGCAGCGCCGATCGCTCCGGCTTGGTTAACCGTTGCAACACCCGCGATGATCGAGCCAAGAACCAGAAAGATCAGGGTCAGCGGCGGGATCAGTGTCAGCGCGACATTGCCCCAGAAAGCTAGGCTGAATTCCTCGTCACGCGGCACCGATGGGGCGCTCTTTGGATTGATGATGGCATAGGCCAGAATATACAGCATGTAGATCATCACCAGCAGGATGCCGGGCACCAAGGCGCCCAAGAACATCTCGCCTGCGCTGGTCGACGACACGTCGAAGACCGAGGGCATAGTCAACTCGCCCGTAGCTTCCTTGTGCAACAGTTTGCGCATGGTAGAGGCCTGATCGGTGGCCGAGGCCAACTGATCCGCCAGAATGATCAGCACGATCGAGGGCGGAATAATCTGCCCCAGCGTGCCCGAGGCTGCGATTGTCCCCGATGCCAACGATGGCGAGTAGTTGTTCCGCAGCATTGCTGGCAAAGAGATCAGACCCATCGCCACCACGGTTGCCCCAACGATGCCCGTTGTTGCCGCCAGAAGCGCGCCCACGAAGACCACGGAAATACCCAAACCACCCGGCACCGGGCCAAACAGTTGCGCCATGGTCACAAGCAGGTCTTCCGCGATTTTGGACCGTTGCAGCATGATGCCCATAAAGATGAACAGCGGAATCGCAATCAACGTATCCCTGTCCACCTCCCAATAGACACCGCGCAGGTTCGTTACCCCCGCAGACAGCCATTGCGCTGGTCCGCCCGAGTGGAAATAGGCATCGGTGCCGCCACCGAACAGATAACCGGCACCAGCCGCCAGACCGATCGAGATGATCGCGGCACCGGGCAGGGCGAATGCCACCGGATAGCCCGAGCCAAGCGCCCAGGCCATGATTAGCAGCAATATAGCGAGAAAAAGAAGCTCCATGTCAGACCTCAGTGCGCAATAGGTTTATGCTCGCGATGACCGGGTTCGTCCCGGTAATCCGCCACTGCTTCGAACAGGTAGCTAACGAACTGGATGATCATGGAGATCGCGAAGATGGCCAGAAACGCGGCCATCTGGTATTTGACAAACATGCCAACGGCACCGGTCTGGGTAATCTCGAAATTCGCTACTGGCGCGTTGATGATGGCAGTCTTGCCGTTCAACCCGATTGCAAGGATCACGGCACAGGTCGAAATACCCAGCAAAAGCGATCCCCAGGCGTTGATGAAGCCCCGTTTGCGCGTGGTAAATCCCGCATAGAATACATCGACGCGGACATGCCCCTCGTCGAACAGTGTATAGGCAGAGGCGAACAGGAACAGTGCCGCATACCAGTAGCGCACCAGATCGCCCATCAGCGCCTGTTCATAGGAAAAGACGAAGCGCATGAAGACGATCATCAGTTCGGCAACCACGATCAGCAGGGTCAGCCATGTAAACCCCAGCGTGCGGGTGAAAAGCGCCACGACAAATCCCAACGCGACCAGAGGCATGTGGATATTGGGGCCGACATAGGCAGACCGACCCATGGCACGGCTTGTTTCTTCCGAGAAAAACAACGTGAGCATGTTTTCAACACGCAATTGGGCAATTGCCGCATCCACGACCCCGACAAACAAAACGGCCCAGAAACAGGCGCGGATGAAATAAAGGTTGAAGCGGTGCAGCCGATGCGAATCCTGCCGCAAAACGGTGGATTTGCTTGAGAATACGTAGACGAAGCATATCAAGAGGCACAGGGCATAGACCGAAATCGGAATGAAACCACCTTCGGCGCCGCCTGTCAGTGCAGGCAATAGCCCCGGCGTGCCATAACCGATGGTCAGCACGTTGTTGATCAGAAATGCCGCCATGACAGCAAGAATGGCCCAACCTAACAGCCGGATTCCAGATGCCGCTCTGCCATGGCCTGCAACCTGATCGGCTGTCATTATCTGTGCCATGCTATCCCCCCGTTCCCTTTGATTTTAAGGTTCAATAATCTCTATGGCATGCCCCGAACCTTAACCAGATATGGTCATACCAGACGACAAGCGGGGCTCCCTTAAGGGCCCCGCTTGCTTTTCTCAAACCGTCAATGCTTAGCCAAGGCCAAGGATACGGTTGCGCTGGTTCAGGAAGTTGCCTTCGAACTGGGCGATCGTGCCGCCGATTTCGCGAAGCTTGGCCTGGAAGTTGTCATCGACGCGGGTTGCAAGCTCCGAGTGGTCGCGGACTTCTACGAACACCTCTGCCGCAGCTTCACCAAAGGCATCCCACACGTCATCATTGAAGGCTTTCACCTCGACACCGTGCTCGTTAATCAACTTGCCCAGATATTCGCCGTTCTTTGCCATGGCTTCGGAATGCGACAGTTCGTGCTCTTCGGCGCAGGCGGCCTCGATTACGGCTTTTTCCCAATCCGACAGCGTGCCGTACCAGGATGCGTTCATCCCGAAGGCCAGACCGCCGCCCGGCTCGTGCATGCCGCCGGTGTAGTAGATCTTGGCGGCCTCATAGAACTTCATGAAATAGTCGTTGAACGGCCCGACCCATTCGGTCGCTTCGATAGCGCCTGAAACAAGGTTTTCATAGATCTGGCCACCTGGCAGGGACACGGTCGAGGCGCCCAGTTTGGACATCACGGTACCGCCAAGGCCCGGAATACGCATTTTCAGACCCTTGAGGTCGTCACGCGATTCGATTTCCTTGTTGAACCAGCCACCGGCCTGCGTTCCGGTCGAGCCACAGGCATAAGCCTTGAGGCCGAAGGAACCGGACAGCTCGTCCCACAGTTCCTGACCGCCGCCAAAGCGGATCCATGCGGTCCATTCTTGCGTGCTCATGCCAAACGGCACAGACGTGAAATAGTTATAGGCCGGATGCTTTCCGCCCCAATAGTAATCCGCACCGATATAGGCCTGCGAGTTGCCCGAGGCGACTTCGTCAAAGGCGTCGAACGCGCCCACGCGCTCGCCTGCAGCAAAATACTCGGTCGTCAGGGCGCCGTCGGACAGCGCTGTGATGCGCGCGGCCAGTCTCTGTGCCGAGATGCCGAGGCCCGGAAAGTCCCGCGGCCATGTCGATACGATGGTGATGTTCTTGGCGCCCTGCGCGATGGCAGGGGCTGCCAGAGCAACACCTGTGCCGGCGATTGCGGCACCTGTCAGAAACTTACGACGTTCCAAATCTTATCTCCTCCATGATGGTATCCCCCGCCATTTTGTTCTGCGGGTTGCAGAACACAAGACAGCGATGTCGGTTTTCGCGCAACAGTTTTTTTGATGTCTGAGATCAAGTCACATGATGTGCTATATTTCAGAGCGGTTTTTGCATGGCGGCGTCAGTCGTCATTGCTGTGGCCTGAAGAGCTGATTGCGCCAAGTCGTGTCTGCAGACTGAAATCTTGCTGGCAGATGTCCGGAGACAGCGCAGTCAGGGCGCCTGTGCCACCTGTCCGAGGTTCATCAAGATTTGGCCTCATTTGTTCCATAAAGACACCCTATCGGATGAAGTAATTGCCTGCCTCTAAGGCTGGGGTCTGCGTTGTTTTAGCGTTTGGTGTTTGGTGTTGTAGTGACGATCATGGTTTTAACAGTTACGGGCAAGTCCCGGCTTGACAAACTGACGCATATGGCGACAGCCCGTCCCGATCATCCCATCACCAGTGCCGCATGGCGTGGGCAAAGGGGGGATGACCTGATCACCCTCAAGACAAGATTAACGCATCTGTGCCATGCAAGCCCATTGAAGGCTGCATGACTGTGGCCGACTTTTCCGGCCGCACCGCTAAAATGACCACCACAAAAGACGTTTCAAAAATGCTGGAGGTTTTTCACGGCGTCGATCGTCGTTCGCCCACGGCCCGAGGCAGCATCCTGCGGACGTTTGAAGGAGTGACGTGTATGCTCAGGAGCATTTTTTGCCCCGCTGCCGAAGATCGGCCAGCGCGCGACACGCGGGCAAATGGAGCAACCCGACGCGAACACTTCCGTTGTGCCGATGATATATGCGTGACCTTTCCGCATTGCCCCGTTTTTGAGGGGGAACTGATCCATGCCTGAATCAACTCCCGATGGTGTAGTCGACGGAACCTCTGGCGATGATAGCATGGCCGTCGGATATGAGGACGCGCAGGGTGATCAGATCACCAACGACGCGGATATCATTGAGGCTGGGGCGGGTGACGACAATATCAATGCAGGCGATGGCGACGACACGATCTATGGCGGTGACGGTAACGACACGATCGACGACTGGAACGGAAATGATCTTGTCTATGCCGGTGCCGGAAACGATGTTGCGAATATTAGCACTGGCGACGACACCTATTACATGGAGGACGGTGACGACCTCGTAAATGTATGGGACAATGCCGGTAACAATGCGCTTTATGGTGGCGACGGCACCGACCAACTGAATTTCGAGAACTGGCAAAGCACAAGTGGTGTAGAAGTCAGTTTCAATCCCGACGGTTCCGGCAGCTTCAGCCATTTCTCGGGCGCAACCACCTGCACGTTCGACGGGTTCGAGATCGTCTCGGGGACGGAGTATAATGACACGCTCGACGCGTCCGGCTCGACAATCGGGATTGTGCTTGACGGGGAAGCCGGTGACGACACGCTGATAGGTGGAACCGGAAGCGACACGCTTTACGGCGGCGCAGATGCCGATACATTTGTCGTGGTTTCTGCTGCTGCGGGTGACGGTGACGTCATTTACGGCGGCGACAGCGGTGTGGACAATGACACGCTTGACCTGACGGGCGTCGGCAATTTCCGTCTGATCAATGTCGTCGATGATTCAGACGGGAACGGAAGTAACGGAACGGTCCAGTTTCTGGACGCAGAGGGCAACCCGACCGGCCAGACGCTGACCTTCTTCAACATCGAAACTATCCTTGGCACGCCTTACCAGCCCGTCACCACGACTGGTGTGGTTGATGGTGCAGACACGTCCGAAGTGATGGGCCCCGGTTACACCGATGCCGAAGGCGACATGATCGACGGCGCGGATGGCCTGAACGACACGATTGTCGGAAATGGCGGCAATGACACCATTGACGCGGGTCTTGGCAATGATCTGGTTTATGGCGGTGCCGGCGACGATGTGATTGATGGCGGCGCCGGTGATGACACATTGCTGGGCGAGTACGGCGATGACCGTTTCATCTTTTCAACTGGCAACGACAGCGTCATCGGTGGAGAAACCGGCGAGATTGACGGCGACACGCTTGATGCAAGCGCGATCACCAGCGGTCTTGATCTTCAGTTTACCGGTAACGAAAGCGGCACGCTTAGCCAGACCACAACACAGGATGTGACAGGCCCCGCCGTTTCGGACGGCTCGACCACGGTGCCCGGCGGGCAATTCGAATTCCTTATTCTGGACCGTTCCGCATGGAACGATCCCAACAACATGGTGCGCGACAGCAACAACAACGGCGCGGCCACGCCCGGCGACACCATCAGTCTGAACAGCTATAGCGGTACAACCGTTGTCGTTGACGGCCCGCGCATCCAAGATAGCGGTGTGGTCGATCTTGTCGCACCGGTCACCATCAACGGCGAGACATTCGCCGCTGGCAGCGATGTCCAGATGGACTATGGCTTTGTGGTGCAGGATGAGAACGGCATCCAGTATTTCATCGGCAAGATCGATATCGGTGGCGGGGCCGAGCATTGGGACGGCTCTGTTGTTACGGCAGGCTGGGATCCGGCCACCGGCACATGGGGCGCACCGCCCGAGCCCGGCGCAGTTCTGACATTGATCAACGCACCTTCCGGCTATCCTTGGACAGGCTCGTCTTCCAGCGATTCCGTGTCGACGACCGCGATCAACCCCTATACGAACGATGCGCGACTGGGCATCGACATCGCGGCGCCTGTTGTCAGCGCCGGTTCTGTCACAACGACCGAAACCGTGACGCACACCACGACCTTCTCCGAGATCGAGTCCTTCGATCTGGGCAGCGGCGACGATAGCCTTCTTCAAGACAAACACTTTAAATGGAAAGTTCAAGTTATGCCGAAGCAGTTGCGGGTCACGCTCTGTGTAGGCAGGATGAGTAGCCGCCCATACTGCCATTATAAAACCCGTTTGATCCCATTTTCGTAATTATCTGATCCAGAAGTGGTACTTGTGCTGGGGTGATTCCGGCAGCTTTGGCAAATTCAAGATACCCAAAAGACCAATGGGCACCTCGAATTTTGAACAAATTCATGATTTTGCGGGGCCACGGGCGGCCTGAAGCAGGATCGCGGCCGTCGTCCGACGGATTGCAGGTTCCCGCAGCCGCTGCATTGCGGC